>Ga0209262_10000811_pt1 | contig 13275 bp, 14 predicted proteins | sample Lowcelwee11metaG_FD_187171 | JGI IMG/M metagenome (GOLD analysis project Ga0209262, IMG submission 187171) | Freshwater pond sediment microbial communities from the University of Edinburgh, under environmental carbon perturbations - Low... | ecosystem: Environmental > Aquatic > Freshwater >...
CAATGGTCTTTGCGTAATCTTGGACAGCACCCGGAGGCACCATCTTGAAAACTCGCCATCTCCAGCTTGAAACCCTCGTCAATTCAGAGTGCCACCCGGCCGGTTTCGGCTATTTTGGCCAGCAGTGAGTTCATTTAGACGCTGCTTTGCAGATAGCAAGGCCGCCTCATGCGAAGAGACATCTTGCATCACCCTAGCTATATCCTCAGCCAAGCGAGGACCAGCTTCGGCAACCTTGGCTTCCTCGTCAGCGAGCTTCGCCAGCAGTTCATCACGTTCGCGCTCACGATCACGTTGAGCTTCTTCGCGTAACCGGTCCATGACTCCTGATTGCGTCAGCAGGCCAATGGCTTCGTTAACAGTTGCCTCCATGTTCAACCCCTTACTTGAAGAACAACAAAATGCGACCGCGTGTTACTGCTATTGGGCGGGGTAGTTGGCTCGCCCAGGGCAGGCTGACCATCCATCCGAAACGTCAGCTTAAATGCCCTGATGTCACGGTCGAACCACAAATGCGCGCTCTGCGATAAATCCGCATTCTTCGAAGCCACTTGATAACCGCTCAAATTTCCCAGAATTAGATCGCCACGACTGCCAAGGGCCGGACACCCCTCGAATAACACGATGGGCAGGCCAGCCAATGTCCGGGTTGGAGCATCGAACAAACCGAGTTGCACGACCTGCGTATAGGCATCAGGGTTGGCAATCCAGGTAGCACCAGCCAGGTCAAGGCAACGAGCCATCATCTTTGCGACGTTTGCGGCAACGATAGTGCCAGCCGTTTGACCAGACTCTTTTTCAACCTCGATTGTCGCATCCGCGCTCAACACCCCCAGGGCGCTACCGGCTCCGCCACCGCTGATGATGGCGTTATTAATCTTCCATGTCGCGGCGCGATTCATCGCGCCAGGAAGCCATGCGGCAAGGGCGGCAGAATCCTCCACTAGCTCTTCAGTGACAGGCACCAGGACAACCAGCTTTTTTAAACGAAATTGATTTAGCGATAAACCGGGAAGGCTTTCTGCCGGCACATCTTCCTCATCTATCCATACGGCCTGAATGCCATCTGCATCCCATGGAGCCGTCCCGTCCACCGGCACGCCGATTGATCCGCTAGTCACCGGAATCACAGAGCACAGCGGAAGGAGAGCCCCCTCGCCTCGCATAAAAATATCACTGACGAAATCAGGGGAGACAGCAAAGCCACCACTCTCGGCAGAATAGGTATTGGCTGCTGCACGAATGTCTCGATACCCCATGGCCGAAGCTCGAACTCCAATGGCGAAATCGGCCAAGATCTGATTATTGCGGTTCATGATTGCTCCTTTTCAAGTTGTGAATGGAGCCTTCATTTGATGCTCACAGCAGTGACATTTAAATCCCTCTATGTCACCAGTCGGCGTATCTGTCTCTCACCAGGCAGGTCGACGCCGGCATCCTCCGCCGCCTGGCAAATAAAAAAAAATGCCTTGCGCAATGGCGTTTCAGTTGATGGCGGCGATGCTAGGTGACGGTATTGCGGCCAAGCGTTTGCTCGATACGATGATAGGGAAGATGAAAGAATTCTGACATTGCCCGGGCTATGTCCAATCAGGTCGAACGCACACCGCAGCCAGTAGTCTCGACGACTTATTGCGGCCCGCCTGTCCAGCCGTTCGCACACCTCGGCAACCACATGCCCATGGCAAGTAGCCGATACCCCAGCTATTGCAAGGGCAGTTCGCGCGGCGTGCTCGACGAGTTGGTACATAAGCGCAGTCTTCAGGCCCCGTAGCCATCCAGATCGGCATTCGCCAAATCGGCCAAGCGATGCAGGAAGGCCTCAAACTCTTCCTTCAGCATTTCCTCGCGGGCGCGAACATCGTCCGGTAGCTCGCGCACCAGTCGCCGAGAAATACCCTCCCACACCCCCCTTGCTGCAGCGAATGCCGTAGCTAGGCGCGGTTCGAGTTGATCAACCGGAATCAACAGCTTGCGGCGCTCGGTGTTCTCCATCTCGATCTTGTCCGCTTGCACCCGCGCCAGGCGATCTTGCGGCCTATCTGCTCGCACCTTCCCTAGCTCGCGATCAATCAGCCAGTTGATACATGCGCCAGCCTCATACTCGCTCGGCACGCCAGGGCCACCTCGCACCGCCACCGGAAAGCCAAGCCGTTGCCAGTTGTCGATGGTCTCCCTCGACACTCCAAACAGATCAGCTATACCTTGTTGTCCCTTGATCATCATGGTCAGTAAACCCCCTAGCAACTATAGAACTGGCGCTTTTCCGAGGTTCGCATCGCCCGTGATGGGGAGATGCCGGAAGGACCCGCGCGAATCTGAAGGCGATGGCGCTCGATACCCAAACCCCACACACTGGCGGATTAACCGGAATAACCGGATAAACCTCGCTCCCTCGTTTTGATGGGTATTTCCGGTTAATCCGGTTAATCCGACTGAATGCACCATGTCTTTCATATGATGTTGATTAATAAATAAAATGTCTAAAATCGCCTATAGGGAATAAATTACTTTGCAGGAAAAACCCTCGGATTCACGAGATACACCTCGCGCGGCCTGCCGCCCTTCGCTCCCGGTTTTTGCCGCTCATGGCGAACGACGCCCCACGACGCCAGCCGCTTCATTGCCTCGGTGGCGCGATCCGTGTTACCGCCAAAGCGCGCTTCGTGGGCGTCGTATAGGGCCGTGCGGTCGAAGATGCGCCGCTCGTTCGGGGCGGCCTTGATCCAGCGCAGCACCGCCAGCGCGTCGGCGTCGCGCTCGTTCGCGCCGATCATGCCGAACATGGCCATGGCGTGCTCGATCAGGCGCCGGCCGATCTCGACGGCGCATTCCACCGATTGCAGGCTCACGCCATCCTCGACCCGTCCGCCGTCCGCAAGCTCGATCAGCGCCGCGATGCGCGCCACCTGGCCGGGCAGCTTGCCGGTCCAGTCGCGCACCGACTCGAAGCGCCGGCCGTCACCTTGTTCGCGCTCGATCTCTTCGGCGAAGTCGAACCACGCCTCGCGCGCCGGCTCGGTGAATTCGATTCGCTGCGGTTCGCTCGCATAGTTCGCGCGGTCTTTCAGCAGCCCCAGGATGCCCGCCTCATAACGCGCCTTCACGCCGGGGTCGATGGCCGAAGAGCGGCGCACGTCGCGCGTGCCGATGTTGCTCGCCGGCAGCGCTGGCAGGAAGCGCGCCAGCAGGCCGCTATGGCGGAACTGCGGGTTCTCCGCCGCCTCGCACAGAATGCCGGGCTGGATCGCCAGCACCATGCTGATGGCCGCGCGCTGGATCGCGATGGGCTTGCGGCCAGCACGATGCACGATCACCGAATCTCCGGCATGCCCTGCCAGCACAACGTCGTTATTCGCGCGTCCCTTACCGCTGTATAGACCGGCGAGAATCGACAGGATGGCCCCCTCGGCAGAAAGCACGCCGAAGCGCTCGCCCTGTTCGGCCAGCTTGTGATGCAGGGCCTCCGGCGTTGGCTCGGTGCCGTACAGCTCAGGAAAGTGCAGATCGTCCGGCTTGCTGCTTTCCAGGTCGGCGACCTCCGCCAGCGCGCGTTTGCGCTCAGCGGGATCGTCCAGCCTCGCCATCTCGCGGCGCTTGCGTTCGATCAGATCGTCAAGCGCCTTGATCTCGTGCCCACGCTCGATCACAGCGCGTAGCATCGCCACGCGCTCCGCCTGCATCCAGGCATCCAGTGGGCGCTTGAGCTGATTGAGCACGCCTGATTTTCGACTGCCCGACAGCATTGCCACCACAATCCAAAGGCTCAGCGGTTCGGTGTAGTCATCACCCTTGGGCGATACTTCGAAGCGCCCTTGCACACACAGCGCCACGATGCCGAGACAGAAGAGCACCGCCATGTCCGGCGGCGTTTCGGTAGCGTAGGACACTGCCGCCGCCATGTCGCCCAGCCATGACGGCAACGTGTCGGGCGTGATGGATTTCGGCGGATTGCGGCCAGGGATCGACAGTTCCGGCCACGCCTCGGGATCGGCCAGCACCGGCTGCACGGCATTCGCAATCACGGCCGCCACCGCTTCCTTGCCTTTCGCTTGATGCAGATCGTTGAAGTCAGTCGGCCTCTTCTTCGCGCTCATGCGGTCACTCCCGAGAAGTCGGGAACGGCCACCATGCCGCGTACCGCGCGCGCCGCCTTGACGCCAAGGGAAACACCGGGATTTCCTGGCGTCTCGCTGTCGTCGTCGACGCAGACAATCATCGCCTGGCTGGGGAACTTCTCGCGTAGGGCCAGTGCGACCGGCTCCAGGTTGCCGGCGTCGAAACAGCAGGCCACCGCGTAGCCCGTCGCCTCGTGGATGCTCGCTGCGGTCGCGTAGCCTTCCGCCAGACAGAGCATGCCGGCAGGGCGGCCGATGGCAAAATAGCAGCCACGCTTGCGGCCTCCCGTCAGGAAGCGCTTTTCGCCCTCGGGCGAAATGAATTGCAGACTACACAGCGCACCGGTTGCATCGCGCACTGGGATCACCAATTGCCGGCGCAGTTGAAACACCCCGTAGGCCTGCACACCCTTGCGGCGGAGATAGGGATGAGCATTCGTCGCCGGTCGGCAGCGGTCAAGCAGTTGCGCCGCCCGCCGGGCCGCTTCATCGTGGCGCCGCGATGAATCCTGCATGCGCTCCACCCGCATCGTCGCAGCGTGCAGCGCCCAGGCCTTGCGCTCCTCGCGGCTCATTTCGATTTCGCGTTTCGAGCACCATGTCTGCCATTCCAGACCGTCCCGCCAGTTGATGAGACCGCCGGCCGGCAGGCCGTCCAGATGGAGCACATAGGCCCCATCCAGACGGCCCGACTTGCCGCCATCGACCTTGCAACGATGCAGCTCGCCATCGGCCTCAATGCGCTCGGGGTGTAGGCCGCGTGCCGCCAAGACGGCGGCGAATTGATCCAGGGCTTCAGGCATTGTGCGCATTTCATCCGCCCATGAGCAAATTCGCCCGCGCTTGGCGCATCTGATTCAAAGCGACGCTGGGGTCGGATGCTGAATTCGACGCACACTTATGGCAAACAGGACCGGCAATCGACAAGGATTGCCCGCCCTTCACCGTCAGGCGAATGCTAATCTCACCCGCTTTCTGCCGCGATTCAAACTGGCAGACACACACAACGCACCGCGCAAGCAATGTCCCCTTTGTCATACCGATCCGCCTTTCGCCGCAATACTCGGCGCTGGCGAGACGGCGGCCGCTACTGGCTTCGCCTTGCGAATGATCTTAGCCGGCTTGTCTTTCGCCGCCGCCACCATGCCGGCAATCCAGCGATCTACCTCGCCTTCATCGAACACGGTAAGCCGAGGGCCGAGCTTGATCGGCTTGGGTGCAGCGGTATCGCCCGCCAGTTTCTTCCACACGTAGGACTCGTGGACGTTGCCCATCTTTAGGGCAACCATGCTTATGCGAATCAGATTTGCCATGCTTGGATTCCTTTGGAAACCCCTCGCTCTTGGTGGCGAGGCATGGCGCACAGACTAGGGGTGACTACATCACGACGAAACCTTTATACGCATAACGGGCACCCTGCGCAGGAGTTCCGCTCTGCGCAGGCGGAAAACAATCTAAAGCTACTTCTTCCTTGCTGCAGCTATCACTTCTGCAAGCTTCTTGTGCGACAAGGGAACCACTCGTATCAACTCATCCGCAGCCTTGGATGCCGAAATGGTCGGGTCAATATTTTCGCGCCAGTATTTCAGGGCATCCCCGACCAGGGCGTAATTTTCAGCGTGTCGCCTCTTCGCCAATTCAACAGCCGGATTTGTGCGTTCTTTTTTCTGCGCCCATGATGCCCGCAAGATGCCCGCCCAATATCTGGCATCGGCCGCATACGTCCACGCCTCGTCATGCTTGTTACCTTTCTCGGCTTTCATTGCCTGTACGGCATAGGCAACAATGGCGCTCATTACTTGCAGCAACGCAAAGGGTGCGCTTTCTGGATCACGCTTACCGTCAAGGGAAAGCCCGATTTCGTCTACTGACTTGTCCCCGTTTGTTGTTGGATCGTCCCATGCCTCGCCGAATACTTTGCTGGCGAAAAATGATTCCGGGTTTGCCAACTCCCCATAGTCATGCTCGGGGTTGTCTGCCATCAAGCCGCCGCTCATTTCAACCCAAAAATCCCAAGCGGCATTTAAGGCTGAGCCGGCCTCAGTTATTGGTGTGCGCAACGCACGCGGCACACTTTCTGCAATCTCATTCATTGCGTCCCTTTCACGCTTCCCCTTGATCTGGGTGCCGCCCCAGGCCGGCAAGGGTTTCCGGCTCTTCCCGCCGTCGCGGTAGGGGCGGCGTGCTCGGCTAGTGCAACCCTCTGATGCGCTCAACGATTTTCATTTCGTCCGCTTGCTTGAAGAACTCTTCGATCATCGCCTTTGCAACCCGAAGGGTTTCATTGGCCCCCCAGATAACTCCTTCACGATCATCCCCCTCAAAGCCCTCAAGAGAATTGATCACAGTAATCAATAGACCGGTAGCCGAAAGAGCGCGGCCGGTGATCATGTTGTAATCCTTGATCAGTTTTTCCGTTGCGGTTTGCGTTACATTTTGGTCAGCCATGATTCACTCCTTGTAGTGGGTCTTGGTCAGGGTCGCCGAGGTGCTCTATCACCCCGGCTTCCCGCTTGCCCGGAACCGCCGGGCCACGGATTCAGCCGGCTTTCGCCGGTTTCAATTCGATCACCGCCGCGCCGCCGCGCTCGCACAGTTCCAGCAGGTCCGCCCACTTCTGCAAGGCTTCCTTGCGCTCGTCGATATAGTCGTGCCGGTTGTAGATACCAACGATCCCATCCAGCTTGTGATTGAGGCAACGCTCGCCGATGTGCGGGGGGAACCCAAGCGCCTCGATATGCGTCCGCGCCGTGCGGCGGAAGTCATGCACGACAAAGTGCGGACACTCCATAAGCGGAATGATGTATTTTCCAAGTGCCTCGCCCACCGTGTTCGTGGAAATGTGGGGGATCATCCTGCCCTCTGGCTTCCTGGCCGGCAGCAGCCATGCAGAATTGTTGCCTAGTCGCACAAGCTCACGAATGCAGTGCACCGCCTGATGCGGCAACGGGATGTCCAGCGATGCACCAGTCTTGGTTCGCACCTTCGGCAAGTGCCAGATGCCGGCGTCCAGGTCGAATTCTTCCACGCGCGCCGCGATCAATTCCGTTTTGCGCACCGCCGTCATCAATAACAACTTCACCGTCTGGGTGTTTTCGTAATTCCAGCCTTTCGCCCTGCGCATGGCATCAAACAGGCTCGCCAATTCCTGACGGGTCAGCCAGCGTTCGCGCGGTGGATTCTTGCCGCCGGCATCTGACGAATCGAAAGCGGCCGCTGGGTTCGACGTCATCAGGCCACGCTTGATGGCAAAGTCGAACATGCGCTTCGTGTATTGCAGGCATGTCCCGGTTGATGAGTTCGTGCGCTGCGCCAGAACAGATTTCAGCATGTTGGCGACGTGGGTAGGCAATACCTCGTCAAGCCGAAGCCTGCCGATGTGGGGCTTGATGTCGTTCTCGATGCGAGCCTTGACGATGTGGGGCGACTTCCAGCGGCCGAATATCATGGTGCCGTAGAAGTCATCCGCCAGCGCCCCGACGGTGGGGGACGGGCTGGACTGTGCCGCTACCGCCCGCTTACGATCCTGTTTTTCCGTTGCCGGATCGAACCCCAGGGCGACCCTGGCGCGTAGCTCCTTGGCTGTCCTACGCGCTTCCGCCAGGCTCAATATCTTGTAGCTGCCCAGGTGCATGATGCGCTGCTTGCCTGCCAGGCGGTAGCGGAACAGCCAGCACGGCACAGAGTCAGCCGACCGGAACCGCAAATAGAGTCCGTCGCCGTCGCCCTTTTGCTCGAAGCGCTCCCCGCTTTTGATGAAGCCCTTGATTTCCAGATCGGTAAGCTTGCCCATAACCCTCGTGCACCCACAATCACGCGATGTGCACCCAATCAAGCCTCAGTACAACACCCAAGGTGCACGACTGGGTGCACACAAATTATGCGCTTGCTTGCGACGGTACGCAACGATAGGAAATAAAAAAGCCCGGAAATTCCGGGCTTTGTGATGTGCAATGATACGGTATGCGACGGTAGGAAACGCTACCTTAAACCTTGAGAAAATTTGCCCGGTAGTACTTGAGTTCCTCAATGGACTCGTAGATGTCAGCGAGCGCCTCGTGCTTGCCGCCCTTCTTGACGCCCTTGGCGATCTCCGGCGCCCAGCGCTTGCAGAGTTCTTTCAGCGTCGACACGTCCAGATTGCGGTAGTGGAAATACACCTCTAGCTTCGGCATGTAACGCGCCATGAAGCGACGATCCTGGCAAATGGAATTGCCGCACATCGGCGACTTACCTGCAGGGACATAGCGCTTGAGGAAATCGAGGGCTTGGGACTCGACGTCGGCCTCGGCCAGTACCGATGATTTAACCTTATCCACCAGACCGGACTTGCCGTGGGTTTTCTTGTTCCAGTCATCCATGCCATCGAGCACACTGTCGGGCTGGGATACTGCCCAGACGGCGCTTTCGGCGATCACCTCAAGCTGCGAATTGGTAATCACCATCGCCAATTCGATGATGCGATCGCGGTCGGGTTCGAGTCCTGTCATTTCCATGTCGAGCCAGACAAGGGCATTTTGGTCTTGTGCCATAATCGTCGCGCTTCCAAGCGGTTTGTCAGCGCACATTCTGGCACATTTCCCCCTCCCGACTCCCTGTCGCAAACCTTGACCACTTACTTTTCTCTCGTTTTTCTCGCGCTGCTTACCCTAACCACTGCCCTGCGCATTTGGCTGGCACTACGTCAGGTGCGATATGTCGCGGCGCATCGCGCAGTAGTTCCGGCTGAATTCGCCGACCGCATTGAACTGGTCGACCACCAGCGGGCCGCCGATTACTCCGGCGCGAAAATCCAACTCGCTCTGATTGATCTGGTTATCGACACCGTGCTGCTCCTGACCCTCACCTATGGCGGCCTGCTGACAGCCTTCGACATGTTCTGGCGCGCCATTTTTCCCGACGCAGCATACGCCCATGGCCTGGCGCTATTCGCCAGCGTCGGGCTAACTGGATTTCTCGTCGGCCTGCCGACCACGCTTTATCGTACCTTCGCGTTGGAAGCGCGTTTCGGCTTCAACAAGATGACACCTGGCCTCTTCGTCGCCGATCTGGGCAAGCAATTGCTGCTGACGCTGCTGATCGGTACGCCGTTGCTCCTTGCCGTGCTCTGGCTGATGGGGGCGATGGGCGAACGCTGGTGGCTCTACGTCTGGGCCACCTGGCTCGGCTTCAACCTGCTGATACTGCTACTCTATCCGAGCGTCATCGCACCGCTGTTCAACAAATTCACGCCGCTGGCCGAAAGCGAAGTCAAGACGCGCATCGAAGCGCTGTTGGTGCGCTGCGGCTTTGCCAGCTCCGGCCTATTCGTCATGGACGGATCGAAGCGTTCGGCCCATGGCAATGCCTACTTCACAGGCTTCAGCCGCGCGAAGCGCATCGTCTTCTTCGACACCCTACTCGACAAGCTCGCCCCCGGCGAGGTCGAAGCGGTACTGGCGCACGAACTGGGACACTTCAAACACCACCATGTTTGGCAACGCATCGCTACAATGACTTTGGTATCGCTCGCCTTTCTCTGGCTGCTAGGGCAATTGATCGACCAGACTTGGTTCTATGCTGGTATGAATGTCAGTAGCGGCGGAACGGCGATGGCACTGATCCTGTTCTCGCTGGTCCTCCCCGTGTTCACTTTCCCGCTCGCACCGCTCATGTCCTGGCTGTCGCGCCGCCATGAGTTCGAGGCCGACGCCTATGCGGCGCAACAGGCAAATCGCAGCGACCTGATCGCCGCACTGGTCAAGCTCTATCGCGACAACGCCGCCACATTAACACCCGACCCGCTGCATTCGTTGTTCTACGACTCCCACCCGCCGGCCAGCGTGCGCATCGCCCACCTGCGCTCATGCTAAACGGCCGCATCGTCGCCGCCTTCGGCCGGCACTATGAAATCGCCCTCGACGACGGTCGCAGCGTCAACGGCATTCCGCGCGGCAAGAAAAGTCCTTACGCCTGCGGCGACCGCGTCACGATCGGGCCGCTACACGACAGCGAGACGCAGATTCTCGGCCATGCGCCACGCAGCAGCCTGCTCTACCGCAGCGACCAGTGGAAGCAGAAACTCATCGCCGCCAATGCCACCCAGATCGTGCTGGTCGTCGCCACCGAACCGGGCTTCTCGGACGAGTTGATCTCGCGTGCGCTCGTCGCCGCATGCCACGAACACATGCGCGCCATCATCGTACTCAACAAAGCCGACCTTGCCGCCAACCTGCCCGCTGCGCGCGCCCAGCTTGCACCCTTCGTCGCACTCGGCATGCCGGTCGTCGAACTCAGCGCCTTGACCGACGCGGCGCCGCTGGCGCCCTGGCTTGCGGGTCAGCTCTCGGTACTGGTCGGCCAGAGCGGCATGGGCAAATCGACGCTCACCAACACCTTAATCCCCGGCGCCGGAGCGGCAACGCGCGAAATCTCCACCGCCCTCGACTCCGGCAAGCACACCACCACCCATGCGCGCCTGTACGCCCTGCCGGGCGATGGCACGCTGATCGACTCGCCCGGCCTTCAGGAATTCGGTCTCGCCCACCTGACGCGCGGCGAGATTGAGCTGGGTTTCGCCGAATTCGTCGAACATCTCGGTCGCTGCCGCTTCCGTGACTGCCGCCATATCAACGAACCGGACTGTGCGATCAAGCACGCCGTCGCCGCCGGGAAAATCAACGCGCGCCGCCTCAACCACTTTCTCGTCATCGCAAACGAGGGCGAGCGCGCCAAGACATTCTGAACGAAGCACTCCCCGCCCATACCGCATGCCGGCGTCCCGCCAGCGCCGAAAACGGGATTCCCTGCGGACACGCCGAGTTTCTCGACCGCATCCTCTGGCCGCGTGCAGACGTAAAAAAAGGGCCGGACCCGTAGGAGTCCAGCCCTTACTTGTAAGAGAATGATGCTTACACGCGTTCCCAGATCGTCGTGATGCCCTGGCCGCCGCCGATGCACATGGTCGCCATGCCATAACGACCATTCACGCGGATCAGTTCGTGCAGCAGCTTGGTGACGATCACGCCGCCGGTGGCGCCGACCGGGTGGCCGATGGCGATGGCGCCGCCATTCGGATTGGTCTTGGCCGGATCGAGCCCGAGGCCGCGAGCGACAGCGATGGACTGGGCGGCGAAGGCTTCGTTCGACTCGACGACATCCATCTTGTCGAGCGTCAGACCGGCCTTTTGCAACGCCACCTTGGAAGACGGGATCGGACCTTCGCCCATCACGTCGTTCGGCACGCCGGCGATGGCGTAGGCGACAAGGCGCGCGATCGGCTTGTGGCCGCCGGCGGCTGCCTTGGCGGCATCGGCCAACACGAGGAAAGCGGCGGCGTCGTTGATCCCGGAGGCATTCCCGGCAGTCACCGAGCCATCCTTCTTGAACGCAGGCTTCATCTTCGTCAGCGTTTCCATGGTGGTCGTCGGCTTCAGGTGTTCGTCGGCGTCGAACACCACGTCACCCTTGCGGGTCTTCATGGTGATGGGCGCGATCTGCGACTTGAAGTAGCCGGCGGCCTGCGCCTTGGCGGCGCGCTGCTGCGATTCGAGGGCAAAAGCGTCTTGCTCTTCGCGCGTAATGCCCCACTTGGTCGCCAGGTTCTCGGCGGTAATGCCCATATGGCCAACGCCGAACGGGTCGGTCAGCACTGAGACCATCATGTCGATCATGCTGGTGTCGCCCATACGCGCGCCCGAGCGCATCGCCGGGGCGAGGTAGCCGCCGCGCGACATGACTTCGACGCCGCCACCCAGGGCAAAGTCGGCGTCGCCCAGCATGATGGCCTGGGCCGAACTGACGATGGCTTGTTGCGCGGAGCCGCACAGACGGTTGACGGCGAACACGGTAGAGTCCATCGACATGCCGCCCTGAATCGTGGCAACGCGCGAAACGTAGGCATAGCGGGACTCGGTGGGGATGCAGTTACCGACGGTGGCAAACGTGATCTGCTTGGGGTCGACGCCAGCACGGGCGATGGCTTCCTTGACGACCATACCGCCCAGTTCGGCGGGCTCAAGATCCTTGAGGGAGCCACCGAAAGCGCCCACGGCGGAGCGCACGGCACTCAGGACAACGACTTCTTTATTCGACATTTTTTCCACTCCTGTTTTAATTAATAAATCACCACTCGATCAAGGCCCCACCCAACTGGCGACAGTCATCAGAGCCAATAGCAACAGACACAGCACCAAGGCGCGCCACACCAAGCCAATTGCGCTTTGCAGATGCTCGACATCGGCATCCTCGCCCAAGCCAAGTTCCGGCCGCACCTCGATATAGATTTCGTGCGGCAAAGGCAGTCCAAGCTTAACGCCAAGTGCCCCGGCTCCGCTCGCAAGCAGTATACCGGAGGCGGCATCGGCCCATTGGCGGGCCTGCGTGCGCCAGCAATACACGGCATCCTCAAAGTCACCGACGATGGCGAAGGTGATGGCCGTCAGACGCGCGGGCACCCAGTCGAGTATCTGAAAGGCCCGCCGGGCAAACTCGCCAAAGCGGTTGCTATCTCCCGGCAAGCCGTCGCTCATAGACCACTGCTGCATCGTGCTTAAGCCGAGCCGGTACAGCACTGCACCTGCGGGGCCGAACACCATGAACCAAAGCAAGGGGGCGAACACATGGCGGTGCGAGGCCACGATTCCCTGTTCGATGGCCAAACGGGCAATGTCGACCGATCCAAGCTGGTCGGCATTCTGACCGCGCCATTCAGCGAGGAGACGGCGGGCATGCTCGATTTCGCCCAGTCGCAAGGCTAGCTGGATATCGGTGAAATAGTGGCTGAACTGGCGGAATCCCATGGTCAGGTAAAGGATCGCCACATCGAGAACGAAACCAACGACGGGATGGGTATAGTCGAGGCCAACACGGAGAATGAGCAACAGCAAGGCCGGCAAGGCGACACCGACGCCCCAGGCCGTCATGCCATGGCGCGCCTCGCCCCCATTGAACTGGCGTTCCAGAAACCCGGCATAGGCAAATTGCAGCGCGGCAACCCGCGCGGCTGGGAGCGCCTTGAACTGCTCAAGCACAAGTGCGCAAACGATGCTGAAAAAAGTCATGAAAGATAGGTGGCGGCTGGCACGGGGAAGATATCACACTCCCAGCAGGCATTCGCGCAAGCCGACCAGCATGCCCGCCGTCGCACCCCAGATGAAGTAGCCACGCCAAGGCACCG
>Ga0209262_10000812_pt1 | contig 13265 bp, 15 predicted proteins | sample Lowcelwee11metaG_FD_187171 | JGI IMG/M metagenome (GOLD analysis project Ga0209262, IMG submission 187171) | Freshwater pond sediment microbial communities from the University of Edinburgh, under environmental carbon perturbations - Low... | ecosystem: Environmental > Aquatic > Freshwater >...
CATTGATCCGGAGAGTATATATACTGATGACGTGCTACTGATATCCAGGAGAAGCATGGGCAACGGCCTCATTGACGACATCACTGACCTCGTCTATGTTGAGCCTGACAGGTTCAGCAGCATGAAGACGCTTGAGATGGTCGATGAGATAGATGCTATAAACCGGAAAATGCTCAGTGAGGGCCGCAAGTATGTTCTCATAGGTCCGGGAAGGTGGGGCACCAAAGACAGGTTCCTGGGCATACCCGTGGCGTGGCCGCAGATATCAAACGCCAGGGTCATCGTCGAAATAGGACTGCCTGATTTTCATGTCGATGCATCTCTCGGATCGCACTTCTTCCACAATGTGACGTCAATGAATATCGGTTACCTGTCTGTCAATCAGGATACCAATGACGGAACCGTCAGGTGGGACAGGCTTAAGAAGCAGAAGGTCATTGCCAGAAGCAAGTTCTTCAGGCACATCAGGTTCGAGAATCCGTTGATAATAAGGATGGACGGAAAGAAGGGTATGGCTGTTATATCAGTCAGAAGCTGACCGTTGCGGCAGCTGTCACAGCGTCTTTGTTAATCTTCTTAATGAGTCCCTGCAGTACACTGCCCGGACCTACCTCCACAAACTCCGTGGCTCCGTCGGCGATCATGCTGTTCACCGTCTGTGTCCATCGCACCGGGGAGGTAAGCTGAGCAACCAGGTTGCTCATTATCTGCTGAGGGTCCCTTGCAGGCATTGCGGTGACATTCTGATATACCGGACAGACCGGCGTACTGAATTTCGTTGCCCTTATGGCTGCCTCGAGCTCCGTCCGCGCCGGCTCCATGCATGGTGAGTGAAAGCCTCCGCTGACAGCGAGTATGACAACACGTTTTGCACCGCGGCTCTTCAGCTCTTCCGCTGCCCTGTTCACACCGTCAACGGTACCTGAGATCACTATCTGTCCCGGACTGTTGTAGTTAGCCGGCACAACGATGTCAGCGGAAGCATTGCACACCTCTTCCACCACTGCATCGTCAATGCCAAGCACCGCCGCCATTGTCGAGGGGGTTAGGCCGCATGCTTTCTGCATCGCGGCAGCCCTGGCGGCGACGAGTATCAGCCCGTTCTCAAAGGAGAGCGCCCCGGCAGAGACCAGTGCCGAGAACTCACCCAGCGAGTGCCCCGCTGTCATTGCAGGTGCAAAAGCGCTGCCCATCACCCTTGCAAGTATCACTGAATGAATGAAGATGGCCGGTTGCGTTACCCTGGTCTGCCTGAGCTCGTCATCGGTACCGCTGAACATGATATCAGTGATGCGAAAACCCAGCAGCTCATTGGCTTTTTCAAACATCTCACGCGCTGCCGGCGAATTATCATAGAGCTCCTTTCCCATGCCGGGAAACTGCGATCCCTGTCCGGGAAATACAAATGCTTTCATAATCCAGATTTATGTTTAAGCCCCAAAAATAAAAAAATTAACGATGACCGCGCACCGGTCAGTGCAGCCTGGCGGCAATCAGATGAGTGAACTCCTCGCGGGTGTTGAGGTTTGAAAGAAAACATCCGGTGAACGCCGAGGTGGTGGTGACAGAGTTCTGCTTCTGCACCCCCCTGATCTGCATGCACATGTGCTGCGCCTCTATTACCACTGCAACACCGAGTGGCTTCAGGTTCTCCTGTATGCAGTTCCGTATCTGTGTCGTGAGCCTCTCCTGTACCTGCAGCCTGGCAGAGTAGGTCTCCACCACGCGTGCTATCTTGCTCAGCCCCGTGATATAGCCGTCAGGGATGTAGGCCACGTGTGCCTTGCCGAAAAAGGGAAGCATGTGATGCTCACACATCGAATAAATATCAATGTCCTTCACTATAACCATCTGCCGGTACTCCTCCTTGAACATGGCGCTCCGCAGTATCTCCTCAGGATTTTGCTGGTAACCCCTTGTGAGGAAGCTGAGTGCCTTCGCCACCCTCGTCGGAGTGTTGAGCAGACCCTCTCTGTCAGGGTCTTCGCCAAGCAGTTTAAGTATCTTGTAATAATATCCGGCGATCTCATTAATAACGTCCGGATTCCACTTTTCGATCTTGTTGTAACCGTTTGACAGGGCTCCGCTGCCGTCATTTAGCTTTTCCATATTATCCGTAATATTCGATGAAATTGTTTTCTGTCTCTTCTATTCTCACGCAGTGCAGCGTGACCCCCTCTGCTTCCAGGGGGCTTTTCAGCTCATCCCAGACAGCCACTGCCAGATTCTCCGTGGTGGCTATCTTCCCGGCCATGAAGTCAGTCTCTGTGTTCATGTTCCGGTGGTCAAGCTTCTCTATAACCCTTTCGTTTATTATCTCCTTAAGCCTGGTGGCATTCATAAAATAACCTGTGTCAGGGTCTATCTCACCCCTGACAGTAACCTTGAGCACATAATTATGCCCATGCCAGTTTGGATTTGAACACTTACCGTAGATCTTCAGGTTGTCCTCATCACTGAGGCCGGGGCGGAACATCCTGTGTGCTGCGCTGAACCGCTCTCTTCTTGTAAGGTAGATCATAACCCTTAAAGTTAAATGAAATGGCGTTAATGAGGAAATAACAGATCAAAAATAATATATTTATCCGTTTATTTCAGGTAAGACGGATGGACGAAGGTATTGCACCCATACTGATAGCTGTCGCTCACCCCTCGGAAGGGGTGGCAGTGGAAAAAGCGATGAGTGATGCCCGCTGCAGCTGTGAGCTGCTGGTCACTGGCGTCGGTGGCGCAGCTATGTCATGGGCGCTGCAGAAGAGATTTTCTTCCGGAGGCACTCCCTCGCTGGTCATCAATGCAGGGATCGCGGGGAGCTACACTTCTTCATATCGACCCGGCGATGTTGTTATTGCCTCCTCTGACTGTTTTGCCGATATGGGCGTTGATGACAACGGCTCTTTTCTGTCACTCTTCAGGGCCAGCCTGGCAGACCCCGACAAACGGCCCTTCAGTGAAGGGAGGATACACTGCCACGGCAGGTGGTTTGACAGTATGAGCACAAAATACCCGGCGGTAAGGGCAGCGACAGTCAACATGACCTCCGGATCACAGCCTGTGATAGACCGCATAAGAAAGGCATGGGACCCTGAGATAGAGACCATGGAGGGGGCGTGGTTTGCCTATGCCTGCACGATGTCAGGCGCTGAGTGGCTCACCGTGAGGGCCGTGTCAAACATGGTAGAGCCCCGTAACCTGAATAAATGGGATATACCCCTTGCTCTTGCAAAGTTGCAGGAGGCGATGACTGATATTTTGAAAACCATAAAGGAAGGATGAGACTTACACTGGGTTTTTCTCCATGCCCCAATGACACATTCATCTTTGAGGCACTCGTTCACCGCAGGGTTGATACAGAGGGGATCGAATACGACTGGTTTCTTGCCGATGTCGAAGAGCTCAACCGCAGAGCACTCGACGGCAGCGTTGACATCACCAAGATGAGCTTTCATGCATATGCCTGGGCAGCAAATAATTATCTGCTGCTTGACTCGGGCAGCGCCCTCGGACGCAACAACGGCCCGCTAGTTGTCAGCCGGAGGAAGATATACCCTGATGAGCTCAATGATGCGCTGATAGCTATACCGGGCAGATACACTACCGCCAACCTCCTCTTCAGCATCTTCTGGCCCGGGGCACAGCGCAAACGGGAGTATCTCTTTTCCGATATCCCCGAGGCTGTCCTTTCAGGAGAGGCAGATGCCGGTCTCATTATCCATGAGACCAGATTCACCTACCAGGCTATGGGACTGCAAAAGGTAGCAGACACGGGCGAAGAATGGGATAAACTGACAGGTCTTCCCATTCCCCTCGGAGGGATAGTGGTGCACCGCAGCGTAAGTGATGATACGGCTGCCAGGGTAAACAGGGCAATACGCCGCAGCCTTGAATATGCCCGTGCCAATCCGTCCGCCTCACTCGATTTCATACGCAAAAATGCCAGGGAGCTGGAGGCTGAGGTTACGCGTGAGCATATAAACCTTTATGTCAATGACTTCAGCCTCTCACTGGGGAAGGAGGGAAGAGAGGCTGTTGAGAAGCTCTTTGCCGTTGCATATGAAAGAAAGGTGACAGGGGCACTGCCGGAAAGGATATTTCTTTAACCACCTGTCACCTGCCGTGTCAATTTAGTATCTTTACATTATAATAATACTAAACTGACCGGGTTATGAAATTCGAACTGCCACCACTGAGCTACAGCCCTGATGCCCTTGCACCGCAAATAAGCGCTGAGACCATTGAGTACCATCATGGTAAGCATCATCTGGCATATGTGAATAATCTCAACGGCCTTATACCGGGCACTCCCTTTGAGAACGCCACCCTCGAGACTATGATCATGAAGGCTGAAGGAGGCATTTTCAATAATGCCGCACAGGTATGGAATCATACTTTTTATTTTTCATCGTTTTCACCTTCGGGGAAAAGAGACCCTCATGGTACTCTTTTGCGCGCCATTGAAGCCGGATTCGGTTCCTTCGAATCATTCAGTGAGTCTTTTACAAAGTCCGCCACAACCCTTTTCGGGTCAGGATGGGCCTGGCTGTGCATGAGGCCTGACGGCACACTGGCCGTGACACAGGAGTCAAATGCCGGCAACCCGATGCGGTCAGGGATGGTGCCGCTGATGACATGTGACGTATGGGAACATGCATATTATATTGACTATCGCAACAAGCGTCCCGACTATATCAAAAACTTCTGGGAGCTGCTTGACTGGAACATTATAGGTCATCGATTTGACGAGGCTCTGAAGAAGTAATTGCTGCCTGGAATATTATCGTCTGAGAGTTTAACGCGAGGGTGTGGTTGGGGTGCTATTTTTATATATCTTTGGCCAAACTTTTTGACGATGAATATTAAACAGCTTATAGAAAAGACAAGATCATACCGCAGGTTCGACGGCAACCACCCGGTCAGCAAAGAAACACTCATATCGCTGGTTGACCTTGCGAGATTGTCAGCATCAGGTGCCAACAGGCAGCCGCTGAAGTATATTCTTGTCAACGACCCTGCCGAGTGTGCCGAGGTCTACACATGCCTGGCATGGGCCGGTTATCTTACAACCTGGGAAGGTCCTGACCCGGGCGAGAGACCTACAGCCTACATAGTTATCCTTGGTGATAAGGAGATCTCTGATTCGTTCGGCATTGACCACGGCATAGCAGCGCAGAGCATCATGCTAGGGGCTACCTCAGAAGGTCTCGGAGGCTGTATCATTGCATCAATAAAGAAAGAGAAGCTTAGAGCACTGCTGTCCGTACCGGCAGGCATCGATATTCTCCTTGTTCTTGCACTTGGTAAGCCAACTGAAAAGGTGGTCATTGAGACCCTTGAGAATAACAATGTGAAATACTGGAGAGATGATGCGCGCGTTCACCACGTGCCGAAGAGAACACTCGACGAGATCATTCTGCGCAAATAGGTCAGGAGACCTGTTGCGGACTATATTCTGCATCTTCGTCCTCTCACTGCCCCCTGAGATGGCAGCGCAGCAGGCCAGTCCTATACTTTTCCACGGTATCATCCTTGACGCTGACACTCATCAGCCTCTGACGGGAGCTCATTTCCTGAGCAGCACCGGTGTGGCAGGCGCCTCAGACAACAGGGGCATGATCTCTTTCTTTGCCAGTCACTATGATACAATTACCTTTTCAAGTGTCGGGTACAAGGACTTCCTCCTGGTTATTGGCGATACCCTTCTTGCCAGGGAATATGTCGCAGGAATCTACCTCATTACCGATACCCTGATGATACCCGCTGTGGTTGTGATGCCAAGGCTTGGAAACATCAGGGCCGAGATCATGGCTTCAAAACCGCCGGTAAACGATGATATGGTAAATGCCTCTAATAATCTCAGGCTCTCAGCCTACCAGGGTATTACCACTGCAGCCACACTGGGTGACCCGAACACCAATTATGAATTGCTGAGGCAGAAGCAGAAAGTGGATGCTTACGAGAAGGGGATGATCCCTGCTGATAAGATGGTTGTGTTCAGTCCGTTTACCATCATACCGCTGGTGTATGTCCTTGCAAAGGGTCTGCCTGAACCACCCAAGCCCCCCGTTCCGTATCTTTCAGACAGAGAACTTCAGCAGCTCCGCGCGATCCACGATTCGCTGGTATATAAAAGAAACTGATCCTGCAGCCTACGGCCTATTGCCTACTGCCTCTTAACCTGCAGCCTACGGCCTACTGCTTACTGCCTCTTAACCCTTAACAAAAATCGCCTTGATAATATGGCTTGCCATCTTCGGGTTCTCCTTCAGGCGGCGGGTTGAATATCCGAACCACTTCTTCCCGAAAGGCACATAGATCCTCATCACATGACCCGCATCCACGATGCTCTTGCGCAGTCCGGGAGTGACGCCGTAAAGCATCTGAAACTCATACATGTTGCGCGGCACATTGTACTTCTTTATAAGTTCGTATGCACCCTCTATCAGCGGCTTGTCATGTGTGGCTATGCCGACATATATCTTGTTCCTGAACATGAATTCCAGGTCCAGCAGGAAATTCTTGTTGATCTCCTCATACTTCTTGTAGGCTATCGCGGCAGGCTCCACATAGATTCCCTTACAGAGCCTGTAGCTGGTAGGTATCTCCGGAGTGTTCATGTCAAGCATCTTCTCAAGGTCACTGTGGGTTCTCCTGAGATAGGCCTGTACCACCAGCCCTACGTTTTTCGGAAACTCGGCATGAAGACGCCTGTACAGCTCTATCTCCAGGTCAGTACAGGGTGAGTCCTCCATGTCTATCCTGCAGAAATTATTGAATGAGGCAGCCTTGGCAACTATCTCCCTCATCAGCCTGTAGCAAACTTCGGGGTCAATCAGGAGGCCGAAACTGGTGGGCTTGAGAGAATAGTTACCGTCAATGCCGTTCTTCTGAGTCTCATTTATAAGGTCAAGGTATTCCTGCTTGTTCTCCTCTGCCTCATCAAGTGACTTGATGAACTCTCCGAGAACATCAAGGGTCACCTTGATGCCCTTTGAGTTCAGCTCCTTTGAGACGCGCATGGCATCAGCCATGGTCTCACCTGAGATGTATGATCGTGAAAAGATCCAGATCACTTTTTTGGGGAAGTAGGGCAGAATTGCCGCAATGAACTTGTTGAACATTTCGTTTCTGTTTATTTTTAAGAGTTTTCAAATGTAAGGGCGAATATTACAGGTATAAATGACGTTTATCATCTGTAAATAGTGATTGGTCACTTTTTTTCGCCTATTTTGAAAAAAAAATTGAGATAGTGCAACCATTTAAAAATAGTACAGGTCTTGATATTGTGCTCGGTTGATGATGAGCGACCAACATATAATTGAAGGCTGCATCAGTCACAACAGAAAAGCACAGCAGTTGCTCTGGAAGCAATATTCAGGTTATCTGCTGGGGGTCTGTATGCGTTACGCTACTGACCGGCCCGAAGCTGAAGATATGTTGCAGGAAGCCTTTCTGAGGATCTACTTTAACCTCGGGGAGTATTCAGGAACAGGTTCTTTTAAAGGATGGCTGAGAAAAGTGACGGTTAACACGGCAATCACGTACTATCACAGGAATCTGCGTCATAAACATCATGTGGATATCGATGAGTATGTGACTGCCGAAACCGGCACTGCAGGGTTTGAGGAGGATTTCTATTCGGCGGAGGATCTCTACAGGGTCCTGAATGAACTCTCTCCCGGTTACCGGATGGTCTTTAACCTTTATACTGTTGAAGGTTATAAGCACCAGGAGATAGCCGAAATGTTAGGGATAGACGTGAACACATCAAAATCACAATATAGCAGGGCCAGGGCTATCCTCAGGAAGAAGCTTGAGGAACTGGCAAAGATGAAAGAAAAATATACCTGATAAGGTAATGACTGAAGAAAAAAGAGATATGGATCTTGAAGGTCTCTTCCGGAATAAGCTGGAAGAGAACGAGATGGAGGCAGGTGCCGACCTTACCGGTCGTGTCATGCGCCGTCTTGAACGGAAGGAATTCCTCCGTTTCAATCCGTCACGTTTTAATATCTTCTATGCCGCAGCAGCCGCAGCGGTCATCACCGTTGCCGGTCTGCTTGTCTTCCCGTCACCGGGTGATGAAGAATCACTTCTGCCCGCTGTCAGAGAACCTCAGCAGACAGAGCAGTCCGTCACTGATGATAGGAAAGTGGACAGTGCAAATGAACAGGCTGTGACTGTTACTCCTTCACCTAAGGAGACAGACACCTCCGGCGACAAACCGGTGACACAGCCTGCAGCCGTCACCTCACGCAAGGACGAAACGTTAAAGTCAGCCGGCGCCGGCAGTGAGTCGTCAGTTACACGTGAGGTCAGGAAGGGAGAACCGGCAACAGTCAGGTCGCCCCAGAGGGCGGTGATAGAAACGTCTGCCTCATCAGGCTGCGTTCCCCTTACAGTCAGGTTCAGCTACCCCGCTAACGGTTCAATGAAAGCAGACTGGAGCTTTGGCGACGGAGGCAAATCGGATGAAAACGCTCCTGATTATATATATGACCTGCCCGGGACTTATATCGTCACCCTGACCCTCACAGATGCAGAGGGTAACAAGAGCAGCGCAGCAACAAGGATAGATGTATGGCCCGGACCAAAAGCTGAATTCGAGATAACCAAGAATAAACTTGCTGAGACAGGAGAAGAGCTGCTCTTCAACAACCTGTCGACCGGAGGTGTGAAATACCTCTGGAACTTCGGAGACGGAACAACCTCTGATGAATCAGATCCTCAGCACATATACCAGAGCTACGGCCGCTATGATGTCAGACTGACTGTGTATTCTGCACAAGGCTGCGCAGACTCGGTGACAATTACTGATATATTCACAGACAAGGGTATGTTCCTGAGGTTCCCTACTGCCTTCCTGCCTAACACAGGAGGTCCGACAGGAGGGTATTACAGTCGCCGTACAGACGAGGCTAACCAGGTGTTCCATCCTGTTGCCTCAGGCGTTGCTTCCTACAATCTAAAAATTTATAATAAGGTTGGGCTGCTTGTCTTTGAAAGCAGTGATATTGAGATGGGATGGGATGGTTATTACAAGGGACAGCTTTGCCCTCCCGGAGTATATGTCTGGAAGGTCAGAGGCACCTACCGGAATGGCCAGGCTATAGTGATGGCAGGTGATGTTACACTGATAAGTTATTGATAAAGAGATATATAATGGCTGAGTTGTTGATATCTTCCTTGCCGTTTGGGCATATTGTTGATTACTTTCACAGTTACTCCTCTTGTGGAGTAACTGTGAATTGGCTACATTCGTAATTAATTAAAAAGGAACCGGATTGTCAGCAAAGACTAAATATCTGATCGGTTTGTTCATCATCGTTTCTGTTTTTGCCAGAGGTCAGGACCCCCAATTCTCCCAGTTCTACGCGAATCAGCTTTACCTTTCTCCTTCCTTCGCCGGAGCCACAGAAGACAACCGTATATCCCTGAACTGGAGAAACCAGTGGCCTGCAATACCAGGCGTATTCCATACTTACAGCTTCTCATTCGATAAGGCCATCCCAAGCTTCAATTCAGGTATCGGCGTCCTTGCGACCTATGATGTGGCAGGCTCCGGTGACCTGAGCACAACAAACCTTGGTATTCTCTACTCATATGACTTCCAGATAAGCGACGAATGGCATATAAGACCAGGGGTGAGCTTCAAATTTACTTACCTGGGTCTGGACCTTACCAAACTGGTTTGGAACAGCCAGATCACAACGGGCGGAACCCTCCCCTCAATAACCCCTCCGCCGTTTGACAACATTGCAGATATAGACTTCTCAGCCTCCGCCCTGATTTACAATCCGCGTATATGGGGGGGCTTTACCGTCGATCACCTGCTCACACCAAAAACCTCATTCTGGGGTGATGATGCAACCATACCGGTCAAGGTTGACCTTTACGGCGGATTCCAGATACTGAGCCGCGGCCGTCTCAGGACCAAACTGACACAGGTAATGTCTGTTGCCGCTAATGTTATGTTCCAGGGCAAGTTCTATCAGTCTGACGTCGGGCTCTATTATTTCCAGGAGCCCCTGGTCTTTGGCGTGTGGTACAGGGGTATACCCTTCGTTACCTCACAGGCAGGTGATGCTGTCATTGGAATGGTTGGCATCAAGACTGACCAGCTCAACATAGGTCTGAGCTATGACTTCACCATCTCAAATCTGATAACATCCACCGGCGGGGCGATAGAAATTTCACTTATATATTCGTTCCTTTCCTCACAGATCAAGGGGGCAAGGAAGATACACGCCATCCCCTGTCCCGAGTTCTGAGAACCCTGTATTGCCACATCACCCATCTGTAACACAACCCATTTTCATATTTAAAATTTGTGTATGTTTGTGCACAAATTGTTAAACTCTAATCTGATACCTGAAAATGAATAAATCATCATTTATGAGAAACACCATGGCAGCATCAGCCGTAGCGCTCATAGGTCTTCTGGGTGTAACAGGCTGCAAGACTGACGCGGGCACCGCCGGGAATGCCAAATCTGTTGACGGGAAGGGCATTGCGTTTGTTGAGCTCGACTCTGTCATTGCCAATTTTGACATGGCAAAAGATATTACGGATCAACTGGGGGAGAAACAGAAGAACTCCGAGGCTGAGCTGACAGCCAAGTCTCAGGCTTTTGACCGTGACGTAAGGGATTACCAGAACAAGGCTCAGAAAGGTCTTATCACCAGGGCAACAGCGGCCGAGATGGAGCAGACACTGGCACAGCAGCAGCAGAGCCTGCTTGCACTGCGCGATGAGATGGCCCTCAACCTCAATGAAGAGAGTGTCGTCGCCCAGAGACAGGTGCTTGAATATATCAACCTGTACCTGGCTGAATTTAATAAGGATCATAACTTTCAGTATATCCTGGCAAAACAGTTCCCGGGCCCCATCCTTTACAGTGATACTACTCTTGACATCACTGTCGACGTCATCGCCGGCCTGAACGCCAAATATAACTCTGAGAAGAAGAAATAATATCAGCGGTTTTTTGAGCTGCCCGGAGCCCGCCTGTCAGCGGGCTTCGCTGTTTTTGATACCTTCCTGTCACGCCGTATTTTACGCTCCTCACCCGGGGTGACTATAATAAACAGGTCTTCATCAGGCTTCTTCATCAGATACTGCTCCCTGGCAAATTTCTCCAGGTTTTCATTGCTGGTCCGCAGTTCGTTCAGTTTCCTCCTGTCTTCCTCGATCCGCCCCATATAAAACTCCTTCTCCCTGACGAGCCTGTTGCGGGTACGCAGATCACGCACCCTGGATATTAAGTTGTTGGGATCGATGAGAATGACCCATATAAGAAAGATAGCTAGCGTGATGATATACCTGTTCTTCATCCAGGCAGGCATCCTGTCCCGCAGGCTGTTAAAACTGAACCGTGTCCAGAAATCGGGTTTCACTTCTCGATAAGATAATTCTGTAAAACAATATCAGCCGCCACTCATCAGGTAGATTACCTGCACATCGTCACCGTCACCGATTCGCTCTTCATCATAGCTGTCACGGCTGATGAGTCTCCCGTTTATCTTTACTATCCTGAGTTTGAAGGTGTATCTCTTCATCTCCAGCAGTTCTGAAACGGTAATGCTCTCACCGCTGACGGTGAGGGGTTCGTTGTTAAGTGTGATCTCCATGAATGCTCTTCGCTTCGCCTGATTCCTGGAGGCAAATATACTGACTTAGTATCGTATTTCAAGCCATCACTGCTCACTCTGTTGCGTCGCTTCGCCACCCATAGCTGATCCCATAACCGGACCCTGAGCCTGTCGAAGGACTGCGACGGGTGGCTTCGCTTTCTGAAGGTCTCATGTCATGCAATCGTGCAATCATGCAATCGTGCAATCGTGCAATCGTGCAATCGTGCAATCAGACATTCTCTCATTCTCTCATTCGCAAATCGCAAATCGCAAATCGCACATCGCACATCGCAAATCCCTGCTCTACTGCCTACTGCCTACTGCCTTCTAAATCGCAAATCGCAAATCGCACATCGCAAATCCCTGCCTACTGCCTACTGCCAGCTGCCTACTGCCTTCCAAATCGCACATCGCACATCGCACATCGCAAATCCCTGCCTACTGCCTACTGCCTTATCTTCCGTTATGCAATAAAATTCATATTGACTATTGTCATTAGATTGCGCATATTTGTGTATTACCTTTGTGATAGAACCGGTAAATCAACTGAAATCACCATGGATATAAACGAGATCAGATCAAAACACAAGCTCCTCAGGAGATGGGAATACAAATGGACACCTCTTGACAAAGGCTACACCGACAAGTCACTGTATATCAACGTGGGAACTATTGATATAAAGGAGAAGGACATACCCCTTGCAATGAAGGAGAAATTCATCGGGGGGAAGGGCTATGGCCTTCGCTATCTCTGGGATGCCACCAGGCCGGAGACAAAATGGAACGACCCTGAGAATGAGATAGTGATTTCATCGGGTCCGATAGGAGGCATCACACAATACTCCGGTACGGGCAAGTCGCTTGTCGTGTCTGTCTCACCGCAGACTGACTCCATCATGGACAGCAACGTAGGAGGATTCTTCGGTCCATTCCTGAAGTTCTCCGGTTTTGATGCACTTGAGCTGCAGGGCAAGTCAGCCCGCGACGTCATCATATTCATCAACGGTGTTGATCATTATGTCGAGATCTTCGAGGCTCCGGCAGAGGCACTTGACAGTCATCTTCTCGCCGAACAGCTCACCGAGATGTTTGCTGACAATGATTCCGACAAGAAAAATATAGGCGTTGTATCGGCAGGCTCAGCTGCTGAAAATTCGCTCATAGGCATGCTCAACTTCAGCTTCTATGACCCGAAACGAAAGAAGGTAAGGCTGAAGCAGGCCGGCCGGGGTGGTATCGGTACCGTCTTCCGCGACAAGAAGATAAAGGCTATGGTCTGCAAGATACCCGGGGTCAAGGGTAACCTGAATAATGTCGTTGACCTTGAGGCTATCATGGAACGCGGGCGACGCTTCAACCGTGAGATGCGCGAGCTCGATGACAAACAGTGCCGCATGCGTAAGGTGGGAACAGCACACCTCATGGAGGTGATGGATGACCATGACCTTCTGCCAACACATAACTACAAATTCGGATCCCATAAGGATTCGCCGAAGATCGACTCGGCGGTGTGGACCTCCTTCTTTACACAGGGCATACCTGACGGCTGCTGGATAGGATGTAACATGGCATGTTCCAAGGCTGTTGACGATTTTGTCCTCAGCACAGGCCCATACAAGGGACAGTCAGTCATGG
>Ga0209262_10000813_pt1 | contig 13263 bp, 9 predicted proteins | sample Lowcelwee11metaG_FD_187171 | JGI IMG/M metagenome (GOLD analysis project Ga0209262, IMG submission 187171) | Freshwater pond sediment microbial communities from the University of Edinburgh, under environmental carbon perturbations - Low... | ecosystem: Environmental > Aquatic > Freshwater > Pond...
CTGACTGGTGTGGTGATGCTTGAAGCAGCACTATTGAAAAAGAGCGAATTAGCGCCAAGGCTCAAAGTGATACCGTTCCCAAGATTTAGATTATTCATAATTCCAACACTATTACCTAGTGTCAGATTACCACCAATCGTTACCCCATCAAGTGTAGCTGGACCACTTGTGCTTTTTAACGTCGTACCATCATTGCTGACGATCGTACCACCAAAAATCGTCCCCTTATTTGTTCCAAGTTGCAGACTTGTCAAAGAGCTCAATCCACCTGTACCGAAAACGCCGTTCGAACCAATATCCAGCACTGCAAAAGTATTATCCAAAATACCACTAAGACTGATTGTTCCACCGGTACGGGCAATCGTCCCCAAGCCAGCAGTGGTAAATGTCCCACCTAATACCAGACCGCCATTAGTGACATTGATCGTCCCCGCATTACTCCAGTTGGTGGCGTTCATCAGAATCCAACCGGAAGCGGCATTAAGATTGATCGTCCCATTGTTCGTAAACGAAGCAGGACCAATCGTCATAATCTGCCCCGCAGCACTCATACTAAGCGTTCCATTGTTAACTAAACTACCATGCAAGATGCCACCAGCACCTGTCGTCAACTCTATCGTCCCATTATTAGTCAATGAGCCGTTAGTGTATAAATTATTATAAATCACACCCCTACCACTGATGGTGATGCCGCTATCAATGCTCAAGGCTTGACCATCGGCATTCCGATTGATCCCCCCTGAGTTCATCACAATCGTCCCGGTCGTGCCCGTCGTCGAGATACTCGCGGTCGGAGAGATGAAGTTGATGTACCTGCTTGCCCCCAGCGTCAGAGTCATACCATCAGCTATAACAAGATTACCCTCAACTTTAGTCGTACCAGTCAACGCCATATTACTGCCAAAAATGACATTACTCACCTTACTTGAACTACCATTGTCATTATAGGTTCCGGCTTTAAGTGTTGCATTCGTTATGGTACCTGCTGAGTTTAGAGTCCCCGTGGAGGTCACGCTCGCTTTTTGGACATCGAGCGTTCCGCCAAGCAGATTAATAGTGTCCCCGATTGTAAGGGTGGCAGTGCCTGCGTTCCCGTGATCGAGTATGAGGTTAAGGGCACCAGATGTCGAGGTAATATTTTGATTAATCGCAATATTATTGTCGGCTTTTAATGTCAAGGTAGCATCACTACCCGCGCTTTTGGTGATCGTTGCGCTAACGGTGATATTCCCCGCTTCGGCAAGCGCACCGGTGGTCGTGATCGTGACATTTGTACCGGTGTTAAGGGCATTTTGGATCGTGGTATTTTGGATTCTTGAACCCGTGGCGGTAGGAGTCCAGAGTGTCCCGTCAAAGGTACCGGATAAATCTGCCAGGGTAGAGATGGTAACATTGATCGGATCGATCAACCATGTCCCCCCAGCACCATTTTCCGAAGCAGTAGTGATAGCAGTCTCTTCGGCTATATTGACAATAAGCCCCGAGGTTTCAATGAATCCACCATCTCCATTCACCGGGGCCGAAGCATCGAGAGTACCCGATACGGTTGCGGTACCGCCGTGGGCGAATACTTCGATATGACCTGTGAGATCATCGAGGCTCTGCGCTCGTAATACGCCGTTGTTGTTGACCACACCATTGAGTAGATCGGTGGCCGCTTTGGTGGTGAGATAGATCGCACCGCCATCGGCGATGATCGCCCCCTTGTTCTCGACGAGGGCATCTAATGTACCCTGATCGATGGTGACACCGACCAATGAATCGCCGTTAAAATTGAGGATAATTTTGTCTCCGCTGGCGAGGGTGATGTTTCCTTTGGTCGCTTTGATATAGCCTTCATTACTCACGTGCTTCGCCATCAATGCTGCGTAACCGCCATCAGTTATTTCTACAGTACCCATATTGATGACGCTCTCAGATGAGCCCGTCGATTCGAACGTATGATTGCCGTTCATAAAGTTTTCATCAGAAATGTTCATCGTAGAGGCGACAAGACCTGCGGTGTTAACCGATGCTCCTTGGGCAAAAAGAATCCCACTGGAGTTCAGAATCCACACTTGACCGTTGGCGTTGAGTGCACCTTCGATGAGGGAGGTTTCATTCCCTACAACACGGTTGAGGGTGATTGAAGAGCGGTTAGGCTGATTAAAATTGACCGTTTCGGACGTACCGATGCTGAAGCTGTTCCAGTTGATCGTCGCGCGCTGGCTGCTTTGGTCGATGTTGGTCACCAGTCCCATTTGTCGAATGACAGCGCTTCCGTTGGTGACGACTCCTCCGGTAGGAGCGCCATAGCTTATAGTTGTACCGCCTATTAGTGCCGAAACAACGAGGGATATTTTCCCACCTTTGAGAATCCGGAAGCGAGACGAAAAATCAGGTATGCACTTGATGGATTTGACCAAACTTGACCTTTTGAGCATATTTGCATCGATTCAAACATATAAACTATCTATTAAAATTCACTAAAAATATTATAACTCATTTAGTATAAGATTTTCGTATTTTTCAACTTTTTTACAACCTTCTATGCCCTTTTCTGATGTATCAATCGCTGTGTAATCTGACGCATTAAATCAAAACTGATAGCAGGATTGTAATGAATTATATTTTTCAAGGTATCGGCCGACAATACCAATGCTTCGACATCCCCAATCGCCTGGACGCTGGCAGTACGTTTTTCACCGCTAAACAAAGCAATTTCCCCGATATACTCGTTTTCATGTACTTCAGCAACTTTTGTTACATTACCATCTTTATCAACTAAAACCGCGGCATCACCATGAGAAAGGATATAGAGGCTATCCCCTTCCTCGCCCTGCCGAACCAAAAATTCCCCATTTTTAAACCCTTGATATGCAATGTTTTCCGCTACCATTTCGATCACATCAGGGGATAATGATGAAAAAAGCTCAACAGCATGGAGCAAAGCTTCCTTCTGAACACGTCCGTGTGAACTCATAGCCTCTTGGTTCATATTTACCAATTCAACGATTCTAGCATCCTCACAATCCTTATATCTCGCAATTTCAGTATTGAAAGCGTCCATAATATTTTCCGATGAAAGTACCAATAAAAGTGGAGCGATTAGCGGCATCAACTGATTCTGAAAAATCAAAAATGCGGCCTCTTTCAAACTGTCCGCAGAGTTTTCACTAATGTTTTTAGATTGATAAAAATCAATTTCTTTGATGATGGCATAAAATTTCTCTTCACACTCGACCATACCATCGAAATTGATCTCTTCGGCGAGCAATGATCGTATCAGCTTCGAAAGTTTCCCATCCTCAGGTGTCAAACTCAAATAGGTCTCAAGTTTTTTCTTCTCGGATACGATAAGATGCTCTACACTAAATTTCAAATAATCGATTTGTACCGATTTATCACTTACGATTAATGAATTCAATCTTTGCAATATTACAAGCTCTTTTGACTGATCAAAAATCTTCTCCCGGATAAGTTCCTCTGAATTCAACAGTTCATTGATGATTTTTTCGTGTTCGGATTCATCGATTTGGAAATGCTTACGTAAAGATTCCAGTTCACTCTCATTGATCGCTTTTTTTTCATCAATCATTTTTTGGAGCATCTGTTTATAGCTTTTAAGCTGAAATAATTTTTCAGCTGTCACAGAGCTGTGTTTCTCAAACAATTCGGAATGTTCTTTTTCAAGCGAACTGAGGATCGTTTTATGTTCATGTGGTGTAATACCAAGCTGATTTCTCATCTTGTCAAGCATTTTTATACTTTCTTGGGTCAAAACCCCATCACTCATCAGTTCAAAAATTGTCTCTTTGTAATTGTTCAGATGTTGCTCATGATCTTTTTGCTGGTTAGCATAGGTATAGTATATCTCTTTGAGATTTTTTGTAGGTATTTCATGCCCTTTCCATTTTTTCAGAATCTTTCTAGCAAAGCGCTCCTGAATGAAATATTTTTCTTCGCGATGAATCTCTTTCCATAATAAAACCGCCGAAAGAGTAATGACAATAAAATGCAATGCTGCGTAAAAAGAAGGAAAATGCTGGAATGTCGGAGCACCTGCAAAAAGGTAAAAAATATTAAAAGCGGCAAATGCCGCAAACATATTGGTAATATGCCCAATCGCTTTGGCATCTTTTTCTTCGACCAACGATGTCAAGTATATCAGTTTTTCAAATACCCTAAAAAGATAATAACTTGTAAGCGAAGTCAAAATGAGTGTGATCGGAACAGCAAAAAGTTTCGGAACTATGGGCAAAAAATAAAATCCTGGAAGCATCAATGCGGCTGAGAGGGTCAAGGTGTCTTTATCGAATGCCCATTCTCCACTAAAATAATAATCCCACGTTCCCGATTCTAAAAAATAGTAGAAATAAAACCCAAATACCAAACCAGGAAAGGCATAAAAAATCAATCGTTTTTGAAAGCTGTCACTTTCTTTCCAGTAAGCGCTTTCTAGATCGATATCCGGGCAGTTTTTTTTGCACGCCGTACATGTGTTACAAGCAGAATCAACATGGTACATATGAGCGTTTGAGCCTGAGTAAATTTTCTCTACTATTCCAACTGGACAAAGAAAATTACACCATGTTTTTCCAGACAAGAATAAACCTGATAATACAGCTATAGCAATTACAAGAATGAAAAAATCTGCTAGCAATTGCGCATTGAAATTTAAAATAAAAAGTCGTGCCGCAAAAGCAACCAATAAGATACTAAATTGGAATAAATATACATTATTTTCAAACCAGATTGGTAGTTTTCGTTTTCCAAAAATATTAATATTCTGAGTCAACTTAGAAAACCAAGCCAAAGGGCATATATTTCTCCACCGACTATATCCGATAATGATCAAAACAAGTGGAACGAACGGTATGATTAGAGTCCAAACTAATGCATTTGCATTCGAAGTCATAAACAACAAAATCACTAAACCGACAAATACGACCAATGTTGTAGTTTGAAGAATTATATGCGCTAATTTATTCATATAAATACTTATTTCTTACATGATTCCCAACGATACGTTGTCATCGGTGTATCGTTTCTATTCCCCCACTCTTTTAATGAAGCATCATATATCTTCACATCTTGGAATTTTAGAACCTGTGTCAAAACATACCAATTCATGGACGCTTCAAGCCCACCGGTGCAATATACAAGCATCTGCTTACTTGGGTCAAGCTGCATCCCCTTAACCAAAATATCCTTCACTTCATCAATAGGCTTAATTGTCTCATCGCTTTCTAGGCTATTTTTCCAAAAGTAACTTGCGGCACCAGGGATATGACCTTTACGTTTTACCCCTTCACTCTCAAGTAACCCAAAATAAAAATCTGAAGGTCTCGCTTCGATCATAGGTATTTTATTCATATGGGCTATAACAAATTCTCTATCTACAACAATATTTTTATTCACTACAGGAATATAAACCGATGGTTGAGTGATTTCATTGGCCTTGGATACGGGGCGTTTGGAATCAAATACCCATTCTTCAAATCCGCCATTAAGAATAGAGACCTCTTTATGACCAAGCGTTTTTAAAACCAGTGCAATATAGCTTGCTTTCAAAATCTCTTTAGGTTTATTGTGTCCATATAAAACAACAGTAGAGTCATTCTTAATTCCAAGTTCAGACACTTTTTTGGTCAATTCCTCTGTCGATCGCATCAAAAAATGGTTTTCAACCGGCATACGCCAATCTGAAATTTTGGTGTTTACTGCACCCGGAATATGCCCAGCCTGAATATAATCTTCTGGACTTCCTACATCAATGACGACAACATTCCCTTGTTGAAGTCTTTCATTCAGTTTTTCAGCTGAAACAAAAGGCTCAATAGCCCATAATGCCGTACTTAATACCCATAGTAAAATACTAAACTTCACAATATCCATCCTACTAACAGTTTTTCATATTTCACAAAAATAATAAATACTTTTTGTAAAATTTTAATTTTTTCAATGTGATTTTACTTACAAATATGTAAACTTTTCAAACACAAAGTTGAATTCTACAGTTTTTTCTAATGGTTTTTACGTTTTGTAACCTTAAACAATTGAATTATCCTAATGTGATGCAATATGATGCGAATTCTAATCGGTAATTTTCTTATTGATATTTGGATATGATTGAGACTCCTATTTTTCCATATCAGGAACAACTATGAATGCGGGTGCTTTTCTTTTCTCCCTCGTACTTTTTACAACGTATGTCAGTGCCGGCACCATGAATGTTCAGATCAAATCTGCAGCACTCAAAACTACCCCCTCCTTTCTCGCCCAAACAATCGCCACATTACATTATGGTGATAGCGTAAATACTCTTCAAGAGAACGGAGAGTGGATCGAAGTCAAAAGCTCATCGAAAAAAGGGTGGCTCCACACTTCCGCATTAACTGCCAAAGAGATCATCCTTACCAGCACTTCTAAAACAGCTCCGAAAAATGTCTCCAGCAACGAAGTGATGATGGCCGGAAAGGGGTTTAACGCACAGGTAGAGAATCAATACCGCCATCAAAATCCCTCTTTGCGTTTCGATTTGGTTGATAAGATGGAAAAGTACTCCGTCTCTTCCGATACACAGCGTCAATTTGTTAAAAACGGCCAGTTGGCCCAATAAGGAAGCAGCATGAAAAAGAGTCTCCTTATCTTATCGGCTCTAATGTTCACCGGATGTATCAAAGAGATGGATCAAATGATCAAGACCCCTGAGCTTGATAGCTATCTTGGATCTAAAGGAATTTCATCGCAACAGCGCAATTCCCTCACAAAACTGTCAACTTCTTTTGTCAAATCCATGGAGGATCTCACACCGGAACAAGAGTATTATATCGGTCGTACTGTTTCGGCCAATCTGTTTAGCCGTTATAAGCCTTATACTAATGCAAAAGCCCAATCCTATATCAACCAAATCGGCTATCAGTTATCCTTTGCTTCAGAGCTTCCTAATACCTATGGAGGATACCATTTTCAAATTTTAGACAGTGACGAAATCAATGCATTTGCGGCACCGGGAGGATTTGTTTTTATAACACGTGGCATTTTAAGATGCGCAGAATCTGAAGATGCCGTAGCTGCCATTATCGCCCACGAGATTGCCCATATTACGAATCGTCACGGGCTTCGAACCATTAAAAGCAGCCGATGGGGTGAAATGGGGTCACTTTTAGCGATTGAAACAACTAAACGCTATACCAACGAAAACGTCGCCACACTCGTTAAAACATTTGAGGGGAGTATCTCAGACATCATGAATACCATGGTGGTGAATGGCTACTCCCGAGACTACGAACTCGAAGCCGATCAAACGGCGGTCAAAATCCTTGAAAAATCGGGATACGATCCATCAGCCATTACAAAGATGCTCCAAAAAATGGAGAAAAAAATCCAACCGGGAGAGAGCGGTTTTGCTTCTACTCACCCATCTCCCTCCGATCGGATCGAAGCGCTGAATCCATCCGCCCTCTCTTCTAAAGCAGCACCCGTTGTACGGCAAAAACGTTTCTTAGTAAATCTAGCCAAAATCTAAATGAAAAAAAAAGGGATTCAATCGGCGATTTTAGCAATCATAATTGTGATCGCTACCTATGCTGCCCATTACACAGGGATCCTTACACTTCTTGAAAACCGTTTATGGGATCTTCGAGTAGCGTATCTGAGTAAAACGGCTGAGCGTGACCCCTCGATCAAGCTGATACTCATCGATCAAAGTTCCCTCGACTGGGCGGAAGAGAACCATAACCTATCATGGCCTTGGCCTAGAGAGATCTATTCAGCATTACTCAACCATTGCGAAAGGGGTGGGGCTAAAGCTGTCATCTTTGATCTTATTTTTACGGAACCCTCATTTTACGGGGTAGAAGATGATCGACGTTTTGCTCAAGCTTTACAACAAAATCGAAGTGTAGGAGCGTTAGTCCTCAGTCCAACCCAGGGGGATTCTCTCTCTTGGTCCACAAAGCTGATCAAACCTCTCTATCAGCCGCTAGAAAAAAATAGAAGTAATTTCCCATCCTACATTCGCGCATCCTTTCCCGTCGATACGATAGCTTCTGCATTCAACACTCTGGGGTCGGTTGTATCGGTACCTGATAGTGATGGAATCATCCGAAAAACACATTTGCTTCAATCGTTTGGTGAGCGGTTTGTCCCCTCTTTGTCTTTGAGCGGATATTTGAGTACGCGTACACAAGCTTCCTATCAAGTGAGTGCTAGGCAAATATGTATCGAAAATCGCTGTATTCCTCTCACCGCCGATCATAAAGCGATCATTAACTATCACGGCCCTTCCCAAACCTATACAACACTGAATGCGGCAACTGTTATCGAATCAAATATCTTGGAAGAACAAGGGGGAAAAGGGGCTATATCTTCTGATTTTTTTAAAGATAGCTATGTCATCATCGGTGTCAGCGCTCCGGGGCTCATGGATCTTAAAAGCACCCCGACACAAAATGTATACCCCGGCGCAGAGATTCATGCAACCGTATTAGACAATCTCATCCACAATGATTTCATATCTGAAATTTCTCTCAATATTACCTACAGTGTTCTTGGAATATTGGTCTTTTTAACCCTCTATGGAATACGCCTAAACACCTCGCTTCTCAAAGGTTCCATTTACCCGATTACCGCTTTAGTATTGGCTTTTTCGGCTGGAATTATCACCTATTACTTTCATCTGTGGCTTCATTTGAGTGTTTTCATTTTTGGAATAACCCTTACTTGGATCATCGGATTTGGAATCAATTATTTTCACGAAGGGGCACAAAAACGTTTCATTAAAAATGCGTTTTCCCGCTATATCAGCCCACAGTTAATCGACTCACTGATCAAACATCCCGAAAATTTAAAACTTGGTGGAAGACGGGAGATCTTAACAATCCTTTTTTCAGATATCGAAAGTTTTACCACCCTATCGACAAAAATGGATCCTGAAACATTGGCCCGATTTTTGAATGAGTATTTAGGATTGATGAGCGATGTTATGATGGATTTGGGTGGGACGATCGACAAATACGAAGGGGATGCCATCATCGCATTTTGGAATGCACCTCTTCCCCAAAAAGATCATGCCATTTTAGCCGTAGAAGCCGCTATGCAATGTCAAAAACTTTTAGACCAGCATAATCCCTATTTTCTTAAGCGCTATGGACATACGATTAATACCCGTTTCGGTATCCATACCGGTGAAGTGATTATCGGGAACCTCGGAACAGAAAAGCGGTTTGACTACACCTTTATCGGCGACGCTGGAAATCTAGCCTCTAGACTGGAATCCGCTAATAAGCAATTTTCAACCTATGTAATGATTTCCGAAACAACAAAAAAGTTGTTGGATAATCGCTATTTTTGTAGAGAACTAGGAGTTATCCGCGTTATTGGACGCAGTGAAAGTGTTCGTGTGTACGAACCATGGTCGTCATCAAGAAACCACAATACTCTAGAGAAATATCAAAATGCACTTACACTCTTTTATACCGGGAATTTAGACGATGCTTATCAACTATTTCAAGATTTGGAAGAGACAGATCCGGTGAGCCGATCGTATCTCACTATCATCCAAAAAATTCACTCAAACATCTTAAGTTTTCATGAGGGGGTAATCTCTTTGGATGAAAAATAGTTTTTATGACAAACTGCAAACTTTCTAACTTTCCGTCATTAATCTCTGATACAATTAGAAAATCAACTTTTCAAGAAATGAAACCCCCATTATGGCCAAGAAAAAAAATGTCCTCTTTGAATGTCAACACTGCGGTTTCACCACTCCAAAATGGATGGGAAAATGTACTAATTGCGGTGCTTGGGACAGCTTCGTTGAGCTAAGCGAACAGCAGCAGGAGGTGATCAAACTCACCTCCACCTCTTCACCATCAGGGGGAGTAAAAGCCAAAGAGATCACTCAAATCGTCGAAGAAAATACCGAACGATTTACGAGTGATGATGCCGAGCTCGATATGGTTCTCGGCGGCGGTGTCGTCCCCGGTTCACTCGTCCTTATCGGCGGAAGTCCGGGGGTTGGCAAATCGACTCTGCTTCTTAAAATCGGTTCCAATCTCGCAAAACAGCGCCGTAACGTTCTCTATGTATCAGGGGAGGAGAGCGAAGGGCAGATAAAACTCCGAGCGAATCGTCTGGGAGCCAATGTCGACAATCTCTACCTCTTAGCCGAAATACGGTTGGAACAGGTGCTCTCAGAACTTCATGAGCGAGCCTATGAATGTATCATTATCGATTCGATCCAAACCCTCTACTCCGAAACCATCGCCTCTGCCCCCGGATCAGTGACACAGGTACGTCAAATTACGTTTGATCTGATGCGTATCGCCAAAGAACGACGCATCGCTATCTTTATCATCGGACACATCACCAAAGAGGGTTCTATCGCGGGACCGCGTGTCTTGGAGCATATGGTAGATGTTGTCCTCTATTTCGAAGGGGATAGTTCTCATGAACTTCGCATTTTAAGAGGATTTAAAAACCGATTCGGTCCTACCAGCGAGATCGGAGTCTTTGAGATGCGGCATGATGGTCTCGTATCGGCAAAGGATCTCTCCTCACGCTTTTTCAACCGTACGAAGTCCCAAAGCGGTTCTGCCCTGACGGTTATTATGGAGGGTTCACGGCCTATCGTTCTAGAGGTACAGGCTCTTGTGAGTGATACTCACGCCCCTAATCCAAAACGTCAGGCTACAGGATTTGAAAACAACCGTCTCAATATGCTCCTTGCATTATTGGAGCGCAAACTTGAAATCCCTCTTAACAGTTATGATGTCTTCATCAACATTACTGGGGGAATCAAAATCACCGAAACTTCGGCCGATTTGGCCATTCTCGCCGCTATTATCAGCAGTTTTCGAAACCGTGCTATCTCCAAAGAGACCGTATTTATCGGCGAAGTTTCGCTCGTCGGCGATATCCGAGAAGTGTATCAACTTGACCAGCGACTCAAAGAGGCGGCCTCTCAGCAGATTACTAAAGCGCTGATTCCGAAAAAACCGATCGAGAAAACAACTATCAAATGTTACGAAATTGACGAAGTAAGCAAACTTTTGGAGTGGTTTTAACCTAAATTTTCGTATAATAAACGAATCATATACCAAGGATATTTTATGCCAGTATGTTCAATTGTAGCAGACCACAAATCTGAAGAGCGATACACCAAACTTTCACTTGCCTATTCAACGGAAGAAGAGCGCCAAATGATCGAAAAAGCTATCGCAGAGTGTACTCCGTTATGTTCCCTTGCAGCTAATATTTACGGTGGGTCTGTCACAGAGGGAAAACGGATGATTACCATCGAATACAATGATGATTGTGACCGTGAAGGTGGAAAAGTGTATGACGCTATTATTAAATATTTAGGGATCGAAGAGTGCCGTTAAGTACAAATGCTCTTAATCTAAGTGTCCAACGTCTAAAAGAGTTTGCTGACGGTAACGAAACGTTTCAAAAAACTTATTTCAAAAAGCATGAAACCCAATTGCTTAATCTTGTCAAAGAGGGGCAAAATCCACGAGCCCTCTTTATCGGGTGTTCTGATTCGCGTGTCATTCCCGATCTCATCGTCCAATCGAGTCCAGGAGATCTCTTTGTCGTCCGAAATGTGGGAAATTTCGTCGCCCCCTACAAACCGGATGAGGATTTCCACTCCACCGCTGCAGGGATAGAGTATGCGGTATTGGTATTGGAAGTATCTGAAGTGATTATCTGCGGACATTCTCATTGCGGTGCTATCGAAGCACTCTATAAATCGTCATGCGATACCTCAATGATCCATACCGCAAAATGGCTTACCCTCGGAGAAAAAGCCAAATCAATGGCAATGCTTGCATTAGGAGAGAGTGCACCGCGTGAAGAGCTGCTCCGTGCCACAGAACAGCTCTCGATCGTGACTCAGATCGAAAATCTTCTCACCTATCCGTATGTGAAAAAATTGGTTGAAGAAGAGAAGCTTTTTATTCACGGCTGGTATTATGATATAGAAACAGGTGCTATCGAATACTACGATCCTGATATCTACCAATTCCGTCCACTCAGCGAACTAGGAGATTAGTCAATATAGCCAAATGGAACTTGATTCCTTTGGCAGTATTGCTACATATCCAAATATAAAAAGAGTGCTGAGAGAAAATAGTTGGCGATAAAAATCGCTACTGCAGAATAGACGACCGCGTAAATTGTTGACTGCCCTACTCCACGTGCTCCTCCGCTTGTGTGGTATCCGATATAGCTTCCGATCGAGCTCACAATAAATCCGAAAATTGCCGCTTTAATGATCCCGGTCAAAATATCATCGAATTCACCCAGTCGCAGCAATGTCTCTTGATAGCTGATTGGATTAATCCCTAAGACACCGGTCGAAATAAAATACCCCGATCCTATCGCGATAAAGTCGAACCAAATCACCAACAACGGCAATGAAATCACCGTTGCGATGATGCGGGGAGTGATAAGATACTCTTTGGAATTGACTCCCAAAATATCGATAGCATCAATTTGCTCACTCACCCTCATCGTCCCCAACTCTGCTGCCATTGCACTGATAGAGCGTGAAATCAACATCAACGACGCGAAAACAGGGCCAAGTTCTCGACTAATCGAAAAGAACACAGTGTATCCAATAAAATTTTCAGCACCGAATTGATGAAATCCGTTATAAAGTTGTATTGCTAAAACCATCCCCGTAAAGAGTGCGGTAAGGGTAACTACCCCCATACATCCCATCCCGATCACATCGATCTGTGTTAATACGATTTTATATCGCTTGATCGCAAGGGGATAAAGTTTAAAAAGTTTTATTTGGAATAAAATAAATACGCCAAAGCGCTCAATCGTCATAAATGCGTGGACAAAAGGGCGGCCGATATAGCCTAAAAGTGTCTCTACCATCAAAATTTCCTTCTTTTCATCTGCTAAGTTTACCAAAATTTAGGTTAGGTAACGTGGCAAATTTCATAAGTTTCTCGCTACAATAAAGAATTAACTTTACCCAGGAGCTATGGATGGCTGAAAAAGAGAAAGACGAACACGCAACGGAAGAAGAAGGTAAGAAAAAATCGAGCAGCATGCTCTTGATTATTATCATTGCGGTATTGGTACTGATTTTAGTAATCGGAGGTGTAGTTGCCGCATTGATGATGGGCAACCATGATGCCGAAGCAGAATCAGGACACGCCGCTAAAACCGAAGTCGCTGCAGACGCACACGGCAACGAAGGGGAAGCACCGGCAGATGAAGGCGGAGGAGGAGAAGCACATGGCGGAGGTGAAGCGGTAA
>Ga0209262_10000814_pt1 | contig 13248 bp, 12 predicted proteins | sample Lowcelwee11metaG_FD_187171 | JGI IMG/M metagenome (GOLD analysis project Ga0209262, IMG submission 187171) | Freshwater pond sediment microbial communities from the University of Edinburgh, under environmental carbon perturbations - Low... | ecosystem: Environmental > Aquatic > Freshwater >...
GCCCGGTGTGTGTGTGTCTCAGGATTATCTCTTTCATGGGCCGTGATATTGGCAAATTTACGTTTGCTGTACGACAGTAAAAAAAGAAACCGCCCTAATTGTTCATTAAGACGGTCTCTTTATTTTATTCTTGTCAGCCTATCAGTCCTTGTGTCCCATCTCATCAGAGACTGTCAGTTTCTTTCTGCCTTTGGCTCTGCGGGCGGCGAGAACACGCCTGCCGTTTGGAGTTGACATCCTCTCCCTGAAGCCATGGGTGTTTGTCCTCTTTTTTCTCGATGGCTGAAATGTCCTTTTCATCTGTTGATCTATTTCGTGTTAAAATTTCCGGTTTTAAAGACTGCAAAGGTAGTGATTTTTTCAAATAAAAAAGGCGCAGCCTTATTTTTTTCCCTTGCCGGGAAGGTAAATTAACTTTTTGGTCTCAAAGTAAGGCTCGTCATACCAGCCTTTTATATCCATGACAGTTGCAGCCGAAGAAAATGGCTTAAGTTCGTCCGCAAGGTCACCCCCCTTGAGGAATATATAACCGTTATGCACTGTATTGAATGACCGTGGTGAAAGGAGGTGATGCGTAAGGCTGAGGAAGCTGCCCATTTCTGTGACGGCCCTGCTGACGATGAAGTCATATTGTCCTCTGAAGCTTTCAGACCTGGCAGTCACTGCCGTCACATTCACGAGGCCGAGGGTGGCGGTGATATCCCTGACCACCATTATCTTCTTCGCTATGGAATCGATCAGGGTGAACTGCACATCGGGGAACATTACTGCGAGGGGTATTCCCGGCAATCCGCCACCTGTTCCTACATCGATGACCTTTGTTCCCGGGGCGAAAGTGATGAATCTTGCGATTGCCAGGGAATGGAGCAGGTGGTTTACTTCAAAATTAGTGATATCCTTTCGTGAAATGACATTTACCTTTCCGTTCCATTCGGCGTATAGTCCGGGGAGCATGCAGAAGCGCCGGCGCTGCTCATCTGTCAGTGACGGGAAGTATTTATCGGCGGCACAGGTCACAGGATATTCTTTTTACTCCTTATCATATTCAGAATGAGAACCTTTGCCCTGAAGAGCCGGGCTTTGACAGTCCCTATCGGCAGGCTGAGCTCGGTAGCGATCTCTTCGTAGGAGTAGTCTTCAAAATAGCGCAGCTCTATGAGCCTGCGGTAGCGTGGCTTGAGGCTTTTGACAATACTGTGCAGTGCTGCCGCTGTCTCCCTGTCGATCATCAGTTCGTCAGGCGCCCTGGTGTCAGACGGTACTGTGGCCTCCATCTCATCCTCCTCCCCCTCGTCCTGATCAAAAGGCCTTGGAATCTGGCTCTTGCGCCTCATGAAGTCAATGCAGTTGTTGGTCGCTATGCGGAAGAGCCATGTGCTGAAGGCGTGTGTGGGGGTATATTTTGCGATGTTATGGAACGCCTTGCCGAAGGCTTCTATGGTAAGATCCTCAGCATCGGACGGATTGTTGACCATCCGCAGCATCACATAATACACTGAGTCACGGTAGCGGTTAAGCAGTTCGGTATAGGCCTTTCTGTCTCCACTCATTGCACGGTCTATGACCTTCAGGTCATGTCGCGCCTTATCAGATAGCCCGTTCTCTATTTCCATACCTCTCTTCCCTTACCTTTTCTCCTTCCTGTCAGGTACAGGAGTATGCTGACAAACGGAGACAAGATATCAAAAAAGAGCGAGAAATACCAAAGTTGCGGCTCACGGAATGTATCGCCGGCTTTTTTAAGGATGACAGAACGGATGACAAGTCTTGCAAGGGCTAAAAGCAATACCACAGGCCATGATGCCAGCATTGCCAGCATCGCAACCAGCAGGCCGTAGTAGCATATCCTCGAAAGGGGCTCTATGAGCAACCTCATCCTGTCACCTTTCTTGTAATGTACGGCAGTGGTGAAGTGTCTCTGCCTCTGTTTCGCCCATTCACTTGCTCTGCCGGGAGCCACAGACCGCGTAAATGAATCAGGCGAAAGCATCAGGCTTATGTTGTCAGGTGTGGCATTTCGGTTAACAAAAAGATCGTCATCGCCTGACATGAGGTGATTGTACGGTCCGAAGCCTCCACTGGCAAAGAAATAGCTCTTTCGGTACGAGAGGTTTCTCCCTACCCCCATGTAAGGGACGCCGGCCATTGCCATGCCAAAGTACTGCAGGGCTATCATCATGGTCTCATGCCTGACATACTTGTTCAGCATTCCTTTTTCAGGAAAAAACCCGCCATAGCCGATTACAATTTCTGTTTTATCTGACCAGGCCTCTGCAATGGCAAGCAGCCAGCGGTCAGACACCGGCTGGCAGTCGGCATCAGTGAAGACAAGAATATCATTTGTTGCTGCCTTAATGCCAATGAGCATCGCCAGTTTCTTGGCGTGGGTGAACCCGGGATCCTTCTGAATTGACGATACCCTGAGATGCGGATAGAGCTTCATCAGGTCACCGAGCACATCATAAGTATTGTCCTCTGAGCAGTCATTGACAACGACAACTTCGTATGACGGGTAGTCCTGCTCAAGCACTGACGGAAGAAACTTGACAAGGTTTTTTGCCTCGTTACGGGCGCAGATTATGACCGATAAAGGGGGAAGGGAAGCCTTGCCTTCAGATGCTGCGGGCTTGCAGAATGCCGCCCTTCTGTAGTATGCAAGCCAGTACCATGCCTGTACGGCTGCCATAATAACAAAAAGGGCAAGCAGGATAATGTGGACGGGATTATCGGATAGTATCATTCAGGGCACAGATTGTGGAGCAATATTACTAAAGAATTAGAAAAATGAACACAGAATCTTTTCAACAAATAAGAAACCGTTTCCTCAAAATGGCACCTTCCAGTTCAAAATGAGGTTCAGAAAGCTTACTTTTGTGACCGTTAGTTGTCAGATGATGTTCAGAGTTGAGAGGACAGACCCGGCTACATCGGCAAGGGCAGGAATATTGCATACGGCACATGGTGATATCATGACGCCTGTCTTCATGCCAGTGGGTACGGGAGGGACTGTCAAGGGGGTGTTTCACCGTGACCTGAAGAGCGAGATCAACGCACAGATAATTCTCGGCAACACATACCATCTGTATCTGCGGCCTGGGACAGACATCATTTCCAAGGCCGGCGGTCTTCACCCGTTCATGGGGTGGGACAGTCCGGTGCTGACCGACAGCGGAGGGTACCAGGTATTTTCGCTTGCCGCCAACCGCAAACTGACAGAGGAGGGGGCTGTTTTCCGGTCTCACATTGACGGTTCAAAACATATCTTCACACCTGAGAATGTGATTGACATACAGAGGGCGATCGGCTCAGATATCATGATGGCGTTTGATGAGTGTGCCCCCTGGCCGTGTGACCACAAATATGCAAAGAGGTCCATGGAGCTCACCCACAGGTGGCTTGACAGGTGCATAGACAGGCTTGCAGCGACGGAGCCGCAGTACGGGAAGGAGCAGTTCCTCTTCCCTATTGTACAGGGGGCTGTCTATCCTGACCTGCGCCGTGCCTCGGCTGAGAAGATAGCATCGAGAGAGATGCCGGGTAACGCCATCGGCGGCCTCTCGGTAGGAGAACCGGCAGAATTAATGTACGAGATGATAGAAGTGGTGAACGAAATACTCCCTCGCGACAAACCCCGTTACCTTATGGGAGTAGGAACGCCTGCCAATATCCTCGAGGGAATATCAAGGGGAATTGATATGTTTGACTGTGTGATGCCGACGCGCAACGGACGCAACGGGATGCTGTTCACATGGGATGGAATAATAAATATAAGGAACAAACGGTGGGCCGAGGATTTCTCTCCTGTTGACGCCCGATCGAAGTCGGAGATAAGTCGCAGCTATTCAAAGGCTTATCTGCGTCACCTGGTCATTTCGGGGGAGATGCTCGGAGCACAGATCGCCACAGTACATAACCTCTCATTCTATATCAGCCTTGTGAATGAGGCAAGGATAAAAATTATGGAAGGCACTTTTGGAACATGGAAGAAAGAGATACTGCAAAAACTTTCAGAAAGAGCCTGAAGAAGCTTAAGCCGGTACTGATAGACTTCTATATCATAAGGAAGTTTCTCGGCACCTTCTTCTTCTCCCTGGTATTGATTCTTGGGATAGCAGTCATTTTTGACTTCTCGGAGAAGATCGATGACTTCATAGAGAAACAGGCACCCATTAAGGCAATCATATTTGACTACTATCTCAATTTCATACCCTATTTTGCCACCCTTTTTGCACCGATGTTTGTCTTCATCTCAGTGATTTTCTTCACAGCCAAAATGGCCATTAACACGGAGATCATTGCGATACTCAACAGCGGCATGAGCTTCAGGCGCCTTTTATGGCCCTATTTCATCTCTGCCACCATCATAGCCTCCCTGGCGTTCCTGCTCACCAACTTCGTCATACCTCATTCAAACATCATCAGGCTGGGTTTTGAGGAGAAGTACTGGCGCAATCCTGATTTCCGGAAGGTCAATGTGACATCAGTCCACCGGCAGGTTTATCCCAATGTTTACATTTATATGGAGTCATACAATACCATCACCCAGAGCGGACGAAATTTCAGCATGGAGAAGTTTGACGATCATGGTATGCTCGAGTCGAAGCTCACAGCCAACATGATCAGATGGGATACTGCAACAAACAAGTGGGGCGCATGGTGGTATCACATCAGGGAGACTGACAGCCTTGGTGAGCGTCTCTCTTCTGGAAGGCGCATAGATACGGTTCTCAATGTGAAGCCCGGGGACTTTGCCCGTTCTCCCGAGTTTGTAGGGACAATGACTCACGGTGAGCTTATTGATTATATAGATGTGCTCAAGTCACAGGGCTCTGATGAGCTCAAGCTTTATCTGAATGAAAAGCACAGGAGGTACGCTTCGCCCTTCTCATTCTTCATTCTGACGCTCATCGGGGTCTCTCTCTCATCACGAAAGATACGTGGAGGAATAGGGATGCAGATCGGACTAGGACTGATGCTGACATTCTCATATATCCTCTTTCTTCAGTTTGCATCTCAGTTTTCGCTCAAGGGAGACCTCGATCCGGCCCTTGCAATGTGGATACCTAATATCATATATACCGGAATAGCCCTGGTTGTCTACCGCTTTGCCGTAAAATGAAACGGGGCCTGAAAACGTATGTGAAAATTTCTTAATATTGCCATTCTTCCGGAGGGAAGAATGACAGTTCATAAAAAGATGAGTTATGGCTCTTGAAAAAAAGATACGCGAGCTTAAGGAGAAGCGTGAGAAGATGCTTCTCGGCGGTGGTGAGGAAGCCATCGAAAAGCAGAAGGCCATGGGCAAGAACACAGCCCGTGAGCGCATTATGTCGATTCTTGATCAGGGTTCCTTCAGTGAGTATGACATGTTCGTTGAGCATGATGCCCGTGACTTCGGCATGGATAAGAAGCACCTCCCGAGTGACGGTGTTGTGATAGGCACCGGCACGGTGCAGGGGCTCCCGGTTGCCATTTTCGCACAGGACTTCACTGTCGCGGGAGGGTCACTCGGCCTGATGCACTCGCGCAAGATTACCAAGATCATGGATCATGCCCTCAAGATGCGGATACCACTGATCGGTATCAATGACTCAGGAGGAGCCCGCATACAGGAAGGGGTTAACTCTCTTGCCGGCTATGGAGAGATATTCTTCCGCAACACGATATCAAGCGGTGTTATCCCTCAGATCTCCGTTATCCTTGGCCCCTGCGCCGGTGGCGCAGTATACTCTCCCGCACTTACTGACTTCGTCTTTGTTGTCGAGAATATCTCAAAGATGTTTATTACCGGACCTGAAGTAATCAAGACAGTACTCGGCGAAGAGATATCGATGGAAGCTCTCGGCGGTGCCCGCGTTCATTGCGAAGTATCAGGCAATGCCCACTTCTTCGCGATGTCAGAAGAGGAATGCTTCAGTCAGATAAAGAAGCTGGTGTCATTCATACCGCGGAATAATGATGTCAAGGCGAGGGTTCATGAACCACTGCCCCCTGACAAAAAATATGATATTGAGAAGATCGTTCCGGGCGACCCCACACTCCCTTATGATGTCAAGGATGTGATAAGAGCTGTGGCTGATAACTCAGACTTCTTCGAGATACAGGAGATGTATGCGCGTAATATCGTGATAGGTTTTGGGCGTCTGGGAGGGAAGACGGTAGGTTTTGTCGCCAACCAGCCCATGGAGATGGCAGGTGTCCTTGACGTTGACTCATCTGACAAGGCTGCGCGGTTCATACGTTACTGTGACGCCTTCAACATACCCCTGGTAACGCTGGTAGATCTCCCGGGATATCTTCCGGGGGTGGATCAGGAGCATGCAGGGGTGATACGCCACGGGGCCAAGGTACTCTATGCCTACAGTGAGGCGACGGTGCCTAAGCTGACGGTCATACTGCGGAAGGCATACGGCGGCGGGTACATTGCCATGAGCTCGCGTCATCTCCGCGCTGACTTTGTATTCGCCTGGCCTACGGCGGAGATTGCAGTGATGGGCCCTGAGGGGGCGGCAAACATCATCTTCCGCAAGGAGATAACAACTGCCACCAATCCTGATGAGGTCCGCCGCCAGAAAGTCGAAGAGTACAAGGAGAAGTTCGCCAACCCCTATGTGGCTGCCTCACGAGGTTATGTAGACTCGGTCATAGAGCCCTCGGAGACCCGCAAACTGCTGCTCCATGCGCTCGAAGTGTCTGAAGACAAAGTTGTGCAGATGCCGAGAAAGAAGCATGGCATTCCCCCTTTCTGATCTCTAACTGAGTAAGCTACAACAAGCAAATGAAAGAATCTGACAAACTCAACATAGATCAGACGCACTACACCACCAGGGTGAGTCGTCGCTGGGCCGAAAGAAAGCATTATACCCCTCCGGAGCCGGGTAAGATTTACAGTTTCATCCCGGGGACGGTGGTAGAGGTGCTGGTCAGGCAGGGTGACTCAGTGTCTGCAGGCGATGACATTGTGATTCTTGATGCCATGAAGATGAAGAACAGGCTCAAGAGCCATATTTCCGGGAAGGTCATCTCGATAAACGTGAGTCCCGGTGACCGGGTACCGAAAGGGGTGATGCTGGTTGAGATAGCCTGATAACAGACCTCCGCTGAATATCAAAACTGCCCGGTGTTGAGCTGATATTTTGACAGCCTGTCCGGAAGGTCTGGATTGTCCCTGAAGATACCGTATACTGCCGAGCCGCTTCCCGACATCGAGGCGAAGAGAGCTCCCGCCTCATACAGCGCCATCTTAAGCTCGCCGACCTGGGGGTAACTCCTGAAGATATTGAGCTCAAAATCGTTCACAACCCTTCCTCTCCACTCAGTTACAGGAAGACTGATCAGCTGTCTTAGTGACAGTCCTGTAGGACAGGGAACACATCCGGCATAAGCCTCGGCCGTACTTATATTCATTCCGGGGTAGAATATCATGATATGGTACTCACCAAGGTCGAGTGGCATGTCAGAGAGGATGTTACCCACCCCTTCGGCAAAGGAGGGGGTGCTGTCAATGAAGAAGGGGGCGTCACTGCCCAGTCTGCCGGCAAATGAGCGCAGCTCCTCGGAGTTAAGGCCGAAGCCGAAGTACCTGTTAAGGGCCTTAAGCATTCCGGCAGCGTCTGATGATCCTCCGCCAAGCCCCGCACCGAGGGGTATGGCCTTGTGAAGATGAATCCTTATGCGCGGGAAATCGAATGATTCGCGCATAAGCTTCACCGCCTTCATTACCAGGTTATTATCAGGGTCATTGTCCTCCATCAGTCCCGTGACCTTCAGAGTGTCATATTTCCTGTTGTCTTTCCTTACAACAAACTCAAGTGCGTCAGCAATGGCGACTGGGTAGAAAAAGGTCTCGATGTTATGAAAGCCGTCAGGTCTCTTTTCAACGATCCTTAATCCTATGTTGATTTTTGCTTTTGGAAAGACTACCATTCCCTGAGTGGCTGTTACGACTTCAAAAATAGATGAACCTTTTCAAATATCCGCATCTTTAAGGATTATATCCTTTTTCAACATTTTTTTAACACTCATTGTTTGAAACAAAAGATCGCAATATCCTGACCTGAAAGCGTCTATTTGTTAATTTTGACCAGAGCTGAGACAGGGTATGTCTGCGGCTAATTATTTGTCTAATAATACCATACTATAATGTCCCCGGTAGCACAGAGATCCAGGCAGGATAAAAAGTCCTCAGTAATGGTCATTCCCGAAGGAGGCAGGATACCGCCTCAGTCGCCCGAGATGGAGGAGGCGGTGCTGGGAGCCGCGATGCTGGAGATAGAGGCTGCGAGGATGGTGGTTGATATCCTCCGTCCGGAGGTTTTTTATTCCGCTGCACATCAGAAGATATTTGCAGCTATAGCGGAGCTTAACAGGCGCGATCAGGCAATCGATCTCCTCACCGTCACACAGGAGCTGAAGCGTGTCGGTGATCTCGAGGAGGCAGGTGGGGCGGTATACCTGACTGAGCTGACTTCGAAGGTGGTCTCAGCCGCCAATATTGAATACCACGCGCGTATAGTACTGCAGAAATATATCCAGCGTGAGCTTATACGCGCCGCCACGCTGATACAGAACATGGTGTATGAGGATACCCTCGATGTCACCGAGCTGCTTGACAAGAGCGAGGATGAGCTGTTCAGGATCGCCGAGGGGAATATCAAGCACGAGGTGATGCCGATACATGAGGTCATCAAACAGGCTCTTACAGAGATAGAGGAGCTTGGCAAGAAGGAGGAGGCTCTTGTCGGGGTGCCTTCGGGCTTCACCAAGCTTGACAGGCTCACGTCAGGATGGCAGAAGTCGGAGCTTGTCATCATCGCTGCCCGTCCCTCAATGGGAAAGACCGCCTTCGCGCTGTCGATGGCGCGCAACATGGCCATTGATCATGGCAGGAAGGTAGCTATCTTTTCCCTGGAGATGGCAGCCATACAGCTGGTTAACAGGCTTATAGTGGCTGAGACCGAGATACCGGGAGAGAAGATCAAAAACGGAAGGCTCACCGCCGAAGAGTGGTCTCTGCTTGAGTCGCGCATCAAGTCATTGACCGAGGCAACGATATTTATTGATGACACGCCGGCCATCTCTGTCTTTGAGCTCAGAGCCAAGTGCCGTAGGCTTAAGGCGCAGAACAAGCTTGACCTGGTCATCGTTGACTACCTTCAGCTCATGACCGGACCGCCTGACGCAGGGAGCCGCGAGCAGGAGGTGAGCTCAATCTCCAGGGCACTCAAAAGCATTGCCAAGGAGCTTGCGGTACCTGTACTGGCACTTTCACAGCTTAACAGGTCAGTGGAGACAAGGGGGGGTAACAAAAAACCGATGCTGTCAGACCTTCGTGAATCAGGTGCCATAGAGCAGGATGCCGATATGGTCGTCTTCATTCACCGGCCTGAAAAGATGGGAGTATCACAGTTCGAAGACGGGCAGTCGACCAAAGGGCATGCCGATATAATCCTTGCCAAGAACCGTAACGGCCCTACTGACGAGATACTTCTTTATTTCAAGGAAGACAGGGCTATGTTTGTCGAGCCTGACGAGTTCGGATCAGAGGTTGCATCGCTGGCTTCACCGGCAGGGGTCTTTACGAGGGGGTCAAAGATGAACGATGACATCTCATCTGACTACAGCGACTTCTCTGCAGAGGACAACGGCCGCAAGCCTTCATTCTGATTATCAGTTGATCTTCAGCGTCAGCCTGAGGCCTATGCCATCCCATGACAGATCGCGGAAGCCTGTGTAAACGCCTACCTCTGCCATGAAGAAGATCTCGCTTAGAGCGTAACCTGCCTCGTAATAAAAACCGTAGTCCGGAGTCCATAATCCTGAGAAGCTGATCTTCTCCCTTGTGAGAGTATTGCTCAGCAACGGTAACCGCTTGAGCACAAGTATGGAAGAGTAATAGCGCAGATGTGCCTCGGCGAAAAACGATGGTGACGATATTGAATAGTAGGGCTTTAGGTAAAAGGCATCCTCATAGTTGTTTATCAGCACCGGTGAAGCCTGTGCATTGAAGAAATGCATATCCTGAAGCTGAACATTCTCCCTGTTCACAAAGCCTCCTCCGATGATGCGCCACGAGAATTCATTGAACGGACCGAAACGGTCAGAGCGGGTTATCTCAGCCCTGATCATGTCAAAATGGCCGGAGAGGGTATCATTGTAGTTGTACCCATGCTTCCACAGGAGGTTAAACGTCGGATAATCAGAATCTTCGTATATTTTGTTCCCGTTTCTGATCCGGTAGGGCTGACGGGGAGTCCAGGTGAGCTGGGCTGAGAATGAGAGGTTGCTGTGGCTGAATGATACCAAGGGACTGTAACCTTCAACATCGCCAGACACGAATGGATTATCGGGAATATTTGGTGTATAATCCTTCTCACTGCTGAAGAATGTGTATGAGGTTGTGTTTTCAAGAGGGTCTCTCTGCTCATATTCGGCCTGCAGTGAAAGAGTTAATCCGTTTGCCAGCTCTCCGCGGTGTCCGGCAATGAGATAGAAACTTTTATACAGCTTCATCCAGTTCTCAGTAAAGAACAGTGATGATACCGTGTTTACCAGTGGGTTTACCCCTGATGGAGCAAACTCATCGGAGCTGCTGCCGGCTCTTATGAAAAAGGATGACCGGGAGAGAGGATTGTAAAGCAGACTGGCAGAGACAGACCACAGAAGCCTTTCACGGCTGAATGCATATCTTGCGGCAGGAGACAGGGAGAATCTTCCGTTTTCTCCTGTGCGCGTCGAATAATTCAGTCCTGTGCCAAGTATAAACCCGTCAACCGTGTTGAATGAGAAATTCCTGAGGTGAATCAGTCCGTCATAACTCAGGGAGCTCTCCTCCGAGAGCTGCCATCTTCTGCCGGCAAGTATATCTCTGGCCGCCTTCAGCACAGCGCTTTTCTCCTTTTCATTATCCTGTCCCGGGCCAATATTAATGGTCAGGGAAGAGCTGTCACGGGTGGCAAGATTTGCGGTATCTGCGCTTATGGTCCCGAGGCTTTTCACCTCTTCCGCTGTCAGGGGTATGGGTCTTACCCTCTCCCAGTAGGCTGAATCGCGTGGTATTGAATCCTTTTCGACAATATATGTTGTCTTGTCCTTTATCTCCAGCGAGCCCTTCTCCTCCTTTTTTGAGACAGTCTTTTCATTCAGCCTGGCAAGGCGTGACATATCGCGTGCGGTCAGCTCATCTTTGGAGAGGAGAGCCTCGATTTCTCTCTCTGTTTCTGTCTTTGGCGGTTCGGCCTCGGGCCTGGCCGTCGCGACGTAAAAGGTTGACGGGGGTGTGAGTGACCTGTCGGGCTCCACCTCCAGGTACTTGACTGAGCTCGTATATGAAGCCCTGGCTTTAATACCCAGTATCGAGATATCCATGCCAAACTCATGGCTGACAGGCATCCATATCTCCTCTTCGACGGGAGTATACAGCTGTCTGATCCTTATCGTGCCTGCCATATTCTCATTGGTGAGGTCAAGAGAGTGAATGGCCCACTGGTCCTCAACGATGTATATGACCCCGGTGAAAAGCTGCTGGCTCTTTCTCTTCGGGGTGACCTCTATTTTGTCAATGACATAATATCCCTGCGAGGTCGAGCCCATGAACCTGAAGTCATAGTGTGAGAAAGCATTCGGTGCGAGGGGTGAGATGGCCATCTCTGCAAGCACAGGCTGGTAAAAGCTCGCCTCGAGGTAATCCATTGGTGATGTCTCACTCTCGGGTATCGGCAGATTGGAACGTGATGAGATGACCTGGTTTACATAGCTGTCAGGTGCTGTGAATGTAATTATGTTTACAGATTCGACGACGTAGTACTCGCCCTCTTTAATCTGAATCTCATTGGCTTCGACCTTCATCTGTCGCTTGATCATCCGCGGCAGTTTTTCGATCTTTCCGCCCCCCTTCATATACACCTCTGCCTTGTAACTTCTGACCTGGCTCAGATGGAAGGGGGCCATGCCGATAGCTTTGCGCATAATATATTCTGCAGGGTCCTTGCCGGTTGCAGAGACCCTCACGGCAGGGATCTCGTAAAACTGTTCACTGAGCGAGACATCGGTAATGACGTCGGAGATGCTGACACTGACTTTCCTGGTTTCCGGTGAATATCCCAGGAACTGGTAGCTTACCGTATAGTTACCGGCAGGGAGGGGCACCATATAATACCCTTCATTATTCGATGTTGTTCCATGCCTCAGCTCGGCGATATATACGGAAGCCCCTGAGAGAGGCATGCCTGACGCGTCTGTTATCCTCCCCTGCAGTGTCTGCCCGTTCAAGGAGAGCCACAGCAGGGAGGCAGTAACCAGAAGTGTCAGTCTCCGGTAATGCATCACTCGGTCTCTTGTTCAGGGTGGTCCCTGCATGAGGTTCCAGCCACGATGATAACGAACTCTCCCCTTGGTGCTGACGAGGTGAAATGTTCTATGAGCGATGCAAGCGTTCCCCTGACGGTCTCCTCAAATTTTTTTGTCAGCTCCCTGGAGACGGATGCCCTGCGGTCATCACCCAGCACAGCGGCCAGTTGCCCCAGCGTCTTGAGTACCCTGTATGGTGACTCATAGAATATCATCGTACGCTCTTCACCGGCCAGTGAGGCGATCCTCTTCTGTCTCCCCTTCTTCTGGGGAAGGAACCCCTCGAAGCAGAAGCGGTCTGAGGGTAACCCTGAGGATACCAGTGCCGGGACGAAGGCTGTGGCGCCGGGGAGCGCCTCTATCTCAATACCTCGCTCAAGGCAGCGTCTGACCAGAAGAAACCCGGGGTCAGAGATCCCCGGTGTGCCGGCGTCAGATACCAGTGCTGTGACAACGCCCTGCTCAATGCGGTCACACACTGCCTCTATGCTGCGGTGCTCATTGAATTTATGGTGTGAGTTCAGCGGTACACTGATATTATAACGGTTCAGAAGTATGCGGGTGGTTCGCGTGTCCTCGGCGAGAATCACTCCGGCAGAACCCAGAACCTCAACGGCACGCACGGTGATATCACCGAGGTTGCCGATGGGTGTGGGCACAAGAAAGAGCTTAGACATTAATGTTGAATTTTCTCCGTACCACATCAACAAATGATGACTGGGCTGACGGGTCAGAGCCCATAACGGTGCTGTCGTCAAGGATCTTCATCGCTTCACCGAGGGAGACAGCGCCATTGAGGCGCCTGATAGTGTCCTGGTATGCCCTGCTGTCACCACTGAAGAGCTCACGGATAAAGTAGAACTTGTCATTGATGCCAATGGCAGCGCCAATATCGCTTAT
>Ga0209262_10000815_pt1 | contig 13247 bp, 10 predicted proteins | sample Lowcelwee11metaG_FD_187171 | JGI IMG/M metagenome (GOLD analysis project Ga0209262, IMG submission 187171) | Freshwater pond sediment microbial communities from the University of Edinburgh, under environmental carbon perturbations - Low... | ecosystem: Environmental > Aquatic > Freshwater >...
CAATCATTGTTGAAATCAGAATCTCAAATCAATCATTGTTGAAATCAGAATCTCAAATCAATCATTGTTGAAATCAGAATCTCAAATCAATCATTGTTGAAATCAGAATCTCAAATCTCATTCATTGTTGAAATCAGAATCTCAAATCTCATTCATTGATTTTCAAATTATTATTCTATACTTCAAATATATTTCATCTTCAAATATATTTGAGAATACAAGTTAAATCAGAAATATTAACAACACAAATAAATCAAGTTATATCATTGTTTGAAATCAGAATCTCAAAATCAGAATCTCAAAATCAGAATCTCAAAATCAGAATCTCAAAATCAATCATTGATTTTCAAATTATTATTCTATACGTCAAATATATTTGAAGTATACAAGTTAAATCAGAAATATTAACAACACAAATAAATCAAATAAATCAAATTATATCGTTGTTTGAATCTCAAATTTTAAATCAACCAATGATAAACTCCATAAATTATTATTCTATACTTCAAATATATTTCATCTTCAAATATATTTGATCACATTAATCGAAACATCAAAATTTATACAGCCATTTTACCTACAATAGTTGGATGAGGATAATAATCAATCAATTCAATATCATCTATTTCATACAAATCAATTGATTCACGTTTCTTACATTTTACAAAAGGAAAATCCCTACAATTTCTCTTCAATTGTTTCTTCACATTTTCCAAATGATTTGAATAAATATGAGCATCACCAAAACTAACTGATAAATATCTTGGGATCAAATCAGTTTGATCTGCGATAAGAATCAATAGAAGTGAATAAGATGCAATATTAAATGGTAAACCAAGAAAAACATCACATGATCTCATATTAAATTTCATATCAAGATATTTACTCATTCCATTTTCAAATCCAACATAAAACTGAAAAAAATAATGACATGGTGGTAATGCAGTGTCTTTCATTGTTTTGGGATTCCAAGCACTCACACAGATTCTTCTTGAAGTTGGATTCTCCTTTATTTCATTGATACAAAAAAGTATTTGATCTACTCCATCTTTCTCTGATTGATTCGATCTTTCATTACATTTTTCACTCTTAATCTCTCCAACGACATCCGATATGCGATATGTACCACCAAAGTTTCTCCATTGAAATCCATAACCAGGGCCCAACTCACCAACAGGATAATCTTTTAATCCAACTTTATCTAAAAATTCTCTTGATGTATTTTCTCTCCATATTTTTACTCCATTTTCTTCAACATATCGAACGTTTGTATCACCACTTAAAAACCAAAGTAATTCAACAACTACTCCTTTGAAAAATACCTTCTTTGTTGTAAGCAAAGGAAATCCTTTTCTTAAATCAAACTTTAAGTTTCCTGGATCGAATAGGGATAAAGTTCCTGTACCGGTCCTATCACTTCTTTTTTCTCCATAATTTATTATTAACCAACAGAGAGATAAATAATATTTTTCATCAGTGTTTCGTTCCCTTACTCGAGTTTCAAAAATTAATGTGTTTTCATTTTCATCAACAATAGTAGAATTTTCAAGTTTAAAAGAATTCAAAATATCAAAGAATTGATTCGATAAGCAATTTAATTTTCGATGTTTATCTGGTTCAATCAATGATCTTTCAATGGAATTCATTTTAATTATGTTCGTATTCAACACATACGTTACATAAACTTTTTCACATTTATCAATTATAATTGTTTTTTCATATATTTCTGTACCACCAATGATAAAAATCTTTGATTCATTCATAAAATAAGAAAATGAAGCTTCAAATGCTTTTTCAAGTGTGTTCACCAAAATACATCCTTTATTTAACAATGAGTTTTCTCTGTATGTCCTTGAAATGACTATGTTGATTCTATCTTTCAATGGTGTTTTCAAAGTTTCAAATGTTTTACGTCCCATGATCACTACATTAATTGGTTTTTTTATTTTATTTGAATCATTTGATTTTGTTACATCAGTAAAGTATTTTCTATCAATACTTGAATCCCAAGGGATTCTATTTGAATCATATCCAATAACACCTTCATTTGTTGTGGCGAGAATGAGTGAAAAATAAGGAATCATTTTTATTCTTATATTATTCTATTGACCAATCATTTAATTAATTTTATCACTAAATGAACTACAATTGATTCTTTAAAATATTTGATTTACACTATCAAGTAAAGTGAAATTCAAACATGAGTCGAGTATCGGATACATCATCTGATTCAAACAATGTCGATTCAAAAACAGAAGAAACTCAACCCTTGAAACCTTATCTTGAAATCAAAATTATAAGATTTCCAATTTTAGGTCACACTGTATATACACTTGAAAATTACATTGATATTCTTCGGACCATTTCACATTGTGTAGATTTTTATCAAAATAAATATCCTAATTATCACGATGAAATTGAACAAATATGGAAAGAAGAAGTAAGATTCTTCGAAGACTCAATTATGAGATCTCCTCATTTCGACAAAGATAAAATAAAAGAATTAGTTGACAATAAATTTAAAGGATGCTTTCACGATAAATATTATTTAAAATACATGAATCTAATGAGAACTGTAGTTGTTTATGATCCCAATGATTCTCGCACACACTCTGGATATGAAAATGAAAGAAAACATAAGAGTATGGATTCTCATTTGTTCAACATTATATTTGATACAATGGAATGTTTGTTTGGTACGTTAGAGAAATTAGTTGTACTTGATATACTCAAACAATCAAGTAATAATCGTGATGTATTTTTTTTGGTAATGTATGATATTTTATCAAGACAACAATGGAACCCAAGAATCGATATTCGAACAACAGAATTAATTAATCGTAAGGTAAGTTCATATGTTATTTCTTTACCTGATTTGATCACTGGTAAAACACTGAGAAAAATAGATTTGAATTATATTATATTTAGTTTGAATCGAAGTATGACTTTGTATGAAATGGAAAGTGACAAATGTGACACAGTGAAAAGAAAAGAAGAACTACTAAGGTTATTTTTGGAACAAAAGAATAAATTTTGGAATAGGAAAGGATTTAAGAAATTCAAGAAAGGGTGGGAGAAATTAGTTGAAAAATATGATGTTGTTTGAAATTTATTTGTTGTTTATTAAAATTTATTTGTTGTTTATTAAAATTTATTGTTTGTTATGATTTCAAATCATAACAAACATTTGATATAACTAATTAGTTATATCAAACTTTATTCTATCAGAAGAATACTTAAATTACAAAATATAAAAATGAGCAGGTGCAGGACCTTGGTTGTTCAATGCGAACGTACGAATAGAAATATTGTTATTCAATACTTGTGATAATGTGTGTCTATCATAACCTACATAAACACCAATATAAACAGTTGATCCAACACTTTCATTAGTCAAATCAATAGCAAATGATTGAGCTGCATTGAAATGTAAATCACCAAGACTATCAAGTGTACCACCATATGTTAACATGCTGTGGTACACAACTGGTGCAAGTGAGTTAGGAAGAATATTCGGTGTTGAACTGAATGCATCTACTTTGAAATATCTTAATGCAACTCTGACTTCTACACCAGCATCTCCTCCAATCCCATTCAAATATAATCCAGCATTGAAGCTAGCATAATAGAGGTTTCTCCCAGCAACTTTTGTAACCGATGCAATCAAAGGAATCGCACCAACGTTGCTCACAAGAAGATGTAAGTTACCTGTTGGTGTTCCACTGAGTTGAGGGAATGAAGCTCCGTTATTTGCTTGGAAATTTTGAGTTGAAGGATCTGAAAGTGAATGTTGACCAATGTATGCAATAGCATCCAAAAGTCCTTGAGGACCAGTCGGCCCTTGAGTTCCATCAGGTCCTGTTGGACCAGTCGGGCCTGTTGCTCCTGATGGACCTTGAATACCAGTTGCCCCTTGAAGACCTGTCGGACCCTCATATCCTTGTTGGCCCATTTTACCTTTTTTACCCCTACATCCTTGTTTGCCTTGTTTACCTCTTTGACCATCTACTCCTCTTGGTCCCTGTGGTCCTTGGGGACCCTGAAGACCTCTTGGTCCGGTCGGTCCTTGGGGTCCTGTGTGTCCTCTTGATTTCTTTGAAACGCAATTATTATCTGATGACATCTTTTATATAGTTAGATAATATTTACTGAGAAAATATATGGATTTTTATTCGATAGACAATAAAATATTTTTATGGAGTAAAAATATTCGTCATATATTATTAAAAAAACAAAACATGACGAATATCACATTTAAAATTATAATGTTAATACATACCATAAAATCCTAAATGTCCTTGATTATCAGGGATCGATGTTTCAATTCGAACAGTCGATGGAACAGTTCCGTTCCATCTCCATCTGACTCTGAATCTCGTTGCCTGACCAGCAACTACATTCGCAGTTGATGTTATTGAAACTGGGAATCTCCATACCCCTTGCATTCCAGTTGGGAACTCGAGACCGATACTGTGACCAGCAAAACCACCACCACCACCCCATGTTGTTCCTCCATCACTTGAAATTTCTTTGTACAGTTGGACCGTCATTAATTTAACAAATGTATCTGATGTACTGACCACACGAATGTTTGCATTAAAGAACAATAAAATTTGTGTGGTTCCTGCAGGTGGAGTTAATTGTAGATTTAATTTCGAACCGGCTGTAGATTGTATACCATCCACCGGTGTATATATGAACTGATTAGAAAATGTGGTATCATAATCAAAATCATTGTCTATACCTGCCGAAACGAATCTTGCAAGAGCAAAGGCACCTTGTGGACCTGTTGGACCTGTGATACCCGGACCTGTTGGACCAACAGGACCTTGAGGGCCAACAGCTCCAACAGGACCTTGAGGGCCAACAGCTCCATTAGCACCAGTGGGGCCAGTGGCACCGGTGGGTCCAACAGGGCCTTGGATACCTTGCGGACCAACGGGACCAATAACACCTTGAGGTCCTTGGGCACCAGCAGGGCCCTGTGATCCAGTTGGTCCAGTAACACCACCAGGACCGGTTGCACCAACACCTGTTGGTCCCTGAGGTCCTTGGACACCAGGCATACCAGGCATACCCATTGGACCTGTTGGTCCGGTACTTCCTGAACTACCTGTGGCACCAGTAGCACCGGTTGCACCTTTAGCACCTGTGGCACCTGTGGCACCTGTATCCCCTTTAGGACCAGTGGAACCTGTAGCTCCAGTTGCACCTGTAGCACCTGTGTCACCATCAACACCTTGAGCACCAGCAGGTCCTGGAACTCCTTCCACACCCATCTGACCAGAGCGACCACGTCTCCCTCTTTCTCCTCTTGGACCACGAGGACCAGTTGGTCCTGTATTTCCCTGAAGAACTACAACATTATCATTCGAAGACATTTTTATATAGTAAAATTAAATATAATGAAAAATTAATATGTTGTATAGTAATTATTAAAAATGTATGAAATCCCAAGATAGCCATAAATCAAATAATATTTTTATCTCAAGAAAAGATAAAAATATTTTTACACACGATCAAAGTTACAAAACGAAATAATTGAGTGGAGCTGGTCCTGGACCATAACCAAAAGTACTAATAGAAGCATTGAAATCAGCACCACCATCGGTTTTCTCATGCCCGATATAAGCACCGATGTGGGTAACCGATCCGACGCTCTTTGAAGTCAGATCAACAGCAAAAACAACACATGCATTGAAATGACAATCACCAAAAACATCAAGTGTATGTGTTGACGAAAGTAAACTGTGATATATTTTTGGTGTTGTTGTGTTTGGTAATATACTTGGTGATGTTGTTGTATTACTAACTTCAAAGAATTTCATATATAACCTAGCTTGACGTCCAGCATCACCATTGTTAGCACTCATATAAGCACCTGCATTAAAATATACTGTATAAAGATTTCTTCCTGAAATCTTCGTTATTGAAACAGTTGCAGCAACATTTTCTGAGGTTCCAACAAATAAATAAAATCCCGTTGTAGCACCAGAAACATGACCATATTGTGTGCCAAAATTTGTAGTGAATGAACCACTCGCAAGTGTTGCTTGACCAACATAGAACAATGGACCTGATGAACCTGTTCCAGCAGGGCCAGTAGCACCAACAGGGCCAATGGGTCCAGCAATACCTTGAGGGCCAGCAGGACCAGCAGCTCCGGCAGCTCCAGCAGGACCAGTTGGGCCAACAGCACCTCCAGCACCGGTTGCACCTTGAGTACCAGCAATACCTTGGGGTCCTTGTGCACCACCAGGGCCAGCAGGGCCAGCAGCTCCGGTTGGTCCAATGGGACCGGTACTTCCTGTACTACCAGTAGCACCGGTAGCACCAGTGTTTCCTTTTGGACCAACAGGACCAGTGATTCCTTGAGGCCCAATAGGTCCAGGTAAACCTGTATCACCTTTTGCTCCTGTATCACCCTTATCACCTTTTGGTCCTGTCATACCTGGGTTTCCTTGAACACCTTGTTGTCCATCACGTCCTCTGGAACCACGGGATCCTCTCGGTCCAGTAGGTCCAGTTGGACCAGCAGGTCCTGGCAACAATACAACGTTATCAGACATTTTTATATACAAAGATTAAATATATTCAAAATAATCAAATTAATTCTATCTAACAAACAAATATTTTTAATATATACTTTTGTTTTATCTGAACAAATCAGATAAAACAATAATAAAAATAAACAATGAATCTCAAATTTAAAGAACAAAGAAATGAGCAACACCTGGTGTGTTTCCAGTTGTAAATGTACGAATCGTAACATCTCCCATTACATCACCAGATCTGTGTTTTTCCCATCCAGCATAAACTGCGATATTTGTTACTGAACCAACAGCTCTTGAGGTCAGATCAATTGGGAAAGCTTGGCTTACATGAGTGTGAGTATCACCAGCAGCATCAGCTGGTCCTGCATATGTTAACATACTATAGAATGTGTTAGGATTTATTGAATCAGGAAGAATGGTTGGTGAGAGACTGACAGCTGAATCAACTTCGAAATATTTAAGAACGAGACGATAACCGAGATCGTTATTTGAGTTGGGACCACTAATATAAACACCCGCATTAAAGTAAGCATAATAAATGTTTCTACCAGCAAGTTTAGTAATTGATACTGTCAAAGGACGAGTCAAACTAAAACTACGGAGAATATGCAGACCTGCTGTCACACCAGTTACAACACCGTGTGTAAATCCATTGTTTGTAAACCAAGCATCAGCAAGACCCAATTGATCTTGTCCAGCATAAGCAACAGCGTTAGCCAAACCAGTGGGACCAGTGGCACCTGTGTTACCTTGAGCACCAGGGACACCCGGAGCACCCTGACTACCTGCAGGTCCCTGTGGTCCCGTTGGGCCTGTAGGACCAGTTGGGCCAGTTTCACCTGTCTCACCTGTTGGACCACCAGAAGGTCCAGTTGGACCTCTTGCACCTGTTGGACCAGTAACACCTGAAACACCTGTTGGGCCGGTGCTACCTGTGTTTCCTTTTGGACCTGTGGGGCCAACAAATCCTTGTAGACCCTGAGGACCTGTTGGGCCTTGGTTACCCTGTGGACCTGTTGGACCACCAGCGGGCCCTTGAGCACCGGTTGGACCCGGAATACCTTGACTTCCAGTGGGACCAGATTCACCAGTTGGACCTCTTGGACCAGGTGCACCTTGCATACCAGCAGGTCCTCTTCTTCCTCTTCTACCGTTATCTCCAGTGGGACCAGTTGGCCCTGTCGGACCTGGGGTTCCTTGCAATACAACAACGTTATCGTTTGCTGACATTTTTATATGATGAAAAAATAATATTCATGAAAAATAAATTATATTCTGAAATATAAGATAAATAACAGAAAAAAATTAAAACATTTTTATATATCTATATTTTATATATTTTTTCAAAGATAAAAAATATAGATATATAAAAATGTCTGATAACGTTGTTGTATTGCAAGGACCACCAGGGCCAGCAGGTCCCACAGGGCCCAGAGGTCGTAAAGGATGTGATGGAGAACGAGGTAAAATGGGTCTTCATGGTGCACCTGGCCCACAAGGACCCACAGGACCTATCGGTGAAACTGGTCCAACCGGCCCTGCAGGACCCCAAGGACTTCAAGGAATTATGGGAATTGATGGAACCGAAGGACCTACAGGACCTACTGGTGAAACAGGTGCAGTTGGCCCGACCGGTCCATCTGGACCAATGGGACCAAATCGTCTCCCAAATCTCTTCGATGGTTCGGTTAACACTACTCCTGACATCGTAGCATCAACCGTTCTTGCCGCACCACAAAACCTTACAAACTTTTATTCAAATGTAGTTGAAGCAAGTATTCCTTATAATCCAATTGAATTATTGGTTGATCCCAACTCACCCCAAATGAATGGTGCAACAAATATCATTCTTTATCTTGAAACATACATTGATTTTGATCCAGGAAACAACGGTAACGAACAAGGTAGATTCCAAGTAAGAATCATTCGAGTAAATGATGGTGTTGAAGTTGCAAAATCAACTCATGGTCATTATCCTGATGGAGCAGGTGGAGAACCGTTGTTGTCGAGACTCCGACAATCTCATAGTGTTGTTCACATGAGAAGAATTCAATTGTTGCCTAATGTGGTTAACTCGTTCATTCTTCAATGGAGACTTTATCCTCTGATGCCTCAACAGGCACCTGCAAGTCTTCGTATCGCCACTGGTGAACAAAATATCATTCAGTTCCATGCTTGGCCATCAGCATAAGTTAATTAATAATAATGAGTTTAGAAATAAATGTAAAACAATATACACAAAAATATATTGTTTTACATTTGTGTTCCTACTTGAAACTCAATTTGATTGAAAATTGAGTTTCAGACACAAATCGATTCAAAGATACATCAAATGAATATTTTTTTAACTACAATTCAAAGTTAATTATGTCTGATCTGTTTCTTTCATTTGACACATCTGAACTTTCTTTTCGAGAACTGATTGAAGAGCAAAATTTAAAATTTACACCTTTTTTAATGTTTCAAAAATACGGAATCAAAATAGATGCTCCTCTTCATTCAGACGTTAAAATAACCAATTTGATCAATGTTTTTACATCGGTTCCATATGAAATAAATTTTAATAATGAAAGTAAAAAATATGATATAACATCGATGGATAAAGAAAATAAAAATTTAAATAATGGACTTTATCTTGGGTTTTATGGTCAAATTTACATTACTTTTTTTTATATATTGGATGATTTTGATCTTGATGGAAACAAAAAACAATATATATTGATGTATACTAATGAAAATAAAACAGAAGTTAATTCGATAATACCTGATGAATCAGTGATAAAACCTAAATTTATTGATTCTTATGACGTTGTTCTACCTAAAAATTTATTCGATTATGGAAGTGAATTTGTTTTTAAAAAATTATCGAATCCAATGGTTAAATCCCAAATTCAATCAATAGAAATTAAATCTTATGATGAAAATAAAGCATTTGATATTTTACCTTATTATGACTCATTTGAATTGGTTGAATATGGTAATTTAAATGAAACTGTTGTAGATCAAAATCAATATAAAATTATTAGATTCGGATCATCTGTTGGTAATGTTATATTTATTGATCCCTCGTTAGTTAGTTATTTTTCTTATTTATGGGGAAATGATTTTGATTTTCGCATGAAATCATATGGATCTGTGGTCATTGAAGGAAAATCAGATGAGGAAAAACTAATTAATGCAACAGCGTTGTTCAAAGATAAAATAAAAAATGGTATTTTCTTTCGTTCGTATATAAATAGAAATTACATTAAAGTTTTATATGAAAACGGTGTTAAATATCCTGAAATATATTTGAGTAATAATGATAGGGTATATGTTGGTGGTATTAGAATAGGTCCAGATTCATTGGATTTCAGATATAAACAAATAATTATTAAATATTTTGATGATGAAACCGGTATGTTGGGGGAACAAAATGTAGAATTAAAACTAGAAATTGAAGATCCATCAGCTCCAGCATCTAGTTTTGCAGATCCATCAGCTCCAGCATCTAGTTTTGCAGCTCCATCAGCTCCAGCATCTAGTTTTGCAGATCCATCAGCTTCTTTTGCAGCTCCATCAGCTTCTTTTGCAGCTCCATCAGCTCCAGCATCTAGTTTTGCAGATCCATCAGCTTCTTTTGCAGCTCCATCAGCTTCTTTTGCAGCTCCATCAGCTCCATCATCTAGTTTTGCAGATCCATCAGCTTCTTTTGCAGCTCCATCAGCTTCTTTTGCAGCTCCATCAGCTCCAGCATCTAGTTTTGCAGCTCCATCAGATCCATCAGCTCCAGCATCTAGTTTTGCAGTTCCTTTTGGTAATATTTCCCAAGTAGATCCATCAATTAATGTTTTAACTCCCGCACCTGCATCTAGCGTCAGTCTATTTGGAGATCCATTTGGTAATTCTTCTGATGTAGAAATGGGTGATCCTGTTTCTCCGGTTACTTCTGGTATTTCTCGAGCTGATCCTGGTTATAAATTAAGATTTTCTCCTTCGATTTCTCCATCATCAAATCCCTCATCTTTTGCAGCGAGCTTTTTACCATCTTCCTCCCAACCAAAACCTACTCCTCAAGGAGATCTATTTGACGTTAAAGTAGCTTCACCTACAAGTGTTCCTTCACCTGTAAATGTTCCCATAGTCCCAAAATTATTTAGACAATCATCATTTGGGAAAACATTTTTAAATCCCAGTGATCCATCAAAATAAATTAATTTATTATCTAACAATTAACATATAATTATATGTTAATTATTTAATTTTCTTAGTTTTCTTGAGATTAATTGAAAACAAAGAAAAGTAGAACATATATAAAATGTCATCTAACCAAGGACAAAAAAAGAAGGGTAAAAATCAAGGACAACAGAACAAAGGTAAGGGTAAACAGCAAAAAAATAAAGGTAAACAAAATCAAGGTCCACCTCCAGTTAAAAATGTCGTGCTTTTGGGTTCAACGGAAAAATTATTGAATAGACCATCGATTCCTGTTGTTTCAGCACCGATGCCACAAAGAATACCCGAATTTATACAAGGGATGCGACCATCTACTCAAATCAGTTACTGGGCATCAACCCCTGCAAGAATACCTGGGGTAATCGAAGAAAAATATGGTAAAATAGAATCAATAGCTTCGATAACAAAAGAACAAAAAAGTTTAATCGATTCAAAATATGAACCTGTAAATCCTATCATTAAATTTAAACCTAAGCCTAATTTAAGTATCACAATTAAATTATCTGAAATTCGAATGATCCCATTAAAAGATTTAACGAATAAATATCACATTGAAACTAGAAATAATCTTGACACACAATTATTGATATATTATTCGATAAAATACAATAAACCTTTATTTTTTGCTAAACCAAACAAAGACATTGAACAAAATTTAGAATTGAACGTTACTTATGGTTTTTCAGATGAAAAGATTTTATACAAAAAACGAAATGTAATTATTTTTGGTATTCCAGGGGAACCTGGAACGTATCGGTTATATGATGATTCAACTTTAAAAATTTTATATTCAAATGTTGATGTGTATGATGATGAAATCGTTTCTCCACCTGAAATATTATTGAAGAAAAATAGTGAATGTGAAAAATCACTTCGTACATCTAATGAAGAACGAAGAGGAGTTGATTGTTTTGAACCAAAGATTTTACTAAACGATATACCGAAAAATATTAAGATCAATAGAAATAAAATAATTGATAATTTAATTGAAGGTAAATTTGATTTGTTTGACGGTGTGCGTCACTATGACGGTAGAGAATCAAAGAGTTATTTGTTAAAATGTTCAAAAGGGAACAAATTAGATAAAATTCAAATATATTCATATAATAATGGGATATATTCGATATATGAAAGTTATTTAATTCGAACGATACTCAATAATGGAGGAAATTTCTATTATGTATTGAAAGAATTAAATTCGAGAGAAACGACAATGAATTCTATTTGTTCTTATTTCCTTCAATCATTAATTGTGGCTGAGGAAAAATCAATAGAAGTAAATTTTGAACGATTCTTTTTGTCACTGCGATTGATAAGTGATAAAAATTATAAAAAACATAAATCAGTTAGTTTGATGAAATTTAATGGAAAAACATTCGAAGATGTGGCAAATGATTTGTTCGGATATGCTGATAAAATTTTAAAAGAAAAATTAGCATCGAATACGATTCAATGGTTATCAAGTTTATTCGTTAAATCATTTGAAAGTTTGTATGATGTCATTTATGCACGTTACAATGAAATTACAAAAATAGAAAAATTAGGAGTGATAACAAATGTAGAGCGGATAATTTGGTTTATGAATATGTTACACGATGGAGATGAAAATAATGATCCGATTAATGTTGAAGAAGTTTATGATAAAAAAACATTAGATGAATATTTGAGTAAAAACAAAGAAACTAAGGAATTTAAGAGATATAAATTATTTATGCAAGCTATGGTTGAAACTCAAATATTAATATCTGAATATTTTGCTGAAAAATATTGGGCAGAAATTAATGCAACACTAGAACAATTAAATGAATTAATGGAATATCTCGAATGATTTCTGTGATTTGGTTTTTTGGGTTTTATTGTTTGAAATTTAAATTTCATTGGTTCGAATTTTATTCATTGATTATCAAATTATTATTCTATACTTCAAATATATTTGAAGTATAGAATAATAATTTGAAATATTAACAACACAAACAAATATTTGTATTATTGTTTGAAATCAGAATCTCAAATCTCATTCATTGTTGAAATCAGAATCTCAAATCTCATTCATTGATTGTTGAAATCAGAATCTCAAATCTCAAATCAATCATTGTTGAAATCAGAATCTCAAATCTCAAATCAATCATTGTTGAAATCAAAATCTCAAATCTCAAATCAATCATTGTTGAAATCAGAATCTCAAATCTCATTCATTGATTGTTGAAATCAGAATCTCAAATCTCATTCATTGATTGATTTGAAATCAGAATCTCAAATCTCAAATCAATCATTGTTGAAATCAGAATCTCAAATCTCATTCATTGATTGTTGAAATCAGAATCTCAAATCTCATTCATTGATTGATTTGAAATCAGAATCTCAAATCTCAAATCAATCATTGTTGAAATCAGAATCTCAAATCTCATTCATTGATTGTTGAAATCAGAATCTCAAATCTCAAATCAATCATTGTTGAAATCAGAATCTCAAATCTCA
>Ga0209262_10000817_pt1 | contig 13218 bp, 8 predicted proteins | sample Lowcelwee11metaG_FD_187171 | JGI IMG/M metagenome (GOLD analysis project Ga0209262, IMG submission 187171) | Freshwater pond sediment microbial communities from the University of Edinburgh, under environmental carbon perturbations - Low... | ecosystem: Environmental > Aquatic > Freshwater > Pond...
TGTGTAAATGCTGTTCTGATTCTTCCATGCTTCAAATATCGTCTCGGCGAATTTATCGGCATGCTGATGAAACTTGTCCATTTCTCTGATCTCCGCTCCGACATCGAGTATCTTTGCAGTTAGAACATTGTCTTTCGTATATTCTTTTCCTGATATAAGATCGAGAAAAATATTCGAGTAGATCGAGAAAAATTCCGTATCTAAGAATTTTTTCTTATTTACCCTCTCTGAAAAATCCGGCAGATCCGTTTTAATCTTATCAGATATCTTTTTTAATTCCTTTGACATTTTAAATTTGTCGAAAAGCTCTTTCTGCTGGGTGACAGTTTCTGCTCTGTAAACGCTTTTTGAAGTTCCGGTCACAAAACTGATCAGATTCAATTTTTCAAGAACATTCCTGATCTGCTTTGTACTTTCACTTCCTTTATTAAAGAATGCGATCAATTTTCTAGAGCTGTCAACCTGGCTGAAGATCTCCTGATGCATAAAGAACTTGAAAGGAGGTATCAACTCCGTATCCTCGGCGCGCAATTTACTTCTTGTTACGGGGACTGTAATGCTGTCGCCTTTCTTGATCTGTTTTGTTGAACCGTCTTTGAATTTCCATTTTATATCTTTGTAGCTTATAACCTGATATTCATCGCTTGAATATTCTATAAATGTCCCTTCTTTAAGATCAATAACATTTTTTGTGAATTTTAAAATCGCTGTAAGATCAGAAGAAAGAAGAATAAAATTATTATCGTCAATAGTACCTTTTCCGGCATATAAACTGCTGCCTGCCTTAATTGCATAAGACAATTCTGTAACCGGATCTACTATAACCGCAGCGTAAGAACCGATGACCTTTTCAGAAGCGCTAAGTATTGCCTTTTTCATGCAGTTTCTTCTTATTTCTCTGTCCTTGTGCTTGTCGTCCTTGAATTTTTCAAGGTACATATCAAAATAATGTTCAACTGTATGCACCAGCATTTCACCGTCGTTATCGCTTACGACCTTGTGGCCCTGATTCGTCAAAAATTCTTTTAAAGAATTGGTATTTGTTATATTTCCGTTATGAGCGCCGTAGATATGTTTTTTACATTTAACTTCATGGGGCTGGGCATTGCTTTTTGTTACCGCGCCGAAAGTTGCCCATCTTACCTGACCGCAGAATATTTTACCCTTCATATCTATAATCCCGAGTGTCTTAACAAGATCCGACGGGGCTCCGACATCTTTTTTTAGTACGACATTGCCTTTATCATCCTGGATCGCTGCGCCGGTAGAATCATAACCGCGGTATTCGAGACTTTTTAAAAGCTGCGACGCATGTTTTCCCATATGAATATTCATTTTTGCAAAAGACAGCCCGAGAACTCCGCATCCTATCGCGGGTACCGGAAGTTTTATGTTTATAACCGCTTTATGTTCCAGCCATTTTGAAAATTTGTTAAACATTTTTATATCCCCTGTGTTATTTTTCTAATTTTTAACAGTTTAAATATGATGAATTAATTGAATTTTATCAAGAATAATTATCAATACGGTACATTTTATTTACCATGGATCTGAAGGTTTAAATATTCAGTTGAAAAGTAAAGAATATTTGCCAGAAAGTCTTTCTTGAACTTAAGTCCGCTGTTATTGATCCCGGGTTGAATAAGACTGTCATTTTTATTGTAGTACAGAACCTCTCTTCCGGGAGACTGGGTAGTAAGCGTGTCGTTTATTATGATCCCCACTCTGTCGCCGTCGGTTAAATATGCGTAACCGGCCTCAGTTGTATTCAGAATGTCCTTTCCCCATGAGGCGTTCTCGTATTCTCCGCCTAAAATTCCCATCAGTACAGGCAGAACATCGGTCTGTGAACATAATTTTGATATTTTTCCGGCTTTATCTTTTACGGCCGGATTTTCAGAATAGATCAGGAAAGGAATATGAAATTTTTCTCTGTCCATAGGAATGTTCTTATGCCTGTTCCTTCCGTGATCGGAAAGTAACAGGAAAACGGTATCGCTGAAATAAGGTTTTCCGGAAAATTCTTCAAAAAATACTTTAAGGGAATTATCTGAATATGCCAGTGAATTGATATATTCGCCTCTTTCTGCGGATCCGCTGAATTTTCTTTCGAAAGAATCAGGAAGATCAAAAGGCTCATGGCTGGATAGAGTAAAAATAAGCGTAAAAAATGGTTTCGGGAAATTATCCATTTCGTTCAAGGCTTTTCTGAATGTATCTTCATCAAAAGACCCCCATTTTGATGATATTTCTTCAGCTTTTATATCTTTATTTCCGATAAAATTATCAATTCCATTTATCTTCAAAAATCCTTTCATATTATCAAATTCCGGATCGCCGCCGTAAATAAATGAATTATAATAATTCCTGCCTTTCAATATAGCTGGAATACTGAAGAATGATTTCCGGCCTTCAATTCTTTTTAAAGCGGAAATTCCGTACTGGCACGGAACAGAACAGATCACAGACTCGATCCCTTTGTTCGATCTTGTGCCTGTTGAATAACAGTTGGTGAAAAATATCCCTTTTTCAGATAATCCGTTAAAAAAGGGAGTGATTTCTCTATTTTCAATTTCCTTATTTACATATTCGAACATCCAGCCTTCGAGCAATATAAGAACCACATTCAGATCTCTTCTTTCCGCATTTGTAAAAGTGATCCTTCTAAAAGCATTCTTTGAATTCACCTTTTCATACTTTTCACCTTTCAGAATGAGACTTTTAAGTATTTCCTCATTGATGTTCGCGTTTTTCGCAAGATCGACCGTTTTTAAGTTTTTACTTTTTTTATACAGATCGTATGATTTACCGATAGTGAAAACTCCATTTAGAGCTGACTGATTTAAGATGTCATTATCTGAAAAAACGGATGAACCCCAGTTCAGATTGGATATTGAAATGCCTCCCCGTGCTCCGATGATCAGTAAACCGGCTAAAATTACAATGTTAATTAAACCGGAAATAATATTGGCTGCTGTCCTCTCAAATATCAATAATTTTTTCAATTTTATAAGGAAAAATACAAACATTATGATCGCAGAAACAAGAAAAAGCATATAAGCGGTCAGCGGATAATCGCTTGCCGCCGTGCCGTAAACTTCAGGGCTGTCCAGATATTGAAAATCCCTGAATGATATATGGAAGCCGAAAGTTCTGAAGTATTCAATATCAATAACTTGAATCAGCAATATTATAAATAATAATGAATTATGCAATATTATTAAACCGATATATATTTTATTACTTATATCATAAAATATTTTAATTATGAACACTATTATATATAATGAAAGAACAAGGATCAGCGAATATGAAACAACTGATGCGTCAAATCTGAATCCTGTCAGAAATGCCGTCAGTAACTCAGTGGTTTCTACTTCATCCAGTACAGCGGGATAATTTCTGAAATAGAACACGACTTAGTAAGATCATCAGAAGGATCGAAAATGAAAAAGCAGAAAAAAAGTAAAGCGCCGGTTTAATGTGATCAAATAAAAATGCAGTTTTATTTTTCATGAATGAAAGCTAAGGTTAGTTTTTTCTTTTTTCAAGTAAAACTTATGTAATCTGATCATATAATGCGTCTTTCCGTCGTTGACAGTACCGGATATATTTTATATATTTCTTATCTTTGAAATAATGCTGATTTCATGCTTAATTAAAGGGAAGTGAAGAAATGAAAAACCTTTTTATCCTCATAATACTGATAATCTGTCAATTTGCTTTACCGAAAAGTGTGACGGTAGTATTTTCCGGAAGCAATAACGGATATTATAGAGACTGCGGCTGACCGGTTGAAAGACTCGGCGGTCTAGCCGAAAGAAAAACTTTATTCGACAGTCTCAAAACTGCTGACGAAAACACTGTGTTTTTCGATTCAGGCGATATTTTAAGCATAAAATCATCACTGAACGATGATGAGATCGTTGCCGGAGTTTATACGAAAATGGGATATGATGCTGCCGCAATAGGAGATCAGGAACTGATTAATGGCGTAGGTTTTTTTAAAAACAACCTTGCCGGAAAGCTGACTTTCGTATCTTCCAATCTGGAATTTAAGGACAAAGAAATAAAGATCGATAAATTCAGGATCATTGAAGCGAAAAACGGTATCAGGATCGGTGTTACAGGAGTAAATTTCAATACCAATTTCAAATATCTGATGAGATCGAATAATCTAAAGGAAGACGAGGTTATAGTTGATAAAGCTTTTGACAATCTTAAAATGGTGCTTACAGAATTAAGAAAGAAAACTGATATTATCGTAGTTCTTGCGCATCTGAACAGGGAAGGTATGGTAAAACTTCTCGATAATGTCGAAGATTACGATCTCGTGATCGGCGGAAATAACGACGAGGAATTTAAATACGCGAGAAGAATTGAGAATAAAATATATGTACAGAGCGGAAGAGACGGAGAAAAGATAGGTAAAGTCCGCTATTCGTTCAATTCTCAGGGAAAACCGCAGTTTGAGAATTATGAATTACTTAAGATTTCAGCAAAAAAGTTAAAAAGAAATGATGCGATAGAAAAGATAATTTCTGATCTGGAAAAATAGTCAATGAGAATTAAACAAATAATTTTCGCGTTTTTAACTGCGGCACTATTGATCTGTTTTCTGATCCCGCTATGGACGGATAAATATATTTTCAATAAAGTGATTTATTCGAGTAATGACAGCATCCTTATTAAAATACCTAAAAAATCATCGGTCAATGAGATCATCAGGATACTTAATGACAAGGGATTTGATTTCACTCCTTTTGAATTCAAATTAACGGCAAGGTTCTTTAAACTGGACAACAAGCTCAGGTACGGCAAATTCATTTACCATCCCCAGGACGGAAAAGCACGGCTGAAAGATATGATCCTGTTTTTGACCACAAGCGGACTTTTAACTGTAAATGTGACGATACCTGAAGGATCGAAGATCGTTGATATCGCTCACATACTAAAAGTAAATCTGGAAATTGATTCGGTCGAATTCGTCGAAAGAACTTACGATCCTGAGATCCTGGAAAAATATAAAATTCCCGCACAGTCGGTTGAAGGATATCTTTACCCCGAAACATATAATTTCAACCTTTATGAGCAGACGGATGATGTAATTGACCGGCTTTATAAAATGAACCGGACAAAAATGAAAGCTCTGACCGCTAAAATCGACAGCAGCGGTTTCAACGAGCATCAGATACTCACGCTTGCCTCTATCATTCAGGGCGAAGTGATGAATTACGACGAAATATATCTTATAAGCGCATTATACCATAACCGTTTAAGAAAAGGAATGCTCTTACAGGCAGATCCCACCGTCCAGTACCTTTTCGATAAACCCAAAAGACTTTTAAAAACGGACATATCCATAGATAATCCGTATAACACATATATTTATAAGGGTTTACCGCCCGGACCGATCAACAATCCATCAATTCTGGCAGTAAAGGCCGCGCTTGAGCCTGCTGACGCGCCTTATATTTATATGGTGGCTATAGGAGACGGGAACCATAATTTCAATACAGATCTGAACGATCATATAAATGACAAGAACAGATTCGACAGGCATATCAGAAAAGAGAACAAATGAGATTTGAACTCAACGAACGCCAGAAAGAGGCGGCAGAACACATAGACGGACCGCTGCTGATCATAGCGGGAGCCGGAAGCGGAAAAACAAGAGCGCTTGTTGAAAGGATAGCGAATATCATAGCGTCCGGAAAAGCTTATCCGTCTGAGATCATGGCTGTAACTTTTACCAATAAAGCCGCAGGCGAACTTATCGAAAGGATAGTTGCCAGGGTCGGCGAAATAGGTAAAACCGTGTTTGCCGGAACATTCCATTCTCTCTGTACAAGAATTCTGAGAAGACATTCAGACCTGATCGGCTACGGCTCGAATTTTGTCATCTACGATACGGAAGATAAGGATAAAGTTATTAAACAGATCGTAAAGAACAATAATTTCAACAGCACAACATTTCCTGTCAAGAAGATCTCGGCTATTATTTCGATACTGAAGAACAGGCTGATCTATCCCGAGAATTATACACCTGAAACTGACGAGAATTTTTATGAAAAGATAAGAGAGATCTATGCGGATTATCAGAAGGAGCTTGAAAAGTGCAACGCTTTCGATTTTGACGATCTGCTGTGCATGACGGTAAAACTTTTTCAAAAGAATGAGGAGATTCTGTTCCAGTATCAGAACAGGATCAAATATATCAGCGTTGACGAGTATCAGGACACGAACTATGTTCAGGACCTTCTTATAACCCAGCTCTCGGCGATCTATGAAAATGTGTGCGTGGTCGGCGACGAGGATCAGTCCATCTACAGCTGGCGCGGAGCCGATATAAACAACATCCTGAACTTCAGGGACAAGCATAAGAACTGCGCTCTCATTCAGTTCGAACAGAATTACAGAAGTTCCGCGCATATACTTACCGCCGCCAATTCAATAATCGCGAGAAATACGCAGAGACTCGGGAAAAATCTTTTTACCGACTCGGGAAAAGGAGAGAAAGTCAGCCTCATTTCTGCATCAACAGACATAGACGAAGGTTATAAGATCACTTCAGAAATAACTGAAATAGTAAATTCAGGTTCGCAGCTAAAAGAGATCTGCGTTCTGTACAGAACGAACTCGCAGAGCAGGATCATCGAGGAAAATCTCCGCAAGAACGGTCTCCCCTACACCGTGATCGGCGGTCTTAAATTTTATGAAAGGAAAGAGATAAAGGATCTTATATCATATCTGAGGCTTTTAATAAATCCGGATGATAATGTGTCTTTCGAGCGTATAATCAACTTCCCGCCAAGAGGGATAGGAAAGACCACGATGGAGAAGATCAAGCAGTACGCCATAAAAAAAGAGTGTTCTTATTATAAAGCTCTTAAGGATTCAAAAGACGATCTCTTCACAGGCGCGACTGCTAAGAAAACAGGAGCTTTCATCGGGCTTATCGAAAGAACTTCGGCGCAGATAAATGAAATGAATGCGCAGAAAGTTACGGAGCTTGTGTTCAATGAATCCGGACTTAAAACGCATTATCTGAAAGTTTCGGACGAGACCGAGACCAATTCAAGGATCGAGAACCTTTACGAGTTCTTGAGCGGTGTGTCGGAATTCGTCAAATCCGAAGAAAGAAATACTCTCCTCGATTTTCTTTCGACCGTTTCTCTTCTGTCCGATATTGATACCTATAACGACAGAGAGGATAAGATCGTTCTGATGACAGTTCATTCGGCAAAAGGGCTTGAATTCGACAATGTGCTTGTTATAGGAATGAACGACGGGCTCTTCCCTTTCATCAGAATTGACGAGCCTTTGAAGCTTGAAGAGGAAAGAAGGCTTTTTTATGTGGCCGTCACAAGGGCGAGAAAGAAGCTGATAGTTTCAACTTTCAAAGACAGAAGCAGGTATTTCGGTGATAATTCAGGTTATCTGCCATCAAGATTCCTGGAAGATCTGCCTGAAACTTCAACCGATAAAACAAAATATGAAAAATACGACAGGCCTCAGATGAGATACGACCGTATGACGAAGTATGAAATTAACGCGGTAAATTCCGATACTTTATCCGCTTTCAGCAAAAAGGATGTTGTGCTTTCAAAACAATTCGGAGAAGGTTTAGTATTGGATGTTGAAGGTACGGGAAACAAGAAAGTCGTAACGGTTGACTTTGACGATTTCGGAATAAAAAAGCTGCTGGTAAGGTACGCTGATCTAAAAAAATTATAGAAGGAGTTCTTATATGTTCTTCAAAAAGGAAAAACATGGCAGTATGGAAGTATTGAAAGAACTGCTTATCAGATCGGTCATATCGGGCGGATACCTTAAATCTTCGGATCTGAAGAAATTCTATGACGCCGAACAAACTAAGGAATTACTCAGCAGTATGGTCAGGGACGGAGTTGTCACGGTCAATGTTATAGGCAGTAATGAATTTGAATATATGTTCTCGACAATTCCCGAAAAATATCAGCCGGTTTTAATTCATAACCTGGGTGAATTTGATCAGATACTGACTGAAATGGGCATGAATGCAGAGGACGGTCAGATATTTCTTTCAGAAATAATCTTTGCATTTGATATGGAATACAGCGATATTATAGAGGCTTTTGAACTGTATTCGCAGAACTCATGGGTTACTAAGAATATTTCAAAATCCGGGAATGTGTATCTTATGTTCGATAAAGATGAATTTCAGAGAAGGCAGTTTTGACAGTGAATAAATTGAAGCTGATAGTGCTGGGAAGCAGCGGCGGAGCTCCAACGAAAAGAAGGAACTGCAGCTCATTTATGCTCGCGGCCGAATCATACGGCATCATGTTCGACTGCGCGGAAGGCACACAGAGACAGCTTCTGCTCGCCGGATACAAGCTCAGTAAGATAAGATACATTTTCATATCCCATCTTCATGCCGATCATTTCGCCGGTCTGATCCCTCTTCTTTCCACAAAAAGCATGTTCGGGATCGAGGGAAAGATCACTATCATCGGACCCAAAGGGATTAAAGAATACTTCGATTTCACTTTGACGGTAACCAATTCAAAAATGTTATTTGATATGGAAATAATCGAAGTTTCTGACGGAATGGATTTAAAATTTGATGACTTCGAATTATCGGTTTCGTTATTAAATCACAGGCTCGAAAGTTATGGTTACAGGCTTAAATTTAATGATATTCCCGGCAATCTGATACCGGAAAAATTAAAAGAATTCGGGCTGTCGGAAGGACCGGTCTGCGGAAAATTAAAATCCGGAGAGACAGTTCAGCTTGAAAACGGCAGAAAAGTAACTTTAAAAGATGTCGCGACGGAAGACAGACCCGGCAGAGTTATAGCTTTTACGGGAGACACTTATATCTGCAAGGGCATCTATAAATGCATTGACCATGCCGATCTGGCAATTATCGAATCAACTTTTCTGGAGCATGAAAAATCCAGAGCCGAGGAAAGAACTCATCTCACAGCTCAGCTTGCGGGAAATTTCGCGGAAAGAAGCGGCGTAAAAGAGCTTCTTCTGTATCATTTCAGCGCTCAGTATCCCGTCATTGACGAATTCAGAACGGAATGCGCGGAAAAATTCAAAGGCGTCATTCATCTGGCGGACGATCTTAATGTAATCGAAATAAATTAGAATAAAGGGTATAAACATGAAAGACTACAAGAAGGAATTTATAAGTTTTCTGATCGAGAACAAATCGCTTAAGTTCGGCGAATTCACGCTTAAATCCGGCAGACTGTCGCCGTATTTTCTTAATACGGGCATGCTTTATTCGGGAGCGGCCATAAACAAACTCGGCAGATTTTATGCCGAAACGATTGTTGACAGGGTCAAAGAAGACTATAATGTGGTCTTCGGACCTGCGTATAAAGGCATTCCGCTGGCCGTATCCTGCGCCTCTTCCCTGTTCTCCGAATTCGGGATAAACAAAGATTATTCCTTTAACAGAAAGGAATCGAAAGACCACGGCGACGCGAGCGGAATTATCGTAGGCAAACCTCTTACAAAGGATGACAGGATCATTCTTATTGATGATGTTATAACTGCGGGTACAGCAATAAGGGAAACGATAGACATTCTGGCTGGTGTCGGAGCTCCGAAGATAGTATCGGTAGTCGTATCCGTTGACAGAATGGAAAAAGGAAAAGGCGAACTTTCCGCAATTCAGGAACTTAAGAACAGTCTGGGAATAAACTTTTATCCGATCGTTAACATACTTGAGATAATGGAATATCTGAACACAGAAAAAATGGTAAGCGAAGAGATATATAATAAAATGATCGCGTACAGAAAAGAATACGGTGTGGAATAAAAAGGATGGAATTAATGGAATACAGGCTCTATGTTTTTCTAATCAACTACAAATATCTTCAGGATATTTATAAAAAAGATCTGGATATTCAGTTCGAAAACATAAAAGATTTTCTTGTTTATGAGCTTAAAAAGTTCAATTATGAGCTTGAGGAATCCGATAACAGGTCATTAGTGTTCAAAACAAAAGCGGAGAACGATTTCAAGAGCATTTTTCAGCTTGCAAAAAATGCCGAGTCGGCTATAAAAAGGCTTAAATCACTTTTAAAAGATTTCGAGGGCGAACTTTTTATAAAACTGGGTATAATCACTCTTGAAGAAAAAGACAAAAAACATGCTTTTAAATGGAATTTTTCTTTTGAAGAGATAAAAACTCTTCCCAACATCCTTCTGACCGACAAATCTTCTTTCTCAATAATTGAAAATTATGATGTTAAGAGCACTGATCTTAAGAATATCTGGATCACGAACGGGATAGAAATAAGCAGATCCCAGAGGATCAGGAAAATATATTTCAATAGGGACGAAGAAAATCAGATCGAGGACTTTATTATAAAACCCTCCGACGAACAGGTGCTTTTTGTTTACGGCGATATAGGATCGGGAAAATCGGGCATAATAAACGAAGTCGTAAAAAGAGTGGAAGATCAGAGCATTATACATCTCAGAGAGAGAAAACATTCCACAAAGGAATTCAGGATCGTGCATGATCTGATGTTTAATCTGATGTTCGTTTCCAAGAACAGGGAAATATCTCCCGTAGAAGATGTGCTGGGCAGAATAGAGAACTCCAACCTGCCTTCGGTCAACAAAAAGAATCTGATATATTTTATAAACAATCTTTACGGAGAGCGCCCGGAAGAAAATAAGATAATCTTCGAATACGGCATTTACAAAAACAATCTTAAGACGGCCCTGAATGACTGTATGAAATTATATTTAACGAAGAGTATTGTTGTAATTGACGACCATCAGTGGATGAGCAGGAACTGCGAGGAAATGATCCTGGGACTGCTCGATAACCATGAAGGCAAGATTAAGCTGATACTGGTATCTGACGACAAGAACAATTCAAATAATATCAAACACCAGATAAAATTCTTAAGGATCTCCGAAATAAATAAAGTTCAGATATCTAAACTGCTCCAGCTGACTTTTCCGCGGACAAAGATAATAGGTAAAACGGCGGATTTTGTTCATAAGGCTACCGGAGGTAATTTATATACGGTTTTATCTTACATTCAGTACCTGATAGACAAAAACTCGATAATAATAAGCGACGGAAAAGTTGAGCTTAAAATTGATGAAAACAATACGATTCCGGACAATCTTTCCGATATTTTTTCAGACAAAATAGCCTCGTTATCAGAAAACGGTCTGACTTTATTAAAGATCCTGTCAACGATCGGAGAGCAGTTTTTTTATTCCGACCTCGACTGGCTTCTTCATGTAATGAATTATCCTTTCGACGATACGATGGCGTTAAAAGAACTTGAAGATAAAGGGATAATCGAGAATATCGGAGATTACTTTATCATATCCGAACCATCTATAATGAATGATGTTTATAAAACCGTAAAAGATTCGAACAGAAAACTTATACATAAACTTCTCGCCGAACTGTTCGAAACCAAAGGATACGACGATTTCGGCTTTAAAGTATTTTTCCACTATTACAGGGCTGAGAATTTCGAGAAGTTATTTTCTATCCTGCCTGAACTGATCAGGAGCTCGCATTTTAATATGCATTTCAACGCCATGAGAAATATGCTTGAGATCTCGGATAAAACACTTTTTAAAATGTGCCTGAAGGAAACCGCATTTCCTATTGAACTGTGGCTGAATAACCTGATCTATTCTAAATGGCTGTTTGACAAGGACGATCCGGTCGAACACATCAAAAGATTCGAAAAAGCTATTGATTATCTAATCAAGATTGAAAAAAAGGAGCTTTCTCTCGATCTTTTTGATATTCTTTTAAATTTTTACATCGAATCGGATAAATTAAAAAAATTCGAGAATTATATTACCACAGGCATGGAAGTAGCGCTTCAGTGCAATTCGGTCGCTCACCGGTACAGGATGCAGATATTAAAGAGCATAATGAGTATCCGTCTGGGCAGAACGAAAGAAGCTGTACTTGAATTTGAACAGGCTGAGGAACTGAGAAAATCCATACCTGAAACTGCCGACGACGAAAAATATATTTATCTTAAAGCTATGATCTTCAACATTAAAAATGAAACAAGATTTTCACTCGATCTGCTTAACGGTCTTCTTAACAAATATTCCGACGAGCTGAATTTTTATAAGATCAATTCCATTCTTAAACTTCTGATAGAACTGTCTCTGAAGACCAGAAATTATAAATACGCGGAAGAATACTGCAAGATACTGCTAAACTCAAAGAGAGATGAGAAAGATGACGCCACATCACTGACCGGCAATCTGCTTCTTGCAAAACTGTACAGCTATCAGAATAAGTTCCTTCAGTCGATCTCGCTTCTGGAATCGGTAATTGACGGCATCAAAGATGAAAACCTCTATTTTTCTTCGGTCTATACATTAGGATCGATCTACCAGTTCTACAATGAAAAGGAAATGGCTTTAAAAACATTTATTAAAGCCTGCGATAAGATCAAAGACCCTAAATCCCATAATTTCTATATGATAAGAATGAAGCTCGCTCTGATCTCCGCTTTCTCTGATGAAACCGATAAAGCCGTATTATATCTTGATGAGGTTAAAGATGAAAAAGACAGCCTGAGCATTATTCTGAAAAGCATCCTGGAATTCAGCCGAAAAAAACACGGGGACTCTTCAGGAGACGAGATCTTCAGTATTCTGAGCACTTTAGCGCCTGAACAGGATTATGACCTTGCGTTTGAGACAAAACTGTTATTCTTAAAGCTTCTTTACGCAAAAAGAAAATTCATAAAGTGCAGAGAACTGTCGGAAATCATGAGCGCTCAGGTCAATTTCGTTGATGATTATAATCTGGCTCTGGAATTCAATAAATTAAGCAAGAACCTGATCAAGAACGCATATAAAGCCAAAAAAAGTATTAATGAGATCAGAAAGGTAAGCCCTTCCGTAAAAAAAAGGGTCAGGAACAGACGAAGTAATTAAAGGAGCCTTTTTATGGCGAACAATGACTATTTTAAAGTTGAAGGCGGAAAAAAATTATCCGGAACTATAACCGCGTCGGGAAATAAGAATGAAGCTCTCCCCGCGATAGCAGCGGCTCTCTTAACCGATGAGGAAGTTTCCATAGAGAACATTCCCGATATCCTGGATGTGAACAACCTGATTGATCTGGTTGGCTCACTGGGCGTTGAAGTGAACCGGCTAACGCGCAATGCCTGCAGTTTCGTAGCCCGCCAGGTGAATATCGACTACCTT
>Ga0209262_10000818_pt1 | contig 13213 bp, 9 predicted proteins | sample Lowcelwee11metaG_FD_187171 | JGI IMG/M metagenome (GOLD analysis project Ga0209262, IMG submission 187171) | Freshwater pond sediment microbial communities from the University of Edinburgh, under environmental carbon perturbations - Low... | ecosystem: Environmental > Aquatic > Freshwater > Pond...
ATGGACGCCCGCGTCCACGCCGACAAGCGCGTCATCTCGGCCGAGAGCGGCCTGTTCAGCGGCGAGTCGCAGGGCGCCTCCGTCAGCTCCAACGGCTTCACCGGCACCTGGGAGGGCGGCTACATGGGCTACAGCTGCAGCGCCACCGTCCGCGAGGGCGAGGACAAGCGCCCCGAGGGCTCCGCCGTCGCCGTCGGCCGCTTCCTCGCGGCCCTGCCCGAGCCCGGCAAGGTCGCCGACAAGGCCCTGCGCCACGCGATCGAGCGCCTCGGCAGCACGAAGGGCCCGACCCTGCGCACGACCATGATCGTCGACCCCGAGGCCGCCGTCTCGCTGATCGCCCGCGCCCTCGGCCCCGCCAGCGCCGCGGCGATCCAGCAGGGCCGCTCCTTCTGGGCCGGCAAGATCGGCCAGCCGCTGCTCGGCGACCGCCTGACGGTCACCGACGACCCGCTGATCCCGCGCGGCCTCGGCTCGCGTCACTTCGACGGCGAGGGCATCTCTGCGCGGCGCATCCCGATCGTCGAGAACGGCGTGGTCCGCAACCTCTACGTCGACACCTACTACGGCCGCAAGCTCGGCATGGCACCGACCACCGGCTCGTCCTCGAACCGCATCGTCGCGCTCGGCGACAAGAACCTCGCCGAGCTCATCGCCGACGCCGGCACCGGCATCTATGTCACCTCCTGGCTCGGAGGCAACAGCGACGCGACCACCGGCGACTTCTCGCTCGGCCTGCGCGGCCACCTGATCGAACACGGCAAGATCGGCGCGCCCATCGGCGAGATGAACGTCACCGGCAACCTGCCCGCCCTGTTCAAGAGCCTCGTCGCCCTCGGCAACGACCCCTACCCCTACTCGAGCCTGCGCGCCCCGACCCTGGTGTTCGAGAACGTCCAGTTCAGCGGCACCTGAGCCGGCCACCGCCGCCACCAACACGAACGGCCTGACACCGCAGCCCATCGCGGGGTCGGGCCCGCCTTGCCGCCGATGTCGCGGCGGGCCCGCGCACTGCGCGCGCCCAAATTCTCATGCCCCCGTCGGTGGCGACACCACCACGGGGGCACGAGAATGTTTGCACTTCGGGACCGCCCGCATTCCGGGCAGCTCTGCACACCAACGCCAACCGTTATCCCACCACCAATATCCTACCCACCACCCAATTCGCCCTCCACCCCTCTACCCGGGCAGCAGGACCGGCCTGAAGCCGCGCCCGCTGTCATCTGGGGGCCACTATACCCGCAGGGGGGTTCAGATAGCAACGGAATTAAATACCGTTCTGACTGAGCATTCTCGAGCGTGGCGCCGACCGCGGCGGCACGCGATAAACATGCCCCAAAGGACATGTACACACATATTCCCCCGGGCGCAGCCACCGGCCGAAGCGCTCCCGCCCCGCACGAACGGTGTCTCCATGAGCCCGCCCGCGGGCCGGGCTCGCAGCGGCGGGTCTGGCGCTGGCGCCCGCGCGCGATTCATTTACACTGTCGCGGTGCACGAACTGCTGGACGCCTCTGCCGTCACGCTGGCGCGCTGGATCCGCCAGCGCAAGCTCTCGCCGCGCGAGCTGCTGGAGGCCCTGATCGCCCGCATCGCCGACGTGAACCCGGCGATCAACGCCGTGATCGCCGAGCGCCACGAGGCCGCGCGCGCCGAGGCCCGCGCCGCCGAGCACCGCGTCATGCACGAGCCCATCGAGGCCCTGCCGCCGCTGCTCGGCCTGCCCTACACCGCGAAGGAGTACATCAGCGCCCGCGGCATGCCGCTCAGCGCCGGGATCTGGTCGCGCCGCCACGTGCGCGCCGAGGTCGACGCCGAGACCGTCACCCGCCTCCAGCGCGCCGGGGCGATCCTCGTCGGCATCACCAACGTGCCCGAGGGCGGCCTGTGGATGGAGACCTACAACGACGTCTACGGCCGCACCCACAACCCCTGGGACCTCGGCCGCACCGCCGGCGGCTCGAGCGGCGGCGAGGGGGCGATCGTCGCCAGCGGCGGGGTCGCGTTCGGCCTCGGCGCCGATGTCGGCGGCTCGATCCGCATCCCCGCGGCCTTCTGCGGCTGCGTCGGCCACAAGCCGACCGGGCGCATGGTCCCCAACACCGGCTTTTGGCCCGAGCCCAGCGGGGAGCTCAGCGCCTACCTCGTCTGCGGTCCGCTGACCCGCCGCGTCGAGGACATCCACCCGATCCTCTCCGTGCTCGCCGGCCCCGACCACGTCGACACCGTCGTGCGCGACTGGCCGCTCGAGCGCCCCGCCGACGTCGACCTGAGCGAGGTCACCGTCTACCCGATGCTCGGCAACGGCCGGATCTGGATCCGCGAACCAATGCGCCGCGCCGTCGAGCACGCCACCGCCGCGCTGGCCGAGCGCGGCGCCAAGGTCGGCAGCCTCGACAGCCGCAGCCTCCGCAACGCCTTCCCGATCTGGTCGGCGATGATGGCCCTCTCCGGCAGCGCCCCCTACTCGGAGATCCTCGGCGGCGGCCAGCCCGTCGCCTTCCTCCGCGAACTCGCCCGCCTCGCCCTCGGCCGCTCTCGCCACACCCTGCCCGCCCTGCTCGTCGTCGGCCTCGAGAACCTCTCCAACTACTTCACCGGCAGCAAGCACCAGCTCCTCGCCGTCGGCAAGGCCCTCCAGGCCGAGCTCGAGGCCGCCCTCGGACCACGGGGCATCCTCCTGTTCCCACCCTACAGCCGCCCGGCCCCCCGCCACACCTACCCGCTGCTGACCCCCTTCGACTTCGTCTGCACCGGCCTTTTTAATGTGCTCGAGTTCCCCTCGACCACGGTCCCCGTGTTCTGGCACGAGGGCCTGCCGGTCGGCGTCCAGGTCATCGGCCGCCGCGGCAACGACGGCCTGACGATCGCCGCCGCCCAGGCGATCGAGGACGCCTTCGGCGGCTGGCGCCGCGCCAACCCCAGGCTGCCGGCCCAGGCCTGAGCTGTCCCCGGCGACATGTCCTTATCGACATGTCGCCAGAGCCATCTCAGGGCGGCGCCCCGGCCGTCACCTGCACGCTGGCCCCGCGCGCGAGGCCGAGGGTCACGACGGTACCCGGCACGACCCGGGTCAGCTGGCCGAACAGGTAGCGGGTGGCCCCGGAGACCGCCTGGCCGTCGACGCTCACGACCTCGTCGCCGGGCACCAGGCCCGCCGCGCTCGCGGGGCCGCCGGGCCGGACCACCGCGACCAGGTTACGAACCAGCAGCGGGTCGGCGCCCGGCTCGGCCTGCTTGAGCCCGAAGCCGAGGTCGCCCGCGGTGTCGCCCTGCTTGACCCGCCGCTTGCTCACCCGGATCGGCGGCAGCTCGACCACCGACTCGCTCGCCGCGAGGACCGCCGGCATCGACGTGTACTCATAGTCACCGCCGTTCCAGCTCTGCGGATACACGGCGACATGCACCTTCCCCGTCGGCGCCTGCGCGACCTCGTAGCGGCCCGCCTCGTCGGTGATGTTGCGCCTGTTCTCGTCGCCGCCGCCCCACGCCACCCCGCCGTCGACGCTGACGCTCATGCCCGGCACCGGCTTGCCCTCGAGGTCGACCACCGTGCCGCGCACCGTCACCTTCGGGGCCAGCTCGATGCGCAGCCCCGTCGTGTCCTGGCCCGCGGTCATCGTCGCCTCGCTCTCCGCCGAGCCCCCGCCCGCGCCGACCTCGACCTTGTAAGCGCCCGCGGGCACCTCGGCGATGCTCCACGCGCCGTTGGTGCGAAAGAAGCGGTCATGGCGGCGAAAGCCGGTCTTCTCGTCCTTGATCTGGATCGTGAAGTCCTCCGGCACCCCACCGCCGCGCAGCGCCACCGTCCCGGCCATGCGCCCGGTCGCCGCGATCGTCAGCACGACATCGCTGCCCGACTCGACGTGCTCGAGGATCGCCTCGCCGCCGCCCTTGCGATGGGCCCGCAGCGTGTGCTTGCCCGGTGACAGGTCCTTCAGCGTGAAGCGACCGTCCACGTCGCTCAGGTTCGGCGTGCCGCCGAAGAAGTTCCAGCGCCCGCTTCGCGCCGCGCTGCCGCTCGCCGCCGCCGCGCTGTCCGACTCGATCGTCGCCTCGATGAACGCGTCCGCCACCGGCCCGCCGCTCTCGTCGCGCACCACCCCGGCGATCTTCTCCGCCGCGCCCGCGACCACCAGCTGCACCGTCTCGACCCCGCCCTCGCGGATCGTCACCTTCTCGCCCTGCACGTCGTCGTCGCCGGTGCCCGGCGCGCGCATGGTCGCCCGGTCGCGGTTCGCCGTCACCCGGTACTCCCCGGGCGCCAGGCTCTCGAAGCGAAAGCTTCCGTCGTCGGCCGCCCCGATGCTGTTCCAGCGCTTGCCGTCCTGCAGCGCCACCCTGACCTTCGCCACCGGCCGCCCCTGCGCGTCACGCACGGTGCCCCTCAGCTCGCCGCTCGCCGGCAGCACGATCCTCAGTCCCTCGACATCGTGGTCCGCGGCCAGGCTCACCGTCGTCGGCTTGTCGGGCGTCGCGCGCCGTGGGCTCCCCCCGTTCACCGAGACCTCGTACTCGCCCGGCAGCAGGCCCACGAGGTCGAAGCGCCCCTCGGCATCGGTGCTCACCGACCACGCACGGGTCTGCTGCGCGCGCGGCTTGCTCGGGTCGACCTTCGCGTTCGCCGAGACATTGATCTCCTCGACCGCCTTGCCGGCCGCATCGACCACCATCCCACGGATCACTCGCCCGCTCGCTACCTCCCAGCGCAGCCCGGACACGCTCTTGTCGGCGATCGTCACCCGCTCGTGGCGCTCGGCCGGGATGTACCCCTCGCACTGGATCACGACCTGAAATTCGCCCGGCAGCAGGCCGCGCGCCCGCACCAGGCCATCGGCCTCGGTGCGCGCCCACGCGTCGCGGCTGTTCGCGTGATCCGTGAGGGAGAGGGAGCCCGCCTCGCAGGCCTTGCCGTCGTCGGTGACGATCGTGCCCTCGACGAAGAACGCCGGATGCACCTCGACCAGCACCGGCTCCGAGGTCTCCGCGAGCCCGAGGATCGTCTGCTCCTTCGCCAGCCCCATCACCGCATCGGACTCGGCGCGCGCCTTGTAGGCCCCGGGCTCGAGGCCGTCGAGGCGGAAGTTGCCGCTCGCGTCGGTCAGCGCCACCGCCTCGCTCCAGGACCACCCGCTGGCCACGGCCGTCACCCGCACGCCCTCGACCGGCGTGCCGTCGGCAGCCCGCACCACCTTCCCGATCAGCACCGCCTCCGGGGTCAGAAAGATCTCGAAGTGATGCCCGGGCGTCACCCCGTAGTCGCCGCCGCCGCCCGCATAACCGTCCGCCTGGGCCTGGATCCTCGTCGCGCCCGGCTTGACCCACATCGAGAACAGCCCGTCCGCGCGAAGGCATTGCCACCCATGACCTGGGCGCCCTCGACCGCGCCGCCGCTCAGATCCTTGACCACCCCATGGATCTCCACGCCGCCGCCTTGCAGCGTGATGTCGATGCCCTGCAGCTCCTGCCCCGCCCGCAGCTCGACCCAATCACGCTTGCTCGCCCCCTCGCCGCGGACGTACTGCCTGGGGACGAAGGTCGGCGCGCTCGCCATGACGATGTGGCGCACGCCCAGCAGACCCTCGATCCGATAGGCCCCGTCGCGCTCGCTCGTCACGCACTCGACCTTGCGAAACTCGCTGCTCACCAGCCCCACGGCGCGGGTCCGCGCGCACACCTGCGCCCCCGCGATCGCCTGCCCCTTCTCGTCGCGGATCGTGCCCGCCACCGACGCCTGCGCCAGCCTTCGCGGCAGGGCCACCGGCTCCGGCCGACTGCGAGGCCCCGTCCCCGGGTTCACCGCGCTCGCCTGGCTAGCGAGCTCGGCCGCGTCTCCCGGCTGCGCGGCGTCTCGCCGCAGCAGCCACCACGACCCCGCCGCCACGACCCCCAACGATACCAGCAATACCGTCCGTATCGATCGCCCTTGCCTCGCCATCATCTCGACTCCTGATAGTGGGTCTTCCATGCCTGCCCCGAACAGACATGCATTGCAGGTACACGCCAGGGGCCGCAGAAAGTTCCCCTCCTATGCGCTTCCGGGCCGTGACCCCGCCTGCGAGGCCGGGCCGCAGCATGGCCCCCACGCAGCATTGTGCGCAGCGGGCTGTTACCCCGATGACATTGTGGCTCAGCCATCGACCTGCCCGTTTCAACATGTCTCCGAGGACATGCCCCAAAGACCTGTCCTCCGCGACCCCCACCCCGCACCCGCGGCCGGCCGACAAGCTGGGACACAGGGGGGCCACTCGAGCCGACAGTCTACGCCGCCCGCCCCCGCGTGTGAAGACTCCTCCCCTCAGCGCGCGGCCGCGACGTTCGTGGGCTGAATGTACGTCTCGTCCTCGTCGCCGAGCTTGACATTCCAGCAGTTGCCGCTGGCGCCGACCAGCGTGAACTTCGTGCCCTTCGCCAGCTTGCCGTCATTGGCCCGGGACTGGGCGCAGCCGCTGTCATAGAACGGAGTCTCGCGGGTGACGACGAAGGCGCCGCCGGGCCTGGCCTCGGGGGGCGCCGTCGCCTGGCCTTTATCGCAGGCGGTGAAGAACAGCAAACAGAGCGCGACGCGATGGAACATGGTCAAGACCTCGGCGGACATTGTACGGGCCTGCTTCGCGCGCCGCCCGATCGTTCGCGCCCGAGCCCGGTGCGCGGATCTTGCTTGGAGCCGCGCGCTGCCGCATCATCCGTCCTCATGCGCAGCCCCACGCTCCTCCTCACCCTCGCCTGTACCCTCGTCGCCTGCGGCAGCAGCAGCGGCGGCCCCGTCGACTCGGGGCTCCCCGCCGAGCGCAAGGTCAGCGAGCTCAATGAGGCCGAGACGACGCAGCTGTGTGAAGCCAGGGCCGAGCACCTCGCCGCCCAGCTCGACACCGCCGACCTCCACCACCAGTCCTGTGTCTTCGCCGGCATCGCCGCCGCGAGCCTCGGCGGCGGCATGGTCGCGACCTGCGAGGCCTTCTACGACATGTGCATCAAGATGGAGTTCAAACCGACCGACGGCGGCAACGAGGCCTGCACCCTCGGCTTCGAGATCTCCACCTGCGAGGCCACCGTCCGCGTGGTCGAGGACTGCCTCACCGAGCAAAACGACGCCACCGCGGCCGCCTTCAAGAACGCCTCCTGCGACGACCTCGGCAAGGAGGCGCCGACGCCCACCAGCGGCCCGGCCTGCACCACGGCCAAGGCCAGCTGCCCCGGCATCGCCCCCTGAGCCCGCCGCGCCGCACGAGCCCCGGGCCCGCCAGAGCCCGCCGTGCGGCGCAATGTGAGCCCGCCGGGCCCGCCGAGCCCGCCGTCGGCGCCCGCGCCCGCGCCCCGCGCCCGCGCCCTTCACCCCATAACAAGGTGACGCTACACTGCGGCGCCTTGGAGAGCCGTCCTTCGCCCCGCCCGCGCGCCGTGCTCCTGTTCGCCGCCACGATCGGCGTCGGGGCCTGTCTGCTGTTTCAGGTCCAGTTCATCCTCGGCAAGCAGATCCTCCCGTGGTTCGGCGGCGCCCCGGCGGTGTGGACCACATGCATGCTGTTCTTTCAGCTGCTGCTGCTGCTCGGCTACGCCTACGCGCACCTGCTCGGCCAGGTCGCCGACCCCCGCCGCCAGCGCAACATCCACCTCGCCGCGCTCGGCCTCACCGTCGCCCTGCTGCTGATCCGCCTGCTGCTGTGGCCCTCGCCGATCACCCCGGCCGACACCTGGAAGCCTGGCCCCGGGGACAGCCCCGCGCCCGCGATCCTCGGCCTCCTGCTGTTCACCATCGGCCCCCCCTTCCTCGTGCTCGCCTCGACCGGCCCGCTGCTGCAGAGCTGGTACGCCCGCTGCTTCCCCGGCGCCTCGCCCTACCGCCTCTACGCCCTCTCCAACCTCGGCTCGCTGCTCGGCCTGCTCAGCTACCCCTTCGTGCTCGAGCCCCTGCTCCCGCTCGCCGGCCAGGGCTGGGCCTGGTCCGCCGGCTTCCTGGTGTTCGCGCTCGGCTGCGGCGCCACGGCGGTGCTGGTCGGCCGCGAGCCGGCCCGCGAACGAACCAGTCCCACAGGACATGTCCCGGCGGACAGCCGCCCGCCGACCCGCTCCAGCCGCCTGCTGTGGTTCGGCCTGGCGATGGTCGCCTCGGTGCTGCTGCTCGCGATCACCAGCCAGATCTCGCTCGAGGTCGCCGTCATCCCCTTCCTGTGGATGCTGCCGCTGACCCTCTACCTCCTGAGCTTCGTGCTCTGCTTCGAGTACGAGCGCCTCTACCACCGCGGCTTCTGGATCCCCGCCCTGCTGCTCGGCGGCGCCGCGACCGCGGTGATCATCCGCGTCGGCGTCGAGGCGCCGATGCTCCTCCAGCTCGCCGTCTACCTGCTGACCCTGTTCTTCGCCTGCATGGTCTGCCACGGCGAGCTGGTCCGCCGCCGCCCCGACCCGCGCCACCTCACCAGCTTCTACCTGACCGTCTCCGCCGGCGGCGCAGCCGGCGGCATCTTCACCGGCATCCTCGCCCCCGCCCTCTTCCTCGGCCTCTGGGAGCTCCCCCTCGCCCTGCTCGCCGCCTGCGCCCTCGCCGTCGGCAGCGCGCGCGACAGCCTGAGCCCTCGCCTCGCCAGCCGCCGGGTCCACCACCTGCGCCGCCTCGCCGGTGGCCTCGGCCTCGTCTACCTGCTCGCGCTGGCCGGCGTGCTCGGCTACCAGACGCACATCGAGCTCGACGACCACGTCGTCGTCAGCCGCGGCTTCTTCGGCGTGCTGCGCGTCGACACCGACACGGGGGAGTCCGGCGAGCTGCGCTACCGGCTCCGCCACGGCCGCATCACCCACGGCATCCAGTTCACCGACCCCGACCTCGCGCGCCAGCCGACCACCTACTACGGCCCCGGCAGCGCGGTCGGCCTGGCGATCCGTCACCACCAGCGACGTCTGCGCGGCGAGCCGCTGCGCCTCGGCTTCGTCGGCCTCGGCACCGGCACCCTCGCCACCTACGCCGCGAGCGCCGACAGCGTCCGCTTCTACGAGATCGACCCCGACATGGTCGCCCTGTCCTCCGGGACAGCCCCGATCTTCACCTACCTGCGCGACTGCGCGGGCAAGGTCGAGGTCGCCCTCGGCGACGCCCGCGTCAACCTCGAGCGCGAGCCCGCCCAGGGCTTCGACGTGCTCGCCATCGACGCCTTCAGCAGCGACTCGATCCCCGTCCACCTGCTGACCGTCGAGGCCGTCGAGCTCTACCTCCGCCACCTGCGTGGCCCCGACAGCATCCTCGCCATTCACATCTCCAACCGCTACCTCGACCTCGACCCGGTCGTGCGCGCGATCGCCGAGCGCCTCGGCCTCGCCACCATCCGCATCGACGACGCCGAGAACAACGACATGGTCTACAGCAGCGACTGGATGCTGATGGTCCGCGACCCCGCCGCGCTCTCGGCCCCGGCGTTCCTCGCCACCCCCGGCCAACCTCCGCCCGACGACGCCAAACCCTGGCCGCTCTGGACCGACGCCTACAGCAACCTGATGCAGGTGTTCAAGGGCTGAGCCCTGCCTGTCCGGCGGGCGATCTCCCCTCCATGGCCTCGCGGAGAGGGCGTGGGGCGCGTCACATCTCCGGCCCAAAAAAACGCTTCACCCGAACCTGTCAACTGGATAATAAGCTTGATCACGCAGCAGCCGGCGCGAGATAAGCCTTCGCTCCCACTCGGAAGCACGAAGGCCAGCAAATCGGGCTTGCAGAAATCGCTGGAGGAGCCAAAGAGGGACGTATGCCGCTGAACTGGAGCAAGTTTTCGCCCCATCGGCCGCTCAGGCCCAACGATCCGCTTCATGTTCGCCGCCCGGACGGCGGAGGCGATCAGATCGCAGACTGGATCAAGGCCGGAGCGGACACGGTGGCCATTGCGGGTCCCGTCGGCAGCGGCAAGAGTTCCGAGCTCGCCTGGACTGCATCCAGGCTCCAAACCGGTTTCGTCGTCGTCCAGGTCCCGCTGGACCGCCTCCTTGACATGCGCCAAGTGACGGAGGAGGACGTCTTCATTCAGGTCGCTGGTCGCGTTGTCGACGTCGCCAAAAACTACCTCCATATCCCGCTCTCTGAGGCCCTATTGCGGCGGCTGACGCAGGCCGACAATTCGCCTTCATTACCGGGCAAGTTGGTAAAGCCGGGCCGCGATCTCCTCCTCAATACGCTGCGCGAGGTCTCAGATCGAAGCCACCAGGGAGCCCTCGTCCTGCTCCTCGACGGTCTCGAGAAGTGCGAGGCCGAGAGCGCCATGAGTGTCGTACGCGCGCTGCTGGAGGTCAGACACGAGACGCGGGTGGTCTTCGTCGCGCCCTACCCGCTCGTCGTCGGCAGCGGCGCCCACGAGCTAGTGGCGACGATCGACAAGTTCTACTTCGTTCGCGCCGTGCCCGTGAGACGCGATCAGGGCAAGCATGGCGAGGACGGTCGCGCTTTCCTTCGAGAGATCGTGCGCGTGCGCCTCGATCTGCCTACACTGCCCGACGATCTCGCCGCGTTGCTGGATCGGGCAGCCGAAGCCAGCGGTGGCGTGCCACGTTCCTTCCTGCAGCTCGTTCGCGCGGCGTCGCAGCACGCCGCGCTAGAGGAGCGCAACGCGCTCAACTTGGAGGATGTCCAGACTGCGATGCGTGAACACGCGGAGAACCTGGAGCGCGAGTTGGTCGACGGGGACATCGATCAGCTCCGCGCTGCCGACGGGACGAGCGGGGTCGAAGTCCCGGAAGAGCGGCGTCTCCGGCTTCTGATTCATGGGCTTCTTCTGGAGTACAGGACAAACAACACGACTGTCGTACATCCCGCGCCGCTACTTCAAGGCGTGCTCGAACGGCGAGGAGACGCGTGAGCGGGTCGACGGGAACCCTGTGGGGCCTGCTCCACCAGAATTCTCCAGTTTGCCTCGTGCTCTACTCGAGCATCGGTACGTTAGACGACACGATCGAAACAGTGCGGCTGGTCGCTCCTTCCTTGTGGCGGCCGACGCGAACGACCGATGTCGAAGACGCCTTCAGGAAGCAAGACGAGCCTCTGTTGTTGACGCCCGACGACGAGGTTGCGGCAATAATGACTCTCGATGGCCGAAGGGAAGCGCTCATCGAGCGCGCGGCGCCCGTGATTATGTTTCTCCTCAAGGGCGGCAGTGGGGAACAGGCGCTCCGCAGGGCGCCAAACCTGGCGGGCTGGCTCCGCGATGCGATCTTCGATCCAGAGCCGGGGGAGCTCGATGTCGAGCAGGAGCAATGTCGGTTCGCGGAGGTGACCGGACGATCTCCGCGGCAATGGTTGGATGCCTGGCAACGCGGAGATATCCCCGACACGCTCGACAACAACGTCATCTATCAGCGCGCGCTGCTGCTCGGGGAGGGCTGATGGCGGCCACTGCGGCCGGGAACTGCTGGGCGAAGCTCAGCGAGGACATCAAAGCAAACCGAGCGACCGCTCCTGGGCAGGACAAGGTGAGGAACTATCTGCTCAGCGCGTTGAAAACGCTAGCCGAACGGGGGTATTGCTCCAAGACGGTTGAGGGCTGGGTGAAGTGCGAGAAGAAGAAGGACGGCGAGCGCGCACCCAAAGGAATCCGTGCGTATTCTCTGGGGCTCGAAGGCAAGCTCAAGCCATCAGGGCTCTCGTGGTACGCGCGCATCGACCTCACGGAAGAGCCGGAGGGGAAGGGCCTCTGCGCCCACCCTTTGCTGCACTGTCATATGGGGAGCCAGCCCGACGCCCCTGGCACCCCAGCGGAAGCCGACGCGTTGACAAACGCTGCGGCGCATTCGAAGCAACGCGTGCGCGCGTTTTCTCCACGCGTTCCGCTGCCCTGGCTTTCGCCGTGGGAAGCGGTCCAGTGGCTGCTCGCCACGGCCGACCCGAGCCTGGAACCCGTCGCTCGGGCGTCGGGGGGGGATTCGGGATGATGCGGTAGCGAAGCCGGTGACGGCGCGCAACGACGCAATCGTAGCGGGTCATGCAAAAGCCCGGTCTTCCACGCAGCGAGCCGCCCGCCCCGCCGGAGCCCCCTCACGCGACCGAGCCCGAAGGAGCCCCCTCACACCCGCCCGACCGGCCAGGAACACAGCTTCGGGTAGTCTGCGCCCCTGTGATTCACGTCGACGCCATCTCGAAGCAGCACGGCAAGCAGATCCTGTTCGTGGAGACCTCGGCGACCGTGTTTCGCGGCGAGAAGGTCGGCCTGGTCGGTCCCAATGGCTCGGGCAAGACCACGATCTTTCGCATGATCATGCAGACCGAGACCCCGGACGAGGGTCAGGTGCGCATCGACAAGAACATCTCGCTCGGCTACTTCAGCCAGGATGTCGGCGAGATGACCGGGCGCAGCGTCGTCGCCGAGACGATGGATGGCGCGGGTCCGGTCGCGCAGGTCGCCGCGGAGATGGCCGAGCTCGAGCTGGCGCTCGCCGACCCGGCGCGCATGGACGAGATGGACCGGCTGGTGACCCGCTTCGGCGAGGTGCAGGGCCGCTTCGAGGAGCTCGGCGGCTACGCCCTCGACGCCCGGGCGCGGGAGATCCTGGCCGGCCTCGGCTTCGCGCAGGAGCTGATGGACGGCGACGTCGGCAAGCTGAGCGGCGGCTGGAAGATGCGGGTCGCGCTGGCGCGCATCCTCCTGATGCGGCCCGATGTCCTGCTCCTCGACGAGCCGACCAACCATCTCGACCTCGAGTCGATCCTGTGGCTCGAGCAGTATCTCAAGGACTTCACGGGCGCGGTCATCATGACCAGCCACGACCGCGAGTTCCTGAACCGCCTCGTCACCAAGATCGTCGAGATCGACGGCGGCGAGCTCGTCACCTACGTCGGCAACTACGACTTCTACGAGCAGCAGCGCGCGCTCGGCGAGGCCCAGGCCCAGGCCCAGTACGAGCGCCAGCAGGCGATGCTCGCCAAGGAGATCCGCTTCATCGAGCGCTTCAAGGCCCAGGCCGGGCGCGCGGCGCAGGTGCAGTCGCGGGTCAAGAAGCTCGACAAGATCGAGAAGGTCGAGCCCCCGCGCCGGCGCAAGGTCCTGAGCTTCGACTTTCGTCCGGCCCCGCGCTCCGGCAACGACGTGATCAAGATCGCCGGCATCAACAAGGCCTACGGCAAGAAGATCGTCTACGACAACTTCGACCTGATGGTCCGCCGCCGCGAACGCTGGTGCGTCATGGGCGAGAACGGCGCGGGCAAGTCGACCCTGCTCAAGCTGATCGCCGGCAGACCCAGCCC
>Ga0209262_10000819_pt1 | contig 13202 bp, 13 predicted proteins | sample Lowcelwee11metaG_FD_187171 | JGI IMG/M metagenome (GOLD analysis project Ga0209262, IMG submission 187171) | Freshwater pond sediment microbial communities from the University of Edinburgh, under environmental carbon perturbations - Low... | ecosystem: Environmental > Aquatic > Freshwater >...
GGCGCCCATCGACCATGAATTTCTCGGTGCTCAGGCGCGAGACATGGGCTGCGTCGTAGAGATGGGTGGTCTGGTTGACCAGCTGATCCCAGCTCTTCGCCGGATGGATATTCACCTCGATGACGCCCGGGTCGGGGGTAACCCGGAAGTTGGTCAGGCGCGGGTCGCCCGGTGGTTCGTAGCCTTCCATGATGACGGGCATCGCGAGCTCTGCCGCGGTCGACTCGACAACAGCGACCAATTCCAGGTAGTCGTCCAGTGCCTCGGTCGGCGGCATGAAGATGTAGAGCCTGCCGTCGCGCACTTCGGCAGACATCGCCCGCCGGCTTACCCAGGCGGCTGACTCCTTGAATCCGGGGACCGTGTCGGGCGCCTTGCCACGGCCGGCGACCGCCTCGGCCACGACAGCAGGCGTCAGCGCTGTCCACGCAGCGGTCTGGCGAACGACTTCGGCGTGGCTGCGCAACGGCGCCAGCGTCTGCGAGGGGTCCGGCGGGTTGACATAGGGATAGTCGCTTTTTGCGGTCCACGGCTGCGAATCGAGCGGCAGGCGATAGCCCATCGCCGAATCGCCCGGGAACAGGTAGCAGCGTTGCGCGCGCAGGAACCACGGGCCGGTCTGCCATTGCTTGTGCTCGTTCTTCATGACCGGCAGCACGTGACCGACGGTATGGGTAAGGCCCTGTGTGAACACCTTCATCAGGCGCTCGCGCTCGAGCGGATCGTCGACCCGCGAATCGAAGGGATCGACGTTACCCGGCAGGCGGCGCTCGCGCCACATGTAATAGAAGGCATCCTCGAAGGCCGGGAAAACGTACTGCGGATCGAGCCCCAGCCGTTCGGCGACGCGCCTCATGAAGCGCTCCGAATGCTCGCTGGTCACGCCGTATTCCTTCTTTTCGTCGGCGTAGAGATCCGGCGAATTCCAGATCGGCTCACCGTCCTTGCGCCAGAAGCAATTGAGGCTCCAGCGCGGCAGTTGCTCGCCGGGATACCACTTGCCCTGTCCGAAGTGCATCAGGCCGTTCGGCGCATATTTCTCGCGCAGGCGATGAAACAGTTCGGCGGCGTAGATCCGCTTGGTCGGGCCGAGCGCGGCGGTGTTCCATTCGGCGCCGTCGGGGTCGTTGACCGCGACGAAGGTCGGTTCGCCGCCCTGGGTCAGGCGGACATCCCGTTTCAGCAAGGTGTCGTCGATCTGGTGACCGAGGCCCTCGATTTCCGCCCACTGCGCATCCGAATACGGCTTGGTGACGCGTGGCGCTTCCCAGATGCGGGTCACCTGCATGTGGTGTTCGAAAGTCGTTTCGCATTTGTCCATGCCGCCGCTGACCGGCGCCGCGGACGCCGGCTGCGGCGTGCAGGCGAGCGGAATGTGGCCTTCGCCGGCGAACAGACCGGACGTCGGGTCGAGGCCGATCCAGCCGGCACCCGGCAGATAGACTTCGCACCACGCGTGCAGGTCGGTGAAATCCTTCTCCGGGCCGGAAGGGCCGTCGAGCGACTTGACGTCTGCGGTCAACTGGATCAGATAGCCGGAAACGAAGCGCGACGCCAGGCCGAGATGACGCAGGATCTGGACCAGCAGCCAGGCCGAGTCGCGACAGGAGCCGGAACGCTTCTTCAGCGTCTCTTCCGGCGTCTGTACGCCGGCTTCCATGCGGATGGTGTAGGCGATGTCCTTCTGCAGCCGGGCGTTGAGCGCGACCAGAAAGTCCACGCTGCGCGTTTTTTCCAGTGAGATGCCGTCGAGATACTTCTGAAACAGCGGTGTCGCCGGCAGCTTGAAGAGGTAGGGTTTCAGCTCGTGACTTTCCCACGCCTCGTAGGCGAAGGGGATTTTTTCGGCATGCGGTTCGAGAAAGAAATCGAACGGGTTGATGACCGACATTTCGGCCACCAGATCGACCTCGAAGCGGAACTCGCGCGTCTTCTCGGGAAAGACCAGACGGGCCAGGTAGTTGCCCTGCGGATCCTGCTGCCAGTTGATGAAATGCTTTTCCGGGCCGACCTTCAGCGAATAGGAAATGATGCGCGTCCGGGAATGTGGACAAGGGCGCAGGCGGATGACCTGCGGCCCGAGGTTGATCAGGCGGTCGTAGGAATAATGGGTAAGGTGATTCAGTGCAACGTGGATGGACACAAATTCTCTCCGAAACGATCAGGCGGCCGCGGCCATGGGCACGAGGAAATCCTTGCTGATGCCATCGCCCAGCAGGTAGATGCCATCCATGAAGTCGGTCAGCCATTCGTGCAGGCCATGCTCCAGGATCTCCTCGACCCGTGCGTAGTGCAACTGCGCATGCAGCAGGCCGGCCTGACGCTGGGTTTCGCCGGATTGCCGGTTGGCGATCAGGTTGAGGTTCTTGAGCACGCCGTTCATGCAGAAATGCAGCGAGCGCGGCATGTCCATGCGCAGGATCAGCAATTCGGCCACCCGTTCGGGCGTGATCACGTCACGGTAAACCTTGCGATAGACTTCGAACGCCGACACCGAACGGAGCAAGGCGCCCCACTGGTAGAAATCGGTGGCCCCCTCGTCGCCGTGCGGGCGCAGGACGTGGAACTTGACGTCGAGAATGCGCGCCGTGTTGTCGGCGCGTTCGAGCAGCGTACCGAGGCGAATGAAGTGGAAAGCCTCATCCTGCAACAGGGTGCCGATGGTCACGCCGCGCGACAGCGACGAGCGCATCTTGACCCACTCGAAGAACTCGCCGATCCCCGCGTTGAAGATCTGCTCGAAACTCTTGTCGCGCGCTTCCAGCCAGGTCGCGTTCATCGTCTCCCACATTTCCGAGGTCACCGTGCCACGCACGGCATGGGCGTTCTCACGCGCCAGGCGCAGACAACTTTGGATCGATACCTGGTTGCCGGCATCGCTGACCATGAAACGCAGCACATTTTCGGCGTTGACCGCGGGATAGCGGGCCGCGAATTCCTCCTCGAGGCTGTTCAGGGCGATGACGGCATTCCAGTTCTGATTCGCCGCTTCCAGCGATTGCGGCACGAGCGACATCTGCCAGGTGACATCGAGCAGGCGGGCAAGGTTCTCGGCACGCTCGATGTAGCGGGACATCCAGAACAGGTGGTCGGCGGTACGGGAAAGCATGATCAGTCCTCCAGAATCCAGGTGTCCTTGGTGCCACCGCCCTGCGACGAATTGACGACCAGCGAACCCGCGGTCAGCGCGACCCGGGTCAGGCCGCCTGGCACCATATTCACGCACTCGCCGGACGACAGAACGAACGGCCGCAGATCGAGGTGACGCGGCGCGATGCCTTCATCGACGAAAGTCGGGCAGTTGGACAGCGCCAGCGTCGGCTGAGCGATGTAACCGTCGGGCTTGGCGATCAGCAACTGGCGGAAACGTTCGATCTCGGCCTTGCTCGCCGCCGGGCCGACCAGCATGCCGTAACCGCCGGCGCCATGGACTTCCTTGACCACCAGTTCGGCCAGATGATCGAGCACATACTTGAGCTCGTCCGGCTTGCGGCACATGTAGGTCGGCACGTTGTTCAACTTCGGCTCCTCGCCGAGGTAGAAGCGGATCATGTCCGGCACGTAGGGGTAGATCGATTTGTCGTCGGCCACACCGGTGCCGATGGCATTGGCCAGCGTCACGTTGCCGGCCTGGTAGGCACGGATGATCCCCGGCACGCCCAGCGACGAGTCGGCGCGGAAAATCAGCGGGTCCATGAAATCGTCGTCGATGCGGCGGTAGATCACGTCGACGCGTTGCGGACCCTGAGTCGTGCGCATGTAGACGACCTCGTCCTTGACGAAGAGATCGCGGCCTTCGACCAATTCCACCCCCATCTGCTGAGCGAGGAAGGTGTGCTCGAAGTAGGCGCTGTTGTAGGCACCCGGCGTCAGCACGACGACGGTCGGATTGCCGATGCCCTTGGGCGAGACGGCGCGCAGCTTCTCCAGCAGAAGATCGGGGTAATGCTGAACCGGCGCCACCTTGTGCCTGGCAAACAGCTCGGGAAACAGGCGCATCATCATCTTGCGGTCTTCCAGCATGTACGACACGCCGGACGGCACCCGCAGGTTGTCTTCGAGGACGTAGAACTCGCCGGCCCCGGCGCGGACGATATCGACACCGGTAATGTGCGCGTAAATCTGGCCGGGCAGGTCCACACCCTGCATCACTGGCCGGTACTGGGTATTGTTCAGCACCTGCTCAGCCGGAATCTTGCCGGCTTTGAGGATTTCCTGGTCGTGATAGACATCGTGCAGGAACATGTTCAGCGCCTTGACCCGCTGGCGCAGGCCTGACTGCATCGCCTTCCATTCGGCCGCCGGGATGACGCGCGGAATGATGTCGAAGGGAATGAGGCGTTCCTTGCCCTCTTCCTCGCCATAGACGGCAAAGGTGATGCCGACCCGATGAAAGGCCAGGTCGGCCTCGGCCCGCTTGCGGGCAATGCGTTCGGGCGGGGTCGCCTTGAGCCATTCGTCGTAGGCGCGGTAATGCGCACGGACGCCGCCGTTGGCGTCGATCATTTCGTTATAGAAGTTCATATTCGACTCGTCGCTGAGATGCTTGCACAACAAGTTCAGCAGTATTCATGCCATATAGACAATCCGCATGAAATCATGGCGTTGTGATTCCATGCCCACAAGTCACGCCCCATAGCGGTGCGTATTATTTCAAAATGGTGCAACAAAAAACCCACCGGATCGCTCCGGTGGGTTTTCTGGGCCGCTGAAGCGCAGGAGCGATCAGGCGCGTTCGAAGATGACCGCGATACCCTGGCCGCCACCGATACACATGGTGACCAGGCAGTACTTGCCGCCGACCCGTTCCAGTTCGTACAGGGCCTTGGTGGCGATGAAGGCGCCGGAGCAGCCGACCGGGTGTCCGAGGGCAATGGCGCCGCCGTTCGGGTTGGTCTTGGCCGGATCGAGGCCGAGCACCTTGGCGACAGTCAGCGCCTGGGCCGCGAAAGCCTCGTTGGATTCGATGACATCCATCTGGTCCAGCGTCAGGCCGGCCTTCTTCAGGGCCAGCTTGGTCGCCGGGATCGGGCCTTCGCCCATGATGTCGTTCGGCACGCCGGCAACGGCGTAACCGGCGATACGGGCGCGGGCCTTGTGGCCGGCCTTGGCGGCGACATCGGCAGCAGCCAGCACGAAGAAGGCGGCGCCGTCGTTGATGCCGGAAGCGTTGCCGGCGGTGACCGTACCATCCTTCTTGAACGCCGGTTTCATCTTGGCCAGGGTTTCCATGGTCGTGCCGCGCTTCGGATGCTCGTCGGTATCGAAGACGACTTCGCCCTTGCGCGTCTGCTTGACGATCGGCACGATCTGCGACTTGAAGTGCCCGGCGTCGATGGCGGCAGTTGCGCGGCGCTGCGATTCGACGGCGAAGGCATCCTGCTGCTCACGCGTGAAACCATGCTTGGTCGCCAGGTTCTCGGCGGTGATGCCCATATGGCCAACGCCGAACGGGTCGGTCAGCACGGCGACCATCGAGTCGATCGCCTTGGTGTCGCCCATGCGCGCGCCGGAACGCAGCGCCGGCAACATGTAGGCGGCCTTGGACATGACTTCGACGCCGCCGCCGATACCGTAGTCGGCATCGTTCAGCATGATGTTCTGGGCGGTGGTGACGATGCCCTGCAGGCCGGAGGCGCAGAGACGGGAAACCTGCATGGCGACTGATTCCATCGGCAGGCCAGCCTGGATGGACGCGACGCGGGAAGCGTAGGCGTAGCGTGAGTCGGTCGGCATCGTCGTGCCGACGGTGACGTAGTTGATGGCCTGGGGATCGACACCGGAGCGGGCCACCGCTTCCTTCATGACGATACCCGCCAGTTCGCTGGTATCGAAATCGGCCAGCGCACCACCAAAGGTACCGATCGCGGAACGGACTGCGCTCAGAACGACAACATCTCTGCTCATATTTTTCTCCTGATTAAATTGACTCAGCCCGCCAGACTGGCGAGCCCCAACAAAAGCAACAACAACATCCAGAGCACCGTCGCCCGCCAGACGAGTCCGACCGCACTCTGCATGAAATCGACATCGGCCGGATCGCCGAGACCCAGTTCCGCACCGTCGTCCACCTCGGCGCCTTCGACCAGCGGCAGACCGAGCCGGACGCCCAGCGCGCCGGCGCCGCTGGCCAGCACGATGCCGGCATTGCGATCCGGCCACTGGCCGGCCTGGGTGCGCCAGCAATACAGCGCATCCTCGAAGTCGCCGACGATGGCGAAGGCAGACGCCGTCGCGCGCGACGGCAACCAGTCGATGATACTGAAAATCCGCGTTGAAAACCTGGAGAAATCGCCGGATTCGACCGAGTTTCCGGCTTGCCAGCGATCCCTGACGACCGCCGCCATCCGGTAAAGCAGCGCGCCGCACGGACCCGGCAACAGCACGAACGCCAGAATCACGGCAAAGACATGACGATGCACGGCGATCAGCCCGGTCTCGAGCGACAGGCGCGCAATTTCCTGCGAACCCAGCTCGTCTGCCGGGCGTCCCTGCCATTCGCTCAGCAGTTGCCTGGCCCGCGGCAGGTCGTCCGTCTGCAAGGCGATCTGGATGTCATTATAGTAGTGGCTGAACTGGCGAAATCCCAGCGTCAGGTAGAGGATGCCGACGTTGAGCAGCAAGCCGAAAAGTGGGCTGATCGCGTAGAGAAACCCGTAAATGACCGCAACCAGGATTACCGGTGCCAACACCGCAAGGCACCAGGCGATGACGCCATGACGATATTCGCCGGCGTCGAAGCGCGATTCGATGAAATCGGCCCATGCCGCAAGGGGTTCTTCCACCACGCGGCGGTAATGCAGGGGCTGCAACTGCTCGATGAGGAAAACCGCGATCAGCGAGAGAAAGCTCATTTGGGGCCAGAAATTGCCGTATTCGGCTTATTTTCTTGTACTAAAGCGCCACGATACCACAAGCTCAGGCACCGTGGAGACCCAAACGCTCGGTCAGCGAGCGAATCATGCCGGCCGTCGCACCCCAGATGAAATAATCGCCGTAGGGCATGGCATAAAAATGGCGCAAGGCGCCACGATAATGCAGCGAATGGCGCTGGTGGTTGGCCGGATCGAGCAGGAAGGAAAGCGGCACCTCGAAGGCCTCCGCCACCTCGAAGGGATCGAGCGCAAGCTCGAACGGCGGCGTCACCAGGGCGACCACCGGGGTCACCCGGAACCCCGTGCCGGTGCGGTATTCCGGAAGATAGCCGAGGATCTTGACCTGCTGGCGGTGCAGTCCGATCTCTTCCTCGGTTTCGCGCAATGCCGTGTGCAGCGGTGACATGTCTGCCGCCTCGACCCTTCCACCGGGAAAGCTGATCTGCCCCGCATGGTCCCGCAGATGCGCAGTGCGCTGGGTCAGCAGCACGGTATGCCCGGCATCGCGCAACACGATGGGAAAGAGGACGGCGGCGGGCGTCAGCGGCAAACCTTCCCCGCCATCTTCCTGCACGAAATCACCGTCGGCAGGTTCGCTCAGCAGGCTCGCCCGCAGGCGCTCAAGATCGACGCTCATGCGCTTCCGGCGTCGTCCTCGATCTCCACATGGACTGCGGACAGCGCATCCTGCAAGGTTTCTTCGGGCAACTTGTTGAGCGACGTGGCGACCATGTCGGCAGCCTCGATCGCGCCGAGCGGCAGGCGCTTGCTGTCGAGCCCGGCAATCAGCGCGGCCGCGGCGCCAACCACGCGCAGAATGCCCTGGCGCTCCGCCATCAGCATTTCGACTTCACGCCGAAGCATGGCAATTTCCTGGTCGCGATGGGGCATTTCCTTCTCCTAGAACCGTTTCTTGAGCGTCATCGTACTGCCGTCGCGCTGCATTTCCATCCGGTTCAGAAAACTCATGCCGAGCAGGGCCATGGGCATCTCAGTCTGATGGATCAGCGCATCCACATTATGCAAGGTCACATCGCCGATCCGCACGGTGTCGAGTTGAATCTTGCTCACCGCACTCTGACCGTTGGCGGTCTGGGTCATACCCTTCTGACCACGATTGAAATCGAGCCCGATCCGGCGGGCATCGCTCGCTCCCAGCGAGATCATCGTCGCCCCGGTATCGACAAGAAAGCGGACCGAAACGCCGTTGACCGTGCCGGTGGTGAAAAAATGCCCCTGGTTGTCCGCCGTCATGACGACCTTGCCCGTGCCGTCCGCCGCAGCGGCGCCGATGGCATGCTGGCCGACACGCAACGGACGCTTCTTGCCGCCGATCTCGACGACGACCTGGTCGCCCTGAACCGAGACCACTTTCACGCCGTCGAGCGACTGCCCGATAGCGACCGACTGCGGTTCGGCCCCGTTGATCATCAGCATGGCCTTGCTGCCCATGATGCCCGCGAGACCGACATCCTGCGCGCCTGCATTGCCGGAAATCAGGCAAAGCGCCAGTGCCAGCGGCGTACAATAGCGCGTCATTTTTCCGGACATCTCTGCGGCCATGCTACCTGTTGCCATTTTTCGCCACGCTCCAACGGAAGGTCCGGGCTATTTTGCCATATTCCTTGAGCAGCAAGGGATTCCATGGCGGCTGATCGCCATCGACGAGGGTGAACCGGTGCCTGCTGCGGTCGACGGTTTTTCCGGCCTTTGTTTCATGGGCGGCCCGATGAGCGTCAACGATCCGCTGCCGTGGATCGAACCCGTGTGTGCGTTGATTCGCGAGGCGGCGGCGAGGAACGTACCGGTCATCGGCCATTGCCTCGGCGGCCAGTTGATGAGCAAGGCGCTGGGCGGCGCGATCACCCGCAACCCGGTCAAGGAACTCGGCTGGGGCGAGGCGGCCGGCGCAGACGATGCGACTGCCCGACACTGGCTGGGCCCCTATGCCGGCAATGTCGGCACCGTATTTCATTGGCACGGGGAAACCTTCAGCATCCCGCCGGGCGCGACCCGCCTGTTCGCCAATCAGTATTGCGCCAACCAGATGTTCGCCCTTGGCCCGCACCTCGGCATGCAATGCCATGTCGAGATGACCCCGGAAATGATTGCCACCTGGTGCGGGCAATGGGCCGACGAGGCGATCGCGGTCGCCGACCAGCCCAGCGTCCAGACGCCGGAGAAGATGCAGGCCGAAATCGGCGAACGCCTGCCGGTCATGCGCCGGCTGTCGGATCAGCTTTACTCGATGTGGATCAAGGGTTTGCAGCGCTGAAAACTGGCGTCTGAAAAGCCAAACGGGCAGTCGAGCTACCCGTTTTGATTTTTGCCCTTTTCAGGACGTCGACCGCGCCCCGCAGGAAGTACCCTTGGGGTACAACAGGCAAGCTAGTCGCGAAAGTTTCCGTATTTGATCGGGAAATCGGTAATCGACTTGGTGATCAGCGCGATACAGGCCTGCAGGTCATCGCGCTTGGCGCCCTGGATGCGCACGGTGTCGCCCTGGATCGAGGCCTGGACCTTCAGCTTGCCATCCTTGACCAGCTTGACGATCTTCTTCGCCAGGTCGCTGTCGATGCCGTCCTTGATCTTCATTTCCTGCTTGACCTTGTTTCCGGAGACGCTGACCACTTTCTGGTGATCAAGGCGCTTGACGCTCTCCTTCTCCTTCTTTTCCATCGCCGGGAAAAGCAGGTCCTTGATCTGGTCGAGCTGGAAGTCGGAATCACCATGCAGGGTGATGACCTTGTCCTTATCGTTCAGCTCGACCTTGGCGCTGGTGCCCTTGAAGTCGTAGCGGTTGTCGATCTGGCGCGAGGTGACATCGATGGCATTTTTCAGCGCCACCATGTCCGCTTCGGAGGTGAAGTCAAAACTTGGCATCTTGCTTATCCAAAGTGGCAAACGTAGTGATAAGGCTCGTCACAGGTGATTTCAAAGCTGGAATTGCCCGGCACATTGAAGGACTGGCCATCGCCGTAGGTTTTCCATTCGGACTCACCCTTCAGCTTGACGCGGCACGAACCGCCGACGCCCTCCATGATTTCCGGCGCACCGGTGTTGAAGGTCAGGCTCGACGGCATGATCACACCGACCGTCTTTTTCGTGCCATCGGCCAGCATCACCGTATGGCTGACGCACTTGCCGTCGAAATAAACATTGGCCTTCTTGACCACCGAAATGTTGTCGTATTGAGACATTAGATTCCCCAGAGTTTCTGAATGACTGCCTTGGCGATGAAACCGACCATGCCGAAAGCCAGCACGAAGAAGAGCACGAAAGTGCCCAGCTTGCCGGCCTTCGACTTCCAGGCGATCTCGCCGATGATGAACAGCATGAACAGGATGAACGCACCCACCCCCCAGGTCGCGCCGAAGTCCGCAAGCTGCTCCTCGGTAAAACCGAACAGGGTGCCGCTTTCCATCGCTTAAGCCTTCTTGCCGGCCACCGGCTTCTTCACCGGCGCCTTCTTGACGGGCTTGGCGGCAACTTTCTTCGCCGCCGGCTTGCCGCTCTTGCGCGCCGCCAGATTGGCGGCGATGCGCATGCGCAGCGCGTTGAGCTTGATGAAGCCGGCCGCGTCCTTCTGGTCATAGGCGCCGGCATCGTCCTCGAAGGTGGCGATGGTCGAATCGAACAGCGAATCGGTCTTCGAATCGCGGCCGACGACGATCACGTTGCCCTTGTACAGCTTGAGGCGCACGAAGCCGTTGACGTTCTCCTGGGTGTGGTCGATCAGCACCTGCAGCGCCTTGCGCTCCGGGCTCCACCAGTAGCCGTTGTACACCAGGCTGGCGTAGCGCGGCATCAGGTCGTCCTTGAGGTGGGCGACTTCGCGGTCCAGCGTCACCGACTCGATGGCGCGGTGGGCACGCAGCAGGATGGTGCCGCCCGGGGTTTCGTAGCAGCCGCGCGACTTCATGCCGACGTAGCGGTTCTCGACCAGGTCGAGACGGCCGATGCCATGCTTGCCGCCCAGCTGGTTGAGGGTGGCGAGAATCTCATGCGCCTTCATCTTCTTGCCGTTGATGGCGACCACGTCACCCTTGACGAAATCGAGGTCGAGGTACTCGGCCTTGTTCGGTGCCTTTTCCGGCGACACCGTCCACCGCCACATCGACTCCTCGGCTTCGGCTGCCGGATCTTCCAGGTGGCGACCTTCGTAGGAAATGTGCAGCAGGTTGGCGTCCATCGAATACGGCGAGCCACCCTTCTTGTGCTTCATGTCGATTTCGATACCGTGGTTCTCGGCATAGGCCATCAGCTTCTCGCGCGACATCAGGTCCCACTCGCGCCACGGCGCGATGACCTTGATCCCCGGCTTCAGCGCATAGGCGCCCAGTTCGAAGCGCACCTGGTCGTTGCCTTTGCCGGTCGCGCCGTGACAGATGGCGTCGGCGCCGGTTTCATTGACGATCTCGATCAGGCGCTTGGCGATCAGCGGCCGGGCGATCGAGGTGCCGAGCAGGTACTCGCCTTCATAAACGGTATTGGCGCGGAACATCGGGAAGACGAAGTCGCGGACGAACTCCTCGCGCACATCGTCTATGTAGATGTTCTTCGGCTTGATGCCGGCCTTCAGCGCCTTGGTGCGCGCCGGTTCCAGTTCTTCACCCTGGCCGAGGTCGGCCGTGAAGGTCACCACCTCGCACTTGTAAACATCCTGCAGCCACTTGAGGATGACCGAGGTATCCAGACCGCCCGAATAGGCCAGCACAACCTTCTTGATGTCGCTCATTTCCGTTCCCTTAGTTCGTTTCGACCCTGCCCAGAAGCAGGTATTCCAGCAAAGCTTTTTGTACGTGCAGGCGATTTTCGGCTTCGTCCCAGACGACCGATTGCGGCCCGTCCATCACCTCGGCCGTCACTTCCTCGCCGCGGTGCGCCGGCAGGCAGTGCATGAACAGCGACCCGGGATTCGCCACGCGCATCATGTCGCCGTCGACGCACCAATCGGCGAAGGCCTTGAGCCGCGCCTCGTTCTCCGCCTCGTAGCCCATCGAAGTCCACACGTCGGTGGTCACCAAATCGGCACCGCGACAGGCATCCATCGGATCGGCAAATACCTGGAAGTGCCCCGCGTCGACGCAGGCAATCAGTTCCCGTTGCAGCTCATAACCTGGCGGGGTTGACACATGAACCTTGAAATCCAGCACCTGCGCGGCCTGCAGCCAGGTGTGGCACATGTTGTTGGCATCGCCGACCCAGGCCACGGTCTTGCCCTGAATGCTGCCGCGCTGCTCGATCCAGGTGTAGATATCGGCGAGGATCTGGCACGGATGGTATTCGTTGGTCAGGCCATTGATCACCGGCACGCGCGAATTCGCTGCAAAGCGCTCGATGATGTCCTGCTCGAAGGTGCGGATCATCACGATGTCGCTCATCCGCGAAATGACCTGTGCCGCATCCTCGACCGGCTCGCCGCGCCCGAGTTGCGAATCGCGGGTATTCAGGTAGATCGCCGACCCGCCCAATTGCTGCATGCCGGCCTCGAACGAGAGGCGCGTGCGCGTGCTGGCTTTCTCGAAGATCATCACCAGCGTGCGGTCGCTGAGCGGCCAGTAGCGCTGGTAGGACTTGAACTGGTTCTTGATCCGGCGCGTACGCTCGAAGACGTAATCGAACTCTTCGCGCGTGAAATCCCGGAATTGCAAAAAATGTTTGATCGCCATGCTGTTAAACCGCCAGGAATTCCCTGATCAGCGGCGTGACGCGGTCGACCAGCTCCCGGGCATCATTTTCGCTGAAGATCAGCGGTGGCAACAGGCGGACAACCGTGTCCGACGTCACGTTGATCAACAATCCGGCGGCCAGCGCCTTGCCGACCAGTTCACCGCACGGGCGAGCGAGCTCGATGCCGATCATCAAGCCATGGCCACGAATTCCGACGACGCCCTTGACGCCCGCCAGCGCCTCGCCCATCAGCGTGCGAATCAGGGCGCCGACCCGCTCGGCGTTGGCCATAAGGCCATCCTGCTCGATGGTTGCGATCGTCGTCAGGGCCGCAGTGCAGGCCAGCGGATTGCCGCCGAAGGTCGAGCCGTGGTTGCCCGGCCCAAACAGGCCGGCCGCCCTGCCACCGACCATGCAGGCACCGATCGGCACGCCTGAACCGAGCCCCTTGGCCAGCGTCGCGACATCCGGCTGGATGCCTGCATGCTGGTAGCCGAACCACTTGCCGGTGCGCGCCATGCCGCACTGCACCTCATCGCAGATCAGCAGCCAGCCATGTTCGTCGCACAACTGGCGCAAGCCTTTCTGGAATTCGACGGAAGCGAGATGGATCCCCCCTTCGCCCTGGATGATCTCGAGCATCACGGCAACGAT
>Ga0209262_10000820_pt1 | contig 13202 bp, 10 predicted proteins | sample Lowcelwee11metaG_FD_187171 | JGI IMG/M metagenome (GOLD analysis project Ga0209262, IMG submission 187171) | Freshwater pond sediment microbial communities from the University of Edinburgh, under environmental carbon perturbations - Low... | ecosystem: Environmental > Aquatic > Freshwater >...
ACGACACCCTGCTCATCGGCGCCTCGGAATTCTCGCTTTACTCAGGCCATCTGGCCGCGGCCGGTTACCGCATCCCCGATTACATTTTCCCGCCCGAGCCGCAGGAAGCGATCGCTGAAGTCGACCGTGACCAGGGCGTGACGTTCCTCTCCCACCCACTGGACCGGAAGACCCCCTGGACCGACTGGCAGGCCCGCGGCTTCACCGGCATCGAGATCCTGAGCCTGTACCAGATGGCCCGGAAGAGCCTGCTCTACGGGTTCACCCTTTTCCCCCTGCATTATTTCCTGGCACCCGATTATGCCCTGACATCGATCATCACCTACCCGCAAAAGGAATTGGCCGCATGGGACCGCTGCAACCGCGAGGGGAGATATTACGGGATTTATGCCCTGGACGCCCACGCCAAGCTCGAAACCGGCCGGCAATCCTACCTGCGCTTCCCCTCGTACGAGGCCACGTTCAGGATACTGACCGTCTACGCCAAAGTGGAGGAAGAACTGGAAAAGGACGCGCAGCGCTCAGCCGCGACCATTATCGCCTGCCTGCGCCGCGGTAATTTTTTCAGCGTCATTGAATCCCTGGCCGCGGCCAACGGCTTCGAAAACTACTATCTGGAAAAAGACGGCCGCCAGGTGGAAATGGGGGGAGATGCCGAGGCCAGCGGCGGCGTGCTGGTTCTGAAATTGCCGTTTGATTTCCCGACCGACATCCGGGTCAGCAAGGATGGTGAAACATTCAGAGCCATCCGGGACAACAGCCGGCCGGAGATCGCCATCGCCATCAACGCCCCCGGGGTGTACCGTTGCGAAATATCGCTCCACGCCGGCCGTTTCAGAAGGCTGCCCTGGATCCTGGCCAATCCCATCTTCATCGCCAGTCCGCGTACGCCTGAAAAGCCCGAACCGCTCATCGCCCCACGCCTGGCCCTGGGGGGGACCGGGGATTATTTCCGGGTGGAAAAGAATCCCCTATCCCAAGCTGCGCTGCAGGTCGATGGCCTGGGCAGCGGCGAGCCGGTCACCCGCTTCGCCTTTGAACTGCGCCGGGAATCGCCCACTGCGGTTGACTTCTGGACCGCTCTGGCCCGCAGGCAAAACCTTGATTTTTCAAATTACCGGGGATTTGTTTTCGAAGCCCGCGGCAGCCGCCCCATGCGTTTCTGGCTGCAATTCCGCACCGGCGAAGGCCGGCTGGAATCCGCGTTCCAGCATTCGTTCCGGGTCGCGGAGAAATGGCAGCGCCTGGCGATCCCTTTCGCCCGCTTTTACCGCCTCTATGGCGCCGAGGCGCCGCTCGACCTGAGAAAAATCAGCGCCTTTTTTTTCACCATCGACAACAGCAATGCCTTTTCCGGCGCCAGGGGCGAGATCAGCCTGCGTTCTATCGGCCTGTACTGAAGCGTCAAGGCGTCAAAAAATTGCCGCCGGCCAGAGTCAATCGCCCTTGCCTTTTTCCCCGCTTTGCTTTTTTTGCAGGCGGTCCTTGATCTCGGCGATGGTCTTTTGGACAGGCGGCTGCTTGCCGTTCAGAACGAGTGAAGCCTCGAAAGCTTTCAGCGCCTCTTCCAGATCATTGAGTTTGAAAAAGGCAAAGCCGACCAAATTCAGAACGCGGATGTCGCTGTTGTAAATTTTATTGGCTTTGAGCAACTCGTCAAGCGCCGCATCGTAGCGGTCCAGGCCGAACAGGGCGGTGCCCTTGATCAGGTGAAAATCAAAAGCGAATTTGCTGAATCTGTTCAGGTGCTCCACGGCGGCCAGGACTTGCGAGTACCTCTGCAGCTTGTTGGCCAGTGTAAGCTGAGCCACGTACCCTTCCGCGAAATCGGGGTTGTCCTGGACGCTTTTGGCTAAATGCAGCTCCGCTTTCTCCAGGTTGTCGATGCCTTCGAACTGCTGGCCCAGGATATAGTTGAAAAGATAGGGGTTGTCCACCATCACCTGCTTGTAAGTTTCGATCGGGTGGGCGATTTTCTGGATTGGGGAAATGACGAAATCGGTATTTTTGCTGTCCAGCTGCGCTCCCGTCGGCGAGCGCAGGCGCATGGTCAATTCATAATAATCGGCATGCATGTCTTTTTTGTCAAGCGGCAATATCAGGTTCATGTTCCTGGCAAACGGCTGTTCGCTCAGCGCCAGTTTCACGATGCGGCTGAATTTGTACCTTTCATTCAAGCCGCGCAATTCAATTTCAACCGTGCCCTTTTCCCAAACTTCCCTGGTCAGGTCGTAGACACCGACCAGCAGATGGGGAACGTCGCTGAGGCCGAAGGTCTTCTCGGTATCCAGGGAAAGCTTTTTGTTAAGGAATTTGTAGGCATGGAAAAAACTGCTGCTTTCCATTTCCTCTTTGTAGCCGATGATCGGCTTGGCCAGATACGGCTGCTGGCCGGGCTGGGGTACATGAATGGCCAGGTCAAAATAGGAGAATTCCTTGCCCACGGTGTTTTCAATGAACACCACCATCTGGTAATCTCCTGGAATCACCGGGAAGGAATCGTGGACCACCACTCCCCCGCCTTCGAGGCCTTGGACCTTGTCGGGCTCGAAATAAAATTCGAAATTCTTGGCATACTGATAAATGATCTTTTCGCCTTTGCGCAAGCTGACATTCAGGTTCAGGTTGAAAAAATACCTGTCTTTGTCTTCGTTGTACCCCAGGGAGATCTTTTTCGGCCGCACGGAGACATTGACGAAATCAAAGCCATAGCGCTCTTCGCGGGTAACGGATACCAGGTTGGAATTTTCAATGAAATTGGCCGAGGATTCAATGTTGACATATCCTTTGTATTTCAGGAAATTGGTGGCATAGGAAACATTCAGCCTCTTGGTTGGGGATTCATAAATATTGGCCATGATGAAATTGTTGCGGATCGACGGTTGGTAATTGCTGGGAATCTCGTTGGGGATCATCGATATGGCGGGGCCGGCCAGGGCCGGGGCCATCTCATAAATCTTTTTGTAGATGGCCTCGTGATCGTCGGTGTTCAGGGAGGAACCGTCAACCAGCAGCGAGGTCGGGCCGTCCAGGGCCGGGTTATACAGTTTCCATTCCCCGGCGCCGAACCGTTTGAAGAAGGAGACGGAAAAATAGGTCGGCAGTCTCAGGCTGGTGTCGCCGTGATAATACCAGACCTGGACCGGATACAATCCCTGCTTGTCGTCAAACCGCTCAATGGAGTTGGGCTTGCCCAGGATCATGTAGATCTGGCCCATATCGGTCATCCAGCCTGGTCGGGCGGAGCCACGCTTAAAATACTCATTGATATAGATGAAGCGCTTTTCGATCTCGGACTTGAATTCATTTTCGGGCGTGCCCGGAGTGGGATCGCGCTGCTGCCAGAAAATGTTGATGAACGCGTCGCGATCGCGGTCATTGGTCAATTTCAAGAAAACCTTCCGCTCCTCCGCGTAGGTGATAAAGGTGACCATGTCGATCCAGTTGCGGTATTTGGCGTCCAGATCCTTGTAGACCGCTTTTTCGGCCTCTGCAAGTTCCCGCTTTTTCCCCTGCTGATTTTTCTGGCCGGCGGCCTCGACGGCCAGGAGAAGCGTCAAAACAATGAGAAAAACTGTTTTTTTCATGGCCGAATTATAGTTGATCGCCCGGCCAAAGTCAACTTCGAAAACGGCCCGGCAGCGCCCAACCGGGCGGGAGAAATTAGTCGATTGGACGGTGAAAGCGGTTGACTAATGCCGGGAATTTTGCTAAAGTAAAAACGAAGCCAATTGACAGCCAAGAGGAAAACCATGGACCGAACGATTGCCATCCGCCGCGAAGATAAAAATGAATGGGAAAGAAGGGTACCGCTAGTCCCCGACGACGTGCGCTGGCTGAAGGAAAAGCACGGCATTCGCACCATTGTCCAGCCCTCCGGGATCAGGATATTTTCCGACGAAGATTTCCGCCATGCCGGAGCCGAGATCAGCGAGGACCTGGGACAGGCCAGCGTTGTTTTTGCCGTCAAGGAGATCCCGGCCGCCCTGTTCGAGAAGAACAAGACATATGTGTTTTTCTCGCACACCATCAAGGGACAGCCTTACAACCTGCCGATGCTCAAAACCATGATCGGCCGGCAGTGCAACCTGATCGATTACGAGCGGGTGCTCAACGAGAAAAACCAGCGCCTGATATTTTTCGGCCGCTACGCCGGACTGGCCGGCATGCTCGAGACCCTGCACGCCTACGGCCAGAAATTGCAGGCCCGGGGCGTGGCCACCCCCTTCGCCAAGATCAAGCAAGCCTATCAATACGATTCACTGGAACAGGCCAAGGCCGAAATTGCCGCCATCGGAGCCGAGATCGATGAACGCGGTTTTCCGGGTGAACTCTGCCCGCTCGTGGTCGGCTTTGCCGGCTACGGCAATGTCTCGCGCGGCGCCCAGGAAATTTTCGACCTGCTGCCCCACAAGATCCTCTCGGCCGAAGCCCTGCTCGAAATGATCGATAATTTTTCCAGCGACAACCTGAACCTGGTCAAGGTCGTGTTCAGCGAAGACGACATGGTCCGCGCCCAGCAGGGATCCTTCGAGTTGCAGGATTATTACGCCCATCCCGAAAAATATATCAGCAAGTTTGAAAACTACCTGCCCCTGCTTTCCATCCTGGTCAACTGCATCTACTGGAGCGAAAGATACCCGCGCCTGGTGACCAAGGAATACCTCAAGAACCGAACGGTCCTGGAATCCAACCTCCAGCTCCAGGTCATCGGCGATATCAGCTGCGATATCAACGGTTCCATCGAGATCACCCGCGAGGCCACCAAGCCCGATGCCGCATGCTACACCTATTTCGCTGAAAAAGACCGTTTTGAAGACGGCGTCCAACCCCTGGGCGTAACGGTCATGGCCGTGGACAACCTGCCCTGCGAATTCCCCCGCGAATCATCGGTCGAGTTTTCCCAGGTGCTGCGCGATTTCGTTCCGGATATCGCCACCGCTGACTTCGGCCGCACACCCGAAAACCTTTTGCTGCCCTATGCCATTCAGAAGGCGCTGATCCTGCACCAAGGCAATTTCTCCCGCGAATATCAATACATGAAAGATTTCGTAAAATAGGAGGACGACGATGAAAAAGATACTGGTTTTGGGAGCCGGCCTGGTAAGCCGGCCGGGAGTGAATTACCTTCTGGAGCAAAAAAGCCTGGAGGTCACGGTCGCCTCACGCACAGTGAGCAAGGCCGAAAAACTGGTCAAAGGCCATGCCAACGGCAAGGCCGTGGCCATCGACGTCGAGAACGACCAGGCCCTGGCCGCCCTGATCCGGGAACACGACATCATCATCAGCCTGCTGCCCTGGATCCACCATGTCAAGGTGGCCGGCATGTGCCTGGAACACAGGAAAAACATGGTGACCACGTCCTACGTCAGTGAAGGCATGAAAAAACTGGCCCCGGCCGTCCTGGACAAGGGGCTCATTTTTCTCAATGAGATCGGCGTGGACCCGGGCATCGACCACATGTCGGCCATGAAGATCATCCACGCCGTCGCGGCCGAGGGTGGCAAGGTACTGCATTTTCATTCTTATTGCGGCGGACTGCCGGCGCCCGAAGACAACGACAACCCTTTCGGATACAAATTCTCCTGGAGCCCGCGCGGAGTGGTGCTGGCCTCGCGCAATTCGGCGCGCTTCCTGGAAAACGGCAAGATCGTGGAGATCGAAGGCAAGAACCTGTTTTTAAATCCCAAGGTGGAAGAGATCGAAGGGCTGGGAAAATTCGAAGTATATCCCAACCGCGACTCGGTCCCCTATAAGGATACTTACGGCTTGAAGGACGCCCTGACCGTCATCCGCGGCACCTACCGCAACCTGGGCTGGTGCGCGACGCTGAAAAAGATCGTCGAACTGGGGCTGGTCGATGAAACCCCGCAGACCAACCTCAAGGGCGTGACGTTCAAAAAAATGACGGCCGATCTGGTCGGCTGCCCCGCTGACCAGCATGTCAAGGAAGAGACGGCCAAGAAGCTCGGCATCCCCGTCCATTCCGAGATCATCAAACGCCTGGAATGGCTGGGCCTTTTCAGCGACGAGCCCGTTGCCTCATTCGACAACCGCCTGGACATCCTGAGCCAGCGCCTGCAGGAAAAACTCTTCTTCAAGGAGGGCGAGAAGGACATGCTGATCCTGCGCCACCGCTTCATCGTCGAGAACAAGGACAAGACCCAGGACCTGATCACCTCCACCCTGATCGACTTCGGCATCCCCTTCGGCGACTCCTCCATGGCCCGGACCGTCAGCCTGCCCATGGCCATCGGCACGCGCCTGATCGCGGAAGGGCGGATCACCATGAAGGGCGTGCAAACCCCGGTTCATCCCGAGATCTATGAGCCGGTCCTGAGCGAGTTGGAAACCCTGAACATCAAGATGGTGGAAAAGAGGATCCCCCAGAAATAATCTCCCTTGGACAAAAAGACCATCGGACTGAGCGGGGAGCAGGCGGCGGCCGCCTACCTGAAGAGCAGGGGCTTTAAAATCATCCAGGCCAATTACCGGGCGGCCGGCGCCGAAGTGGACCTCATCGCCAGTACGGGCGACATCCTGTGCTTCATCGAGGTCAAAACGCGCAAGACCTGCGATTATGGCGCGCCGGAAGCGTTCGTCACCCGGCCCAAGCAGTTGAAGATCATCCGCGCCGCCAGGATCTTCTCGGCCCGCAAGCCCTACCGGGGATTCCGGGTGCGTTTCGATGTCGTTTCCGTGCTGCGCTCCGCTGACGAATTGGCCTGCGACCACCTGGAAAACGCCTTCGAGGAGTAACCATGCCGGAATTGCGCAAGGACCCGATCACCGGGACATGGGTCATCATTTCCGAGGAACGGAAGAAAAGGCCGAAATACTACCAGATCGTGGTGGACAAGGACCTTTCCATACCCGAGAACTGTCCATTCTGTGTAGGCAACGAAGCCATGACCCCGCCCGAGACCTTCGCCCTGCGCCCAGATCATTCGCCGCCGAACGGGCCCGGGTGGGAACTGCGCGTAGTGCCCAACAAGTATCCAGCCCTGCGGGTTGAGGGAAGTCTGCGCAAGAGCGGCGAAGGCTTCTACGACAAGATGAACGGCATCGGCGCCCACGAAGTGATCATCGAAACGCCGCGCCACCAGCACACGTGGTTCGATCCCGACAGCGGGACGTTGATCTGCCGCACACTGCTGGCCGCCAAGGCCCGCATCCTTGATCTGAAGAAGGACACCCGTTTCAAGTACATCATGGTCTTCAAGAATTTCGGCCCCACGGCCGGCGCCACCCTCTCCCACTCCCACACCCAGCTCATCGCCCTGCCGGTGGTGCCGTTGCGTGTCCAGGAGGAGATCGAGGGAGCCCGCGCCCACTACGAATTAAAGGAGCGCTGCATCTTCTGCGACATCATCCAGTACGAGGGCGAGGCCGACCGGCGCCTGCTCAACGAAAACGAGCATTTCACGGTTTTGGCCCCCTACGCCCCGCGCTTTTCCTTCGAGCTGGCTGTGTATCCCAAGCGCCACAACCCAACCTTCGAAAGCACTCCCGACGCCGAACTGGACAGCTTGGGCTCCATCTTGAGCGAAACCATAAGCAAAATGGCCCGGCTGCTGAACCGCCCCGACTATAATTTTATCATCCACAACGCCCCGTGCTACAACAACGTCGGCGATTTCTACCACTGGCACATCGAGTTCATGCCGGTGCTGGCGCGCGTGGCCGGCTTCGAATGGGGCACCGGATTCTACATCAACCCCATCTCGCCCGAGGAGTCGGTCCAGTCGCTGAAAGCGGTATAAGCACCCGTTGCCGGCAGCGAGCCAAGGCGAAGTCAGCATGACTCAAGGAATTCCTTTCTCCCACTGGCATTCAATGGGGTCGATCACCGTCACCAGAACCTTTTAATATGTCGGCTACCGCTTATTTATTCAAATTCTTTTTTAGTGATTTATAAGGATATTTTCAGTTCGTTAATCATTATATTCATTGTATGAGACAGGTGCATTAAAATGAATGGTCATTTGATTTGAATTTTCATCAGTAATGGTAACTGAAATATCCATATTATCCGGATCCCCATATGGAAATAAATCCCTTCCTATTGCGGGAATGGTTTCGCCCATAATTTCGCGTACTGAAAATGGTTTTATTGGCACATTCTTAAATTCAATTATATTATAGGAAAAACAATTCTCACTGTTAATCTCAAGTACTTCTGTGTTTCCGGATTTAAAAACAAATTTCCACGCATTAATGGTTCCAGCGATCTCGCTTTGATTTGAAATTCCGCAACTAAAAGATAAATCAGTCTTAAAAACAATTCCATCATAGTAAACATAGCCTTCTCCGCTGGTAATAACAAAAATGCCTGCACTTTCGGATTTTTTACAAAATGAATTGAACAGAAGCAGAGAAAAAAGAACTAAAACAAAAAAAACTCCGGGTTTATTCTTCATTTTATCCCTCCCCGATTACCCCTTATTCCTCTCCTGCGACTCCCCTTTGAAACAACAATAGCACTAAAAAATACAATTACAATCTCTTTAAACAGCTATTTTCATTTTGAACGATTTCTTGGAATCTTGCCTCATTCGCCGATCAGTTAAATAGAGCTTGCCACTGGAAATTTCTCGTTCGCTCCCCGCTGTCCCAACCAGATCATCCACAACGCCCCGTGCTACAACAACGTCGGTGATTTCTACCACTGGCACATCGAGTTCATGCCAGTGCTGGCGCGCGTGGCCGGCTTCGAATGGGGGACCGGATTCTACATCAACCCCATCTCGCCCGAGGAGTCGGTCCGGTCGCTGAAGTCGGTTTGAAGCCGCTCTCCGGGATTCATCGCCCGGGAGGAGGGGCAGCCAGGTCGGCCAGCAGTTCCCCCAAGCCGGGCAGCGGCGGTCTGCTGAAAGTTCTCTGCAGGGGCTCCAGGCGCGCGATCGCTTCCCGGGCATACTCGCCCCGCTTGCGCAGCCGCTTCAAATAGTAGTTCTGCTGGTAGGGATCGGATCCTCCGTCGTTTTTCATCCCGGCCAGCTTGGCATCGAACTCTCCCAGCTCACGACGGAAGTTTTTGATCGCGGCCTGGAAATGCGAACGGGCTTCGCGGCTTTTTTTCTCCTGCAGGGCAGCCTGGCCGAGGAAATACCAGGCTTCGGCATGATCCGGCTGCTGCTCAAGCACTTTGCGAAAATCGACAGCCGCCCGGCCGGGATGGCCCTGGTCCAGGTAAAGCAGGCCCGAGAGCATGTTCATTTCTGGCGAGTCGGGGATGTAGGCGGCAGCCAGGTCGAGGTGCGAACGGGTCTCAGCGGGCAGGTTCCGGAAGTAATTGTTCTTGGCCAGGTAATAATTGGCCTCGCCATGGTAAAAAGTTTGCTTGGCGATCATTTCCCGCAATGCCTGGTCCGACTCATCCAGACGCCTCAGTTCGCTCAGGCAACTGGCCCGGCCGAAAAGCGCGGTGGGTTCCAGGGGGGATATTTCCAGGGTCCGCCCGTAATGGCTGAGAGCCTGCTCGTATTCCTCCAGCGCGTAGCAGATGGCGGCCTGGGCATTGCGCGCCTTGTACAGGACCGGCATGATCTCCGTGGCCCGCTGGTAATCGGCCAGCGCCGCCTGGTACTTTTTACCCGTGCTGTGCCAATCGCCGCGCAGCATGTGCATCTCGGCGAAGTCGGGGAATGCCGCCAGTTTGGCATCTTTTTCGTCAGCAGGAAAGAGGCGCAAAAAGACCGCCAAGTTGGAATCCCGGTGCAGCTTGAGGAAAGTTTCCTCCTCCGCAATGACTTTTTCCACGGTTTCCGGGGTGCTGGTAAGACGGAGATAATACAGGTACAGATAATGATGCAGGGGCGACACCGTCTCCCGCGCCGGCGGATATTTCTCCAGTTCGAGGGTTTTATGGGCAAAGCCGCCTGGGTTCAGTGGGTGGGCATAATACTTTTTCTGGGCCATGGCCAGGTAGGCGGTGCATGGCGCGGCCGGGAGCCGCGGCAGCATCCTTTCCGCCTTCTGCAGCCAGGCTTCATCGCGGTAGAGCAACTCCGTCTCCCTGAGGGAAAGGAGGATATAGAGGGTGAACAGGCGCTGGCGCAGGTCGGGATCGTCATTCCGGCCCAGGGACTCCTCGTAAAACCCCAGCGCATTTTTCCAGCCGCGCCAGTGCATCTTGGCGAATTCCACATCGCCCTGCTGCCGCAATCGATAGGCCAAGGCCGCTTCGGCCTCCAGCAGCGGCGTGAGATCGGGACCCGCGCAGGATGCCGTCAGCAGGACCAGCATGGCCCATGCCGGAAAAAACCGCTTCCCTGAAGATTTCACTTTTTCTCCCCGGTCATTTGCCGGCGCACGGCAGCGCGGATGCTGACGCCGGCGTATGCGGCCAGGGCGGCGACGAGCGCGCCCAGGAGCCCGGAGAGCAGGACCATCAGCCAGTCCCGGCTTCTGCCGAGCCCGGACATGGCGGCCATGCGGCCGGCGATGATGCCGCCTGAGGTGAGATAAAAGAACAAGGCCGCTCCCAGCCAGCAGCCGCCCCCGGCTGCCGCTCCCCGCCCGGCCGCCCTGGCCGGAGAGGCCTGAGCCGCCAGGCCGAAAGCCAGGGGCACCAGCGCCACCCAGAGCCAGGACTGCAGGAACCACTCCAGAGCGGCGATCAACACCGCTTGCGCCAGGATGATGATCATCTGCCGCCCCCTATCTCGGTGCGGCCGGCAATACGCGCATGACCCTCACCCGCCGACTGCAGGAATAGCAGTTCGTAGGTTTTTCCCGCCGCCCAGTCGCGGATGCCGTCATCATAGAACCGTGAACCCGGGTTTCCCGATGCACCCCCCGGCAGGATGCCCCAAGCACGGACCACCGGACCCATCTCCACGACCATGCGCCAGGAGGGGCCGTGTGTTCCGGAGGCGGCGTTGATGATGTTCCGGCCGCCGCTGACCGCCAGCGGGGGTGCCCCCAGCCCCGGGATGCGGCCGAGATGGCCGATGGTCACCGGGTTGGCCAGGCCCCAGCGCCAGCGTGGCCCGAAGGCGCCGTTATCTTCAGCCAAATGACCGATGGCCCGGCCGAACGCCAGGCGAACGATATCGCTGAGGTTTTCATGCGCCGCGGTCGCCAGATCGTCGAGGTAAGGAGAGTCGGGTTCGCGCAGGATAAGTTCCATGGTTTTGTCCGCAGCCGGGGCCAGAAAGAGCTTCCCGCCTTTTTCCAGATCGTCGGACCAGATCGCCAGAACCAATTCGATCCAGAAACGGTTGAAGACCGTAGGTTCCGTGCTTTCGGCCCTGTAGACAAAATCCCAGCGAGAGAGTTCTCTGACCCTTGCCTGCTCCTCCGCTTTCAGCCCCGCTGGCGACAAAATCCCAAGAAGGCTGGGCAGTATGGTACGGGCGCGAAGGCTCATGGCATCGCCCTGCATTCCGATCATGTCCTCGGGCGTGACCGACGCCGCTGCCGACAGGATTTCGTTGATGCGGGCGCCGCGCTCGAAGGTGCCGTAGTCCCAGCCGAGATAAAAGGGATACGCATCGTCGGTCGGGCTTTGATTGGCCGAGGAAACGAATCCGCGTTCCGGGTCTTCCAGGCAGGGTACCTGCTCCATGGGCACCCAGCCCGCCCACTCATCGGCCGACGACGAACCGTCCAGCAGATAGCGGCCCTGCCCCCTGGCCCGCAGGGGGAATTTACCGTTGTGACGGATGGCGATATGGCCATCGCTGGAGGCAAAGGCGACGTTTTGCGCCGGGCAGTCAAAGCGGGCCATGGCCGCCTTGTAATCGTCGAGATCAAGGGCACGGTTGAGCGTGTACAGGGCATGCAAGATGCCACTGCTTTCGTGTCCGACCCAGCGCATGGCCGCTCCGACGGGGACCCAATCCGGGATCCCGGGCCGGCGCTCGGGAAAGGGAACCGGACCCAAATGGGAATAAAGCACGTCCTCGGTAACCGTTTTCCCTCCTCGCACCTCGATCACCTCATGCCGGACCGATGTCTGGCGCCAACCGCCGCCCCAGGCATATTGCCGGTGCGCCGCGTCCCTGAATTTCATCATGTAGAAATCGAGGACATCGGAACCGGCATTGGTCATGCTCCAGGCGGTCCTCTCGTTGAAGCCGATGACCACTCCCGGCGATCCCGGCAGTGAAACACCGCGCACGTTCACTCCAGGCGCCGACAGCTGGACCTCATACCAGATCGAAGGCAGGGTGAGCTGGAGGTGCGGGTCGCCGCATAGAATGGGAAATCCGTTTTTTGTTTTCCTTCCCGCCACGGCCCAGTTGTTGCTGCCGACGAGGCCGGCAACGGACCCGGCCGGAAAGCCTTGTCCACCATCGAGATCCGTTCCCGGCTTCACGGACCGATCCCGCCCCGCCGGTGCCGCAGGGGGCACGAAGTCCCATTTCGTGCCAGCCGGGACCACCGGCTCCTGGAAAGGCGCCGGGAATGGGAACAGGGCATCGGTCGCGGCTTCGCCCAGGGCAGCGCGCGTCCGCGTCAGATCCAGATCCCTGCCCTCGCCGCTCAGGTACCAGGCCATGTACTTCAGGAGCAGGGCGACGTCAAACGGCGTCCAGCGGCTCGGGGCGTAATCCAGGATCTTGTATTCCAGGGGATAATCGGCGGGTTTGAGCGATTCTATATAGGCGTTGACACCCCGGCAATAAGCGGCAATGAAATCGCGCATGTCCGGGTCGCCGGCGATTTCATTCAGGAAATTCTCGGCGCCCCAGGTCATGCCGAGGCGGCGCTGCAGCAGGTCCATCTCGAGGACTCGGGCGCCGATGACCTCAGCGAGGCGGCCGCCGGTGTAGCGCGACAAGAAGTCCATCTGCCAGAGCCGGTCGCGCGCCGTGAGAAATCCCTGCGCCAGGAAGAGATCCCGTTCATTGGCGGCGAAAATATGGGGAACATGCCGGTCGTCCCAAACGACCGTGACCCGCCCTCTGAGACCGGGGATCAAGAGTTTCCTGGGAATGTTGTCCGCGGCCGCGTTGTTGCGCCAGAAGCCCCCGAAAGGGTCCAGCAGCTTGCCGAGCGGCGGTATGGCCCCGTGGGGCGTATGCAGGGCCCAGATGGCCGCCGCGAGTGCAAACACGACGAAAACGGCTTTCAACCAACGCATGGTTTTCTCCTTATGACTCTCCCGGCCGCATACCCAAGGCCCGATAAAAGGGCGATGAGGCGGCGGGAATCCGGCAATGATCTCCCCTAGCGGTCTCCCGGGGCGGCGA
>Ga0209262_10000821_pt1 | contig 13199 bp, 9 predicted proteins | sample Lowcelwee11metaG_FD_187171 | JGI IMG/M metagenome (GOLD analysis project Ga0209262, IMG submission 187171) | Freshwater pond sediment microbial communities from the University of Edinburgh, under environmental carbon perturbations - Low... | ecosystem: Environmental > Aquatic > Freshwater > Pond...
AGCTTTGAAATGGTCGAGCAACCCCGACGAATTCAAGCTGAAGAAGATCGGCGTGCAGAGCGCCAAGGACATGTCCATGGAAGAGATGGAAATGCGTATGTCGGAGATCGGCGGCGGCGCGCCGGAAAAGATGCCCGAGGATACGAACCGCGACCACAACCTGCTGGAAATCGACTGATGACCAGCAACGCCGAGATCCGCCGCACCTTCTACGAGTTCTTCCAGAAGCACGGGCACCAACGTGTCCTCTCCTCGCCCCTGGTCCCGGCCAAGGACCCCAGCCTGCTGTTCACCAACGCCGGCATGAACCAATTCAAGGGTGTTTTCCTCCAGGAGGAAAAGCGCGACTACCGCCGCGCGGTCACCATCCAGAAATGCATGCGCGTCTCAGGCAAGCACAACGACTTCGACGAGGTCGGCCGCACCGATTTCCATCATACCTTCTTCGAGATGCTGGGCAATTTTTCCTTCGGCGATTATTTCAAGGAACAAGCCATCGCCTACGCCTGGGAACTGCTGACGCTGCATTTCCACCTGGAGCCGGAGCGGCTGTGGATCACGGTTTTTCGTGATGACGACGAGGCGTTCCGCATCTGGCAGGAAAGGATCGGCGTCCCCGAGTCCCGGATCCACCGCCTGGGGGAAAAGGACAATTTCTGGCAAATGGGCGAAACCGGGCCCTGCGGCCCCTGCTCGGAGATCCACTTCGACCGCGGCCCCGGGTTCGGCCCCGCAGAATTCGTCGACGGCAACCGCCGTTTTGTCGAGGTGTGGAACCTGGTGTTCATGCAGTTCAGCCGGGACAAGGACGGCACGCTGCGGCCCCTGCCCGCCCCTGCCATCGACACCGGCATGGGCATGGACCGTTTGACCGCCATACTGCAGGGGGTGACAAGCAATTATCGCACCGACCTGTTCGCGCCGATCATCCAGCGCGCCGCCGAACTGGCGGGCATCGACCGCGAGGACCCGTCGCTGCAGGTCGACCTGAACGTGGTCGCCGACCACGTCCGCGCCCTGACCTTCCTCATCGCCGACGGCATCATGCCGGCCAACGACGGCCGCGGCTACGTGCTGCGCCGCCTGCTGCGCCGGGCGGTCAAGCACGGCAAGGCGCTGAACCTGCAAGGATCCTTCCTGCATAAGCTCAGCGGCCGGGTCATCGAGGTGATGAAGCCGTTCTATCCGGAACTCGAGCACAACCGCGATTTCATCAGCAGGGTGATCGCCATGGAAGAAGAGCGCTTCAACCGCACCCTGGTCAACGGCCTGAAGATCTTCGACGACCTGCTGCAGGGCGCGATCCAGCAGAAACAAACCCGGCTTTCCGGCAGCGACCTGTTCCGCCTTTCCGACACCTACGGCTTTCCCCTGGATTTCGCCCGCGACCTGGCCATGGAAAAGGGCATCGGCATCGATCTCGAGGCCTTCCAGGGCGAATTGAAAAGACAGAAAGAGCGTTCACGGGTCAGCCTGCAGGAAAAGCGCCGGGAGATCTCCGTCCTGAAGGACATCGACCGCTGGCCGAGCGAGTTCATCGGCTATGATGAATTGCAGGCCGAAACCGAGCTCAAGGCGATCTATATCGAAGGCCGCCCGGCGGAACGCATCGCTGCCGGTGAAAAGGGCATCCTGGTATTCCAGCGTACCCCGTTCTATGCCGAGAGCGGCGGCCAGGTCGGCGACAGCGGCAGCGGCAAGTCCAGCGAAGCTTTTTTCACGGTCGCGGACACCAAAAAAGCTCCGGGCGGGGCGATCCTTCACGACGCTCAGGTGCATGAGGGCGGCCTGAAGGTCGGCGACAGCGTCTGGCTGGAAGTGGACCGGGGTCGGCGCCAGCAGATCGCCATCCATCACACCGCCACCCACATGCTGCACGCCGCCTTGCGCGAGGTCCTGGGCCCGCATGTCAAGCAGGCCGGCTCCAGGGTCGGGCCCGACAAGCTGCGCTTCGATTTCAATCACTTCGCCGCCTTGAGCGCCGAGGAATTGGAAAAAGTCGAACGCGCCGTCAACGAAAAGATCAGGGAGAACATCCCGGTGTCGCGGAGGACGCAAAGCTACGATGAAGCCATCCAGGCCGGCGCCATCGCCATTTTCGAGGAAAAATACGGCGACACGGTGCGCGTGGTCTCCATGGGCGATTTTTCCAGCGAACTGTGCGGCGGCACCCACTTGCGCGCCAGCGGCGAGATCGGGATATTCAAGATCAGCGCTGAAAGCTCGATCTCTTCCGGCATCCGCCGCATCGAAGCCCTGGCCGGAGAGGCGGCAACCCTGCACCTGGAGAGAGAGCTGGCCATACTGCACAAGGTGCTCGGCCATTTCAGCCAGAAAGCCGAAGGCCTGCTGGCATTTCTGAAAACCCTCGAGGCCCGCGCCCGCGAGAATGAAAAGCAACTGAAAAAGATGCCGGCGGCCTCGCAGGCCGGTATTGAAGACATCCTCAAGGACGCGCTGCAGATCGACGGGGTCGCGTTCGTGATCGCTCCCCTGCCCGGGGCGGACCGTGAAGCTCTCAGCAGCATGGCCGATGAGATCAAGAACCGCATCCGCGGCGTCGCCATCCTTTACGCCAGCAATGAAGAGAGGTCCCATGTCGTGGCCTCGGTGTTCAAGGACTTGACAGTGAAATTCAACGCGAATATAATGATAAAAAAGGTCGCACCCCTGATCAACGGCAAAGGCGGCGGCAGGAACGATTTTGCCCAGGCCGGCGGCGAGCCGATCGCCGACGCGGCCGGACTCAGGGAAAAGATCAGCCGCGCCTTGCGTGAGGGAAATGAAACATAAGATATCCGTTTTTTGCTGCGCCTGGCTCCTGGGCGGCACCCTTTTCGCCGCCCTGGTCGTGCGCCAGGACAAGAACGGCCACATCGTCCTGACCAACACCCTGGACCGGGTCGCCGGCGGCAAGAACGGCATCCGCTTTCAGGCTCCCCCCCGCTCCCATGCCGTCCCCCTGCACTACAAGGAAAAGATCCAGGCCCTGACCCAGAAGCACCAGGTGCGCGAAGACCTGGTCATCGCCGTGGCCAAGGCCGAATCCAGTTTCAATCCCTTTGCGGTTTCCCCCAAGGGCGCGGTGGGGATCATGCAACTGATGAAGGAAACGGCACGGCAATACGGGGTGATCAACCGCTACAACGCCCAGGAGAACATCGAAGGCGGTGTAAGGCACTTGAAATACCTCTACGATAAATTCGGGGGGAACATCCCCCTCACCCTGGCCGCCTACAACGCCGGCGAGAATGCCGTCAGCAAGTACAACGGCGTCCCTCCCTACCGCGAAACCAAGAATTATATCCAGCGCGTGATGTCGCTGATGGGCGTCAGTTCCGCATTCTCATCTCCGCCGCGCCTGAAAACAAAGATTTACAAATACACCTCTCGCGATGGAAAAACGATCATCACCGACACGATGCCGACCGAAATCGGCGGTACTTTCGAGATCATCAATTAGGAACGCAATTTGCCCCAAAGCACTTCCCAATCCATTACCGGCCTGGGCAAAAGCGTTCTTCTCGGAGGCGGGGCTTCGGGGATCCTCTCCATCTTTCCCGGCCTGAATTTGCTCAATTTGTTTTTCATGACCTGGATCGTCCTCGGCGCCGGACTGACCATCTTTTTGCTTTATAAAGAGAACCGCTCCTTGCGCAAAGGCGATGCCTTGCTGGCCGGAGCCCTGAGCGGCCTGATCGGCGGCGGCATCTTCGCCCTGCTCGGTTTCTTCACTATCGCCGGCATCACCCAGGAACGGCTGGACCAGCTGGTGGAATCCGCCCGCTCGCTCGCGCCTTCCCTTGCCTCCGGAGGGGCGGCTACCCTGGCCGGCCCCCAGTTCAAGACGATCATGATCATTGCGATCTGTGTCTTCCTCCTGGCCGCCATCGCCGCCGGGTCCCTGGCCGCCCTGATCGCCCGCAGGGTTTTTCGCCCGGATGGGGAGTCCGCATGAACAAGGTCCACGTCATCGTCAATCCATTCTCGGCGCGCGGCCAGACCGGAAAAAGATGGGATACGATCAAGGAAGCCATCCGGCCGCATTTCCGGGAATTCAAGTATGTTTTTACAGAAAAGCCGCGCCAGGCCACCGAGATCGCCAGGGAACTGCTGCGCGACGGCTTCGACCTGCTCATCGGCGTCGGGGGCGACGGCACGCTGAACGAGATCAGCAGCGGTTTTTTCAATGTTCAATCAGGGCTGGCCATCAACCAGGATGCGGCCGTGGGCATCATTCCCTCGGGGACCGGTTCCGATTTTATCCGCTTCATGAAAGTTCCCCGGGATTTCGGGAGATCGGCCGCCCGCATCAAGAATTCCGTCATCAAGAAGATAGATATCGGCAAGATCACCTACTCCGGGACGGGCCGAAAGGCGAAAACGCAGTATTTCGTCAACGTGGCCGATTTCGGCCTGGGCGCCGAAGTGATCCGCAACGTGTCCCGCATCGAATCCAAGCACCGCGGCGCCTTCACCTACTACCGCGGCCTGTTGGCCACGATGATGAAATTCAGCAGCAAGAGCGTACGCATGACCCTCGATGGCACCCGGCAGCTGCAGGGCGAATACCTGATCGGCGCCGTGGCTAACGGGCGCATCTTCGGCGGGGGCATGATCATCGCCCCCCAAGCCGAGCCCGACGACGGCTACTTCGACCTGGTGCTCATCGAGAGCATGAAGAAGCTCGAGATCCTGGCGAATACCCGGCTTCTCTATTCAGGGGCGATCGCCAAAAATCCCAAGGTCCATATCCTGAGAGCCCGCCGCATCCGCGTGGAGTCTCCCGACGAAGTGCATATCGAGTACGACGGCGAAATGGGCGATTCGCTCCCAGCCGAATTCACCATCGTGGAAAAAGCTTTGAACCTCCGGATCTAAAGGACCACGATGCCGATCCTGAAGAAGCTTCTGCTTTCGGCCGCGGCCTTGAGCGCCTTCCTGGTCTTCGACCGCTGCTCCCCGGCCGGCAAGCCCCAGGAGCGGAAGAAAAAGCCGTCGCAGCGCATTCAGGCATTCATCCTGCCCCAGCCCCGGTCCCTGATCCCGCGGGAAGGCAACGTCTATGTCGACGGCCAGTTCACCGAGATCATCTTCAACAACCTGGTCAAGGCGAAATACCTGGGCAATTTGACCCCGGAGCTGGCCGAGAGCTGGACGATCTCCCCCGACCACCGCGAATATACCTTCCGCCTCAGGCGGAATATTCGATTTCACGACGGCAGGCCTTTCACCGCCGCCGACGTGGTCTTCACCCTGGAGGAGCTGATCCGCAAGTCCGGGGAGAAGTTCACGGAGATCCAGTGCATCGAGGGCCACAAGGACTTTTTTGACCGGCGAAGCGACCATGTGCGCGGCCTGCAGGTGCTCGATGATCATACCCTGCGCATCCGGCTCGACAGGAATTTCAAGTTTTTTCTGCAGTTCCTGTCCGCCGAATACGCGGCCATCGTACCCAGGGATTACGCCGGCCTGGAAGAAGCGGTTTTCCGAAGGAATCCCGTGGGTACGGGCCCGTACCGGCTGTCGGGCAGAGAGACCCGAAGCATGCACTCCCAGGAGTTCGCCGTCTTTCGGCTGGAACGCAATCCCGACTACTTCGCGCCCAGCGGCAACGTGGCGGGCATCGATTTTTATTCGGCCAACACCGCCATCTCCTCCCAGTGCAGGGAATTTTTCGATATCCTCTACGTCTCCAGAAGCGAGATCCATGAAATGGCCCGCAAACCCGATTACCGGATCATCAATTCCTCATACAATATCATCAATTTCCTGGTCCTGAACCCGAACGAAAATAACCAGATGCGCGAGCGCAAGGTCCGCCAGCTGATCAATTTCGCCATCAACCGCGAGGACTTGGCGCGCGTCATCTTCCACCGCAAGGTGCTTCCCGCCCACACCATAATGCCATACGGCCTGCTGGGCCATAACCCGTATTACCGCCTGGATTACGCCCAGGCCGAAAAGATCCGCGCCGAGCTGCCGCCGGAAAAGATCCGCTTCACCATCCTCACTCTGGCGGATGAGCGGCAGCGCGTGGCCGAATACATCGCCCGCACGCTGGCCCGCTTCGACATCGAAGCCCAGGTCATTCCGGTCACCGACCAGTTTGACTATTGGAGCAACCGCATCTACCAGACGCGCACCAGCGTCATGCTGGGCGGCATCCCCGACTATCCCGCGTCCTACCATTTTCTCACCCATCTGGTCGAACCCAATGGTTACTACAACATTTTCGGCCTGGCCCTCCCCGAGCTGAAAGCGCGGATCGACTCCCTGCCCAGTTCGGATACCATGGAGGAGACGCGGACCCTGGGCGAGATCAACGCCGCCTTCGAGGGCGAATCCATCTATATCCCACTCTACTACAACTCGAATTTTGTCGCCATTCGCAGCAAGATCAGCGCTGTCGCCTTTACTTACGGGGAAATCATCGATTTCGCCGGATTGGAGGTCGCCGAATGAACCAATCGATCAACCTGATCAAGGATTCCCTGCTTGCCGGTCAGCCGATCGTGCAGATCGTTTCCTTCGAGGAAAAGCGGGTCGAGAGTTTCCTGAAAAAATTATGCCAGCAAACTCTGAAGAACCAGAACATCTATGCCTGGGACAGCCACAACGGCCTCAGCCGGGGGGAAACCCCGGTCCCGGAAAGCCTCGACCCGTCAAGGGCCCTGGACCTGGCTTTGAAAACCAGCGAGCCGGCCTTTTTCGTTTTCAAGGACCTGACGCCGCGCCTGCGCGATTCCCAGCTCCTCATCCGCCTGGTCCGCGAATGTTACCTGCAGTTCAAGAACAACAAGAAGTTCCTTTTCCTCCTCTCGCCCGACGATTTCCTGCCGGCAAGCTTGAAGAAGGAGATCGACATCATCCATTTCGAACTTCCCGATTACGAGGAACTGGAAAGCCTGTTCCTGAAGTTCATGGATTCCATGGTCAAAGCCGGCGTCCAGATCCAGCTCAGCGACGAGGAAAAAAGGAGTTTCGTCACCGCCGTGCAGGGCCTGACCCTGGACGAGGCCTACAAGGCTTACATGAAGGCGTTCCAGGGGCAGCAGCGCATCCACATCGGCCTGATCGAAAAGATCCATCATGAAAAAAAGCAGCTGATCCTGAAGGAGAACGTCCTGGAGTATTTCACCCACGTCCTGACCATGGAGGACATGGGCGGACTGGACAAGCTGAAGGACTGGCTGCTGAAAAGGAAGAAGGCTTTTTCCAAGGAAGCGCGGGAGTTCGGGCTGGACAAGCCCAAGGGCATCCTGACCATGGGCGTCACCGGCTGCGGCAAGAGCCTGGCCTCCAAGGTCATCGCCACCCTCTGGAACCTGCCCTTGTTCCGCATGGACATGAACCTGGTCTATTCCGGCATCGCCGGCCCGCCCGAGGAGGTTTTCGCCCGCTCGCTCAAAACCATGGATTCGGTGGCGCCGGCGATCCTCTGGATAGACGAGATCGAGAGCGGCATCAGCGACAAGAGCTCGGACAGTTCTTCATCGCGCATCCTGGGCTACTTCCTGACCTGGATGCAGGAACACACTTCGGAGATATTCATCGCCGCCACCGCCAACCGCATCGACCTGCTGCCGGCGGAGCTGCTGCGCCGCGGCCGCTTCGACCAGATCTTCTTCATCGACCTGCCCACCCGCAAGGAGCGGGAGGAAATTTTCAAGATCCACCTGGCCAAGCGCGGCAACGACCTGGGCAACTACAACATCCCGCAGCTGGCCCAGATCACCAAGAACTGGTCGGGCTCGGAGATCGAGCAAGTGATCATTTCCGGCATGTACGAGGCCTTCGCCGATAACCGCAAGCTGAAGGAGGACGATCTTTTCACCATCTTCGGCAGTTCGGTGCCCCTGGCCACCACCATGGAAGAGCAGATCAAGAAGGTCAGGAGTTGGGCCCACAACCGCGCCGTGCGCGCCAGCACGGACAAGGAATACTGACGTCAGGGTTCGATGTTCGATGTTCGAAGTTCGAAGTTTACGGTCATTCAACGAGATCTTATCCGGATTTCGATCAGTGCCTTCCCAACATCGAACTTCGAACGTCAAACCTGCATTCTTTTCCCTTGAAAGCCCAATGAGCGCCGCTCCCCCCCTCGCTTCGCCTGCGACGCCGCCTGGGCAGCATCGTTCAGGCTTGCGAGATGATCAGGAAAGCTTCTGGTTGATCAGGGTGGCCTGGTAGGCTGCTCCGAAACCGTTGTCGATGTTGACCACCGATATGCCGCCGGCGCAGGAATTGAGCATGGAGAGCAGGGCGGACAGGCCGCCGAAGTTGCTGCCGTAGCCCACCGCGGTCGGGACGGCGATGACCGGCGTCGAGGTCAGCCCGGCCACGACGGAAGGCAAAGCTCCCTCCATGCCGGCCACGGCGATGATCACCGTATACGTGTTCAGACGTCTCTGCAGGCTCAGGATCCGGGCCAGGCAGGCGACGCCCACGTCGTATTCCTTGTCGGTCTTGTTTCCCAGGTAGAGTGACGAGACGAACGCTTCCTCGGCGACCTTTTCGTCGGACGCCCCGGCCGACAGGACCAGTATCTTTCCCTTGTTCACTGCCTTGGGAGCGCGGTCCGAGGTGATGATGCGGGCGGCGGCGTGGAAACGCAGATCGGGAAACTCGTTTTTCAGTTCACTGAACCGAGCCTCGTCGATGCGCGTGATCAGCACGTCCTCGCCGACCTCGTTGAATTTCCTGACGATGCGCCGCAGTTGCTCAGGGCTCTTGCCCTGGCCGAAGATGACCTCGGGGATGCCGCGGCGCAGCTTGCGGTGAAAATCGAGCTTGATATGCCGTTCATTGCTGAAAGGGAAATTGCGCAAATAATCGTGAAAGCCCTTTTCGGAGAGTTTTCCGTTCTTCAGCGCGGCGATCTTCTGGCGGATGGATTCTTTCATGGTTCTCCTGGCGTCTTGGGCGGGCGGCTCCCCCCCTGGGCCTGGGCCCGGTTCCGGGCTTCGAGCCATTTGCGCTGCCTTTGGAAAAGCGGGTGCGGACGATAAGGGAATTTAACCTGCATGGGATCGATGCCGATAATGTTCTGCCAGCGGCTGTTGCCCAGCCCTTCGCGGTAAGCCATGTCCAGGTAAGGCACATCGTCGGGGTTGAAGCCCATCACGTGCGTGGCCAGGGCATCGGCGGCGACGGCATCCTCCGAAGCGATGGCGAAGCCGTGAAAAACCGGGCTGCCCTTGATCGGGCCCTTGCCCTCCATGCCGTACAGGCCGTCGATGAGCACCAGCGAAGGAGGGATCTGCTTCAACAGGGCGACAAAGTTGCGGTTGGCGAATTGCACCAGTTGGAAATATTTCTCGCTCTGAAAAAAATTGATGCGCTTCATTTCCTGGGCCGATGCCCCGAACATGAGCACCCGATGTTCCGGCTTGACGAACCCGACCAGGTTGGGGACGGAGAGGGAGACCGGGAAGATATTGTGCGTCTTGGGCGGCACGACCGAAATGAGATAGTCGGCGGGGAACCGGCAATAATTCACCTGCTGCGGCCCGTTGACGGTCTCGACATCCAGGGTGAGGTCGTGGGGCAACTCGTCCAGGTCGGCCAGCCCGGCGCCCTGCAGCTCGACCTCCTTGTATTTGAACTTGTAGAAAATGTCCCAGGTGGTCTTGGAAGAAAAATAAGCCCCGTCAGAGCCCTCGATCACGGTGATCTGGCTGATGGCGAACTTTTCCCTCAGATACTGGATCAGGGATTCCACGGTCTCGTAGTGGGTGTTGGCGTAGATCTCCTTGGAGCCCGAAAGGTTGATCTTGATGGCCACCCGGTCGCCGGGACGGATGGCCAGGAATGGCGCGATGGAGTCCATGATCTTTTTGACGAACTCGTTCTGCTTGGTTTCCTTGATCAGGACGATCTCTTTGCGCTTCATTTTTTAACGATCCCGCTTGGGCAACAGCATCGCGGCCGCGGGGCCGATTTCACTGAAGGTCACCTGTCCTCGTGAACGTTGATGCTATTCAATGATTTTAAAAGGGATCTCGAACTTGCCCATGGCCTGGCCGGCCTGGTTGTTGTCCTTCATTTCCACGTACAGCACATAGTCGCCGGCGGGGAGGGGGCTGTCTTTGCCGTTGTCCTTCCTGATGAACTCTATGGGCTGATAGAAATAGGGATTGGTCAGTTTCAATTCCTCGAACCTGGCCACCCGCTCCTTGCCGCTGCGGATTTCCAGCATGGCTGAAATATTCCAAGGCTCGGCGCTCTGGACCGCGGTCGCTCCCAGGACGAAAAATGCCAGCGTCGGCTTGTCGCTGCTCCTGAAAGGCCGGTCGCCCCACGGGAAAAAATCGAGCATGGCCGGTCCGTTCTCGTATTTGTTCTTCACCACGGTGAATCTGGCCTCGGGTTGCAGCAGCTGCCTGACCTCGGCATAAAAAACCGGCGCCGATATGTCAAGTTCCTTGCCGGGGGTGGTGATGTCGCTGAGCCTGAGCGCCGGGACCTGCAGCGGGAAGATCAGTGTGCCGTCCAGCGTATTGTCGCTGCGGCTGACGTCCAGGAGCACCTCATAGTCGCCCGGTTCCAGGACGGTCCCGAATGAAAAATATGCCGCCGCTTCATTGTCGCAGGGGACCGGAGAGCGGTATTCCTGGATGACCTGGCCGCCTTTCAGCACCCGCATGTAGAGGACATGAAAATTTTTCGGAAATTCCAGGGCCGGCGGCTGCCATTTTTTCTTGTCTTCCTCTTTCTTTATTTTCTTGTTGGCGGCTTCCAGCTTCTTCATTTCGGCGGCGACCCTTTCATCATACTGCTTGCGGATCAGCTCCTTCATGCCGGCAGCGTCACTGTCCAGCCCGGCGGAGAAAAGCACGTTCACGTAGACCGATTTTTCCAAGGCCCAGAAATACGCGCGCTGGAATTGGATGCCGAACACGCCGTTGGCGGCGCGGGTCTTCTGCAATCCATCCAGGCTATTCTTGACGTTTTGCGGCCATGAGATCTTTCCCGCATCCTGGGCCGGCAGCGAGAGGCTTAGCATCCAGAGCACCAGCAGCCAGCTCGCAGGCGACATGAATCTACGCATAGGGCCTCCTAAATAACCTCAGCATTATACCCTAAAATATGGCAATTTTCTACCCGGCCGGACCCAGCTTGGACCGGGCTTCGGCGATCAACCGGTCAATGCGCTGTTTCTGGTCGGGGGAAACTTTGTTGTAGTGTATCTCCTTGTATTTCAGGAAGTATCCCAGAGCTTCGCCGGCCCGGCCCTCCTCCAGCAGGGTGATGCCCAGGTTGACCAGCGGCAGATCGTAATCGGGCTTGATACGCAAGGCCCGCTGCCAAAAGGCGATGGCGTCGGCATTGCGGCCGACGTTCTTGTAAGCGGCGCCCAGGCCGTTGCAGGCTGAGAACATGTTGGGATCTATCTCCAGGGCTTTCTTGAAATTTTCCTCGGCCAGGGGAAAGGAGCGAGTCTGGCGCCGGCGCAGGAAAAGCGCGAGGTGCGCGCTGCCGATATTGTTGAACACCGGCGCGTTGTTGCGGTCCAATTCCAGGGCGCGGGCGTAGTTTTGCAGGGCCTTCTCGTAATCGCCGCCGTGATAATAGGCGATGCCCAGAAAATTGAAGTACTCGGGATCGAAATTCTCCTTGAGTACGCAATATTCAAGAATGGGTATGGCGCGCCGCCAACCGCCGTTGTCGGCCAGGATGATCCCCAGTTTGGCCAGCAGATGCAGGTCCCCGGGGTTTTTCTCCAAGCCCTGCTCGAGGATGGCGACGGCGAGGTCGATCTTTCCCGTGTCGGTGTACATGGAAGCCAGATGGGTATAGGCCAGGATGAACGTCGGGCTGGCGGCAAGCACTTCGCGGATGGCTTTCTCGGCGGCCGGGAAATCCCCGCCCTGGAACAACCCCACCCCGTCGAGCAGTTTGTTCTGCAGCGGCAGGAGCGTTTTCAGGTCGTCCTGCTCCGTATATTGTTTTTTTTTCACCCCGGAAGGGCTTTCGGAAACATAGCCCAGGGATCGCAGCCGCCTTTGCGCTTCAGGATCGATGCGGCTCTGGCGGCCGGTAGCCTGAGGATTTTTCAACCGCTTGATCAGCTTGTTCAAGGCGTCTTTAAATTGGCCGATCCTGCTTTTCCCGGCCAGGTTGTGCCGCTCGTCCAGGTCATTTTGCAGGTCGTAAACTTCCTTGATCGGCAGGTCGATAAATTTGGTATTCCCGGAGATCATGCCACGCAGCGGAGCCCAACCGCGGTTCAGATAGGCGGTCAGGGATTCAAAATAAATTTCCGGGCTCCGGCGCCGGCCGGCAGCGATGATCGCCAGCAGGGATTCGCCCTGCAGGGCTGGCGGCGCCTTCAGGCCCAGGACGGAGCAAACGGTCGGGAATATATCGGCGTGGCAGACGTTGGTCGGAAAGGTTCCCGGCCGGCGGCCGGGGACATGAACGAAAAGGGGGATGTGGATGGTATTGTTGTAGGCGAAATAGGAGTGGGTATCTTCTCCTTTTTCCCCCAGGGCTTCGCCATGGTCGGCGGTCAGGATGATCATGGTTTTTTCCAGCAGGCGCTTTTCCCGCAGGAAATCGAAAAGTAAGCCCAATTGGGCATCCACGTAGGCAACCTCCCCGGAATAGGGATCGGAGGAGTATCTTTCCTTATAAGGGGACGGCGGCAGGTAGGGTTGGTGCGGATCGAAGAGATGGATCCAGCCGAACCACTTTCCCGACTGCTTGCCGATCCAGGCCATGGCCGGGGCGATCACTTTTTCGGCGGGCCTTTCCACGAAAAAGAACTCGCGTTCGTTGCGCGTTCCGTAGTAATCGTCGTACAGGTCGAACCCCTGATCCAGGCCGAAGCGCGAATCCAGGGGAAAAGCACCGATGAAGGCCGCCGTCCTGTAGCCGTGGCGCCTGAGGTATTGGGGAATGGTCAGGAATCTTTTGTCCACCTTGAAACCGGTGTTGTCGCTGACACCGTGATACAGAGAGGTGGCCCCGGTCAGGATATTGGCATGCGATGGCAGGGTGACGGGATTATGGGCGAAGGCCCGGGTAAAAAGCAGCGATTTCGCGGCCAAGGCGTCCAGGTTCGGTGTCTTGACATGGCGTGAGTCCAGGATGCCAACGCGGTCGAAACGCAGGGTATCGATCGTGACCAGCAGGACGTTGAAGGCAGCGGGGTCGTTCCGGTCCGCGACCGCGCCGAACATGCCGGCGGCGGC
>Ga0209262_10000822_pt1 | contig 13197 bp, 14 predicted proteins | sample Lowcelwee11metaG_FD_187171 | JGI IMG/M metagenome (GOLD analysis project Ga0209262, IMG submission 187171) | Freshwater pond sediment microbial communities from the University of Edinburgh, under environmental carbon perturbations - Low... | ecosystem: Environmental > Aquatic > Freshwater >...
CTCCGCATACCCGCCGCCCGGCAGCAGGGCCATCACCCGGTCCCCGGGCTGCCAGCCCTGAACGGCACCCCCCACGGCCGCGACCGTTCCGGCCATCTCCAGCCCCAGGATGTCCGTCACGCCCGACGGCGGGGGGTACTGCCCCCGGGCCTGCAACAGGTCCGCCCGGTTCACGGCGGTGGCCCGCACCGCAACCAGGACCTCCTCCGGGCCCATGACCGGATCCGGCGCCTTCTGCCATGCCAGCCGCGGCGCATGATCGCCCGGCTCAACCACGATGGCTTTCATTTTTCCCCTGCTGAAAAAAGTTCAAATTGAACTCAAGAAAATTCGCGATTGGACCGATGATACCAACAAAAACAATCAGAACCACCCCACAGGCATACGGTGGCCCATTTTCCCTGAAAAATGGGCTGAGGAGGCGGTCATGGAGATTCTAGGCATCGATATCGGCTTCGGCTTCACCAAGGCCACCAACGGCACGGACACGATCATCTTCAATCCCTGCTGGGCGAATCCGCCGACATTCAGTACTGGGCGGACTTCGGCGACGATCGCTCGGCCGACCATATTCAAGTTACCATCGACGGCAAGTCCTATTTCATCGGGGACCTGGCCGAACAGCAGTCCCGGACGCCCAAATTCACGCTAGACCAGGAAAAGCTCATCACGGAATACGTCCGGGTCCTGGCTCTCACGGCCGCCGGCCTGCTGACCAAGAACGGCCACCAGGTGAATGTCCCGGTAAACGTGGTCTCGGGACTTCCGATCGGCTATTTCAAACGCAACCACGAGCGGTTCCAGGGGATCCTGTCCGGGCACCACTCGGTTGCCTACCACTCCCCCCACGGCCAGGTGACCACGAAGGAAATCTACATCAACAAGGTGCGCATGCTGCCCCAGCCCCTCGGAAGTATTCTCAACCTTCTGATGGACGGGAACGGGAAAGTTTCAAACAAAGAGCTCGCCGGCCAGAAGATCGGCGTGGTCGACATCGGCTTTCGAACCACCGATTTCACGATCATGGATCGCATGCGGCACATCGACCGCGGCAGCCGCACCATCGACAGCGGGATGTCCAAGGCCTTCGGCCTGATCGCCCAGAAGCTCCAGGAGAAATGCGGGGTGTCGGTGGAATTATACCGACTCTACCAAGCCGTCGAGGAGGGCGCCATCCGCATGCGCGGCAAGCCCATCAACTTCGCCAGCATCCGGGACCAGGTGTTCGAACAACTGGCCGGTTCCATCGCCGGCGAAATCGACCGGCTGTGGTCCCATGACTGGGACATCGACCTGATCGTCTTGACCGGTGGCGGATCCCGTGAACTGGCCCGCCACCTCAAGCCACTGATCGACGGCAATGTGGTGCCCTTGGAGCCCCACATCGATTCGCGGCTGAACAATGTCTTCGGCTATGTAAAGTACGGAAAATTCGCATGGGGAGCCGCCAACGGCTTGAAATCGAATGGTGACAGTGCCGCCACCGGCAGGCAGGAGATGCCGGAGCCCGGCAAAGCGGCGGCCTTGTAGCTGTAACTGCCAGCCTCTGAAATCCCTGGAAGCGGTTTACGGCGCTCTGCGCCGTCCTATCGGTAATGAAGTGTGGGAGAGGCTTTCAGCCTCGATGATCGCGGCTGGAAAGCCGCTCCCACAGGCTTGCAAAAGGCTACTTCATCGGAAGTTCGAATTCCGGGATTTGTTTTGGATTTCGAATTTCGTGCTTCGAATTTTTCAAGCGGCAGCCCCGCTTTCACGACAGCCCGATGAGCGGCCACCCGATCGGCTACTTGTTCCTGCTCGGCCGTTCCGGGTCGTCAACCCCATCGGCTTTGCGTTCGAAAAGACGCAGGACATATTCCACCGGCCGCCCCAGCAAAAAGTCCAGCATCTCGGCCTCAAGCCCCCCTTGTGCGACCATCAGCCGCCTAATTTCGGCATCATAGCGGACCATCCCGGCCAGCTCGCGCTCGACCCCGGCCCGGCCGCGACCGGACCGGCGCTCCAGAAGCCGCCGAACGCCGTCAACATCGCAGCGCCGCTCATGATCTTCGATCAGCTCCCACAGCCCCTTGACGTCGGCCAGCAGGTCTCTGCGGGACAGGCGCCCGCGGCGGTAGGCCTGTTCGAGCCGGACGGTATCCCAGCATTCCAGGAGTCTGCACTCCAGGGGCCGATCGGCGTAAATGTGGCAGGCGCCCGTGCGGTCGTCAAAGAAGCGGCAGGCCCAGGTGCTGCCGTGGCCCTTAATTTTAATGATGTCGCCGTCGACGCGGATGAGCCCGTCCTGCACCGGGTCCGTGGCCCACTCGCCCTTCCGGAGGGTGTAGAGATGGCGGGTGTGGATGACGCCCTGCTCCACCCGTTCGCGATCTTCCTGGTGCAGGGCCGGTCCGCCCTTGCGGCAGCAGGTCCCGCAGCGCGAACACGATGACGGCTGAGCGGCAGAGGGGTTCATGGCACTGCCTATATCAAAGCCTCCGAACCCTGGCAAGCCGACCGAAGCAGCAACCCTCTGCCGGAACCAAACAATTCTTTGAATTCCAACGGTAAATGAGTATAATAACGTCAAAACAGCATTGCCCGCTGTCGAGGCCGCGGGCCGGCCTGAGGCGGATGTCATTATGCGCATCCAAACAGAAGAACTCAAAGAAACCCGCATCGCGCTTGAATTCGACACTTCGGCGGACCGCTTCCCGGCCCTGCGCGAGATGATGGGCCGCCGCGAATGCGACTTCACCGGCCCGATCCGCTCACGCCTCCGGGCGTTGCGCATCGGCGACATGGTGGAGGTCGAGGGGGACATTCGCACGACGGTTCGCCTGAGTTGCGGCCGCTGCCTCGCTGAATTTATCTGCCCGTTGGAGGCGCCCTTCACCCTCACCTATGCCCAGCCGGCGCCCGCAGCGGAAGAACCCGGCGAACCCGGGCCTCGCGAGATGGACGTCGAGGCGGCCGGTCTCATTTATTTCCAGGGTGAGGACATCGACCTTACCGAGGGGATCCAGGAGCAGGTGATTCTCTCCCTGCCCCTCAGGCCGCTTTGCAGCGAGAGTTGCAAAGGTCTCTGCCCGCGTTGCGGTACCGACTTGAACAAGGCCGCCTGCGGCTGCCTCGCGGCGGTGGCCGGCAGCCCGTTTGCGGTCCTGGGCCGATTGAAACTGGAAAAGGATTGACCGAAAAAAAGCCCATGGACACCGATGATTCATCCATACCGACCGCACCTCCCGGCGTGGTGAACCGGATCGTCCGCTTCACGCTTCACGTTCTGCGGGATTTCCAGCGCCGCCAGGGGCTGCTGCTGGCGGGCGCGGTGGCCTATTACACCCTGCTGTCCATCGTGCCGCTGTTCGCCCTCATTCTGGTCGGCCTCTCGCACTTCGTCAACGAAGAGCAGCTGATCCAGACCATTGCCCGGAATCTCGAGCTTCTGATCCCCGGTTATGCAAACAGCCTGGCGGACCAGGTCCGCATGTTTCTGGCGCGACGCCACCTGGTCGGAGTGGTCGGGTTTCTCATCATGCTCTTTTTCAGCTCCATGGCCTTTTCGGTCCTGGAGAGCACGATGGCGGTGATCTTCTCCCACCGCGAGAAGTCCATGCGCCGGCCGTTCTTCATATCGGCGATCATTCCGTATTTCTACATTCTGCTGATGGGCTTGGGCTTGCTCCTGGTGACCCTGATCTCCGGCGCCATGGACGCTATCGAACGACAGCAGGTGCTTCTGCTCGGCTATGAGTTGAGCCTGAGGGGATCCTCCAAAATTCTTCTGTACTTGTTGGGCATGGGCGGCATGGTCCTGATGCTCACTTCGTTTTACCTGGTCATGCCGGTCGGACGCATATCGTTCCGGCATGCCTTGAGCGGGGCGGTCACGGCCACCGTGCTCTGGGAGGTCATCCGGCGCATCCTCGTCTGGTATTATTCCAAGCTGTCCCTGGTCAACGTGATCTACGGCTCGCTCGCCACCACGGTGGTGGCGCTGCTCAGCATCGAGGTGGCGGTGATCATCCTCCTGCTCGGGGCCCAGGTGATCTCCGAATTCGACCGGCGCCGCTACGAAGCCGGCGGGAACCGCTACGGACCGTCTATGCAGGACCGTCAGCCAAGTAGATAGGTCTAATTCCAGCAACTCACGCAGAGGCGGAGCCTGACATCGGCTCAAGTTGCACCGGTTTAATCGCCGGAGTAATAACCGGGTCATCTCTCTATCAGGAGGCAATATGGCGCTCATAGTCAACACCGTCATCAAGCGGCCGGGCATTTTTACCGTGACCCCCATCGGATCCATCGACACCCCTGGCCATGTGGTCTTCCAGGAGAAGGTCGATTCCGTTCTCAGCCAGAACCCCGATGTGGTCATATTCGACCTGGAGTTCACGGAGTACATCAACAGCATGGGGATCCGCGTGCTGGTCAAGGCCAAGAAGGCCATGAAACAGAGCGGGGGCAAGATCGTGTTCATCAACCTGCAGCCCCAGATCAAGAAGGTGTTCGACATTCTGAACGCCCTGCCCTCGCTCAAGGTGTTTGCGAGCATCCAGGAACTCGACACCTACCTGGATGCCATGCAGAAAAAAGCCCGCTGAACGTCGGCCATCGCCGACCAAGGAGACCCCCGATGAAACGAGCCCTCCTCCTCCTGACGATCCTGCTGACGGCCGCCTGCTCTCACGGCCGCACCGCGAGCTTCCCCTCTGCGGCGGATCCCGCCGGCGCCGGCCAGGTGGCCGTCATGCGCAACAACAACCTTTTCGGATGGTGGTTCCCGGTAAAAGTGACCTACGACGATGCGGTCATCGCCCACATCCGGTCCGGGGAGCGCGTCGTGTTCCAGACCCCGCCGGGGTTGCACACCGTCGGGGTTGCGGACCGCGGCATCAGCGTGGCGGTCGAACCGAACGGGAAGTATTATTTTTTGATAAGCATGGAAGACTCGCAGGCCGGGTTCGAGATCGAACGGCTGGATCCGAGGCGGGGAGAGGAATGGGTCTCCAAAACAAAGCCGATCCCCTGAAAAGCAACGGCCGCCCGTTGCCGGGCGGCCGTTGCTTTTTATCGAGGACCCATGGCGCCCCTGCGGGGCAATGAAACCTTCAGGATCAACCCTTTGCGACTTTGTCCCGGAGCATCTTCAAAACCTCCTCCGGCGAATCCTTGGCCAGGATGTCGCGGAACTGGTCGCGGTAGTTCTTCACCAGGCTGATCCCCTCGATGATGACATCGTAAACCCCCCAGGTGCTTCCCTTGCTGATCAGCCGGTAGTCGAGGGGTATCTTTTTGCCGTCGCCCGTGATGATGTTGCTGGTGACCTCGGCCTGGCCTTCCCTCAGCATGGTTTCCTTGTCGAAGACGACTTTCTCGTTGGAATAGGAAAGCAGCCGGTCGGCATACGTCTTTTCGAGCAGATCGCTGAAGAGCTTGATGAACTCGGCCTGCTGCTGGTCATTGAACTTGGCCCATTCACGGCCCAGCGTCCGTTTGGACAACTCGGTGTAGTCGAAGATTTCGTTCACAATCGAGCGGATCTTAACGATCTTGGCATCGCGGGGCTGGTCTTTGAACGCCGGCTCGGCCAGCGTCTTCAGCACCTTGTTGACCTGCACCTCCACCGTCTCCTTGGCCGACGCCGCCAGGACCTGCAGCGGCAGCACGCACAGCGCCACCGCCACGAATGCAACCACTATCGGTGTTCCTTTAAATCGCATGTCGTCCCTCCATTCTATCGGTTAATCGAGCAAAGATAAAACCATCCCGACGGGCTCACAGGAAGCCCAAAGTCAAGGCGCGCGATCCTCGCCGAGCGAGGCGTACAGTTCGTACGCCGCAGTGAGCGCGAGGTGAAGCGCAACGCAGGATTTGGGTTTCTTGTGAGCTCGTCACTTTTTGACGTCGCCGAACGCATATTTGCTTACCAGCTCCATGATGTCGATCGGCGCCTCGGTCTCGGTGATCGCATCTCCCGCTTTCAACAGCGAGCCGCTGCCTCCGGCATCGATGCCCACGTAACGGTCGCCGATGAGACCCTCGGTCTTGATCGAGGCGATGGCGTCGTCGTAGACCTTGACGCCCTTGTTGACCCGCAGTTCCACGATCGCCTGCTGCTTTTCCTGGTCCATGGTCATCTTGCCCACGCGCCCGACCTCCAAGCCGAGCATGTTGACGGTGCTGCCCGGTTTCAACCCGGTCACCTTGCTGAAGCGCGCCGTCAACGGGTAGGTGTCGTCCGCAAAAAGTCCGACGTCGCCGATCTTGACCGTCATGTAGCCGATGCCGAGCAGGCCAACCAACACAAAGATGCCGACCACCGATTCCTTGGAATACTTTTGCATGCCGAATCACCTCCGAGTGCTGCACTGAAACGTGGCGATGGGTTTCTTGTCGAACCGCGCGAATTCCATGACCGACTCGATTTCCACCTGGGGCTGGCCCTGCGCCATGCCGACCGAGATCACGAAATCAAAGCACTGGTCCGGCGGGATCTCTTTCTGGAACGCCTCGGTCAGCTCGCGCATGCCGTGCTCCTGGAAATCGGCGGTAAATTTTTCGAGGATGCGCCGGGCCTCGTCCAGGTCGGAAAACGGCAGGATGGTGGCAAACTCGTTGATGGTTTGCCGCGTGGAGAATCCGCCGACGGCGCCGAAGTGTTTGCGGATGTAATTGCCGAGCGACCGCAGGGTCTGCTGGGCCGCGTCATGGCTGATGGCCTCGCTGATCTCGTCCATGTTGTCGAAACCGAACATCAGCACGGCGTAGGACTCATCGGCCCCCCGCCGCACGAGCTCGGTCTGGTAGCGGATCTTGAAGTGCCGGGTGGAGTAAAGCCCGGTGATGTCCTCCTGCAGGTTTTCCAGGCTCTGGAGGATTTCATCGTGGAACGGGTGGTTGAAGTTCTCCATCTGATCCGGGGTGCCTTCGAACACGATTTTCTTGTCCCACAGGGCCAGAATGCGGTTCGAGATGAAAAACACGTCCGGGATCTCGTGGCTGATGAGAATCGCGGTGAAACCGATCTTCTTCTTGTACTCGGCGATCATCCCCAGGATCGCGTTCTTGCGGATGGGGTCCTGGCCGGTGGTGGGCTCGTCGAACAGCACGATCTGCGGGTCGGTCACCAGCGCCCGGGCCAGGGCGGCGCGCTTCTGCATGCCGCCGGAGATCTCCGAGGGGTATTTGTGCGCCACTTCGGTCAACTCGGTCTGCTGGATCCGGGCCATGGCCTTGGCCTCGATCTCCTTGCGGCCGAGCTTGGTGGTACGTTTGAGCGGCAGGGCGACGTTCTCAAAGACGGTCATCGAGTCGAACAGGGCGTTGTTCTGGAACATGTAGCTGATCCGGCCGATGTAAGCGTTCCACTCCTGGCGGGTCATGCGGTTGATGGGTTGGCCCTGGTAGAGGATCTCCCCCGCGTCCGGTTTGAGCAGCCCGATGATGTGCTTAAGCGTGACACTCTTGCCCGTGCCGCTCAGGCCGATGATGGTGGTCACCTCGCCTTCGTAGACCTTGAAATTGACGCCGTCCAGGATCGTGCGTTCGCCGAAGCGCTTGGTGACGTTGCGGAACTCGATCAGGGGCTGCTGTTCCATGCCGTCCTCGCGTTACAGGAGAAAAGACGTGACCACGTAGTCCGAAACCAGGATCATGACGCAGGAGAGCACCACGGCCGATGTGGTGGACAGGCTGACACTCTTGGAGCCGTAGCTGTCCCTGCGCATGTGGGTGAAATAGCCCTGGAAGCAGCAGATGGTGATGACCAGCACGGCGAACACGATCGACTTGATGAAGCCTCCCTTGACGTCGATCCACTCCACGCTGGCGTCGACCCGATAGAGGTAGGAGCCGGCACTGGCCCCCATGAGAATGACCCCGCTCAGGTAGCCGCCCAGGATGCCGATCAGGTCGAAGAAGGCCGTCAGGATCGGGAAGCTGATCAAGGCCGCGGCGATGCGTGGGCTGATGAGGTAGCCGAGCGGGTCGATGCGCATGGTGGTGAGGGCGTCGATCTGCTCGGAGATGCGCTGGATCCCAATCTCGGCGGTCATGGCGGAGCCCGCCCGGGCGGTGATCATGATCGCCGCCAGCACGGGCCCCAGCTCCCGGATCAGCGAGAGGGACACCGCCGTGCCCAGGAATCCGACCGCACCGAACTTGTTCATGACGTAGTACAGCTGAAGGCCGAGCACCATGCCCGTGAAAAACCCCACCAGGGCCACGATGCTCGCCGATTTGGCGCCGATGAAGTAAACCTGGTTCACGATCTCGGGGATCTGCTTCCAGTGAAAGATCTGGATGAACGCCCGCGCCAGGAATATGGCCATCGCGCCCAGGTTGTTGTTGAGCTGAATGCCGAAGCGGCCGAAGGGGTTCAAAATGGCCGGCAAAAGCGACCCCCGATCTTTCGAAGCGGCGCTGATCGGTTCGTTGTCTGGTAACTGGTCGACTGCCATGCAATGCACTCCGTTGCGCTGAAGTGGGGGTGGGCCGCGGCCGAAACGTCAAAAAAGAAAACCCAAATGATGACTGCAGGATTGACAATCACCACCAGGATTCGATAATGCTTTATTAATACAAATAAAATAGCACAATAGGCCGATAAGTCAACCGACAGCCGGAAAAGGGCGGGCGGGTTTCCCGGCCCGGTCTGCGGCTGAAAAAAGGAGGCGGGTATGAAGAAACTGGTGTTGCTGCGTCACGGCGAAAGCCTGTGGAACAAGGAAAACCGTTTCACCGGCTGGACCGACGTGGGGTTGACGGAAAAAGGCGTCCAGGAGGCCGTCGAGGCCGGGCGCCTCCTGAAAAAGGATGGTTACGTGTTCGACGTGGCGTTCACCTCGGTTCTCAGCCGCGCCATCAAAACCCTCTGGCTCGCGCTGGAGCAGATGGACCGGATGTGGATCCCGGTGCACCTGAGCTGGCGGCTCAACGAGCGGCACTACGGCGCGCTGCAGGGTCTGAACAAGGCCGAAACCGCGGAGCGCCACGGCATGGACCAGGTGATGTTGTGGCGCCGCAGCTACGACATCCGCCCCCCGGCGCTCACGTCCGACGACGCGCGCTTCCCCGGCCACGACCCCCGCTACCAGGGCCTGGGGCCGAAGGACCTCCCGCTCACGGAATGCCTGAAGGACACCGTCGAGCGGTTTCTGCCCCACTGGCACGACACCATCGCCCCGGCCGTGAAATCCGGCAAGCGCGTCGTCATCTCCGCCCACGGCAACAGCCTGCGGGCCCTGGTCAAATACCTCGACAACATCTCCGAAAAGGACATCCTGGAGCTCAACATACCGACCGGCATCCCCCTGGTCTATGAATTGGGCGACGACCTGAAACCCCTGCGCAACTACTACCTGGGAGACCCGGAAGCGGCGAAAAAAGCCGCCCAGGCGGTTGGCGACCAGTTGAAAAAGAAAAAGTAACGTGAAAGAATAATGGATGCGTCTGCCCCCGGCAGCGCCGACGACCCACTGAATAAAGGAGCAAAGCAGCCCCCATGGATTTGATCACGACCGCCACAAACGGATTTTCCCAATTGGACGTTTCCGAGAAAGTTAAATCCGCCGCCCTGGTCAACCTGCAAACCTGGCTGACCGACCTCGCCTTTGCCGAGTATGCCCCCCAGATCCGCTACCTGATCGAGGCCGGCAAATGGGATGTGCTCCTGGACTCCTTTTACCAGGTGATCCCCTTCGGCACCGGCGGCCGACGGGGGCCGGTGGGCATCGGCCCGAACCGCATCAACCCCTGGACCATCCAGGCCTCGGCCCAGGGGCATTCCCAGTATCTCTTGAGAATTTACGGTGAGGAGGCCAAACGCCGGGGCGTCGTCATGACCTTCGACGTCCGCATCTACCGCCTCAAGGGGATCTATTCCGACGACATCCCCAACCCGGTGAAGGACCTCGACGGCTGGAGGCTTGCCCGGGCCGCGGCCGAAGTCTACGCCGCCAACGGCATCCGGAGCTACCTCTTCGAAACCGTGCGCAGCACGCCCGAGCTCTCGTTTGCCATCCGCCACCTCAAGGCCATCGCCGGCGACATGTTCAGCGCCAGCCACAACCTGCCCCCCGACAACGGCAAGAAGGTCTACGACGAGTTCGGCGGCCAGCTCATTCCGCCGCACGACCAGACGCTGGTGGACGAGGTCACCGGCAACGTCCAGGCGATCCGGCACCTGCCTTTTGACGAGGCCCGTCGCCGCGGCCTGGTGGTGATCCTCGGGGAGGAGATCGACCGCGCGTATCAGGATGCGGCCGGCGGGGTGTCCCTCTCCGGGGAGCGCGGCCTGAAAATTTTCTACTCGCCGCTGCACGGCACCGGCATCACCACGGTCTACCCGGTGCTCAAACGCCTGGGCTTCGACGTGGCGCTGTGCCCGGCGACCTCCAATCTGAGCGGGGCGTTCGAGAAGGTGACGTTCAACATCCCCAACCCGGAGGTGGAGGAATCCTTCAGCACCTCCCTGCCGCTGGCGCAGAAGGCGGGCGCCGACATCCTGCTCAGCACCGACCCGGACGCGGACCGCATCGGCATCATGGTCGACCACCGCGGGCACTGGATTTTCCTGACCGGCAACGAGATCGCCATCATCCTGGCCAACTACGCCATCGACCGGCTGCGGGCGGCGGGCCGTCTGACCCCGCAGCGGGTGATCGTCAAAACGGATGTCACCACCGCCCTGATCGACAAGATGGCCCGGGAGAACAACATCACCTGCGTCGGCGACCTGCTGGTCGGCTTCAAGTACGTGGCCGAGGAAATGAACAAGCTGGAATCCGCCGGCCGCGGGTCGGACTTCATTTTCGGCTGCGAGGAAAGCCACGGCTACCTCACGGGCACCTATGCCCGCGACAAGGACGCGGCCGGCGCCGCGGTCTGGATCGCGGAGTATGCGGCCCAACTCAAACAGCGCGGCAAGACCCTGGTGGACGCCCTCGACGAAATCTACTCCGCCTATGGCTACTGCCACAACTACCTGACCGAGATCCGGCTGCTGGGCGCCAAGGGCATGGAGCAGATCGCGGCCATCATGGACCACTTCCGGGGTCGGGCGGTGGAGCGCTTCGGTGATTTCACGGTGGCCGAAAAGATCGACCGCTGGCAGGGCGCGCCCCAGCCGCACCTGTCCGAGACCGACACCTCCGCCCGCAACGCCATCATCTTCCGCCTCCGGAACGTGCCCGAGACAACCGGCCTGCGCGTCACCGTGCGGCCGTCGGGGACCGAGCCCAAGATCAAGATGTATTTCGAGCTGGTGGGCAAACCCTGCCGCCTCGAAGATCTCGCCGCGGCCAAGCAGGCGCTCGTCGATGTCCGCCTGCGGCTTGAAAAGACCTTCATGCGCTACTGCTACGGCCTGATCGGTGTGGATTTCCCCGAACGCGGCTTTCTCCTGTTCTGGCAACTGCCCCTCAAGGACAAACTGAAGTACTTTGAGATCGAGGACGAGATCGCCCGACTGAAGGACATCCCGGAGCGCAAGACCCGCACCGAAAAGCTGAACTCCCTGCTCAAGTTTTTAGGAGCCAACCCCGTCCAGAAGGTGGACAATGCCTTCAAGGCCCGCTTCGGGGCGGGCATCCAGGATTACCTGGATCTGACCCATTAGCCCCTTGCCATAGAAATTCTATGCAAATTTGAACCGTTGAATTTGTTTCCGAATAAGGAATGACCTAAATTCAAAACAGGTTTATGATGTTGAAGCATTCGGATGTAGTGCTTGTTTCGGGTTTCGGAATTCGCGCTTCGATTTTTTTGCAATGGTAGAGCGTGCCGTTACCACCGTCATCGACCGGGAGCGCTGCATCGGGTGCGGCGAGTGTGTCCGCGTCTGTCCGTCGCAGACCCTTGAGATGCAGGACGGCAAAGCCGCGGTGACGGGCGCCCGCTCGCTCGGCTGCGGGCACTGCGCTGCCGTGTGCCCGGTGGAGGCGGTCCGAGTGGAGTCTCTCGATCCGCACAGTTTCCGGTTTCACACCTTTGCCTGTCGGACGGACTGGATGCCTTACGGCGCCTTCGACGCCGGCGAACTGGTGCGGCTGATGGCCTCGCGCCGCTCCTGCCGGTCGTTCGATCAGAAAAGCGTGGACCGCACGCTGCTCGAGGATCTGGTCCGGATCGGCACGGCCGCGCCGTCCGGAACGAACAGCCAAAACTGGACCTTTACCACCCTTCCCCGCCGCGCGGCGGTGATGGAGTTCGGCAACGCCGTCGGCGCATTTTTCAAGCGCCTGAACCGCATGGCCGGAAACCCGCTGCTGCGCCGCGGCCTGCGGCTCATCGGCCGGCCGGAGCTCGCGGATTATTATCGGGATTACCACCAGAGCGTGGAGGAGGGCTTGGCCGATTGGGAAAAGCGCGGCCGGGACCGGTTGTTCCACGGGGCGCCGGCTGTCATCATCATCGGATCGACGCCCGGCGGGAGCTGCCCGGCCGAAGACGCCCTGCTCGCCACCCAGAACATCCTGCTCGGTGCGCATGCGCTGGGGTTGGGCACCTGCCTGATCGGGTTCGCCGTCAGCGCCATCCAGAAAGACGGCCGGATAAAGGACCTGCTGAAAATTCCGCGAGATGAAAACGTGCACGCCGTGATCGCCGTCGGCCACCCGGCGGTGACCTACCAGCGGCTGACGGGCCGCAAAAAAGCCGTGTCGAGATTCGTTGAGCCCTGATGCGCGCTATGCTCCGCGGATTGCATTCTCTGTACTTATCAGGCCGGGTGGACTTCACGAGGCCGCAGCCCCTTCCACGGCTTGATCTTCCTCAGCGTCTCGGCGAGAGTTTCTTCCGCCACCTCCGTGTCATAGGCTGCCTGCGCGCGCAGCCAATAGCCGTTGGAAAGGCCGAAGAACCGGCATAGGCGCAGGTCGGTATCGGCTGTTATGGCGCGCTTGCCCGCCACGATCTCACCGATCCGCTGGGCGGGCACACAGATCTCCTTGGCGAGGCGGTACTGGGTGAGGCCCATCGGCCCCAGGAATTCCTCGCGCAGCAACTCGCCGGGCGTCACAGGTTTGAGCTTACGCATCGCTTTTCCCCCTAATGGTAGTCCACGATCTCTACGTCCTCCGCGCCTGCGGCCATCCAGCGGAAGCACACACGAAACTGGTCGTTCACGCGGATACTATACTGCCCAGCGCGGTCACCCCTGAGCGCCTCCAGCCGGTTGCCCGGCGGTATGCGGAGGTCATCTATTCGGCCCGC
>Ga0209262_10000824_pt1 | contig 13178 bp, 11 predicted proteins | sample Lowcelwee11metaG_FD_187171 | JGI IMG/M metagenome (GOLD analysis project Ga0209262, IMG submission 187171) | Freshwater pond sediment microbial communities from the University of Edinburgh, under environmental carbon perturbations - Low... | ecosystem: Environmental > Aquatic > Freshwater >...
CCGCGCAACGACGAAATAGCTCGTCAGCGAATTCCGATCACTATCCGCTATCCGCTATCCGCTTCCACCATGCGATTCCGCGTCATCGGCCGGCTCCTGCAGATCCAGCGCGTGCTCGTGCGCCACGGGCTCGACGAGATCATCCTCGCCACGCACCTGTTCCGTCCGTTGCGCTACGCGTTCTACCTGTCGCCGGCCACGTGGTTCGAGCGCAGCAAGGGCGGCACGCGCGGCGAACGCATCCGGCTCGCGCTCGAGGAACTCGGGCCGATCTTCGTCAAGTTCGGCCAGGCGCTCTCGACGCGCCGCGACCTGCTGCCGTCCGACATCGCCGACGAGCTCGAGAAGCTGCAGGACCGCGTGCCGCCGTTCCCCGGCGCCGAAGCCCGCGCGATCATCGAGCGCGCCTACGGGCGGTCCGTAACCGAAGTGTTCGAACAGTTCGACGAAACGCCGCTCGCGGCCGCCTCGATCGCGCAGGTGCACGTCGCCCGGCTGCGCTCCGGCGAGGACGTCGTGGCCAAGGTCGTGCGCCCCGGTGTGCGCGAGCGGATCGAGCGCGACCTCGAGGTGATGCACGTGCTGGCCCGCCTGGCGCGCGACTATTCGCGCGAGGGCCATCGCCTGCGGCCGGTCGAGGTGGTGCGCGAGTACGAGAAGACCGTGATCGACGAGCTCGACCTGATGCGCGAGGCGGCGAACGCCGCGCAGCTGAAGCGCAATTTTGCCGGTTCGGACCTGCTCTACGTGCCGCAGGTGTACTGGGACTACTGCCGCCCGGAAGTGATGGTGATGGAACGCATCCGCGGCGTCATCGTCAGCGACATGGACGAGCTGCGCCGTCGCGGCACCAACATCCAGCGCCTCGCGGAGAACGGCGTGACGATCTTCTTCACGCAGATGCTGCGGCACAACTTCTTCCACGCCGACATGCACCCGGGCAACATCTTCGTGCAGCTCGAGGACCCGGAGTACCCGAAGTACTGCGCGGTCGACTTCGGCATCGTGGGTTCGCTCGACGAGCGCGACCAGCATTACCTGGCCGAGAATTTCCTCGCCTTCTTCGACCGCGACTACAACCGGATCGCCCGGCTGCACGTCGATTCGGGCTGGGTGCCCGCCGATACGCGCGTGGACGAACTCGAGGCTGCGGTGCGCACGGTCTGCGAACCGATCTTCAACAAGCCGTTGTCGGAAATCTCGTTCGGCCAGGTGCTGCTGCGGCTGTTCGAGACGGCGCGCCGCTTCCAGATGAACGTGCAGCCGCAACTGATCCTGCTGCAGAAGACGCTGCTGCAGATCGAAGGGCTCGGCCGGCAGCTCTACCCCGAGCTCGACCTCTGGAAGACCGCGCAGCCGGTGCTGAAGGACTGGGCCTCGGACCGCCTGAGCGGCCGCAACCTCGCGCTGCAGCTGCGCCGGCAACTGCCCGACTTGAGCGAAGCGCTGCGCATGCTGCCGCAGGTGCTGCAACAGGCCGTCCAGCAGGCCTCCGAAGGCAACTTCCGCATCAAGGTCGAGCAGCCGGGCATCGAGGTGCTGCGCGAGGAAATCCGCGCGAGTGCGCGGCGTCGCGATGCGACGATCGTCGGCGCGGTCACGCTGCTCGGCGGCATCGTCTGGCTGTCGATCGCCGGCACGCCGTGGCCGGGAATCCTGCTGTGCGCGGGTGGCGCCATCGCAATCGCGATCGCCCGGAAATAGCTATTTGCGCTCGATCCAGAGCGCGCGCGCCCGCGCGCAGAGCTCGCCGTCCTCGTCGAAGATTGCCGTGCCGGCGCGGTACTTGCGCCCATCGACGCCGATCTTCCAGCCGATGACCGTGCAGGACTCGCCGACGTGCACCCGGCGGTCCACGTGCGCCTGCATCTCGCCGAGCAGCATCAGGCGGCGACCGCCCGAAACGGCGAAATAGCCCGGACAGTCGAGTGCGGCCCACAGGAATTCGGCCGCCACCTTGCCGTCGCCCGCATCGAGCGAGTCCGGCGGCAGCCAGGGGGCGGCAACGATGCCGCTCTCGAGCATGCCCGGGAAGATCCGCAGCCCGTCGCCACGCCGCCGGTGCGGCCCGCAGACGAAGCATTCCGGGAAGGCGTGCTCACGGAATCCCGGGTAGTGCTGCGAAGCCCACACGGCCTGCACGTATTGCGGCGGGGGCGGAACCTCGAGATCGAGTCTCGCAGGCGTGGCGCGCGCGATCGGTACCGTCGCCGACGAAAGCAGCCAGGTGCCGTCTGCTTGCTGCTCGAGCCCGAGCGGCGTTTCAAGCGGGGGCGGCGCCAGCAACCGGACGACGAGATCGGCGTGCGCCGTCGCCGCGATCAGGCCGCACACGTAGCCACCGTTGCCGGAGTCCGGCGGGCCCTTGTAGCGGCTCGCGATGGTCAGCGTCGTCAACGCGAAGACTCCGGCAACGGTGCGGCCGCGGCGCAGTGCCAGCACTGCGAGAACTGGGGCTCGATGCGCTCGCCACAGCCCGGGCAAGTCCAGGGGTCGCCCTCCCCGGTCGAGCGCAGCGCCTCGTCGATCAGCCCACGGGCGCGCAGCGCGTCGCCGGGCTGGCGCACCCAGAGTTCCGGCCAGCACTCCACGAACGGAATCTCGCCGATCGCGCCGCCGAGGCGATCGTTGCGCACCAGGCACTCGATCCCGGCGGACTCGAGCACGTTGCGCAGGTGCGCGACTTCGACGACGGATTCTGCAGTGTAGATCTTGCGCACTCGGGGCGGGTTCGCGGTTAGCATCCTGCGATGCACGAATCCCATGCCGTTACGATACTGGCCCGGCGCTTTCCGGCAAAGCGCGCCTTCATTACCGGCGCCGGCAGCGGCCTCGGGCGCGCCTTCACGGCAGAACTGGCGGCCGCCGGCTGGCGACTCGGCTTGCTCGACGTGTCCGCGGGCCGACTCGCCGCGGTCGAGGCAGAGTTAGGTGGCGCCGATGACCGCATTTCCTGCTACGCCGGGGACGTGGCGAACGAGTCGTTCGTCGCCGGTTCGATCACGGATTTCGCGTCCTGGGCTGGCGGACTCGACCTGATGATCAACAATGCCGGAGTCGCGGCCGCGGGACCGATCGAGTCCACGCCTGCAGCGGACTGGCGCTGGATCGTGGACATCAACCTGCTGGGCGTGGTCTGGGGTTGCCAGGCGGCTGCGGTTTGCATGCGGCAAGCCCGGTCCGGACTGATCCTGAACATCGCGAGTTCGGCGGGATTCGCGTCCGCGCCGCAGATGTCCGCCTACAACGCGACCAAGGCTGCGGTCATCTCGCTGAGCGAGACGCTGGCGGCCGAGCTGTCCGGCACCGGGGTGCAGGTTTCGGTGGCCATGCCGGGGTTCTTCCGCACGGCGCTGCTCGAAACGCTGCGCGCACCACCCGAGGCGAGCGGACTGGCGCGCCGCCTCATGCAGGGCTCCCGCTACGACGCAGACGCCGCCGCCCGGGCGATCCTTGCAGCAGCTGCGGAACGAACGCTGTACGTCGTGTGGCCGCGCGAGTACCGCTGGGCGTGGCGCCTGAAGCGCTTCTTCCCGCTGTGGTTCCTCAGGCGCCTCGAGACGCTGCGAGACGCGCAGCTGGCACGCTCGAGTCCACCGCCACGATGAAGCGGGTGTAGATCTCCGGCAGCCGCTCGAGCACGCGCTCCTTGCCGAGCAACTCGCTGCCGGCAATGGCCCGCCGCAACACCGGCAAGGTCAGCGTCTCGAGTGCCTCGTTGGCCACGGGCCAGTAGCTCAAGTGCCAGGCTTCGACGCCGGCGCCGCCGAGCACCGACGCATACGGGCGGTAGAAACCGAAGCGACTCATGTTGGCGTCGAGCCACGGCGTGAGCTGCGCGAACACGCCGCCTGGCGCGTATTCCTCGGCGACGAGTTGCACGCGGTAGCCGTCCGGCACGGCCGACGAGTCGATCACGTCGATGTCCGAGCCCCAGTGGTGACGGGTGCCGCCGGGCAAGGCGGACCAGCGGAGGATCGCGGCGATGCGCGCGTCCTCGTCCAGTGCAGCGGCGTCGAGCGGGCGGCCCGCGTCGTCGAGCAGCGGACGCTCGCCGCGCCACTTGGCGTTCCAGATGCTCAACTGGCGGTCGAAGTCGCGGAAACTCGATGCGGCCTCCAGAGCGATGCCAGCACGCGCGGCCGCATCGCGCATCGCGAGAAAGGCCGCGACGACCGCGTAATGCAGCGTGCAGCGCGGCTGCTCGAGTTCCACGACGTGCGTCCGGGTCCGGCCGGTCAGCTCGAGTTCATTCATGCCCTGCTCCGCGTCGGCCGCAAGCATACCGGAGTCGGCCGGTCGCCCGCGGTATCCGGCCGCCGCGCGGCTGTCGGAGAAATTGCCACTTTCGGCCACGAATTCAGGGATTCCCTTGCTCGCAGGCCGCGCGGCGCCGGTCTATGATGCTCGCGGGGTCGCCTAGAACAACAGCAACCAGGACGAGGGGGTGCCCCACGGGTGGGCAGCGGGCAATGCGCGGTTTAGGTCTCAAGACACGATACGTGCTCATCGTGCTGGCGATCGGCCTGGTGCTGACGACGTCGGTTGCGTTGATCATCGCGTTCAGCGAGCGCCACGAGCCGCAGCACCAGATCGCGTGGTTGCTCGGCACCGGTCTCGTGCTCACGCTGCTCGGCGCCTGGGTCACGGCCCGGATGATTTCGCGAATCGACCGTGGCATGGCCGAGCTGATGACCCGCGCCGAGCGCATCGGTCGCGGCGTGTACTCGGACCCGATCCCGCGCAGCGACGTGCCGGAGATCGCGCCGCTGGCGAAAGCGCTCGAGCAGATGCGGCAGGCGCTCACCGGCACGGCGATCTCGCGCAATTACCTCGACACGCTGCTGAACAGCATGAGCGACGCCGTGCTGGTCACGGCGCCGGACGGGCGGATCCGGACGGTCAACGTGGCTGCCTGCGAGTTGCTCGGTTTCGAGACGGGCGAACTGGTCGGGCTCGAGTTCGAGTCACTGGTCGCCGAGCCGCATCGGGACGCCTTCGCGATCGAGAAACTGCTCGCCGAACCCGGCGAAACCGTCGTGCGCACGGTCCGCGGCCAGACGATCCCGGTCTCGGTGAGCGCCTCGGTGATCTCGAGCGAAGACCCCGGCTTCCAGGGCAACATCTTCGTGCTGCGCGACGTCACCGAGCGCAAGCGGGCCGAGCGCCGCATCCGCTACCTGGCCCGGTTCGACATGCTGACGAAGATGCCGAACCGCATGCAGTTCCAGCACCTGCTGCACCAGGCCATCACGCGTTGCCTGCGGGCGGACCGCGGCCTCGTGTTGCTGTACATCGACGTGGACAATTTCAAGGACGTCAACGACACGTTCGGGCATGCGACCGGCGATCGCGTGCTCGAGACGATGAGCGAACGCCTGGTCCGGGCCTTGCCGAAGGAGTCGGTGCTGGGCCGCCTGGCCGGCGACGAGATCGCCGTCTTCGTCGAGTCTGCGGCGGATGCGCAGGGGCGGCGCGAGCAGGCGTCCGTGCTGGCCCGGCTGGTGCTGAACGAAGTGTCGCGTCCGCTGCACGTGGGCGAGAACGAGATCGAGGTCACGGCGAGCGTCGGCATCGCCGTGGCGCCGGACGACGCGGACAACGTCATCGACCTGATCCGTAATGCGGATGCGGCGATGTACCACGCGAAGCGCGGCGGCCGGAATTGCCACGTGTTCTACGCGCCGGACATGAATGCGGCGGCGGTCGAGCGGCTGATGTTGAAGAGCAAGCTGCGGCGCGCGCTGGAGCGAAACGAGTTCCTGGTGCGCTACCAGCCGAAGGTGGATCTCGCCACCTCCCGGGTCGTGGGCGCCGAGGCGCTGCTGCGCTGGCGGCTGACCGGCCACGGCGACATCGCGCCCTCGCAGTTCATCCCGCTGGCCGAGGAATCGCACCTGATCCGGGACATCGGCGCGTGGGTGCTGAACCAGGTCTGCGGCGACTATGCGGCGTGGCAGAAGGAGATCGCCGACCCCGGCATGGTGGCGATCAACCTCTCGCTGAAGGAACTGAGCCAGGCGAGCTTCATTCCTCACTGCCGCTCGGTGTTCGAGAAGCACGGCGTCTCGCCGAGCCGCGTCGAGCTCGAGATCACGGAGACGACGCTGATGCTGGACGCGGAGCGCACGTTGCCGCTGCTCGACGAGCTGCGTGCAATGGGCGTCCACCTGTCGATCGACGACTTCGGCACCGGCTACTCGAGCCTGAGCGCGCTGCAGCAGTTCCCGATCGGCACGCTGAAGATCGACCAGTCGTTCGTGCGCAATGCCGCGACGGATCCGGACGACGCCACGATCGTCCGCACGATCATCGAAATGGGCCGCAGCCTCGGCCTGCAGGTGCTTGCCGAGGGCATCGAGACCGAGGAGCAGCGCGACTTCCTGCTGCAGAGTGGTTGCCAGTTCGGCCAGGGCCGCCTGTTCGGCCACCCGGTGTCGGCCGACGAGTTCCTCGAACTCGTGCTCAAGCAGGCAACGGGCGAACACCCCGTGTTGCGCCTGCCCGCTTGAATCCAGTCCGCGCGAAAGAGAGAAAAAGATGGGCGGGGGAAGCCCCGCCCAAACGGGGGTCATCGTTGACGGCGGAAAGGCTATCGACCCACCCGCTCACCTGTCAATAGTTTGTACAGCTTCTTGGTGTACATTTAATTCACATCCAGCCGTTAACCCGTATCATCGACCCCATGTATTCGATCAAAGCCGTTTCGCAGGCCACCGGCCTGACCGTAGAAACGCTCCGCGCGTGGGAGCGCCGCTACGGAATCGTCGCCCCGAACCGGGATCCGACCGGTCGCCGCGTCTACCGGGCGGACGACGTCCTGCGCCTGAGGCGGCTCCGCGAGGCCACCGAGCGCGGCCACCCGATCGGTCGCCTCGCCGAGCTGAGCGAAGAGAGCCTGGCGCAGCTGCTGAACGAGGCGCCGGACCGTCGCACGCGGGCGACGTCGAGCGCCTTCGTCGAGCGCATCCTCGAGGCCGCAAAGGAGTACCGCTCGGCGGAATGCGAACAGGCACTGACCCTCGCGATCGCGATGATGCCGCCGCAGCGGCTCGTCAGCGACGTGCTGCAACCGCTGCTGCGCGAGGTCGGGGAGCGCTGGCACCGGGGCGAGTTTGCCATTTCGCAGGAGCGGCTCGTCTCGACCATCGTGCGGCGGCACGTCGGCCTGATGCTGGACACGTATGACCGCACGGCACGGCACCAGGCGATCGTCTTCGCGACGCTGCCCGGCGAGCGCCACGAGCTTGGCCTGCTGATGTCGGCGATGATCTGCGCCAGCCGCGGCTTCAAGACCCATTACCTCGGTCCGGACCTGCCGGAGGCCGAGATCGCCCGCTATGCGCGCGAGGTGGGAGCCTCGATCATCGCGCTGAGTGTCGTGCTGCACGAACAGCTTGCGCGGCTGCCGCAGCAACTCGAGTCGCTGGCCGGGGCGATGGCTCCGGGGTCCGTCATCTGGCTCGGCGGCCTGCCGCCCGACGCGCTGCCGCGGGATTCCATTCCGGAGGGTTGCGTGATGCTGCGCAGCTACGCGGAACTCGAGCAGCGGCTCGACATGCTGGCGGCCTGAGGGCTGCGATTACCTGGCCGCCTGCTCAGCGCTGCGCGCCGGTCGAAGCCTCCCGCAGCCGGACGACCGTATCCTGCAACGCCTCCGCCGTGGCCCGTTCGAAGGATTCGAGCACCGCCGCTCGCCGATTGTCGGCGGCCCCCGCTTCCGCGCGCACCACGAAGCTCGCCAGTCGCTGCGCCTTGCGAGTGTCCACGAGGGTGACCTGCATCTCCACGCGGACGACCGGCACCCCGGCGCCGCCGGCATAGACGGCCTCGAAGCTGCGCAACTCGACGTCGAGCGAGAGGTCCACGGGAACGCGGCTCGGCGCCGCCACCACGGTGGCGAACCGGCCATCGGCCGCCAGCGCGCGCACCAGCAACTGCTGCAGCATCTGCGGCGCGGGCTCCGCCCAGCGCACGCCCGAGAAATAGTCGAAGCGGCTGTCCGGCTGGACGACCGCGATGCGCTCGGTATCGAGCGAAGTCGACGCGCGCGGCGGCGCGACCGCCAGCGCCAGCGGCAGCGGGTCGCCGCGGTCCGGCAGGCTTGTGCCCGCCAGCCTGTAAACCTCCGGGGCCTCGTTGTTCGACTCGAGCAGCGAACCCACGCAACCGGTGCACAGGACGGCCGCCACGAGCATCGTCGCCAGTCTCTTCACGGTGCGATCTCCAGGCCGCGCTCCTTCGACTCACGCAACAGGCTCGCAGGCTGGTCGCGCAGCGTGCGCGCGAGGGCACGGACCTCGACGCTCGCTTCACGGACGTCGACGACCAGCTGCTGCAGGTCCGCGACGCCGCTGCCCGCGAAGCCGGCGAGCGCCGCTTCGTTGCCGGCCACGATGCGCTCGAGGCTCGCGGCGGTTCGAGCGAGCTTCTCCGCGGCGACCCGCGTGCTGGCAAGCGACGCCTCGAGTCCCGGCTGCGAGTTCGACGCGATCGACTGCATGCGTTGCGCCAGCGTCGTGACCTCCGCCGAGGTGCGGCGCAGTTCCGCAGCGAGCGCCGCCGTATCGCGCGAGATGGCCGGCAGCTCCACCGACGCCTCGCGCAGGTTGCGCAGCGAATCGCTGACCGCGGCCAGGTTTTCGTCGCCGAGCAACGATTCGATCCTGACCATCACGGCGCCGACATGCCTGACGAGATCGGGCAGCTTCTCGAGGAACGCCTCGATGTCGCCCTTGCGCGCGGGGATGACTGCATGCCTTTCGCCTTGCGCCAGCGGCGCGGCGGCGTTCGCCTCGGGGTCGAGCTGCAGGTCGATGAAGAGCAGTCCGGTGAGACCGAGCAGGCCGAGCCTGGCGCGCGTGGCGCCCGACAAAGGCGCCTCCGAGTCGATCTCCGCGACGACCCGGACGCGACCCGGGTCCTTGCGGCTGACGGACAGGTGCTCGACGCGACCGACGTCGACGCCGAGATAACGGACCGGACTGCCCTGCGCCAGCCCGCTCACGGAGCCGTCGAAGTGGATCTCGTAGCGATCGTAGGTGCGTCGGTCGCCCTGGCCGGAATACCACCAGACGAACGCGACGGCGGCGGCCACGGCGGCCAGCGCAAACAGCGCGACGGCGACGTAGCGGGCGTCACGTTCCATCGCCGGACTCCAGCCGCTCGGTCACGGCCCGGCCGCGCTCGCCGTGGAAATAGTGGCGAATCCACGGGTGCTCGTTGGCGACGATGCCTTCGAGCGTGTCGAGAATGACCTTGCGATCGACCAGCACGGCGACACGGTCGCACGTCCTCGCAAGGGTGTCCAGATCGTGCGTGACCATCACGATCGTGAGTCGCAACGTGTCGCGGAGGTACAGCACGAGCTCGTCGAACGCCGAGGCCGCGATCGGGTCGAGGCCCGCGGTCGGTTCGTCGAGGAACAGGATCGCCGGGTCGAGCGCCAGCGCGCGGGCGAGCGCAACGCGCTTCACCATGCCGCCCGAGAGTTGCGCCGGAAACTTCGCGGCGGTGTCGAGCGACAGGCCCACCATCCGCAGCCTGAGCTCGATGAGGCGCTGCAGCGAGGCTTCATCGACCTCGATCGCCTCGACGATCGGCAGCGCGATGTTGTCGGCCACCGTGAGCGAGCTGAAGAGCGCGCCGTGCTGGAACGTGACGCCGTAGCGGCGCTTGACCTCGCGCAGCTCGCGGTCGCCCAGGCCGGTGATTTCCCGGCCCTCGACCTCGACCGTGCCGGAATCGGGGCGGCGCAGGCCGAGCAGCGTCTTGAGCAGCACGCTCTTGCCGCTGCCGGACCCGCCGACGATGCCGAAGATCTCGCCGGCCTGGACGTCGAAGCTCACCCCGTCGTGCACGACCTGGGGGCCGAACCGGTTGACGATGTCACGCACGACGATCAGCGGCGTCGCGTCCATCAGAAATCGATCTCGAGGAAGAAGATCGCGAACAACGCGTCGGCGAAGATCACCAGGAAGATCGATTGCACGACCGCGACCGTGGTCAGCCGCCCGAGCTCGCGCGAGGACTCCTGCACCTGGAGGCCGCGCAGCGTCCCGGTGAGCGCGATCAGCAGGCCGAACACGGGCGCCTTGACCAGGCCGGCCCAGAACGTCGTGTCGGCGACCGCCGAGTCGAGGCGCATCACGAACTGCGACCAGGGCAGGTCGATCAGGTAGCTCGTCAGCAGCGCGCCGCCGGCGAGTCCCATCGCGTCGGCGACGACCGTCAGCAGCGGCATCACCAGCACGAGCGCCACCACGCGCGGCAGCACCAGCACCTCGTACGGATTGAGTCCCATCGACTCCAGCGCATCCACCTCGTCGTTCAGCTTCATGACGCCGAGCTCGGCCGCGTAGGCGCTGCCGGTGCGGCCGGCGACCATGATCGCGGTGAGCAGCACGCCGAGCTCGCGCAGCACGCCGATCGCCACCAGATCCACCGTGAAGATCTCCGCGCCGAAGGGGCGCAGCTGCTGCGCGCCGATGTAGGCGGAAATGACGCTGATCAGGAACGCGATGACGGCGACGACCGGAATCGCCTGGACCCCGGTCTCGTGCATGTGTCGCACCACCGACGGGATGCGCAACCGCTTGACGCTGCGCCAGGCCGTCGCGGCGCTCGCCAGCAGCCGGCCGCCGAAAACCAGCGACTCGTACGTGCTGTGGCCGTGATCCGCGAGCCGCCGTCCCGCGGCCGTGAGCCAGGCCCGGAGCGACGCGGGCGGCGCGACGGGCAGCGCCCCGCCGCCCTGGGCCTCGAGCTCGGCGAAATACGCGAAATGCCGGGGCTGCGGACCGTGCAGTTCGACCTGGCTGCCCGCCGCGCGCAGGTCATTGACCACGCCGTGCAGCAACCAGGCCGGGCCGATGTCGAGGTCCCCGGCGGCGGACAGGTCGATCTGCAGCGACCCCGGGGCCACGGTCCGCAACCGCTCGAGCTCGCGCGCAAGCACCGGCGCGCTGGCCATCGGGCAGGCACCCGTCAGCGCCAGGCGTCCGGCGCCCGGGTCGTACTCGGCCGAAAACCCGGTCGAGCCCGGCCGTGAGTCGCGGGCGGACTCGGTCATCACTCGCTCACCTCGCGGATTTCCGCAGCCAGCCGGAATGCTAGCATCGGGTCGGGCGCATAGTGAGGGCCGATGGGCGGCGACATCCTTTCACAGATCCTGATCCTGCTCGCGGGCTCCGTCGTCGTGCTGAGCCTGGTGCGCCGCTTCGCATTGCCGCCGATCCTCGGTTATCTCGTGGTCGGCATGCTGCTCGGGCCGCACGCGCTGGGGCTCGCTGCCGACACCGGCGCCGTGCACCTGCTCGCCGAGATCGGCGTCGTGTTCCTGGTCTTCACGCTGGGGCTCGAGTTCTCGCTGGCGCGGATGATCGCGATGAAGGCCGAGGTGCTCGGCGTCGGCGGGCTGCAGATGGTGCTCACGACCGCGGTCATCGGCGGGACGGTCTGGGCCCTCGGCGTCGATCCCGCAGTCGCGATCGTGATCGGTGGCGCGCTCGCGATGTCCTCGACCGCGATCGTCGTGCGCCAGCTCGGCGAGCAGCTCGAGATCAACCGCACGCACTCCCGGCTGGCAGTCGGCATCCTGCTGTTCCAGGATCTCGCGTTCGCGCCGTTCCTCGCGCTGGCCACGTCGCTCGCCGCCGCCGAGGACATCCTGAGCCCGACGTGGTTGCTCGGCATGGTGGGCCGCGCCATCGTCGCCTTGCTGCTGGTGCTGTTCGTGGGCCGCCGGCTGCTGCGACCCCTGTTCGGCGAGATCGCCCGCCACCGCAGCAGCGAAACCTTCACGCTGACCGTGCTGTTCGTCGCGCTGGGCAGCGCCTGGGCGACCAATGCGCTCGGGCTCTCGTTGGCGCTGGGCGGCTTCCTCGCCGGCATGCTGCTCGCGGAAACCGAGTTCCGCCACCAGACCGAGGCGGTGATCAAGCCATTCCAGGACATCCTGCTCGGGCTGTTCTTCGTCTCGGTCGGCATGCTGCTCGACCTGCGGTTGCTGCTCGGGCAGTTGCCGCTGGTGCTGCTGCTGCTCGTCGCGCTGCTCGTGACCAAGGCGCTGGTCATCCTGCTGATCGCCCGGCAGTTCGTGCCCAACACGCGCAAGGCGCTGCGTACCGGCATCGTCGTCTGCATGGGTGGCGAGTTCGGGTTCGCGCTGCTGACGCTGCTGCTCAAGGGTCGCGTCATCGACCCCGGCATCGTGCAGGCGCTGCTGACGACGGTCGCGCTCAGCATGGTGCTCGGCCCGCTGATCGTGCGTTACAACAGCCGCATCGCCGACCTGATCCTGCGGCGCCCGACGGCAGTGGCTTCGGAAGTTGCGCTCGAGACGGCGGCGACCCGCGAACTGGCAAGCCGCGAGCACGTGATCATCTGCGGTTTCGGGCGGGTCGGGCAGAACCTGGCGCGTGTGCTGGAAAAACACGGCTTCGAGTACATCGCACTCGATCTCGACCCGTTCCGGATCCGCGATGCGCGCCAGGCGGGCGACCCGGTGGTCTATGGTGACGCGTCGGAGCCCGAAGTGCTGCGCGCGCTCGGCATCGATCACGCCAGCGTCGTCGTCGTCTCGTTCGACGGCCCGGAGACCGCGCTCAAGGTCGTGCGGGCCGTGCGCCAGCTGCGCGGTGACGTGCCGGTACTGGTGCGGACCGAGGACGACTCGAAGCTCGATGCACTGCAGGCGGCTGGCGCGACCGAGGTGATCCCGGAGATCTTCGAGACCAGCCTTTCGCTGGTCTCGCACGTGCTGCTGTTCCTGAACGTGCCCGCGCGCGAGATCCTCGAGACCACCGAGGACATCCGCCACGACCGGTATGCGATCCTGCGCAGCGTCTTCCGTCGCCGCGAGGCCCGGCCACTCGAGGACGACCACTCGATGCGCCAGCAGCTGCGGACGGTCGTCCTGCCGCCCGGCGCCACGTCGGTCGGACGCGCCATCGGCGAACTCGGCCTCGACCGCCTGAACGTCGTCGTCACCGCGCTGCGTCGCGAAGGCATCGTCGGCCGCGAGCCCGATGCCGGCACGAGGCTGCGCGAAGGCGACGTGCTCGTGCTCTGGGGCACGCCGGAGGACCTCGAGCACGGCGAGAACCGGCTGCTGATGGGCCGGAGGAAGAAGCGGATAGGGGATAGGGGATAGGGGATAGGAGATGGGGGATAGGGGG
>Ga0209262_10000826_pt1 | contig 13158 bp, 8 predicted proteins | sample Lowcelwee11metaG_FD_187171 | JGI IMG/M metagenome (GOLD analysis project Ga0209262, IMG submission 187171) | Freshwater pond sediment microbial communities from the University of Edinburgh, under environmental carbon perturbations - Low... | ecosystem: Environmental > Aquatic > Freshwater > Pond...
GAGAAAGGCGATGGCGATTCCCAGGCCGGAAATCAGCGCCAGCAATTTCCCCATCTGCTCCTCGTAGTGATAGACCTTGCCGAATAGTTCATCCAGGAACGCATAGTCGAAGGGAACGCCGGGAAAATGGACCCCCCACGTTTTCTTCACGGCAGCCAGGGCCTGGGAGATGCGCGTTGTATCCAGCGTCAGAGTGATGGTCCGCAGCAGGGATTTTTCAATGTCCAGCACTATGGGCTCGACGCTGTCCTTCAGACCCAGGAAATGAAAATCTGCGGTCACGCCGATAACGCTCTTTGTCTTGCGGTGGTAATGGGCGGTCCAGACCGTACCCAGGACGCTTTGCGGCGTAAAACCCATTTCGCGGGCGCCGGCTTCGTTGACGATGTAAGCCGCCTCCTCGTCATTTCCCGCGTCTTTTTGGAAAGTCCGGCCCGCGGCCATGGCGATGCCATACGATCTGATGAAATCATAGTCCACGGTCAGGACCTTCAGCCTTTTGGAATTCCGCGCGCTGAACGCAGCCCCTTTTTGCAGGTAATACCCGCCCTCAATGACCTCTCCGGGAACCGACGATGACACGGTGGCGCCGGTGATGCCGTCATTTTTCAGAAAATCATTTTTTATGGCTTCGTAGTTGCGCCGGAAGTAGCGCTGGTTGCTTTTGACCTCCAGGATCAGTTTTTGCTCCCGGGAAAATCCCAGGGCTTTCCCTTTCATGAAGGTCAACTGGCGGAACACGACCAGCGTGCTCACCACCATGAAAATGCAGATGGCGAACTGGCCCAGGACCAGCAAGCGCTGTACCACATTGCCCTGTTTTCCCGACATGTCCTGGTTATTCAGATTGCTGACCGGTTTAAACCTGGAAAGGATCAGGGCCGGGTACATGCCGGCACTGAACCCGACGATCAGGAAAAGGACCAGGAGCGAACCCAGGACCAGCGGTTGGCCAAGAACCTGGAACGTGATGGCCGTGCCCGCCATGCGGTTGAAATAACGAAGCAGCAGGGATAAAAAAGCAAATGCCGCCACGAAGGCCAGGAACGTGATGACCAGCGATTCGCCGAGAAACTGAACAACCAGGTCCCCGCGGCTGCCGCCGAGCGTTTTGCGGATGCCCACTTCGCGGCTGCGGGCCGCGGCCAGGGTGGCCGAGAGATTGACGAAATTGATGCACCCGATCAGCAGGATCAGCAGGGCCACGAGAGAATAAATATAAATGTAATACATGCTTCCCGGGGGCTCGATCTCGTCGGGCAGGTTGGAGCGCATATGCAGCGCAGCCAGCGGCTGGAGAAAAAACTCGTTCAAACGCATCGGCTTCCCCGTGTGCTTGGCAAAGTCCGCGGCGATCCGTTCCGAATAAGGCCGCAGTTGCCGCGCAAAAGCTTCCGGGGAGACATTCCGCCCGAGTTTCACATAGGTATACTTGTTGTGGTATTCCCCCCAGTCCTGGTCAAGGGAGGGCGCATGGGCCAGCAGCGTGGGCATGGAGATCAGCAGGTCATACTTGAAGTGGGTGTTGGCGGGAGCATCACGGACCACGCCGGTCACCAGGAAGTCCTCGATCACGGAGGCGCCGGTGTCGTAATCGATCTCGATGCTCAGGCTGCGGCCCAGGGGCGGCAGGGAGCCAAAATATTTGCGGGCCGTGCCCGCGCTGATGACGACCGTTTTCGGCTGCGCCAGGGCCGTGCGGGCGTTGCCCTCCAGGAAAGGAATGCGCAGGATCTTGAAGATCCCGGCATCGGCGAACCAGACCCGCTTCTCGAAAAAGCGGTTCTCCCCCCGGGTCACAAGCACATGCTTGGCGTTTTCGAAAGGCGGGATCACCCGGGCGACAACTTCGGCCTGGCTAAGCTGTTCTTTAATGGCAACGGCCAGTGGCGCCGGGGTCGAAGCCGCGGTGAACTCGCCAATATCGGTGATGCGGCGGTTGGCGATGCGGTAGATCCGCTCATGGTCCGGATGATGGGTGTCATAGGTCAGCTCGCTGACCACATAAAGGATGACCACCATGCTGCAGGCCAAGCCCACGGCCAGGCCAAAGACCTTGATCAGGAAAAACCCCTTGTTTTTCAGCATGTTGCGAGATGTGATCTCCAGGGTGTTTTTCAGCATCAGCAGTTTCCAGTAGAACTGCTGAATGAGAAATCCGGGAAGCGATTTCAGGGCCTGAAAAAAATTCCGGCGCCCGGCGCGATTATCTGTTTTTTGCTTGATCATGCTGTGGGTCTCCTTATGCGGACGTGCTCAGTAAAAAAATGAGCAGCAGCAGGAGGAAAAGGATGCGTTTCATGTTTTCTCCTGATGATGGCAATCCCTTCCCGGTTGAGCTTTTTGAACGCCCCCATTCAGCCGGATCATGACGGCTTCCCCTTGATCTTGTAGAGCACCCGTCCCAGGTAGCCGCTCCCGTTGATCTCGGCGATGTACAGTCCCGGCTGCAGGTAGGCCGAGGTTCGCAGCCGCGGCTCGGACAATGAACCCAGCAGCGATTCGGCTTCCCATTCGCATTGGTTGTCGCACAACAGCACCGGCATCTTTTCCGCGCTTAGCTTCATTAAAATTTCCTTCAAGCTCATCCTGCATCCTCCTTGGCAATCATATTCGTGCAATAAAGCAAGCGCCCCGTCCATTGTTCACTGGGCAAGATGCTTCTGCCGGAAGGTCACCGGGATCTTGTGGTCCAGGGGGGCGCCGATCTGGATCAGCTGCCAGTCGGGATCGTGCTCGCGGATCACCTGCTTGAGCATGGCCACCGAGTCCTTCTTTTCCGCGGCATCGGGCTCGAACTCCACGATCTCGACGCGGTACTTCATGATCTGGTGCCGCCCGTTGATGCGCACGTCGATCTCGATGTTCTGCTCGGCTTCCAACACCGGGATTTGCAGAGTGATTTCTTTCATGGTTCCTCCTCGGTTATTCATACCTCAGGCTGTCCACCGGGTTCTGCCGGGCGGCGCGGACCGCTTGGAAACTCACCGTCAAGACAGCGATCAGCATGGCCAGCAAGCCGGACAGCAGGAACATGCCTATGCCGATCCGGGTGCGGTAGGCGAAGCCCTGCAGCCAGCGGTGCATGGCGTAGTACGCCAGGGGCCAGGCGATCAGGGCGGCAATGGCCACCCACTTGACGAATTCGCGCGACAGTAAAACCATAATTTCTGAAACAGTCGCGCCCAGGACCTTGCGGATGCCGATCTCCTTGGTTCTTTTCTCGGCCAGGAACAGGGCCAGGCCGAACAGGCCGAGACAGGCCGTGATCATGGCCAGGATTGTGAACATTTCGAGAATGGACTTGATCGTGCGCTCGGACTTGTAAAGAGCATCAATCTTCTCGTCGAGGAACTCGTAGGTGAAGCGAAAGCCGGCCGGCGCCAGCTTCCTGCTGGTCTTTTCCAGGAACTTCAGTGTCGTCGCGACATTCGTTGGGCTGATCCGCAGGCTGATATAGGGCCAGCCGCCCTCCGTGTCCCATGTGTACAACGCAGGTTCGATCGGCTGGTGCAGTGACATCTGGTGGAAGTCCTTGATGACCCCGATCACGGTCAGCTTTCGTTCAGGAGCCGTCCAGGGGGACGTCTGGGCGCCGATGGTGATGCGCTTCCCGATCGGGGAGCCGGTACCCAGAAGCCCTGCCGCCGTTTCGTTGATGACCACGGATCCCGACTGATCGGAAAGCCGGCCATGGGAAAAAAACCTGCCGGCCGCCATCCTGATGCTGAATGTCCTGAGGTAATCGGGATCGACTGTCGTGGGATAGAACACGATGCGATCGTACGGGTTTTTTCCTTCCCAGGTCAGGTTGTCGATCCCCCTTTGTTCGACCCCGGGCGGCAGGGATCGGGTCATGCTGAGGACCTTGGGATTGGCAAGCAGGGAATTCCTTACGACATTTTCCGGGCCGGGTAAAAAGAAAGTCAGGACGTGATGCGTATTTATTCCCAGGTCCTTGGAGCGCATAAACCTCAGTTGCTTGCTTATGATGAAGGTTCCCATGACGAGGAAGAGCGTCATGGCAAACTGGATGACGACCAGGCTCTTGCGCAGGACGGCCTGGCTGCGGCCGCCTGAAACCGGCCCCCCTTTGAGGATTTGCACCGGCCGGAACGCAGAAAGGATCAGCGCCGGATAGCTGCCGGCCAGCAACCCGGTCAGCAAGGTGATTGCCAGCAATCCAAAAAGCAGCCAGGGTTCGGTCAGGCGGGCCAGGGACAGCTGTCTTTCGGCCAGGTTGTTGAAGAAAGGCAGAAACGCGTAGACCAGGGCCAAGGCCAGGCCCAGGCTGAGAAAGGATACGCCCAGAGCTTCCCCGAGGAACTGCCGTATGAGGTCCGAACGGCTGGCCCCTATAACTTTGCGCAAGCCGACCTCCTTGCCCCGGTTGGCCGAGCGTGCCGTCGACAGATTCATGAAATTGATGCACGCCAACAGCAGGATCAGGGCGGCGGCGAAAGAAAAGATCCAGAGCGTCGTGATGCTCCCCTGGGCATCGTTGTGGGAATCCAGGCGAAAGTTCGACCGCAGGTGCACGTCCTTCAGCGGTTGCAGCCGGAGGGAGGTGTTGGACCGGGAAAGTTTTTCGGAAAAAAATCGCGATATCTTGCGGGATGTCCGGGACACGGAGGCTCCGGGCGCCAGCCGGACATAGAGGCTGAGAAATTTTTCACTCCAATCGCCGTAGTCGACGTGGTGGTAGCGCTGCATGTTGACGCAGGGGATGACGCAGTCGAAGCGCATGTGTGAATTTTGCGGAATGTCGCGGATGACGCCCGTCACGGAATACTCATCGCCGATGCCTATAAATTTCAGCGTCTGGCCCATGGGCTCGCTGTTTTTGAATAGTTTACGGGCCAAGCCCTCCGTGATCACGATCGAGCGCGGTTCGGCCAGGGCCGTCTTCGGATCGCCCTTGATGAAAGGAAAGGAAAACATCGAAAAAAACCGGGGTTCCGCGGCCGCGATGACATCGTCGAAAAAATCCTTTCCGGCATACCTGATCCCGTATTGAAGTCCGCTCCGATACCGGGAAAAGTCGATGATCTCGGGAAACGCCTCCCTGAGGGCCGGGCCCAGCGGCGTGGCGACCTTGGCTTCCATGAACCTGTCATGCTCGGTCCTTGTTTCCGCGATGACCCGGCAGAGCGAATTCCCGTTGACATGGAATCGATCGAAACTGCTCTCGTTCCGAACCCAGAGCATCATCAGGACGCAGCAGGCGATGCCCACGGCCAGGCCGAAGATCGTGATGAACGAATATCCCTTGTGCCTGGCGATGTTGCGCCAGGCGGTTTTCACATAATTTTTAAACATGGAACACCTCGAGTCATTCGTACCTCAGGCTGTCCACCGGGTTCTGTCGGGCGGCGCGGAAGGCTTGGAAACTGACGGTCAGCAGGGCAATGGCCAGGGTCCCCGTGCCGGTCAGGGCGAACAGCCACCAGGCGATGGCCGAGCGGTAGGCGAATCCCTGCAGCCAATTTTTCATCAAAATATAGGCGCAAGGCCAGGCCAGCAGGTTGGCCAGTAAGACCCATTTGGCAAACTGGGTTGAAAGAAGCACGACGATCCCGGATGAAGATGCCCCAAGGAACTTGCGCACGCCAATCTCCTTGGTCCGCTGTTCCGCGATATAGGAAGCCAGGCCGAACAAACCCAGGCAGGCGATGATCACGGCCAGGCCGGCGAATACTTTCAGGAGCGCCCCCATCCGTTCGTCGTCCTGATACATCCGGCCGAAGTCTTCATCGAAGAAACGGTACTCGCTGGGGTACTGCGGGAAAACGTTCGCCCAGGTTCTCTTGACATCCTCCAGGGCTGCCGGGATATCGCCCGCCTTGAGGCGGACGATGGCAAAGCGTAATTCCTCGGGAGCGACGATGACGGCCAAGGGCTCGATGGCATTGCGGACCGACTGGTAATGGAAATTCTTCATGACCCCAACGATCGGTCCATCCACTCCCCAATTGAACCTCTTGCCTATGGCCGCGGCGGGGTCGATCCCCATCAGCTTGGTCACTTCTTCGTTGACCATCCAGGCGCGGCCGCTGTCCGTGGCATATTTCCTGGAGAATGTCCTCCCGGCCGCCATCTCGATCTTAAAGGTTTCGGGATAGTCGAAATCGACCGCGGCGTAGCCGATCAGGTATTTCTGGCTGGGGTCCTTGCCATCCCAGTCGGCACTACTGCCATTGCTGCCGATCTCTGTCGGCTCCTGGTGGGTTGCCGTAACATTCAGCACCCGGGGATTGCGCAGAAGTTGTTCCTTGAGGGTGGCGTAAGAAGAAAATGTCTCTCCGCGCAGCGGCAGGTAGATCAGTTGTTCCTTGTCGTAGCCGAGCTTCTTGTTTCTCATATAATCGATCTGGCGCGCGACGACGCCCATGCCGATGAGCAGGAGAATGGACATGCCGAACTGGAGAACGACCAGGCTCTTGCGCAGCAAGGCGCCTTTGGCGCCGCCGCTCCGGCCGGCTTTCAGGACGTTGGCGGGCTGGAAGGAGGAAAGGAAAAGGGCCGGGTAGCTTCCGGCGATGATCCCGGTGAACAGGGTGACCGCCAGGATTCCCAGCAGGGATCTTCCCTGCAACAGGGATGCCAGGGTCATCATTTTGCCGGAAAGGGTATTGAAAACCGGGAGAAAGAGAAGCACGAGAACGAGCGAGACCGCAGTGGCCAGGAGGGCCGTCAAGATCGATTCGCAGTAAAACTGGCCGATGATGCTTTTCCGCTGGGCACCGACGACCTTGCGCAGCCCGACCTCCTTGGCCCGGTTGGCCGAGCGGGCCGTGGCCAGGTTCATGAAGTTGATGCAGGCGATGAGCAGGACGAACAGGGCGATGATGCTGAAGGTATAGACGTACTGGATCCCCATGTCGTTGCGGCTGAAGCCGAAATAGGCGAACAGCCTCAGGTCAGCCAGGGGCATGAGCATGAAGTCGGGGCCCCGGTAATTCTCAAAACGTTTGCGCAGGGCCGGATCACTTTGGATCTTCTTTTGCAACTCGGGGTCGTTGCCGATCTCGACGACGATCCGGTCCGTGACCAGCCTGGTGATCTTTTCCGCGGCCGTGGCGGCAGTGCTTTGCGGGTTGAGCTGAACGAAAGTCACAATCTCATTGTCGCCCATGGAATCGTTGTACTGGCCCAGGGTCTTGATGAAATCGAAGGGGACAAGCATGTCGAATGATAGCGAGGAGTTCCGGGGGATGTTCTTCAGTACGCCGGTGACCGTAAAGGCATGGGAATTGTTGATGGTCACATTTTTGCCCATGGGATCGGCGCCAGCGAAATATTTTCTGGCCATATCCTCGCTGATGACCAGTGACCCGGGCCTGTTCAACGCGGTCACGGGGTCTCCCTTGAGCAGGGGAAACGTGAACATTTGGAAAATCTGGGGATCTACGGCGATCACCCGGCTCTCGAAAAAGGCGTTCTCCCCGTAACGCACAAGCAGGTCGCCAGGTCTGGCAGCCCGGGTCGCATCTTTGATTTCCGGAATCTCCGCCTTTAATGCCGGTCCCAGGGGAAACGGAGTGACAGGGACGTGGAATTTACCCTGGCCGGTCGCCTGGTCCTGTTCGACCCGGTACAGGGTCCCGGCGTTGGCGTGGAAGCGGTCGAAACTCAGTTCGTCCTGGACCCAAAAAAGGATGAACAGGGCACAGGCCATGCCGACGGCCAAGCCGATGATATTCAGAAAAGAATAGCCTTTGTGGCGGGAGATATTCCGCCAGGCGACCTTCACATAGTTTTTAAACATGGCATAACTCCGGGCATGCTCAGATCACGAAAAAAATGACGGCTACGGCCAGGATGAAAAACAAAGCGTCCTGGATGAGCAGCCGGGTTTTCCCCCGGCGCAGGCGGCGCTGGATTTCTCTCTCCCAGGCGTCCGGGTCAACAGCGGGTCTGCTCTTAAGGTGCCGGCTCATGTCGCCCTCCCTTTTTTGCCGGCGTCCAGGCTGCGGCCGCCGGTATTCATTTCAATTTCAGACATGGTACTTCTGGTTGAAGTTTTCGGTGACGATATGGCCGTCAAACAGGTGCACAATACGCTGGGCGAATTCGGAGTAAGCGGGGGAGTGGGTGACCATGACGATGGTCGTCCCTTCGCTGTGCAGTTGCGAAAGCAGGTTCATGACCTCGTCGCCGTTGGCCGAGTCGAGGTTGCCGGTGGGTTCGTCGGCCAGGATCAGCTTCGGCCGCGCCACCAGGGCACGGGCCACGGCCACGCGCTGCTGCTGGCCGCCGGAGAGCTGCTGCGGGAAGTGGTTCTTGCGCGGGATCAGTTGCATGCGCTCCATGACCTCGAGCACCTTTTTCTTGCGCTCGCCGCTTCCGACCTTGAGGTAGAGCAGGGGCAGTTCGATATTCTCGAAAACGGTAAGCTCGTCGATCAGGTTGAAGCTCTGGAAGACGAAGCCGATGTTGGCCTTGCGCAGCTGGGCGCGCTGGCGTTCCGAGTACTTGGAAACCTCGTGGCCCACGAAGTGGTACTCTCCTTCACTGGGATTGTCGAGCAGGCCGAGGATGTTCAGCAGGGTCGACTTGCCGCAGCCCGAGGGGCCCATGACGGCGACGAACTCGCCCTCCTGGACCGACAGGTTGATCTGGTTGAGCGCCGAGGTCTCGACCTCCTCCGTGGTGTAAATCTTCTTCAGGTTTTTGGTTTGAATCATTTTTATCTCCTTATTTGCATGGTCCTTGGTTTACTTGAGATCCAGGTGTTCGTTGTCACCGAAGCTGTCGTAGCTGGAGGTGACGACTTGCTCGCCGGCGCGCAGGCCGCCCAGAACCTCGAAGGCGTCGGGATTCTGTCTGCCCAGGCGGATCTCCCTCCTGCTGGCGGTCCCGCCGCCCGCGTCCAGCACGAAAGCCCAGTTGCCGCCGGTTTTCTGGAAGAAGCTGCCGCGGGGCAGGAGCAGGGCTTCGGCGACGTCGCTGAGCTCCAGGCGGATGTGCAGCGTCTGGCCGCGGCGGATGCCCGGTGCCTGGCGGTCGGGGAATTCGAGATCGACCGAGAACTTTCCGTTCAGGACCTCCGGGTAGACGCGGCTGACCACCATGCGGTAGGTGTTGCCGGAAAGTTCGAACTGGCCGGGCTTGCCTTTCTGGATGCGGTCGATATAGAATTCGTCAATGCTGGCCCGCGCCTTGAAGCCCTCGGGAGCGTCGATCTGCCCCAGGCGTTCTCCCGGCGATTTCGACTGCCCGGGCTCCGCCTGCAGCGAGGTCAGGGTGCCGGAGATCGGGGCGCGCAGGGTCAGGTTATCCAGCTTGCCCTTGGCGATCCCGAGATTGGCCTCCATGCGCCTGACCGCGTCCTCCAGCTGCCCGATCTGCTGCTGGCGGAAGCTCAGCTCCTTCTCCTGCGATTCGGCCGCCAGCCGGCGCTTGTTCTTGACCATTTCGTATTCGTCGCGCGTGTTTTCGAAATCGTGGCGGGAAATCAGTTTTTCGTCATAAAGCGTCTGGTAGCTTTCAAACTTGCGCCTCTGCTTTTCGACCTGGAAATCGAAATCGGCCAGGTCCCGCTCCAGGGCCAGGCGGCTCTGCTCGAACAGCAAGCGCGTGTTGCGCAGGTTGTTGATCTGTTGGAACAGTTCGGCCTCGCGGTACATGATGTCCATCAGCAGCGACGTGTTGGAAAGCTTGAGGATCTTGTCTCCTTTTTTCACCGGTGATCCGGCCTCGATGTAGATCGTTTCCACCAGCCCGCCCTCCTCCACGTCCAGGAAGATCGTCTGCACCGGGAGCACTTCGCCCATGACCGGGATGAATTCCTGGAAGGGGCCGCGCTGGACGGTGGAGATCGTCAACTTGTCGCTTTCGACATTGAGGGTCGAGCGGTTGCTTTGAAAGATAAGAAGATAGAGTATCAGCAGGATGAAAGCTCCCGCCGCTGCGTAGGCGACGATCCGCCGGGTCGGCCACTTTTTCTTTTTAATGATCTTATCCATGCTCATTGGGTTACCTCGGAATATATAGAAGCAACAATGATGCCAAATTCATTGCCCTGACGATCTTGATCCGAGAAGTGCATCCGGACTGGATAATCGCCAATATTCTCTTGTCTATTTTGAATGATGGCAGATTCTTCAGTCCCATCGTATGTTCGCTGGTGGAACACCCGTTGTCCGTTTCCGGACACGGGGCAAAGGGTAGGTTTTAGGACGAATACCCATTTTTTTGGAGTGTGACTTTTTGGGCATATGTTGTAGAGGCTGTTTCCGGAAATCCGCCCAAAAAGCAATTCGCGATATCCTTTAAAACCGTTTTTTATTCATAATGCAAGCTTTCGATCGGGTTCGCGGTCGCCGCTTTCACACCTTGATAGCCAACTGTCAGCAAGGCGATCAGAAATGCCGAAAGCCCGGATAGCAGGAACGGCCATATCGTCATATCCACCCTGTAGGCGAAATTTTGCAGCCATTTATTCATGGCGAAGAATGCCACTGGCCAGGCGATGATGTTGGCAATGATCACCCATTTGGTAAACTCTTTTATAAATAGCATTACGATCTGCCAGATGGAGGCGCCGAGCACTTTGCGAACCCCGATCTCCTTGGTACGGCTTTTCATCATGATCAGCCCCAGGCCGAAAAGTCCCATGCAGGCAATAAAGATCGCCAGTATTGTAAAATACCCCATCAATTGGAAAGTAATCTTATCCTTTTGATACAGGGACTCAAGCTTGGTGTCCAGAAAATGAAATTCAAATACCACATCGGAATAAAAATTATTGCAGATAGCTGCAAGTTTGTTGCTGGTGTTTTGGGCATTTGAAGGATTCACTTTGATCAAGAGCTGGTAACACTGGTTATAATCGATAACAAACACGGTGGGGCGGATCTTTTCATAAAGTGATTCGAAGTGAAAATCATCAACAACGCCGACGATTTTTCTTTTCGATTTCGGCCAACTGCAAGCAACCGACTGCCCGATCGGATCTCCTTTCAGCTCCAGCATTTTCACGGCAGCTTCATTCAAAATTACAGCTTCATCGGCATCGGTTTTGAATTTGCTTGAGAAAAGGCGGCCTTGTGAAGCGCTTATGCCCAATGTCTCGAAATAATCGTAATGAACGTGAACAAACGGCAATGTGATCGCTTTGGTTTGTCCTGCGGGCAACAATGATCCCAGGTTATTAAGGCCATCTGAAGGAACACGCGAGGCCATGGAGACACTTTTGACTACATTCTCTTTAAGGAGCGCCTGCTTCATGGCATTGTATTTTACAATATCATCGGCAGGGTGATTGACTTCTGCCAACAGCGTATATGCCTTGTCAAATCCCAATTTTTTATTTTGCAGGAAATGAATTTGATTGACCATAAAAAGGGCGCTGCAGGTCAGGATGATGACGATGGTAAATTGAACTCCGACAAGCAGTTTCCTGAAATTGAATTTGGACCTGCCTGTGGTCGCTCCTGTTTTCAGCGTTTTTGCCGGCTGGAATTTGGCAAGGAAAAAGGCCGGATATAGCCCTGCCAGAAAACCAGTGACCATGACCATGACAAGAATTTCAAAAATTGTACTCACTTGCATCAGCGCGGCAAATGTGAGTTCTTTTCCTGAAAGTGTATTGAAAACAGGCAAGCATATTGCAACAAAAACAAGCGCTATGACCAAGGCGATGAACAATACTGCAAATGATTCGCCGATAAATTGCCGGGCAAGGTCCCTGCGTGATGCGCCTGCTACTTTTCTGATGGCGATCTCTTTTGCCCGTGTCGTGGCATTGGCGGTCAATAGATTGATATAGTTGAAGCAGGCAATCAGCAGGATGAGAAAACCGATGGCCGAAAAGAGCAGCACGTAGGTGATGCTGTTTTGCGGCTGGATGTCGCCTTCAAGATGAGAAGAATAAAGATGAATATCTTTCAGGTTTTGCAAGGAATACGCAACGGCCGGACTATCCGCCCCCGAATTGCTGTGTTTGGCGATCAGTTCGCTGCATTTCCTTTCAAACGCCGGTTTGGAGAAGCGGTCCTGCATGAGGAAATAAACCAGGAAATTCTGCCAGCCCCAATTGTTCATCGATTCTTTGCCGAACAGCGTTTCGGCGTCGGTCAGGCTGGCGATCAGTTCATAGCGGAAATGGGAATTTTGCGGCATGTCTTCCATCACTCCGCTAATGGTGACGTTCAACTCATTATCCAGCTTGATGACCTGGCCAATCGGATTTTCAGCGCCGAAATACTTGCGGGCGAGACTTTCAGAAATGACCACGGTGGACGGCGGCTGCAGGGCTTTTTCAGGATCGCCGCGCTTGAATTTAAAAGAGAAGATACGGAACAGGCTGGCATCGGCAAAAGCAAATGCCTGTTCTTTTTCTAAATACTTTTTATCTTTATGCTGAACAATCGTTTTCCCTCTGACAAGAATTCGAGTAAAATCTTTGATTTCCGGAAGGTTGGCGGCCAGCAATTTTGCCGTTTGCGGCGCCTGAAAGGGGTGCTGCGGCTGGCACAGCCGGTAAATATGATCCGCATTTTTATTAAAGCGGTCATAGCTCAATTCATTTTTGACATACAACAAAAGCAGTATGCAAACCGCCATCCCGATCGCCAGGCCGAATATGCTGATGAATGCATACGCCTTATTTTTAACAAGATTCCGTAAGGCGGTTTTGAAATAATTTTTAAACATTTTTAGTGCCCCTTTGATCGGTATTTGTTGTTTCTTGCCTTAATAAGAGACGTACCCCGATCTTTTTTGGTTGACAAGTTATCTCTTCTTCGGAAATATCACGGATGCGATCCATATGCATTTGGTTGCCTCGAAATATTAAAAAGCAACTATGATGCCAAGCTTACTTCGGCGCTGGCTATAATCCGGGAAGTTTGACTGGGCTTGACAAATGCCATCACCGCCTTTGCCGCTCGCCGCTTTTTTTCTGCAAAAGAGAGCCGGGGATGTCCGCTGGTGGAACAACCGCTGTTCATTTCCGGACAGTACGTGGCCATGCCACTGACGCGTCGAGTCATTTTTCCTTGTAAATGGGAACTTTTTGCCGGCTGTGCTACAATGGAAAGGAAATTGCTTGTGTTCTTTATGGAACAAAAGGCGATGAAAAAGAACTTCGGCAAGATACTGATCGTGGATGACGACGTTGACGTGCTTCAGGCGGCACAGGTTTTTCTCAAA
>Ga0209262_10000827_pt1 | contig 13158 bp, 15 predicted proteins | sample Lowcelwee11metaG_FD_187171 | JGI IMG/M metagenome (GOLD analysis project Ga0209262, IMG submission 187171) | Freshwater pond sediment microbial communities from the University of Edinburgh, under environmental carbon perturbations - Low... | ecosystem: Environmental > Aquatic > Freshwater >...
CGAGAGGGCAAGAAGACGCCGATCAAGCAATGGCTAGAGCGGGCCCCGTCCAAGACAGCGCTGGCTGACGTCCCCGGCCCGAAGCCGCGCCTGACAATCAACTGCGAGGGGGACTGGGAGCCGTGATGATCGGCATCATCGTCCCGACCTGGGGCAGAGAGCGGCTCGTCCGCATCGCTCAGCGGCAGCTTCGGCGGGCGCTGGCTGAGAGCGGCATGGACGCCGTCGTCGTGATCGTCGGCAGCGAGACGACTACGTCAGAGCATGTCGCCGAGCAGTGCGGGGCCGACCACTACATCGAGGCCCGCAACATCCTCACGGACAAGCTCAACGTGGGCATCGAGTGGGCCCTGGCGCAGGGTGTGGACGGTGTGATTGGCCTGGGCTCGGACGACCTGATCAGCGCTCGGGCTCTCGCCACGATCAAGCATGAGGCCGAGCAGGGCGCGGACCTGGTCGGGCACTTGGACTTCTACAGGCTGTTCCCGGACTCCGTCGATCGCCCGCTGCGATACTGGCCCGGCTACACGAGCCAGGGCCCGGCCGGGCACCATCGCTGGCTGGAGACGGTCGGGACCGGGCGCTATTACTCGCGCCGGCTGATCGAGTGCGTGGGCCAGATCTGGCAGCCCGGCCTGAAGTGCGGAGCGGATGGCTCGGCCACGGAGCGGACCGCGCCGCATGTCATGCGCACGGTCACGATCAGGCAGGGGCTCGACGGCGTCGATCTGTGCGGGGTGCAGGAGCAGTCCCTGACGAGTTGGCACAAGGAGAACGCCATCGTCGTCGATCCCGCGCTGGCCGTGGCGAGCTTCGGGGCCGGCGCCCGTGAGCTGCTCGGCTGGCCGGAGCCGCAAGTGGACCTGACCATGCCCGAGCTGGAGCTGTGAACCGAGGCCCGACCCGAGGCTGTCATCGCTTGGTCATGCCCGCGTCCTACTACGACCGTGGCTGGCTGCTGCAGCCTGTCGCCTGGCGCGATGCTCCAGGCCGGCAGCTCGTCCTCGAGCCAGCCGCCATCATGTGCGCCATCGCTGGTGGCCCTGTCCTCGACGTGGGCTGTGGCGTAGGGCACCTCGGCGAGCTCCTGGATGAGATGCGCATCCCGTACAGGCTAGGGCTCGACACCAGCCCCGTGGCCGTGTCCCTGGCCCAGCACTCGGTGCCGGCCGTGGTCTCGCACTGGGCCCAGACCAGGCGCTACCTGGCCCATCTCCACTACCGCACGGTGGCCCTGCTCGAGGTCCTGGAGCACGTCGTCGATGACCTTGGCCTGCTGGCCGCCATCCCGGCTGGGCGCAGCGTGGTGGCCTCTGTGCCTTCCATCGCGAGCCTGGGGCACGTGCGCTGGTTCGGGGCATGGGCCGAGGTCAAGGCCAGGTACGGGGCTCTGGTGCGCATTGTCGAGGTCACCGAGCGCAAGGCAGGCGAGAGTCGGTGGTGGATCTGGCGAGGGGTCAGGGCATGAAGCCAGCGCCAGACCTGCGCAAGTGCAGCGTGTGTGGTGTCAGCTACTGGCAATGGGCGCGTAGGCGGCTTCTAGTCGTTTGCAGCGGCGAGGCGACGCCAGGACAAGCGACGCAGCCTAGAGCCGTCTAGAGGCCTTCTCACAGCACCGGCATTTCGCCTAGACGCAAGTATGGGTGTCGGTTCTTCGACAGTACCGTGTCACTGTACAGGTACCCACACCGGGCTAAGAACCCGATTTCATTGAGGTCTACGGAGAGGCCAGATACTCGCAGCCTCAACTTACCCCGTAAAAACCCAAGCTTACAGCCGGCGCCAGGCCACTCACGACATTACAAAAGACGTAGCTAAGTGCGCGTCCCGTGGCCTGTGGCCGGTAATGGCCAGACTCGGCCAGATCCTAGCTTGAGCCTCGTGCCACTTCGTCGCAGACAACCTCATGAGCGCTTTTGTGAGGTCGCGTGTCTATGCGCTGGCTTACACTTCAGCAAGAAAAGCGAGATAGAAGAGCCTGGCCGGAATCGTCCGCATGAAAAAGCAGAGCCCGGACGCAGCCTAAAGCCACATCCGGGCTCCGATCCCTGCCTGGCCCTGCCAAACCCCGCCTGGCCCGGCCTGGCCACCAATACACCACCACGCAGAAGGCGTCAAGCTTTCGCGGGGTTATGACAGAATCGTGACCGTTCCTGACCGGATCCTGACAGAACGCTGACACAAATATGACAATTCTCTTGACTCAATAGCTTGATTTCTCTAGCGTAGGCACGTGGGGCTCGAGCGGACGGACCCGATCTCAGCGCTGATCGAGCAGGAGGCGCGGCTTCTCCAGACGCTGCGCCGGCGCCGCCGCAAGGGTCAGCCGGGGCTGTCGGACCGTGACCGGATCAGCGCCGAGGCCGAGCTGCGGAAGTGCGTGGCGGCCCGCTCCAAGCTGGAGCAGGAGCGCGACTCCGATAGCCACGTCATCGAGCTGACCGACCGTGTGGCCGACCTCGAGCGCACGCTGGCGAGCGGCCGGTCCGGTGGCCAAGTCAGGGCCAGCGCGGCTCCGGTGCTGGCGCGGAGCGGCGATGATCGGCACTGAGCCGTGCCGCAGTCCGATCGGACATGGCGACTCAGGCGGGCGACGGCCCGGGCCCGGTCTCTGCTCCGCGACGACACCGGACGATACCTCGACCTCGGCGTGCGGCTGGTGCCGGTCGTCAAGGACGAGCACCGGGAGCGCGGAGGGGTCGAGGTGATCCGCGGGCTGCCGGCCGTGGTAGCAGCCAGTACCGCTGTCAGCCTCGGCGGGGTCTACGACCTGGTCGAGCGGCGCTGGGCGCCGGAGATCAAGAGCGACCCGATCGTCTGGTACGCCTCGCCCGAGCAGTGCGAGGTGGTACTCCACGACCGGACTACGACCCCGCAGCCGTACCAGCTGATCTATGCCGCCGAGGGCGCAGGCAAGACGCAGTGCCTTGCGATGTGGGGGCTGGCCAGAATGCTTGGCCGGATCGGGGTCAGCGACCGGACGCTGTATGGTGGCGTCGTGGCGCCGACCCGCGGCCGGCTCAAGGACATCGTCCGGGCGATCCAGGCCCGCGTGCCGATCGACACCCCGCAGGATCAGCGGCCAGACGCCTGGGGCACGTACCACGCGGCCGAGGATGAGATCCGTTTTCACTTCGGCATCACGCTCGAGCTTCGGGCCGCGCAGCAGCACAGCTACGCGGCCGGCTCGCCGATCCAAGGCAGGACCTGGTTTATCGCGCTCGACGACGAGGACCAGGACATCGTCGAGATGGGCCGGGACGCCGACATCGAGGCTCGACTACGCGGAGTGAAAGGGACCGAGCGAGCGAGCACCGCGACGGCGAAAGACTCGCCCCGCTGGAAGATGGCGCGGGACAAGCGCATCGCTGGCGGCGACTGGGTCATTCGGCGGCTGGCCTGGCACACGAATCCGTTCGAGTGGGACGAGCGCTGGCAGAAGTTCGCCCGCAACCTGACTGAGCGTGAGCGGATGCGGCGCATGGAGGCGCAGGACGTCCAGGACGAGCTGGCCGTCTACTACGCCTGGCGCCACGACCGCGGCATCGCTCCGCTGCCAGACCTCGGAGCGATCGACGTTACCGCGGAGGTCGTGGCCGGCAGCGGGTACACGTCTTATCTGCGCCCCGGCGCCAGTCTCGGCATGATCATCTGCCAGGACCCCGGCCGGATCTTCCAGACCTCGCTCATACTGCGCGCCTTCGTCATCCGCAGCGAGCTGGTCTGGTACGTGATCGATGAGTACATCTCGGGGCCGGGCCGCGCCGAGTCGGCGGGGAAGTCGGTCACCGCCCGGACTCATGCCCGCGGGCTGCGCGAGCACCTACAGCGCCGGTGGGGCTGCCAGTACGATCCAGACCCGGGCGACAAGGCCAGTGCGCTGGAGCGCGTCGTGGTTCTCAGCGATCCACACGCACGCGGCGAGCAGCACCCGGACGAGGATACTTACGTCGCCTTCCAAGCCGAGGGCTTCGACATCTTCTCGGCGTCGGATGCGGCGCAGCAGATCAAGCGTCGGGCTCGCCAGGAGATGGTCAACGGGCTCCTCGAGCATGGCCGGCTCCTGATCGCTTCGCGGCCGAACGGAGACATCGCATCGCCCGAGCTGGTTGTCAGCTTCGAGACGCTGAAGAAAGACGCCAGCGGCGAGAGCGAGACCGATCGCAAGGGCGTCGATGACAAGACGCACCCAGCCGTCGCGTGCGGCTATGGGCTCTGGTCCTTCGAGCGCGAGGCTATCGCTCCGTTCACGTTGGAGCTCGCGCGCAAGACTGCACGGAAGAGGGCCGGATGAGCCTGATCGACGCCTACGCTACCGGGCGCGTGAAGCCGTCACACGACGACATCACCAAGCACATCCGTGAGACGTACCTGTCCCGGCTCGATCCGCGCAACCCGCACTGGTCGCGGCGCAAGAGAGTGGCCCAGCGCCTTCGCTTCTACGAGGACTGCTACGACGAGGACACGCAGAGCCTGATCCGCATGGTCTTCGAGAACGAGCGCGTGATCCGCCAGCGCCGGCGCCTGGCCGACTTGGCAAAGCCGCTGAACGTCACCCGCCGGATCATCGACGAGGTCTCGGCGGTCTACGACAAGCCGGCGAAGCGCATGCTGCCGGACGATGATGCGCAGAACGCCTACGACCAGATTGCCCGAGACCTGTCGCTCCATGAGATGAGAAACGAGCAGCACCGGTTGACGAACCTGTGCAATGAGGTCCTGATCTGGTGCTACAAGAGCTCGGCGACCGGCGACGTGCTCATGCGCACCGTTACGCCGGACGCCTTCGACGCCATCCCAGATCCGCGCGATGCCCTGTCGCTGGCCGGAATTCTGCTCGACGCGGCGCCTGCGGTTCTGGCCGGGCAGGACCGCGACGTCGCCAGGATGCCCCACATGGAGCTGTGGGACGACACCTTCGTCTATCGGCTCGACGCCGACGGTCTGATGACTGGTCCACCGGAGGCGCACGGACTCGGCCGGATCCCGGGCTACCTCCAGCACAGGCGGAAGCCGCGGACCACGCTCCTCGACTCCGTCACCGGTGGCGACATCATCTCGGCCCATTCGTGCGTTGTGCTCCTGAATCTCATGATCATGCGCCTGGCGATCAGCCAAGGCGAGAAGCAGCCGGTCCTGAGTGGCAACCTGGCGCGGGTCGCCACAGGTCAGGCGTTCGACGGCGTGACGCCCGTTGCGCTTCCGCCCGGTGTCGCGGCATCGATGCTCGACTCGCGCACCGACCCGGGCCACTACCTCGACGCCATCAAGCACTACATCGGCGGCGTGGCCGCGACCTACGGTATGAGCTACGAGCAGTTCACCGCGAACGAGTCGGTGATGTCGAGCTCGGGCAAGGCGTACCAGGTCCGCCGCGAGAAGCTCACCGAGATCCGGGACCAGCAGGTGCTCCGGTCTGAGACCGACGAGGCCGAGATCGCGCTACTCCTGTCCGAAGTCCGTGCATCGCACCAGCTGAGTACGTTCGACCCGTCCGGCCTCGTGGTGGCGTTCTCCGATCCGCGCATCCCGCAGGATGCCGGCGAGGAGCTGTCGCTACTCAAGACCGGCGTGGAGATGGGCACGGACTCGGTGATCCGCCACATCTCGCGGAAGCTGTCGCTGAGCCGCGAGCAGGCCGAGCAGTTCGTGCTTCAGAACGTGAACGACCGGGCGAAGCTCGTGGTCATCATGCGGGCGCTGAACATCCCCGGTGAAGCAACTGACGCTGGCCAGGACCCGGCCGACAACGGCGCGACCGGTGGACGGCCGCCCGAGGATGAGGCGGGCGACGGGCAGGTGCTTCAGTGAGGACCATCGGCTTTCTCGGCCCCTGGTACCACCACCACGTGGCGCCCCCGCTGCTGTTCCAGCTCCTGGCCGACGCCGAGCAGATCCAGTCAGCACCGGGCTACCGCCTGGTGGTCGCCACCCTCGACATCACCGGGATCGATCTCGCTAGGAACAAGGCGATCGAGTGGGCTTTGGCCGAGCACCTCGACTATCTCGTGATGCAGGACGCGGATACGTTCGCGCTCGGGCCATGGATCCTGGGCGCCGTTCGCGTGCTCGAGGCAGAGCAGGCCGCAATCGCGATACTGCCCGTCATGATCGAGCGTGAGAACTCGCCGGTCAACGTGACCCCGGCCCCGACCGGCGACGAGCCGTACGAGGCCGAGAGTGGCGGAACCGGGCTGATCGCAATCCGCATGGCCGAGATCGCGCGCATCGCGGCAGAGTACGACGGCCCATGGTTCGAAAGGACCTACCACGATGCGCGACACGCGCATGTGAAAGACACCGGCGACATCTGGTTCTGTCACCGGGTACGAGAGCACGGGGGGCGCGTGATGGTGCTTCCCGGGATCGAGACGGCGCACGACGCGCTGGTGCAGCAACGGTACATCCCGCCTTCACGGCGGCCTGACGAGGGACGGTAGATGCTGATCAACAACTGGCTCAAGTTCTCGGGACTCTGCAGCGCGCTGGTGTGTAGTGTCGATGCCGCGCCGCTCGCCGATCTTGGCGAGGGCAGCGATGGCACTGCCGGCGGCGGTGGCGATCCGGCGCCCGTAGCGGCGCCAGCCGAGCGCACGTTCACGCAGACCGAGCTGGAGCGCATCGTCCAAGACCGGCTCGCCCGCGATCGGCGCGCGCGTCAGCCGGCCGCACCGACCACGACCACGGCCCCGCCACCGCCAGCGGATCCGATGGAAGCTTTCCGGCGGCAGCGAGAGATCGACTTCTTGGCCATCCCCGCGGGGCTCAACCGCGACCAGGCCGACATGCTGGCTCAGCACTACGAGCGGCATGGGAACGGGGCCTCCATCGAGGAGTGGTTCCCCGGCGCCATCACCCGACTGAAGTGGGGTCAAGCCGCAGCGCCACCCACCGCCGCACCACCGCCCGCCGCCCCCGCCCGCCCGCCCGCGACAGTGTCGGCCGGCGTCGGCCAGCCTCGCCCCGTGGATCACCTCCAGTCGGGCGAGCTGATCGACGTCACCAAACTGTCGCTGGATGAGCTCGAGGCGCTGGGGCCGCAGGGCATCAGAGCCGCTGTGGACAAAGCGGCATCGCAGGCGCGTTCGCGTCTCGGTGCGCCGCGCATTCCACAGGGCAGAGGAAAGTAAGCCATGACCATCACCACCACCACGTCCGTAACCGAGCTCGTGCTCGCGAAGATCGTGGACACCCTGCTCCTGGAGTACGCCTACGACGACATGACGGCGGTCCCGTTCTTCCGCTTCAAGTCGCTTGTCGGCATGGATTCGGCCGTCGCCAGCTTCCCGCGCAAGGTCAAGGACAGCGCCGGCACCATCGCGAACGAGACCACGGCGCTGACCCCGACCGAGTTCGAGACCACGACCGTGGACGTGACCTGCGGCCGCATCGGGATCGCGCGCGAGATCAGCGAGACCGCGCTCGAGGACAACGTCCTCAAGATGTCTTTGTGGGCGCAGGAGCTCGCCATGGACGCGGCGGTCCTACTCGGCGAGGCGATCGACACCGCGGCCACCGCGCTCTTCGCCTCGGCGTCGAGCGGCATCGCGGACAGCGGCAACGACATGGAGATCGTGGATCTCGTCAACGCCATGGCCCTGCAGCGCGCGAAGAAGGCGCGTGGCCCGCAGGTTATCCACCTCCACGATGGCCTGCTGAAGCACCTGCAGGCCGCCCAGATCGCCGCGACGGCGACACCGTGGGCGACCTTCTACACGCCGAACGCGGACGGCACGCAGTTCGGTGGCTACTTCATGGGCGCCCCGGTCTGGTCCAGCTCGCTGAACCCGACCGCGAACACCTCCGCGAACCGCGTCGGCGCCATCTGGTCGCAGGGCCAGGCCGCGCCGAACTTCTGCGCCTTCGGTTACGCGGTCAAGCGTCTGCCGACCACGAAGTACGACGAAGAGATCCTCTACGACACCAAGGTGTCGGCCACGATCTGCCGCTATGGCGTCGGCGCCATCGCGACGAACTTCGTGACCAGCCTGACCTTCGACAACGAGGCCTGATCGCCATCCCAGGGGAAGGCGCCCCGCTCCGCGCCTTCCCCTGGGTCCTCCCCCACGGAGCGCGGCGAGGCAGAGATGGCGAAAGAGGGCATCGCACAGATCACAGAGGCCAGCGCACACCCGACGCGCACGATCGGCAGGGACGAGATGGGGCGGCCGATCGTCGTCACCATTCCGGTGCACCAGTCCGAGAAGTTCATGGACCTGGACGGGAACGAGGTGTGGGTCCCGCTCCAGACCTCGCGCGTGCCCAGCGAGCAGTGCTCGCGGATCTACGGCGAGCCGATGCGCCGCGACCTGATCAAGCAAGGATTCATCCCGATCCGCGACTGCCCCTACTCGACGAAGTACTCCGACCTCATCGGTGGGCCGATGGCCGCGTTGCCGGCCGGCTCCATGGCGTGCGAGGGCGCGAAGGCCACCACCCTGCCGGTGTATTCGCCAGAGGCCGACGCGGCGCACGCCAGGCAGGCGCTGAGCCAGCGAGCGGAAACGGTGGTGCCGTGCGAGCACTACGACACGGTCCGCGCCGCTCGACGCGAGCGGTCCTCGCGGGAGGCCAAGGAGCGGAAGGCGCTGAAGGGGCCGACGGCGGCGATGATGAGCATGGCCGAGTCGGTGGACGCCGGCGTCAAGACCATGATCGAGGTTGCACGCCAGAACCTGAAGGAAGAGCGAGGAGAAGACGATGCCGGACGGAAGCCTCGCCGATAAAGACGCACTGCTGGCAGACATGGCCACGCACCAGCGGATGACCGGTCGCGAGGTCACCGCCGAGGCGAACGACCGGCTAGCCGTGCCGCTGTTCGAGCGGGTCGCGGCGCGGGTCGCAGCGCAGATGCAGCGCCCGGTCAAGCGAGTGGCCGCGGCGCCGGACTTCACCACCGCGCAGGCGCACGCCGATGCCCGCGGCAAGGCCGCTGGCCGGTCGCCATGGAAGATCGAGCACAAGCCGCCGTCGCTGACCCGCGACATCGCCAAGTCGGGGCCGCACGTCCTGGCCATGTTCGAGCGGCTGCAGGAGCGGATCGCGCTGCTGATGACGAAACGCGAGCCCGGCATCCTCGGGGCGCCTAGCTGGCGCGATCGAGTCCTGGCGGTCCTGGCAGAGAAGCTGTCGGGTCGTGACGTGCAGATGCGGTCCGCGCACCTGATCCAGCTCTGCGAGGACTCGAACGCCAGCTTCGGGGACTGGAAGAAGGAGCCGGGGCAGAAGCTCTGGTCGAACGGATGAACCGCGTCGAGGACATCGTCTTCGGGATCACCGGGCAAACGCTTGCCTACCGGGTCCTGTCCGGCAAGCCGACGTCGGGGACGTTCAAGGTCTTCGACGACACCGAGGGCGACGATGCGACCACGCCCGAGTTCAGCGGGTCCGTCACGGTGGATACGACCTCGACCACCGTGGACGAGGCGAGCGGTCCATCGCAGTCCGACCCGCGCGAGCTCCACGTCGCGGCCACTACTGGCCTGGTCCTGGGCCGCCTCTACCTACTGGCCGAAAACAGCCTGAGCGAGTGGGTCGAGCCGATCGAGATCAAGGCAGCGGACTCGATCATTTGCCGGCACCCGCTGAAGCGCGACTACACGACCGCGGCCACGCTCAAGAGCACCTACTACACCGTCGCGATCGATCCTACCTTCGTCGCCGACGAAGACAAGATCAGTTCACCGCTCGACCCGCTGCCGCGCTGGCGCATGCGGGCCGATGTCGTGAACGCCTCTGCCGCGCACGAGATCCACTACATTTTCTTCGACTTGGTCCGCGCACAGATCGGCCACTCGGTCGTGATGTCGGATCTGGACGCGCGCTGGCCCGGCCTCATGCGGGCGCTGCCGGCCGACCATCAGAAGGACTCCGGTTCGGCGCTCATCGACGCGGCCTGGAAGTCGTTCCGCGCCGACCTCATCGCCATCGGGATGAACGACACCGGCATGCGCGACCTCGAGGGCGTGGACGAGGCGCTGGTGCTGAAGCTGCGGACCATCCTAGCCGCGGGCGGAATGGCCCCAGCGGGATGGACGGCAGAGCCCTTCTATCGGCTGGCGCGCGAGGAGTACGACGCCTACTTTGAAGCGAACTACAAGGTGCGACTGGCCCGCGCCGTGGCGACGTCCACCGATGGCGGCGCGGATCGAGACCATCTGACCATGCCGATCTGGAGCAAGTGAGCACGACCCTCGCCATAGTCCGAGACGAGCAGATCACGGCCATCACCGCGATCGTGCCGCTGTCGATTGCCTATGACCACCGCTTCGAGGTGAGCGAGGGCAGCTACGACTTCCGAGCCTGGGCACAGGCGAATCCCTCGGCCGCGTTCCGGCGCTTCGACACCGAGGACGCATTCGCGGACGCAGTACCAGACGTCTTCGACGGGACCAGGGTTTACACTCCGCGCGCAGCCGACGTGCTCGTGGCCTATCCCCGCAACTACCAGTACGGCTCGCAGGGACTGCGTAGCCTGGACCGGGTCATGCGCGAGGACATGAATACGATCGTAGCTACGCTCGGCGGCACGAGCATCTACACCGACTGCGCCGCGATCCTGCAGAGCGTGACGATCGAGACGTACGAGGCAGTGTCGATCCTGGCTGTCCGCTTCGCTCTGCACTTCACCGAGGAAGTCGCAGCACAGGTGAGCGCTATGCAGAACTCAACGCACCAGACCTTCCGCGTGACCACGATCGCGAGCAGCGACACGCTGGCCGTGACCATTCCGCTCGGAATGAAAGACGCGACCTACGTGGCGCAGGCCCAGGTCATCAGCACGACCTACGGCGGGGTCGGGGCCACTCCGATCGACGCGACGAAGACCACGGCCGGCTTCACGCTCCAGTTCGACGCCACGCTGCCGGCCAGCGTCACAATCGACGTCGAGGTCGAGAACAGGTAATGGCAGGGCAGGACAAATACGGGAAGAGGTACCTGCTCGCGGATGGCACCGTCATCGTCGATGCCAGCGGCAACGTCACCGCACCTGCCGGCGCAAACGTCGCCGTTCAGACCGGGCGTCGCCTTGCCCTGGACGGCGCCCCCGCGGAGACATACATCACGTACGACGACACCGCAGGCCATCGAAAGATTGCCCTTTGCATCTCTACTGGCGTAGTCGGCTACATCGGAGAAAGCGACTACCTGATCGTATACAGCGACCAGGCCCGGGCGTGGACCGCGGCTCAGCACAACACGCCGACCGCTCTTGCTCTCGCCGCTGCCAAGATCACGCCCGCGCGGACCGGGACCGGCAGCGGGAACGAGTTCACCTACAGCATGGCCAGTGGCGCAGCCGAGGTGCAGCTACCGACCGGGTGCGCGGCTGGCTACAGGTTCACGCTCGACGTCACGTCCAACGCCGCTGCCGCCCTGACCTGGGTAGCTGGCTACAAATGGGGCGACGCGACGGCGACGGCGACGGACATGACCGCAGTCACGTCCGGCTCGCACGTCCTGTTCGAGTGCCGGGCTCTCAGCGCCACGCAGATCTTCGTCATGCCATCGGAGGCTTTCGCGCCGTGACGCCGTACTGGTCCAGGGGCGCTGTCATGCGCAGGCGGGGCGCCGCCGTCAGCAGCAAGTGGTTCGCGAACGGCCAGAGCGACGTCGTCAGCTGGTTCGGCGCGCCATGCGAAGAGCTGTACCTTCCCGGCAAGTTCACCGATGGCCAGTCGATCGTCGGCGAAGTCGCTGGCAACGTCCTGGCGCCGCAAGTCACCCCGCACTGGCAGCAGCCGCTGACGGGGCTGGCGGGCGATCCGCTCGGCGTGAGCTTCGACGCCGGGACGACGGACAGCTTCGACGCGGCGGATGCGACGGTGCATGACGTGAGCGACACCGATACGGTGGCCGGGTTCGGTGTGATTTTTATCGGCCCGCTCGGAATGGCGGCGTATCGACAGTGGTGCGGAAAGTACACATCTAGCCCCCAGGGTTGGGTGCTTTATGGAACGTACGTTGGTGGGGTGCAAACCCTAAATTGCTATGTCGCCGTCGCCGGAGTTGGAACCGGAGTATCGGCAGCAACGGTTACTGCGCTCGGTTTACACGCCGTTGGCTGGGCGATCACCCCAACCACTGTGCGAATATACACCGAGCTGGGGGCAGGCAACGTCGCAGGCCGTAGCGGCACGAAAACAACGACGACGCCATTTGTGCTCGGACAACAGGCGCAACCTGCATTCGGTGGGACGGTCGGCCCCGTGGCACTGTTTCGGGGAAGTTCTGCGTCTACCGTCATTGCAGGGTTTGAGGCGGGGTCCATTCCAGCATGGTGGGCAGCATGAGATACATCCTCCGCCCCAGCGCCGGCACCCTCGCCCTGGCCAGCACGGAAGGCGAGAGCGGCAAGCTGCTGACCTACGCTCTGCCCGACGCTGAGTTCTGGTCCTGGCTGCATTCGAGCGGCATCTACGCCGAGATGGTGGCCGAGAACCCGGCCCGCATGAAGCGCGTGGAGAGCGCCAAGATCGGCGTATTCGCCTTCCGCAGCGAGAAGTCGATCATCACCAGCGCTGGCTACACGAACAAGACCCTAGCCTCGGCACGGCCACAAGCCGACGCCGGCAAGCCAAGGCCCGTACTGATCGCGACAGTAAAGGCAGCGATGAAGCTGCAGGAGAAATAGCATGTACCCATCGAATCTCGGAGCCCTGCCCTACGCCGACGAGGCGACCTTCGGCGCGACGAGCGTGGTCTACGATGAGCGCCTGCCGGTGGCGAACTCGATCAGCGCCATGACGGCGATGCTGACTCGGGACAAGCTCGACCAGGCGCTGACGAAGATGTACGTCAACGACGCCGAGATGGGGGCAAGCGGTGTCTTCGGCGGCGCATTCCCCGTCGATCTCTTCCTGCCCGGCCACGCGGGGGCCTGCACGGGCGCAGTCTCGGTCGGGACCCAGGTCTCGATCTTCCTCGGCCGGCTGATGGGCGCGCACAACCTCGGCCAGACCGGCAGCACCGTGGCCAGTGCGACCAACGCATACACCTTCGTCGTCTCGGGCGGAACGTTCGTCAAGGGCTGCCTGATCCGAATCGGCGTCAAGGGCGACACGCGAGGCAACGGCGAGTGGTATCCGATCGCCAGCGTCACCGGCACCACGATCGTCCTGCTCAAGGCCTGCGCCGGGACCCCGGCCTCGCCAGACG
>Ga0209262_10000828_pt1 | contig 13153 bp, 16 predicted proteins | sample Lowcelwee11metaG_FD_187171 | JGI IMG/M metagenome (GOLD analysis project Ga0209262, IMG submission 187171) | Freshwater pond sediment microbial communities from the University of Edinburgh, under environmental carbon perturbations - Low... | ecosystem: Environmental > Aquatic > Freshwater >...
AGATGTCGCAGGCCATTGCGGAGGCGGGCGGCGAGGCGTTTAAAAAATGCTACCAGTGCGGGACCTGTACGGGCACCTGTCCCTGGGCGCCGATCACGGAGTTTCAGATCCGCAAACTCATCCGGCTGAGCCAGTTCGGCTATGAAGGGATCGAAGATCTGATGTGGGGTTGCACGACCTGCAAGTTCTGTGTGGACCGCTGTCCCAGAGGGGTGGAAATCATCGACCTGGTGAAATCGATCCGAAACATGTATTCCGAAGGAGGGATGCTCCCCACGAGCCTGCGGGCCTTCGTCGGGAGTCTTGCGGCAAGGGGAAATCCCTGGTCCGGCGATGTCGAAAAGCGCATCAAGATGTACCAAGTCCTGTTCGCGCGCCTGGAGGCACTGACCGGACGTCCGGTCAGCGTGGTGCGCCCCAGTTCCTATGCCTCGGTCGTCGAAGGCCTGCTCGCCGGCAGCATCGATATCGCCACGCTCGGTCCGGCCGGTTATGTCGATGCGACCCGGAACGATCCGCGCATCACCCCCTTCGCCACCTACGAAAAGCGCGGCGGGGTGTTTCAGAGCAGCGGGCCCTACTACCACGCCTTTCTGGTTGCCCTGGCGCAAAGCCCCTACAGCGAGATCGCCGCCTTGAAGGGCAGCCACCTCGGACTGACCGATCCCGGCAGCACCTCGGGCTCGCTACTGCCGCGCGAAGAATTCACCCCCCGGCTCGGCATGTCGCTCGAACAATACTTCGGCGCGGTGTCGTTCACCGGCAGTCATGTCAAGTCGATCGATGCGCTCTTGCGCGGCGATGTCGATGCCGCCTTCATCGCCTCGACCCAGCTTGAGGAAGCGCTGCAAGCCGGCAAACTGACGCAGCAGCAGATCCGCATCCTCTGGCAATCCGCACCGATCCCCTACGATCCCTTCGTCTGGCGGGGCCAGCTCTGCGCCCCCCTGAAAAAACAGATTCGCGCGGCATTCTTCGACGCGCCGCAAGCGCTGCGCAGCCTGCTCGATGAAATCAGTTCCAGCCGCTTCGTGCCCATCGGCGACAGTCACTACGCCGGCATCCGCAAGGTTCTGGACAAGTCGTCAAAATAAGCCCCGCCCAAGCAAGCCAATCGGCCTGCGCATACTCGGCGCTGGCGGGACGGCACTCAGCGCCCCAGCCAGCTCGGCAGCCCCGTCGCCAGCACCGGCAGCCAGGAAATCGTCAGCGTACCGAGAAAGATCGCCAGCAGTGCGGGCAGCACGACGGCGGCGACGTAGCGCAGCGGCTTGGCGAACATCGCGGAGGCGAAGTAGAGGTTCATCCCCGCCGGCGGGCAGAGGAAGCCCAGTTCCATGTTGGCGAGGAAGATGATGCCGAAATGCACCGGGTCGATGCCGTAGCTCATGGCTACGGGCAGGAGCAGCGGCACGAGCACGACGATGGCGGCGAAGATTTCCATCAGCGCGCCGGCGGCGAAGAGGAAGACGTTGAGCGCCAGCAGGAAGACGAACTTGTTGGGGATGACGCCTTGCACCCATTCGATGGCGGCGTCGGGAATGCCGGCGTCGACAAGATAGTTGGTCAGGCCCAGCGCCATGCCGAGGATCAGCATCACGCCGCCGATCACCTGGGCGCAGTCGGCGAGGCAGCGGCCGAGCAACTTCCCATCGAGTTCGCGGTGCGCGACGGACTGGGTGAGCACGGCGTAGGCGGCGGTGAGCGCCGCGCTCTCGGTGGGCGTCGCCAGCCCGCCGACCAGCGAACCGATGGCGACGCACGGCGCGAGAATCTCCCACTTCGCCGTCCACGCGGCGGCCAGTGCTTGGCGCAGGTCGGGGCGCACTGCATCGCTGGGCGTCGCGACAGCGCCGTCGCGGCGCAGGAAGCCGCCGAAGATCAACAGAAACACCACCATGACGGCGGCCGGCGCCAGACCGGCGAGGAACATCGTCTCGATCGGCACGCGGGCGATGATGGCGACCATGATGAGCGGCACCGAGGGTGCGAGCAGCACGCCCAGCGCGCTCGCGCTGGTGACCAGGCCGATGCCGCGCCGTTCGGGATAGCCGGCGTCGCGCAGCAGCGGCAGCAACAAGCCGCCGAGGGCGAGGATGGTCACACCGCTGCCGCCGGTGAAGGCGGTGAAGCAGGAACAGAGGATGGCCGCCGCGACCACGGTGCCGCCGACGCCGCCGCCGAACAGCGCGACGAAGACCGCGCCCAGCCGCCGCGCCGCGCCGGTGCGGGCAAACACCAGGCCGGCGAGCGTGAACAGCGGCAGCGCTGGCAGCGAGGGATTGACGGTGATCTGGTAGTGCGAGAGCGGCACCGAGGCGAGCGGCAGAGCGTCGCTCCAGAACAGCGCCAGGGCCAGACCGCCGAGCACGGCGAAGATCGGTGCCCCTGCCAGCAAGGCCACCAGCAGCAACATGACACCCGGCCAGAGCGGCAGGCTGGCGCCATCGAATGCCGCCCCGAGCAGCCAGCCCGCCAGCGGCAGCGCCAGGCCGGCGAAGAAACTCGGCTTTGGCGTTGCGGCGCAGCGCGCGCCGAGCTTGACGCCCAGCAGCAAAAATCCGAGCGGCATGGCGGCCTGCGCCCACCAGGTCGGCATGCCGTAGGCGAGCCGCTGTGCGGCTTCCATTTCGCTGGCGACGAAGCGCCAACTCGCCAGCGCCAGCAGGCCGCAGACCAGCGCGGCGACGGCCAGGGCGAAGCCGCGCAACAGCGCCTGTACACGCTCACCGCCCAGGCCCGCCAAGCCGCCGCCCAGCGTGGTGAGATGGCCATGGCGTTCGGCCGCGACGGCGCCGAACATGGCGAGCGCGAGACCGAGGTGCTGCACCAGCGCCGGGGCGTTTTCCACCCCCTTGCCGAGCAAAGGACGCAAGACAATCTCGACCAGCGGGATCAGCGCCATCAGCGCCAACGCAGCGGCGGACAGCCACTCGTCGAGGCGCGCCGGCCCGCGCAGTCGGGCGAACAAGATTCCGCGCAGACGGGCGAACAAGATTATTTGCCTTTGCCGGCGCGGAAGGTTTTCAGGTGGCCCACCACCTCGTCGAAGGTTTCGGCCGGCACCATCGCGCCGCGTATGCGCGGATAGAGCTTGTCGGCGAGATCGTTCCATTCCTTCATCTGCTCGGCATTCGGCCGGTTGACCACGAGACCGCGCTTCTTCATCGCCTCCACCGCCGCGTCGACCTCCTGGCGCGCCTGGGCGCGCATGCGCGCGCCGGCCTGCTCGCCGGCCGCGCGCACGGCCGCGCGCGTCGCCGGGCCCATGTCGTCCCAGGCCTTCTTCGTCACCACCAGGGCGCCGACGATGGGCGCCCAGTTGATCTCCAACATGTTGGGCGCGCTGGCGTAGATCTGGCTGGCGAGCGCGAAATACGGCGTCGAGGGCACGGCATTGATCATGCCGGTCTGGATGGCAGGCAGGATGTCGCTGGTCTCCAGCGGCACCGGCGTGTAGCCGAGGCTCTTCATGATCTCCTGCTGCTCGGCCTCGGCGCCCCAGGCGAAGAACTTCATCTTCTTGAAATCCTCGGGACGCACGGCCGGCTCCTTGCTGAAGAAGCGTACCCAGCCAGCATCGCCCCAGGCGAGCACGACGAAGCCCTTGTCGAGAAACTTCTGCTCCATCGCCGGGCGCATTTTTTCGCGCACGTAATCGACCTCTTCCCAGGTGCGGAACATCAGCGGCAGGGTCTGCAAGGCGCCGATGGACGGCTCGATCTCGCGCAGGCCGACCACCGAAAGCAGCGCGCCCTGCAACTGGCCGATGCGCATGCGCCGCGCCATGTCGGTTTCACCGCCCTGGCTGCCGTCGGGATAGATCAGGTACTTGGCGCCCTCGCCCTCGGCGGCGCGCCAGACCTCGCCCAGTTCCATCAACTGCTGGTGGTAGAGGGAATTCTTCGGCGCCAGGGTGCCGATGCGCAAGGACTTGTTGGCGGCGAAAGCGGCGGTGGCGAGGCAGACGCAACAGAGCAGGCCGAGCAGTGCGGATTTACGCATGGGGAATACCGGGGAAAGTCAGAAAAGATCGTCGGCGCGGTCGAGCAGCCAGCGCGCGCGTTCGACCATCAGCGTTTCGCGCAAGGCGCGCGTCGGCGCGCCGACGGCGATGGCCTGGCGCAACAGCGCCTCGAAGGCAACGCGGTCGCCGGCCGGCTGGGCGACGCCCTCGGCCTTGGCGACATAGGCGCCCGCGCTTTTGCCGCCGCTTGCGGCGATGGCGCGGTCGAAGTATTCAAGGGCGCGAATGCGCGAACCGCCGGGGCGGGCGCTCTCGAAAGCGCCCATCAGGCTGGCCAGCGCGCCGTCGCCGTGCTCGGGGGCGACCTCCCAGGCCAGGCGGGCGAGACGCTGCGCGCGCGGCAGATCGGCCACGGCGTCGGGATCGTCTTTCGACAGGGAAACATGGCCGCCCCAGGCCGCCGCCGCCCAGTAGGCGAGGCCGATCTGATCGGCGGCAAGACGCGGCCGGCGCGCCGGGTCGGGGCTGGCGAGCGCGGCGGCGAAGCCGGGCGTTTGCCGCTCCAATGCCGCCAGCGCGTGGTCGCGTGCGCGCAGGTAAAGCCGGGCGGCGCGGACGCGCAGTTTCTGCGCCGCACGCGCGTCGCGTGCCTCGATCTTGTCGGCCTCGAAGGCGACGAAGGCGTAGGCGTATTGGGTAAAACCGGCGGCCACCGCCTCGGCAAGCCGGGCATGGTCGGGCGCTTCTTGCAGCAGCGCCTCGGCAAACTTCAGGTAGAAGGCGCCGGCGTCGCGCGCCAGCACCGGATCGTCCTCGGCTGCCCCGCCTTGTTGCGCCAGGGCGTCGGCGAAGCCGACGACGACCATCTGGCGCGGCGAGCAGCCGGCGAGGCCGAGCAGCGCGAGCGCGAGGACAAGGATGGAGCGCATGTCGTCGCGACGCGCGTGAGCGGCTTGACTTAGTGCTTGCCGCCGACCCAGGAAGCGGCCTTGCCGTCGGAAGTCAGCTTGCACTCGACGGCGACGCCGGAGATGCTCTGTTTGGCGCCGACATCGAAGAACTTGCCGGCGTCGCCGGACCAGCACTGCGGCGCGGCTTTGGCAGCGGGCGCGGCAGCCGTGGTAGGCACTGCAGGGGCCTTTTCCGGTGAGGCGTTCTGGCTGGCGCAGGCGGACAGGACGACGGTGGCGACGAGGGCAGTAAAGACATTCGGGAAGCGCATAACGATCTCCAGTAAGGTTGGGGTGCAATCAACGACCGCCGCGATTATCTTGACGCCCCGTTACAGCTTCGTTTCAGTCCACTTCAGGCCAGACCACGCCCCCGTTCTGGATCAAGTGCGCCAGGCGTTCGGGCGCCAAGGGCTTGGCCAGCAAAAAGCCCTGCACCTCGTCGCATTGCTGTGCGCACATGAACGCCAATTGCTGCGGCGACTCCACGCCTTCGGCGATGGTGCGCAAGCCCAGGCCCGCCGCCAGCGTGCAGATGGCGCGCACGATGGGACCGTTGCGGATCTGCCCGTCGGCGCCGCGCACGAAGGACTGGTCGATCTTGAGCGTGTCGATGGGCAGTTCGGCGAGGTAGGAGAGACTGGAAAATCCGGTGCCGAAATCGTCGATGGACAGGTGAATGCGCAAGGCCTTGAGGCGTTCGAGCATGCGGATCGCCTCGGGCGTATTGCGCATCAGCATCGACTCGGTGAGTTCCAGTTCCAGCCGCTCCGGCGCGAGATGGTGGCGCGCCAAGGCCGCCGCCACCTGGTCGCGCAGCTTGCTGTCGCGGAACTGCCGCGCCGAGACATTCACCGCCATGCGCAGCGGCGGCAGGCCGGCGCGGTCCCAGACATGCAACTGCCGACAGGCTTCGTCCAGCACCCAGGCGCCGATGGCATCGATCAGCCCGCAGTTTTCCGCCAGCGGCACAAAACTGCTCGGCGGGATCAGGCCCATCTCCGGATGCTGCCAGCGCAGGAGGGCTTCGACCCCGGCGATGGTGCGCTGCGCCAGGTTCACTTGCGGCTGGTATTCGAGGAACAGCTCGCCGCGTTCGATGGCATGGCGCAGCGCGTTTTCCAGCACTAGCCGGTTGCGCGCCTGGGCGTCGAATTCGCGCGTGAAAAACTGGTAGGCATCGCCGCCCTGCTCCTTGGCGCGCGCCATGGCGCTATCGGCGGCGCGCACCAAATCCTCGGCATCGACGCCATTGTCCGGCGCCACCGCGAGGCCAATGCTCGCCGTGACGAAAATCTCCTGGCCGCCAAGCATGAAAGGGGCGGCCAGGCATTGGCGCAGGCGCTCGGTGACGCGTGCGGCGTCCTGGATATGGTGCGTACCGCGCAGCAACACCGCGAATTCGTCGCCGCCGCTGCGCGCCAGCAAATCGGTTTCGTAAAGCGATTCGGCCAGGCGGCGGCTGACATCGCGCAGCAACTGGTCGCCCAGTTGGGGGCCGAGGGACTTGTTGATCGCGCGAAACCGGTCCAAACCGATCTGCATGACCAGGATCGGCAGCATCTCGCGCTGCTTCTTGTGATGCAGCAGGCGCTGCAACTGCTTCTGGAACTGGCGGCGGTTGGGCAAGCCGGTGAGCGGATCGTGGCCCACCAGGCGGCGGATGTGCGCTTCGATCTTTTTGCGGTTGCCGATGTCGGCGAGCATCAACAACACGCCGGCGGGCAGGCCGCGTGCGTTGTTCATGCGCGCACTCCAGACCTCGACATCAAGCGCGTCGCCGTCGTCACCCAGCATGCCGCTCACCTCGTAGGCCTGGAACATCTCCCCATCCAGCGTCCGCTCGAACAAACCTAGCAGGGAATCCTCGCGCAGGGAGCAATTGACCGGCAGTTTCTGGCCGCGCATTTCCACGTCGCCGCGCCCGAACAGGCGCACGGCAGCAGAATTCCACAAGGTCACGCTGCCGGACAGGTCGGCCACGACAATGGCCAGCGGCGCATGCGCCACCAGCGCGCGCAACAGATCGTTGCCCGACCTGGCTGCTGTCTGCCGGGGCCGGCCGGCAGCGTCGATTTCGATCCGGTAGGCGGCTTGCCCGTCCCACTCTTCGATATGGGCATGGGCGGTGACCATCAGCCGCACCCCGCTCGGTTGCAATATCTCGATCTCGCTGCTCATGCCGGGCTGAAAGGGAAAACCATACTGCCGGCCGGTCAGTTCGCCGAGCTGGGCAAAGAAGAGTTTTTCCGCTGCCGCGCTGGCGCGCAGGATGCGTCCGCCCGCATCCACCAGCAGGCTCGCCCCGGGGTCCAACCGCGCCGCCGGTATGCCGGCTTCCCGGCTGGGGTCCGACAGAAAGCCATTCACGCTGCGATCCATCTCGATTCCTCCGCGTTCTGCGCCTGCGCTCAGGTCGCCGCCGACAACTCGACGGCCAGCACCGACACGTCGTCGTGGGGCTCCAGCCCGTCGAGGAATCCCACCAGACGACTCTTGATGCCCTGCATCAGCCCGGCCTTGCGCACCCGGCCCCCCAGCGCCTCCGCCAGACGCCCCGCGCCGAACATCTCGCCCGCGCCGTTGCGCGCCTCCAGCAAGCCGTCGCTGTAGAGCAACAGGTGGCTGTATGCCCCCAGCGCGCGCACTTGCGTCGCCGCGTCGAAGCGGTTTTCCGCCACCACGCCCAGCGGGAAATGGCAGGACTCGAGTTGCGCCGCCACCTGGTGGCGACTGTCGATCAGCAGCAGGGGCGGCTGGCCGCCGATCCAGGCTTCCAGTTGGCAGCGTTCGATATCCAGCGAGACCAGCGTCGCCGCACAGAAATGCCCGGTGGGCAACAGCCGGTGCAGCTTGCGGTTGATCTCTGCCGCAATCTCGCCGAGGGGCAGGCCCTTGCGGCTCATGGCGAAAAACACGTCCGACGCCGGCAGCGCGCCGACCGCCGCCGCCAGACCGTGGCCGGTGAAATCGCCCAGCATGATATTCATCCGCCCATCCGGCGTCTCCTCGTGGATCGTCAGGTCGCCGCAAAAATGGCCGGCGGTGATGGTCCATTGCTGCAAGCCGCGCACCGCTGCCGGACTGCGGCCCAACATGGCATCGAACATGTGGCGGGCGAACTTCACCTCCTGGTGGAATCTTTCGCGCATGCCTTCCAGGTGGCGGTACAACTCGCGCGTCTGGGCATGGCCGTTGATTTTCGCCCGCAGCACCAGCGGGTCGCTCGGCTCATCGATGAAATCCGCCGCGCCGCAGTCGAGAAAGCGCTTCAGCGACATGTGATCGGAGATCGAGGTGGACAAAATCACCGGCGCCAGGCGTTCCCCGCTGAGTGCGCGGATGCGCTGCGTGCACTGGTAACCGTCGCCATCGGCAAGCGCGATGTCCATCAGCACCAGATCGGGCTCGGCCTTGGCAAAGACCCGCAGCGCCTCGCCGCTACCGCTGGCGTAGAGCAACTCATGGCCATCCGCTTCGAGCGCCTGCGCCATGATGCTTCTCTGTTGTTCGTCGTGTTCGACTATCAGGATCTTCATTGATGATTCCCTCTGTCACGTGTGAAGTTCCGGGGTGCGCAGAGTAGGCAGCGCGGATGACCGCCTGATGACGGTCATATGAACTGGCCGCAAAAGCTGCGCCAATTCATATGCGCGTCATATCGCCCGCCTACCATGCGGATTCACACTGAGGGGGAACAGCTTTGAAAATCGATATCGATCAACAAGGCGGCACAGCCACCTTGCGGCTGACAGGCCAATTCGACATGGGAGCGCACCGGGAATTCAACCGCGCCCGCCATCCCCTGCTCGGCTCAGGCAAGCTCGACGCGCTGATCCTGGACCTGTCCGGGGTGGACTACATCGACAGCTCGGCGCTCGGCATGCTGCTGCTGCTGAATAAAGATGCGGAAAACTGCCACGTCGACGTCAGCCTGAAAGGCTGCCGCCCCATGGTCCTGCAGGTGCTGAAAATGGCCAACTTCCACAAGATGTTCAAGATCGGCTGAGCGGCGCGGCGCCTATTGCCCTGTGTTAGCATTTTGGAATCTCACTGACCCCAATGGCACTAATACCGTGCTGGCCCAGCAATCCCGTCAATCCGCTTGAGGAGCAGCATGATGTCCACCGTCGAACCGGCCTTGATTCTGAAGCTCCAGAAGCTGCCGCCGCAACGCCTGGCGGAGGTGGCGGATTTTGTGGAATTCCTGGCGGCGCGCGAAGCGCGCGCCGAGGCCGGGGCACGTCTGGGCGAGTCCCTCGCCAAACTCGATGCCTTGAATCTGCCGTCGCTCTCCGATGACGAAATCGCGGCGGAAATCCAGACCGCGCGCCAGGAACGCGCCGCACGGCGCGCGTAGTCGTGCGGGTTGTCCTCGATACCAATACCCTGGTCTCGGCGCTGCTCTCGCCCCATGGCCCGCCCCGCCGCCTGCTCGACGATGCGTGGGCGCAAGCCTTCGAGTTGTGAAGGAGTCCGGTACTGGTGGCGGAGTTGCTCAGGGTAGCGCCATCGTCACACCGGCTCAGGCGGTACAGCGTGTCGGTTTTTTACTTCACCCGACACACTATCGCCGTGTCGCCAGCGCCGACTTTCAACGGCTATGCGGAATCAATTCGAACCCGCCCCCTTTGATTGGCGGAACGGCGCCTCAGCCCTTGCGCGCGTAATTCACGCCCGCCAACCCGGCGGCCGGCGAAAAGAAATCCGCGTTCGGACCATCGGCGAAATACTCCAGCCAGCCGCAGGAGTCGACCAGATTCACGCCCGGTCGTCCTCGCGCTCGACGCTGTGTCGATGCCAGCCAGGAAACCGCGTAAAGCCCGCGCCGGCTCCACCGGCAACAGCTCGATGCGGTTGTCGAGCACCAGCACTTGCAGCTTCTGCCCGACCTCGATATGCAGCGCCTCGCGCACGGCCAGCGGAATCACCACCTGGAATTTCGGGGAAACGGTGACGGCTTGCATGGGATGGCCTCCGAAACAGATGACGCAATAGTAATCGACCCACAGATGATCGTATTACCGCCACATGATCGATACCCCTACAAGCCACAAACTCGGAGCCGGCGGGACGGCGCACGTTGCCCGGCGTTAGCGTATTTGCTAACATCGCGCCATGTCCTTCGAGATCGAGTACTTCCACGAGCGGGTGCTGCACGATATCGAATCGTGGCCCGTGGATATCCTGGCTGATTACGCGCGTCTGGTCGAACTGCTCATCGTGCATGGCCCGCAACTTCGTCTGCCGCACTCGCGGGCGCTAGGCGATGGTCTGTTCGAGCTGCGCCCGCACGGCCGCTCCGGTATCGGCAGAGCGATTTACTGCTTTCTCGTTGGCAAACGGGTGGTCGTTCTGCACGCCTTTATCAAGAAGACCCAGGAAACACCCGATCAGGAACTGAAGCTGGCGCGCAAGCGCATGAAGGAGGTTTTAAATGGCTGAACTCAAATTCAAACCCGTCCGCCACTCCCACCAGGAATTCCTCGCCCGCGCGGCCAATCGCGAGGGCTTCGCAGAAGCCTATGCCGCCCTTGCCCTCGAATACCAACTCGCCGACCAAATGCTCAAGGCCCGCGCCCGCGCCGGCCTGACGCAAGACGCCGTCGCCGAACGCATGGGCACCACCAAAAGCGCCGTCTCGCGCCTCGAATCCGCCGGCAAACACGCCCCCTCACTCGCCACGCTAAAACGCTACGCCCAAGCCGTCGGCTGCGAACTGCAAGTCAAGCTGGTGCCGCAGAAAACCGCCTGACGACCGGGCCTTCGGCATCCGCTCACGCGACTCTCGCAACGAGATAAAAGTCGGCGCTGGCGGAACGGCGCATCGAGCCACGCACTCACGCATCCCCGTCGGCGACTTCGATAGTCGCGAACCGGCCGATCAGAAACGCATAAAGCGGAAAGCCGACGGATGCGCTGACGACTATCCGCAGCAGCAACGCCGGCCAGGCGTCGCTGGCGATCAGCACCACCACCGGGTAAATGAACAAGTCGGCAAGTTGCCAGACCGCCAGCGCGGCCACCAGCGGCCCCGTTATCCGGCCGCGCAATCGCGCCGAACACGACTTGCAGATAAACGACGACCGGATTGAGAACGCGTTCAACGGCTCGCCGCAGGCCGGACATGTGGCGGTCATGCGCGTTCTGGTGCTGTAGTAACAAAATATTCTTGACTTCCAGAATTACCGTTACCACAATAATTACAATGACACGAACATTCTCTGGGACGAAACGAAGCGGCGGGCCAACCTCGACAAGCACGGGCTGGACTTCGTCGACGCGGCGATGGTGCTGGAAAGCCCCTACCGTCTCGACGCGGAGAGCGTGCGCGGCGGCGAACAGCGGACGCAGTCGTTCGCCTACGTGTTCGATGTGCTGGCGGTGCTGACGGTGGTGCATGTGGCGCGTGAAAATGCCCTGCGGATCGTGAGCTTCAGACCGGCGAGCGAAGAGGAAAGGAGCACCTACCATGACTGGCTCGAAAATGACTACAACGACAACCGATAAGATGCGCGCCGCCGCCGCGCGCGGCGAGAGCAAAACCGACGTGACCAAGCTGCGCGCCAAGACGCCGTATGTGTGGGATGGCAAGAACGAGGACGACCGGCCGCTGACGCGCGAAGAAATGCAGGCGGGGATCGCGGCGAACCTGATGAGGCGCGGGCGACCGGCGGGAAGCGACAAGGAATCGACCACCATTCGGTTCGACCGCGACATCCTCGCGGCCTTCCGCGCGGACGGCCCCGGCTGGCAGACACGTATGAACGCGGCGTTGCGCGACTGGCTCAAGACTCACTCTCCGACGTAATGTCCGAGGCGTAAGCGGGACAGCAGGAAATCGTGTCCCCAATGCTGTTCCGAATCAGATCGGAAAAGATGTTGGTGTCGAGCAGGAAACGCATCGCTTCAGAGCAGGTCTTCGGCCGCCAGCGGCGGATCGGCGCTGGCGGGAAAATCGACATCCAGCGCATCCCAGCCCGCCAGCAGCGCAAGCGGCCGTCTTCATTTGCGGCTCTCTTTCATTACACCGCGAAAGTCGGCGCTGGCGGAACGGCAAGTTAGCCACCTGGTTGAACAGCGTGTTGTAGAACCTCAGTAGCTCATTGGTTAAGGCTCTTGCCTGCGGCCTGCGCTGCTACCAGAGCCCGGCCATGAATCTCGGGAGGCACACGAAGTAGCAACTTGCCAGATGCCGGCTTCTCGGGATGCACTCCATCCTTCTTACACTCGGCGAGGTAGTCACTAACGGCATGCTCAAACTCGACCCGCAACTCCGTAACTGTTTCCCCATGGAAGCTAATGATGCTGCGGATGCCGAGAATGCGACCGACGAAAATATTGTCTCTCTCGTCGTACTCGACGCGTGCGGTATAGCCCTTGTATGACATAGTATTCACGGCATTACTCCTACGCGTTCCAGAAGCTCTCGCGCTTCTTCAACTTGATAACGCTGGGCTTCCTTACCCGGATGTGGTCTATGGCACCGCCACTGCTCGCCTTTGAGTTCAATCTTGACGCGCGAGCCTTCGCGTTCAGTGACAGAACCTCCAAGGGTCTTCATCAGCGCCTCAATATCAGCGAAATGACCCTGACCCCTTTGGGTTGCCAATGGCGCTACTGCTCAGCGACACTTCATCTAAGAAGAAATGCCGTTTGGGTGGTATGTGTTTCCAAACCACCTTTGGCTTCGAATCTTCGAAGGCGTTCAATCCTTCAGTTATCTTCATCTTGCCAGTCAGGTAGTTGATGCTGAACTTGGATTGCTCACCCGTGCTACGGGAAAACTCGGAGTAGTCGTAACCAATTAGGCGAAACCTCATATTCTCGAAGCGGAAAGTAAATTTTTCGTGCGTTACTCCATAGCTGCCGCAGCTTAGCCACGTTCCCTGTTCAATTACTATCATTCCGCGGAATACCGAGATATCTCCTTGTTCAAGCAGGGGGTCTGCCATACATGGCACGACTTCATCGTTTTCACTGGGAAGGAGGTTATCCCTACTCAAGACATTTCTATAACCGTTGGCCGTTTTGAGAAGGATGATGAGGCGGCGGGGATTAACGTTAAGAATATCTTTCCCGAGTCCGTCATTTTTCTTGATATTGGCGCACGGTTGTCCAAAACAGATTATGACGTTGGATCATCCGACGGTGTAGGGTGTAGGTGAATCGCCAAACCCACCTGAACCCGACCGAAGGAGACCCAACGTGAAAGCATCATGCAGCATGTTCAGCC
>Ga0209262_10000829_pt1 | contig 13150 bp, 6 predicted proteins | sample Lowcelwee11metaG_FD_187171 | JGI IMG/M metagenome (GOLD analysis project Ga0209262, IMG submission 187171) | Freshwater pond sediment microbial communities from the University of Edinburgh, under environmental carbon perturbations - Low... | ecosystem: Environmental > Aquatic > Freshwater > Pond...
CCCGAACAATGGTCTCCAATGGCAGTGCATGCACCTGGTTTCCTCGGGTGACCTGAAGCGTCACCTTGTTCAGCGGCTGGCGCAGGCCGCCGGTCGCTGCCAGCGCGTCCAGCAGCCGTTCCCCACGCGCGGTCAAGGGGACTCGGGCACTGTTCGTGACCTCTCCCACCACGGTGACGTCGGCAGTCGTGTTCCGCGTCAGCCGGACCAGGGCCTGGGGCTGGTTCGCCTTGCCTCGTAGGCGCTCTATGATCTCCGATTCGATCTGTTTGGTCGTCTTGCCGGCAACGGGTACCTGCCCAATAAAGGGCAGGCCGATAGTGCCATCCCAGCTGACCATCTGCTCAGGGAAGGTCGCGGCACTTGCGGTCGCCGGGGCAGCGCTGGGGGCCGCAGACCCGCCCCCGAACAGCATCCCGGGAGGCGCCTCCCAGACGGTCACCTCAACCACGTCGCCAGCGCCAATGCGCCCCGCGCGCTGCCCCTTGGAACCCAGGGTCTCCGAAAACAGGCTCTGCCTTTGGCCCGCCAGCAACCGCCGCGCGACCGCATCGGTAACATCGACAAGCTGAATGCCGGAGGTCGCAGGATCGGCCCCGGATGCCTCGACCTCCCCGGTACTGGGGCCGGAAGAGGCCAGCCACTCCGGCTGCCCTGCACAACCCGTCAGGGCGATCACGAGCGTGCAAATAGCAGGCAAGCGCCGCAGGGATACCGAGGCCAGGATCGCACCAGTCCCAACAGGCCTCCGCTTGACCCTAGCGATACCCCAAGCGCACATAGATCACCTCGAGACTGGAAAGCGCCCGCGACGCGATCCCTAGAATTGACCAGAACCGGCGCAGATGCGCCGCCGTCGCGCCGGAGGAGAGGACCCCGGCGCCGACTGCCAACAAGCTAGAACGGGTTGCAGCTCATTGCCTTGCATCGCCGACAAACCAGGAACGGTCTCGGAACCGATGAACGGTTTGGGAGAGCGGATCGGCAAGGCGACGACGGCGGTCGAGCTGCAATGCCGCGCAAAGACATCCAGATCGCCCTGCTCCAACGCCCGATCCGAACTGCAAGACTATACCAGACTTCACCTCTCGGGACTCCCAACCCCGGCCAACGAAGCCTGGCGGTCCGGTACAGGACACACCGGGCCCGCCCCCGACTGCCAGCCTTGGAAGGGTATCCGATATGCAACCCTCACAGTGAAACCCTTCACTCCGTTACCTGACACCAAAGGTCCTTTGCCCTCCGTGCCACCCCTGGATTCGCCTACGCTTCGTTTCGACCGAGGTCCAGGAGCACCCTATCATCCGTGATGATCGTGCAGAATCGAACCGCCTCAGTTGCCGCGTCCCTCCGGTATGGCGCGGCCCGCCCGCCATCGGACGCGCTCGCGACAACCACCCTAACCAAAGTAGGATGCTGCGGTATCGAAGCCGGCCGCTCCACTCCGAGATTGAAATCACCCACGGCAAGTTTCGTCCAACTCTTCTGCTGCACCCCATTGATCTGCAACGTAATGGCGATGCCGCCCGGGAAGGAGTTGTCCGAACCGCTGCGAGCGAGGATCTTTCCTGTTACGAATACACTCCGGCTTGGACAGCCCTTTGGCAATACGAGCCACGCACAGCCATCGATCCACGGATAGCGGACGGAAAGATCCATCCCACCATATTGACTGGCACAATCCCAGCGAAATCCCTGCATCGAACTCACCTGCAACTGGCCCGCATCTGAGCCATCGGCGTCGAGGATCTCGCGCCACCGCATATCCTCCCTGTGGCAGACACTCTTTGCCAGAATACCAGAGACCGCGTGCGGAGCTGTGCCGAATGCGTCCGTCAAGGAAAAATCGCTAATGACCTGGCGGCTACCGCCGCCGGCAGCCGACGCCAGCAATTCCATCCAGGCACTTTGCGTTTCCCGCTGAATCACCGCTCTCCACTTATGGAACAGCAGGCGACTGTTTCTTTCGTTCCCTTCCTGATTCTCCGCAGAAACGTTCCGGGTCAAGCTGACATGATGCCGGACGCGACTCGCGGTGGCAACGTATGCGTACTTGTGGCACATCCGAAGCTTCAGGCAAAGGTCAACATCTTCCCCACCGTTCACGTATCGCTCATCGAAGCCGCCGACTGCAATGAAGTCCCTTTTCGAAACGAGGCAGCACGCCCCTGTGACCGCGAACACGCGCCTAACCATCTGACCGCTGTGCGGAAGTGCACGAATGTGCTCGACCTTTGAAAGGTGATTGACCTCTATGCCCGCATGATCGATGATGTCACCATCCATGCAAAACTGAATATTCCCAACGATGCCTGCATTGCTGGACGGTGAACACAGAACTTCAAGCATGGGCTCCAGCCAGCCTTGAAGCAATACGAGATCGTTGTTCAGAAGCCCGAGTATGCTTCCTTTAGCAACCTCCGCGGCGCGATTGTTGGATCTGGCGTACCCGATATTCGCGTCGTTGAAGATCGGTCGAACCCGGTCATCCTTGAGCTGACCCAGCCAGGTCCTAGTTCCATCGCTAGATCCGTCATCCACGACGATCGCCTCGAAGTCGAGATCCTTTGGCACCGATACAAGCAATGAATCGAGCATTGCTTTGGAGTACTCGACATAATTAAAGAGGGGAATGATAAAGGTAATCTTCGGGTTATTCACCACCAACCATCTCTTTAGCAATCACGCAGAACAATCGGGGGCGTTCCGCCGCCGGTCCCCGAGGAGACTTGGTGGCGACGAACAAGAGTGCGCTTTGTCTGCGAGACCCGAACAAACCAGCGCAGAGTCAGCAGAACAGTCCAGCCGGTCCGAGCAGAGATTGTGACCGAGCGACTTGGGGCAAAGGGACGAGAAACACGCAGGAACGGCCACCCGCCACTTCGCCCCCAACGGAGCCGTCGGCGCTCCAGGCATCGTGCGGCGGCATGTTGCCACGGCGCCAGCGCGGGTGGCGAAAGCCCCCAAGGGGCAGCTGCCCCACTCAGACCGCCGGCAGTGCCACCGCGGCCAGCTTCACTGACCGCACCCGGATCGCCAGGCGACGCCGGTCGTCCGAGCCCCGGTCGGCCGGGGATGCCACGCCCGGAAACTCGAGCTTGAGGCGCCACTTGCCATCCGCGGGTAGGTCGTCCGCGAGGAATTGCCCCGTCAGCAGGGCCGGATAGCGCTTCCCCTCACGGCCAAGGGAGACGGCCCAGGTGCGGGCAAAGGCACTCAGGCCGGCTGCCGGATAGCGCTTCCCCTCACGGGCAAGGGAGACAGGCGTGTCGTTTAGGGAGGCCCGCAAACCACTGAGGATCTCTGGCTTCATGGCGTCCGCGACCTCGATCTGCAGCTCATAGCGGCCCAGTCCGAGAACCGGAAGGTTAAGGGTACTGACCAGTTCCGGTCCGGCCCAGCGCCCATCCGCTTCCGGGTAATACCAGTTCTCTCCGTCAACCTCCCCCCGCAGGTCGAATCGGATCTCGACAGGTGCCATCGGGCCCCACGGCTGACCAACCCCGGCGGCCCCGACGGGGTCCTCTGGCACCGCCGCAGACAGCTCCTGACAACGCAGAAAGTAGGTCTCCAGTTCCTCCTGCACCGCATACAGCTGCCTGAGCATGTCTTCGTTATCTTTGACGATGTGAGCGTTCCGGCCTTCCTGCTCGGCAACCTCCGATTGCAGACGGCTGAGTTCGCCGGACTGGCGCTCCAACGTGCTGCGCAGGTCCGATTCCACCTTGACCTGGGCGTCCCACTCAGACACCGACTGCTCCACCAACCGCCCCAAATCCTCGATGTGTCCCCGCTGGGCCGCAATCTCGGCCTTCGCCTCGATCAGGGCCGTCTCCGTATCGACGTTCCACTGCACCAGATCATCGAAGCGCGCCGCCTGCAGCCGCCGCGCCTCTTCAGCCTTGCGCAGATCTTGCATCAGGCGTCTGTACTCACCCCATGCAGGCGCCCACCCGACGACGGACATCCCGGCTTCGCCCTCGGGAAGGTCGGCGTAGCTCTCAAGTTCCGCGTACAGCGCTTGGGGCTCGCCCGATTCCCCCAGCAAACCATCGACCAGAATTGACGCAATGGCGCTTGGAGCCTGAGATTCCGGGAGGTCCGGCCGGGCGGGTACCGCCAGATCGAGCTCAAACGCGCTGGCAACCCGCCTGATGAACCCATCCGGGGCTACCGCCAGTGCCAGCGCATTGACCAATAGGCAGCGGTCGCGGTTGCGGTGGTAAAAGCGCAGGACCTCCAACTGGTAGGCCGCCCAAGACTCCAGGACCTCGCCGATCTGGTTTGGGCTCACGCCGCCTACCAACAGCGCCCTGGCAGCGACCGCCTGAGGGCTGGCATGGACGAACAGGAAGCGGACCTGGGGGTCGAAATCCCTCCAAAACTCCAGGAACCAGACCACCGCAGGGTCCGCCCACCCCCAGCTCGCCCGGGTCAGATTCCCGAGGAAGAGGTCCACCGCGAGGTCCTCCCACACCTTGCCGGGACGGAGTTGGGCTGGCGGTCCGCTGTCGCCTCGACCGACGCCGTGGGCCTTGAGCATGCGCTCGTGTAGGACCGCCGCCGTCAAGCCCTCCCTGCGCGAGGGCAGAGCATCGGCCAGGCCGCTCGCCACCAGGATGCGGTGCGCCGCCTCCGAACCGCAGTAGCGGCACCCACAGGTCAATAGGATCTTCATCGCTTCCGTTCCTCCCGTTCAGCCCCCTCAGGACGCGTCAACCTCGGCCGAGGGTCCGAAATAGCGCCTCCCACTGGGGCAGGATGCTCGGAGTCACATAGCGCTGTGACAGCAGAGCCCCCGAGGCGCGCATGCGATCCCGTTCGGCCCCGCTATCTCCCGCCAGGACCTGGGCTATCACCGCGGCGGCATCATCGGCGTCATAGGGGTTAAAGTAGGCCGCAGCGTCGGCGAAGACCTCGCGATGCACCGGAATGTCGGAGGCGATTACGATGCCGCTGCTGCACATCGCCTCAACGCCGGAGTAGTCGAATCCCTCGCACAGACTCGGGCAGATGGTCGCCGCGGCATGGCGATAAAGCGCACGTAACTCCGCGGACGAGACGTTGTGCAGATAGTACAGGTCACCCCGTTCCGACCAGGGGCGAAACGCATCGAGGATCGGCCCGTCCCCCCAGCCCCGATTCCCGACAACGACCAGTTTGAGATGCGGCATCGTGGTGTACTTCAAGCGCTCCCAGGCCGCGACAAGCAACAGGTGATTCTTCCGCGGCTCCAGCGTCGATACCATCAGGAGATAGTCCAGACCCCCGGCCGCCGCCCCTGTCAGGGGACGCTTCTGGGCCCTCTGTGGCACATCCGACCCCGGCAACTTCGCCCGGCGATTGCGGATGATCTCCCGCACCAGGGCTGGCGCCGACGGCTCGTCGAAGTACTCGTCAGACACCATATTGTGAATCACCGAGGTGCGTGGCTCGACCTCCGGGAACAGATTGAGCAGGTCGGCACGCGTCGCCTCGGACACGCACGAAAACCAGGCCCCGGACCGCACGTTGTCCTGCAGGGCATAAAAATGGGCAGCTTGGTGAAAGACGCTGTCGTTGATGGTGTGGGGCATCAGCACGGGAACAGAATCGTGGTACCGCACAACCAGGCGCGTGCCCGCCGAGACCCTGCCCGGGAAAGGTGTCTGAGCGAGCAAGATGTCAAAACCCCGAGTGTCGATGCCCAGATAGGGCGGCGTCGCAGAGAACCTGCGTCCTGCGAGTCCCACCTGATGGAACCGCTTCCTGGGCAAACGCAGGACCCGAAAAGTCGCAGACGTGACCAGAGCCTTGTCGGCAGGCCGGAGTGTCTTTGCGAACAACCGCCGCCAAAGAAAGTCATCGAATAACGCCGATTCGAAGAGCCCAAGCCTGATCGCCCGCCCGGCCAAGGCCCCCAGGCGCAGCCAGAAGATTGACGGGTACCCCAGGACCCCGCCTAACATCCGCGCCACGGAGGGCACCGACGCCGCACTGCCACCCGCCGCGCCGCTCACATCCCCCCCGCCCCTGTCTCCGCCGGATGGCGTCACCTCGCGCAACGACAACACGACCCGCGAGGACCGATTGGCTCGCGCGGCAACAGGCAACGCCTTACCGGCTGGAATCCCCGCCGAGCGCAGACGCCGCCCGCCGTGCTGTATGAGGCCCGCCACCTCACAGCCCGCCAGCGAGCGCAGCCCCCGGAACAGCAGGCGCGTCTCCTGCGGGATCCCCCCATACCCATCCAGGGCAGGCTTGAGATCCAGGAGAATCCTGGTCCTTTCAGAGAGTTGCGGTGTAGTGCTTATAGGCATCGTCTGCATGGTCAAATTGTTTGATCCGGCCCCCGTCAAGAACACAAAACGTATTGCAGTGCTTCTTGATGTGCTGAGGCATGTGCGAAACCATCAGCATCGCCCGATCGCCCCGCTTCTCGAACAATTCGACCCCGGCCTTCTTTTTGAACCGCTCATCCCCCACAGAAAAGGTCTCGTCGATCAGGTAGCAATCAAACTCGATGGCCATCGAGAGGGCAAATGCGAGCCGCGCCCGCATGCCCGTGGAGTAGTTCTTGACCGGTTCTCGAAGATAGCGCCCAAGCTCCGCGAAGTCCTCCACGAACGGTATTGCACGATCCACGTCCGCATCATAGATGCGACACAAGAAGCGCAGGTTATCAAGGCCGGTGAGGCTGCCCTGCAGGCCGCCACTGAAGGCCAGAGGCCAGGATACGGTCATCCCTCGCTCAACGTACCCGCTGGTCGGCGGCTCCACTCCTCCGATTAAACGAATCAATGTGGACTTCCCGGCGCCATTACCCCCGACAATCCCGACCCGCTCGCCTCTGGAAATGGTCAAGCTGATGTCCTTCAGGACCTGTCGTGGACCCTGTCTCGTCAGATAGGTCTTGCTGATACGGTGGAGGGCAATCACTCCGAGCTCACCATGCGCTTGCTGTGTTCGACCAGCTTCAACCCAAACCACAGCATAATGACGTTGACCATCGCCAGATAGCCCGCGCTGTAGTGAGACTGGATCGCCGATCCATAGTAACCCGCGCGGAGCATTTCGACGCCGTTGACCATCGGTACCCAAAGGATGATGGTTTGCACCTGGGCCGGGAGCCAATCAACCAGGAATAACGCGCCGGAGAGAGGAAACAGCGGATAGTGCAGCATCTGCCAGATGCGATGGAACGCGCTCGATCGCTCGGCCAGCGGACCGATAATCAGCCCAAGGGCGATCGCGAACCATACCAAGAGCAGCCAGCCGCCGACCATGGTCAGGAGGTCGGCAGGCCTATCCGCCTGCCCTAGAAACACCAACGCGCCCAGCAACACAACCAGCGAGCCAGTCGCTGCGGCGATCTCCAGAAGCAGTCGCGCCGCAAACAGATCGATGACCGCAACGTTGCGGTGGTACAGCAGCGCAACGTTGGGCCGGACGGCGCTCGCGCACCGGTTGGCGGCATTGCGCCACAGTAGGATCGTAGAGTATCCGGTGATGGCGAACGGCAGAATGGGCAGGTTCGATCCATGCAACCCCTTGTCGCGTACCCAGTACCACACGGCAGCGATCACCAAAGTGAAGAGCATGGGTTCGACAAACAGCCAAAGGAAGCCGATGTTGTGACGGCCAAAGCGCGTGAGCACCTCGCGAAGCAAGAGGGCCCCGACGACCCGGAGCTGGATCGCCAGTGAGCGGCGCAGTGAGCACTCGGTCGTCATGCTCGGTCTTAGTCGCGATGCTCGCGCACACCGGCCACCAATAAGGATAGAATGCCCCACGCGATCAGCCCGAGGATGATCGTCGTGATGACGTTGCGCAGACGCCTGGGCTCCAGAGCGACATCCGGCTTGCTCGGCTGGACGATGCGAACCAAGTAGAGTTGCTTTTGCTGGGCCTCATCGCGTGCCTGAATCAAGGACGCCAACGCCGTCTCCAACTGCTTCTCGGCAAGGCCCTGCTCGAGTACCAGCCCCTCATACTCGACAGCCTTGCCGGCCAGAGATGCCTGCCCCTCCGTGACCTTGCCGGACTGCGCGTCGATCTCCGATTGGGTCGCTTCCACAATGGTCTGCAGCGCCACGATCTGCGGATTGTTCTTGGCCATATTTCGAATCTGCGCCAGACGCGCCTTGGCGGCGCTCAACTCGCCCTGCAGGCTTGAAATCTGTCCCAACTGCAAGGCTGACTGCTGGCCGGGATCAAAGACCGATTGCCGGTTACGATATTCGGAGACTGCGACGGACGCCGCGCGAGCGCGCTGCTCCGCATCCCGCACCACCGATTCCGCAAAGCGGACCATATCGTCTTGACCGCGCTCATTGAGCCTGTTGACGAGGTCCTCACTCAGCTCTAACAGCCGTTGATTGATCCGAAAGGCGTCGTCAGCAGTGAAGGCCTGAACCGAGAGAATGGAGACCGGCGTCGCGGCGTCTACCGTTACCGAGACCCGATTGAGATAGTACAGGTAGAGCGCCTCGAAGCTATCGTCCCCGTCGAGCCCCGCAAAGCGGTTGAGCCGGTCGACCTGACTGGAGCCGAACGCCTCCTTGAGGTGCAGTTCCTCATCAAGGCGCTGTAACGCATCGCGCGAAGTGATGAAACCCGCAACGCTATAGCTGTCCTCGATCGAGCGACCGAAGCTGGCGCCAGTCGCTTGGGACAACAGGTCGGTCAACCCACTGGAGGACTGCGATTTGGCGCCACGGACGACGAAGCGCGACTCGGACGTATACACATCAGAGGCGATCAACCCGTAATAGAGGGCAGATAGAATGACCGGTAGCACCACCGAATAGACGAAGAGCCGATCGACGCCCCTCAACCTAACGAAAAGGCTGCGCCGAGGCGGCGGGGGGAGCATCAATAGATCTGATTCAGACGAACCTTTTTCGGACATGCGGGCGCTTCTTTCTTCGGGATCGGGAATTTTGGATGGCTCGGCCGGTCCGTCCGACCGGTGGAGCGCATTGGTATCGAAACCTGCTTGGCAACACTCGCATTCGGGAGTCGCACCCGCCGTGGAACGTAGGCGAACGACGCGGTGCCGAAGCCGCGGACGGCAGGCTAATCGGCATCAGCGGCGGCCGCTACACCCATGCGCGTCGTCGGAAATTCCCGGTCGAACTGAGACGGCGCTCCCTGTATCGAAGGATTGTTGCTCGCTAGGAGAGACAGCGATGTAGGAACGCCCTCCGAACTCCGGAAACAGTCGCGACGACCCTGTTTACCCCCATGCGACTGCAAATAGGCCGTAAAAGACCATACCGTCATCACGTTACGACCGAACGATCGCTGAACATCGAGGGAATGTCGCTACCGGCTGTTGAGGAGTATCCGAAGCATCTGGATAGAAGCAGGTGCTTTCGGGAAAGGTGCGTGCAGGGAGATACGGCTCCCCAGCCTACCATTCACTCAGCGGCGGGAACCGGCGGTCGCACGGCCTGGCCGTTACGGTGTGCGCTTCGATGGGATGAGCGCCGAGGATCTTAGCGTCTCCCGGTGATCGCAGCAAGCAGGAGCCTTGTCCACCCACCGTTTCCACCCGGCCGGCGAGGCCACTGCGTTGCAGCTCTTCGGCCTGTTGGAGCGGATCGGCTCGGCGGACCCCCGGCCGGATCGTCTCTCGACCGGTGGCACTCCGTGCCCGTCCACACACCCTTATTAGGCGCCAGCACAAGCTGACGCCCGGCGACATCGACAGCTGACACACTCGAAAGGGGCGGTCCTAGTCCAGGTCTGTCACGCCCTTTTGCCTCAGGTCCAAGCGGTTGTCCCGGCGGTATCGATCCGCCTCGCGGATGAGTGCGAGGCGGGCCCGCTCGGCGCCCCAAGTCTTGACCAGGTCATCCGCGGGAGTGTCCTCGGACCAAATGCGCCAGAGCTGGGCGGCGTTGCCCCAATAGCTGGCGAGGACGTGGCTACCGTCAGGACTGAAGGCAATACCGGTGACGCCCCTCAGGCCAGCGTCGATGGTCAAGAAGGGCTGGTCTAGGATCCCTAGGGGCACGACCGGGGCGCGCCAGAGGCGCAGGTCCCCATCGCGGGATCCGGTCAGGATCCAACGGCCGTCCGGGCTAAACTCCGCTTGGCCGACCCTGGCGCGGTGCTGGGCAAGGGTAGCGAGCCGGGTCCCGTCGGAGCGCCAGACCCGGGCGCTGTTGTCTAACGACGCTGTGACGAGGCTCGCCCCATCGGGGGCAAAGCGGACCGTGTAGACCGTGCCTGTATGCCCGGTTAACTGCGCCGTCGGGCCGCAGCCCGAGGTCCCGATGCGTACCAAGACGGCGGTGGCATCCTCCCCGGCGCTCGCGAGCTGGCTGCCGTCCGGAGAGAAGCTCAGGTCAAGGACGGCCCCACGCTGGCCATCGAGGTCGCACAGCCGCCGCCAACCTGCGCCGGGTTCCCGACGCATGACCCGCACCCGCCCTCGCTCGTCCCCCGTGGCGGCGAGCAGGGCCCCGCCGGGACCGTGGGAGACGGCGGCTGCCTGGACCCGGGCCTGGCCGTGGGCGAAGGCGGGGTCGGGGTCGAGGGGCAAACAGGTCGCCCCGTCCCAACCCCACAGGCGCACCGGGCGCTGCCGATCGTCGGAGATGGTCAGCAGCCAGTCCTCGTCCGGCCCAAACAGGACGCGACTAACCTCCTTGGCCCCACCCTCCCCGCCCGCGTCCAAGACGCAACTGCCGCCGTTGCGCAAGTCCCAGACCCGGGCCGTCCCATCGGCGGCGGCGCTGGCCAGCCAGCGCCCCGAGGCGGCAAACTCCAGCCGCCGGACCCGCCCCTTGTGTCCCACCAGCAGCCATAGGCGCCCGGGCTCCGCCGCCGGAGCCACGCGGTCATACCGCCATACACCGATCGGGCCGGCGTGGCCGGCGACGGCGAAGACCAGAGCGGCGCCCACATCGCCGGGGTCGATGGCGGAAACCCTGAGGGAGAAGGCGACGGCCCCCATGTGGTCCGGCTGGGCCATGCGAAAGCCGATGCGGGGGATGCGGTGCACCCCCCAAACCCGGGCCGAACCGTCCAAGTCGGAGGAGGTGAGGACCCGCGACCCATCGGCGCTGAACCTGGCGTCCGTCACCGCCGCATCCTGACTGAAGGCCGCGATGGCCCGGCCGGTGTAGAGCCCCCAGAGCCGGGCGGTCCGATCCTGCGACGCGGTCAGGACCAAGGGCTCGGCCCCGGGATCACCATGCGGCGGGGCGAGGCGGACCTGTTCCACGGCCAGCGCATGCTCGCCCAGGACCTGGGCGGTATCCGGGTGGACCGGATCCCAGCGCACCACCTGCCCGTCGTCGTCCCCGGCCACCAGGTAGCGCCCATCCGCGGAATAGGCGAGGTCCCGTACCGCGCTCGTGTGGACCTTGACCGTCGCCGTCCCGTTGTGGATATCCTGCAGGCTTACGATCAGGGTCCCGTCCCCGCCGTAGACCCGCACCTGGTTGTCGGCGCAGGCCAGGGCGATGCGTCCCCCGCCGGAGGGATCGAAGGCGGCACGATGGACCGCCCGCCGCAGGTTTCCTTCGACCGGAAGCGTCAGTACCTCCTCACCGCTGCCCAGGTCAATGACTTTGGCACTGCCGTCCGCCGAGGCGGTGACCAGGCGCCGGCCGTCCGGGGAAAAGTCCAGGCCCAAGACCTCGCCGCCATGCAGGGGTCGCTCCACCGCGACCTCCCCGGGGCGCTCCAGGTCCAACACGCAGACCCCATGCCGTCCGGACACGCCGCCGGACGGCGGCCCACCCGCCGGATCGGTGGGGGGGTCGGGGGGGAAGGCTCGGGCGATGGCGACGTAGCGCGCGGTGGGGTCGATCGCGACCGCCCGCCCCTCGGAGACGCCGCAAGGGAAGTCCGGCCGCGCCCCTGGCTCAGCGGGCAGGCGCCAGACCCCGCCGGGGCCGCCAGCCAGCACGCGGGCCGCCCCGCCGACTCCCGCAATCGCCAGCAGCCGCACGTCCAGATCCGGCCCGGCGAGGTTGCGCTCGAAATCGAAGCGGCCAGCCCCCAGCCGCCACAGGCTGACGCCGGCGCTCGGGTCTGCGGTGACCAGAATCTCGCCGTCGCCGCTGAAGGCGGGGGGCACCGGCGGCCTCCCGGCCATCGGGGCCGCGTCCGGACCTCCCTGTACCATCGCGATCAGGCGGTTGCCGACCAGCACCCGGCTCAGGGTATCCGTGGCCTCCTGGGGCAGGTAGGGCGCGGCCGCCAGGGCGCTCATCAGGGCCCGCGGGGAGTTGCCGCGGGCGACGTCCGTCGCGGCAGCGTCAAGCAAGCTGCGGTGGAGGGCTACGCGCGCCCTGTTGGAGGCGCTCAGCGCCCAAAGGGCCGCGCCCGTGGCCACCGCGAGCAGCACGACCAGGGTCGCACCAAGGGCCCTCAGCGCTCGGTTGCGACGGCGCTCGAAGCCCAGGTACCGCTCGGATTCGGCCAGGTACTCCGCCTCCAGGGGTTCAATCTCCCCGCCCAGGACCTGCATCAGGCGCCGAGCCGCGGCAAAGCTGGCCTCGCCGAGCAGGTGCTCGCGGTTGCAGTCCGTGCGCCGCCAAAGCAAGGCCCGGCGGGACAGGTGGTAACGCAGTTGCAGGGTTTCGCGATTGGCCGGGTCGGCCAGCCAGTCGCGCACCGGCGCCCAATGGCTGAGCAGGACCGGGTGGGTGAAGACAGCCCGCGGGCGCCAGTCGGCCCAGTCGGTCCATTCCTTAGCGACCTCAGTCGTCTGGGCCGCACCCTGCGTGACGGGCCCGCCCTCCGTCGCGGTCTGGGCCGGGTCCGCCCCGGCTCCGGGTGAAGGCCCCTCCTCGGCCAGATCCCGCAGGGAACGGGCCCCGCCCAGGCGGGCGCGCCAGGCCGCTCCGGTCTGACGTGCGACACCGCGCAGATAGCCTGCCAGGCTGTAATCCGCCGAGGGGCATGGGGTGCGTGCCAGGGGGTCGCGTTCCGCGTCCACCACCACCAGGCGTGCCCGCACCAGGGCGACCAGGAGGGCCCGGCAGCCGGGGTCGGCCTCCAGCAGGGTCAGATCCCCCGCGCGGGGGGTCGGGCGTGCCCTGTCAAGGACAATGAGGGCGCGACAGAGCATCGGCAGTGCGGCGCGCGCCGCGCCGTCGAGCCCCGCCCAGACCGCGTCTGCACGCGCGAGGACCACACCGGCGATGCC
>Ga0209262_10000831_pt1 | contig 13122 bp, 10 predicted proteins | sample Lowcelwee11metaG_FD_187171 | JGI IMG/M metagenome (GOLD analysis project Ga0209262, IMG submission 187171) | Freshwater pond sediment microbial communities from the University of Edinburgh, under environmental carbon perturbations - Low... | ecosystem: Environmental > Aquatic > Freshwater >...
CGACATCTCCCCCGGCGAGATCCTCATCATCGACGGCAACGGCCTGCAGTCCGTGCAGCTGCGCCGCGAGCCCCGGCGCTTCTGCGTCTTCGAGCACGTCTACTTCGCCCGCCCCGACAGCGTCCTCGACGACATCTCCGTCTACGACGCCCGCATCGCCATGGGCGAGCAGCTCGCCCGCGAGACCGGCGTCGCCGCCGATGTCGTCATCCCGGTCCCCGACTCCGGCATGGTCGCCGCGCTCGGCTACGCCAGGGCCAGCGGTCTGCCCTTCGAGATGGGCCTCATCCGCAATCACTACGTCGGCCGCACCTTCATCGAGCCCACCAGCTCGATCCGTCACTTCGGCGTCAAGCTCAAGCTGAACCCCGTCCCGCAGGTCCTCAAGGGCCGCCGCGTGGTCGTCGTCGACGACTCGCTGGTCCGCGGCACCACCTCGCGCAAGATCGTCAAGATGATACGCGCCGCCGGGGCCGCCGAGGTCCACCTCCGGATCTCCTCACCCCCGGTGATCAGCCCCTGTTACTACGGCATCGACACGCCGACCCGCGCCGAGCTCCTCGCCTCCTCGCATAGCCCCGAGGAGGTCGCGCGCTACATCACGGCCGACTCCGTGGCCTACCTCTCGCTCGAGGGCCTCATGCAGGCCGTCCGCGGCGAATCTGGTGTAACCTACTGCACCTCCTGCTTTACCGGCGAATACCCGATCCGCTTCACCCCTCCCCAGGGACGGCGCCAGCTCCGGCTGATCGAGGTCTGACGCCAAGCCAGAGACCATGAACGAAGCCAGTCAAAGCATCCCCGAGCACAACAAGGTCACCGAGCAGCTCGCTCGCCTCGCGGCCCGATTGGCCGAGTTGCGGCGGCATCTTTGACTACGTCGGCAAGCTAGAGCGACTCGAAGAACTCGACGCCCAGACCGCCGACCCGTCGTTTTGGGGCAAGAACGACAAGGCCCAGGAGCTCCTGCGCGAGCAGGCGACCACCAAGAAGGTCATCGAGGACCTCAACGAGGCCCAGAAGCGCCTCGACGACGCCCAGACCCTCTACGACCTCGGCCGTGAGGCCGAGGACGACGCGAGCATCCTCGAGGCCGCTGCCGGTCTCGAGGCCCTCGAGGTCCGCGTCGCCAAGATGGAGTTTCAGCGGATGCTCGGCGGCCGCTTCGACGCCGCCAACGCGATCGTCTCGGTCAACGCCGGCGCCGGCGGGGTCGACAGCCAGGACTGGGCCCAGATGCTGCAGCGCATGTACCAGCGCTGGGGCGAGCGCCGCGGCTTCAAGGTCCAGATCCTCGACCTCCAGGACGGCGAGCAGGCCGGCATCCGCAGCGTCGAGCTGGCGATCGAGGGCGAGTACGCCTACGGCCACCTGCGCTCGGAGATCGGCGTCCACCGCCTCGTCCGCATCAGCCCCTTCGACGCCAACGCCCGCCGTCAGACCAGCTTCGCCAGCGTCATGGTCCTCCCCGACGTCGGCGACGAGGACGCCGAGATCGAGATCAACGACGCCGACCTGCGCGTCGACACCTACCGCTCCTCCGGCGCGGGCGGTCAGCACGTCAACAAGACCGAGTCCGCCGTCCGCCTGACCCACCTCCCGACCGGCCTCGTCGTCGCCTGTCAGATGGAGCGTTCGCAGCACAAGAACATGGCCACCGCGCGGCGCATGCTCATGGCCAAGCTCATCGACCTCGAGCAGCAGAAGCGTGAGGCCGAACGCAGCAGCCTCGAGGGCGAGAAGAAGAAGATCGAGTGGGGCAGTCAGATCCGCTCGTACGTGCTCCAGCCGTACCAGCAGGTCAACGACCACCGCACCGAGCTCAAGAGCTCCGCCGTCAACGCCGTCCTCGACGGCGACCTCGACATGTTCATGGAGGCCTTCCTCCTCCAGCAATCGCAGCCCATCCCCGACACGCACTAGCGCCCCGGCCCCGTGCGCAGCATCTCACCGTCCCGCCTGCACTGGCAGATCGCCTGGCGCCACCTTCGGGTCGGTGACCGGCCTCCGGCGTGGGTGCGGGCGCTACTCGGCATCGCCGGATATCTCGTCATCGTCGGCCTCGGTCTCGTCGCCTACGCCCAGTGGGGCCTCGCCCCCGAGCCCGTGCTCGACCCCGGCCTGCTCGCGCTCCCGGCCGGAGTCGAGCCGCTCGACATGATCCCGACCCCGCGCCAGTCCTACTACGGGGCGCTCGGCGGCTTCACGTTGTTGCTCGCTGCCGTGTTCCTCGGCGTCGGCATCCTCTCGCGGATCTTCACCCTGCTCGCCACGGTGATCACGATCTCCGTGATGCTCGGCTGCATGGCGCTGGTCATCGTGCTCAGCCTCATGACCGGCCTCGAGCACGACCTGCGCGACAAGATCCTCGGCCAGCGCGCGCACATCCGCGTCAGCCGCGAGGACGGCAAGCCCTTCGCCGAGTACCGCGATCTCACCGCGGCGATCGCCGCCGAGCCCGGCATCATCGGCGCCAGCCCTTACCTGCAGGGTGAGGTCATGGTCCGCAGCGGCTTCCAGCGCCAGGGCGGGATCCTCCTCGGTATCGACCCCGTCCTCCACGCCAGCGTCTCCAACCTCCCCGACATCCTCCGCGAGGGCAAGTACAGCTACCTCGCCGACCCCGCCGCCGTACCCGAGTCGCAGTTCGGCTTCGAGGTCATGCCGATGGTCCGCGAGCCCGACGAGCCCGCCCCCGATCCCGACGAGGGCATCGCCGGTGTACCGCCCGCGACCGGCCCGACGCTCGGCGCGACCGCCCTCCCACCGCCACCGTTCCCGAGCAAGCCCGACACTGACGGCCGCGGCGACGGCGACGACGGCGACGACGGCGGCTGGGAGGACCCCGAACAGGAACTCGCCAAGCTGCGCGCCGCGAAGCTCCCGGCAAAAGCCTCGCCAAAAGCCGCTGCGAAGCTCTCCACCCCGAAGCTCCCGCCGACGACGGGCAAGGTCACCGCCGTCGGTCCCGCGGACGACGAGGAGGGCTGGGAGGACCCCGAGGCGGAGATCGCCCGCCTGCGCGAGCAGGGCAAGCTTCCACCTGCCCCCAAGGACAGCCTGCCCGTCGCCGAGGAGTCCGAGCCCGCCACCGAGGAGCCCGAGTCGCAGACAGAGCCCACCGACGACAGCGAGGAGCCGCGCGCGGAGCAGCTCGACGGCGTGTTCATCGGCAGCGAGAAGGCCAAGGAGCTCGCGTCCCACCTCGGCGACCCCGTCCAGCTGATCACCCCGATCGGCCGCCTGACCCCCGCCGGGCGCATCCCCGGCGTCATGAAGGTCAAGGTCGCCGGGGTCTTCGACGCCAATCACTACGAGTACGACCGCTGGTTGGTCTACGCCAACCTCCCGCTGGCCCAGGCCTTCCTGCGCGCCGGTGATCGCGTGTCCGGCGTCGAGGTCAAGGTCGACGACCCTGACCTCCTCGCCGAGCGCAAGCAGCAGGTGAAGGCCGTCGTCGATCGCCTCGGTCGCACGGACCTGGTGGTCCAGGACTGGCAGGAGCTGAACCTCAGCCTGTTCTCGGCGATGGCCCTGGAGAAGATCGCCGTCTTCATCGCGCTGCTGTGCGTCATCCTCGTCGCTTCGATCGGCATCCTCGGCTCCAACCTGATGAGCGTGCTGGAGAAGTCCAAGGAGATCGCGATCCTCAAGACGATGGGCTGCACCGATCGCCTGATCCAGCGCGTGTTCATCTCCGAGGGGCTGTGCCTCGGCGTGCTCGGCGGCGTGCTCGGGATCCTCGCGGGCGTCGCCCTCTGCCTGGTCCTCGACCGCTACGGCCTGCCGCTCGGCGGCAGCCTCCAGGGTTTCGAGCAGCTGCCCGTCGCCATCGACCCCCTTGAGATCGTGCTCGTCGGCATCTCCTCGCTGCTGATCGTCTGGCTGTCGAGCCTGTACCCGGCGTGGATCGCCTCGCGCATGCGCCCCGTCGACGCCCTCCGACAGGGCGAGCGATGAACCGCCTGGTGCTGCTGATCGCCTGGCGGCACCTGCGGGTCCAGAGCGCCCCGAGCTGGCTGCCCGGCCTGGCCCTGCGCGCGCTCTACGTGGTCCTCGTCGGCGTCGGCTTCCTGCTCGCCTCCGCCGCCGCGCCGCGCCCCGGGTTGTTCAGCGCCCCGCCCTTGACCCCGCAGGTCGACTGGTTCGGCGCCCTCGGCAGCGTTACCCTCGTCGCCGGCTGCTTCCTGCTCGGCTTCTGCGCCCTCGCGCGCCTCTTCAACCTGCTCGCCACCATCGTCACCTTCTCGGTGGCGCAGGGCTGCATGGCCCTCGTGCTGGTGCTCGGCCTGATGGGCGGCCTCGAGGACGATCTGCGCGGGCGCCTGCTCGAGCACAAAGCCCACGTCCGCGTCGCCGCCAACGACGGCGCCGGCTTCATCGCCGACGACGCGCTGCTCGCCGACCTGCGCGCGCGCCCCGAGGTCGCCGGCGCCAGCGCGATGCTCGAGGGCGAGGTGCTCGTGCGCACCCCCTACGGCCGCCAGGGCGCGACCCTCATCGGCATCGACCCGGCCCGCCACGCCACCGTCACCTCGCTGCCCGCCGAGGTCGAGCAGGGCAGCTACGTGTTCATGACGGCGCCCGGACGCATCCCGCACTTTCGCCCCGCGCCCGAGCCTGAGCCCGCGCCGGAACCGACGCCCGAGCCGGATCCCCCGCCCGACGAGCCCACCGACGCACCTGTCCCCAAGGACCTGCCCCCAGAGACAGACGACGAGGACGGCGGCGGCTGGGAGGATCCCGCCGTGGAGATCCCGCGCCTGCGCGCCGTCGGTGATCTGCCCCCCGCCACGCCGCCGCAGCTGGCCCCCGAGACCCCCGTCACCCCGGAGCTCCCGCAGCTCGATCCAGCGCCGCTCCCCGCGAGCGACACGCCCCCGGCCCCGGATGCATCCGAACCCGAGATCGACAGCGTCCTGCCGCCCGTGCTGCTCGGCCGGGAGCTCGCCGCGGAGCTCGGCGTCGGCATGGGCGACGCCCTGCAGATCATCACGCCGGTCGGCCGTATGACCCCGCAGGGGATGGTCCCGGGCATGCTGCTCACGCGCGTCGCCGGCGTGTTCTACACCGGCATCTTCGACATCGACCGCAAGCACCTGTACCTGCCGTTGGCGCAGGCGCAGGCGTTCCAGCGGGCCGGCGCCCAGGTCAACGCGATCGACCTCAAGCTGCACGACGTCGCGGCCATCGACGCCGGCCGGGCCGCCATCGCCGAGGTCGTGGCCGGCCGCGAACTCGTCGTCGAGGACTGGCGCGACCAAAATCGCGACCTCTTCGCCGCGATGTTCCTGGAGAAGGTGGCGATGTTCATCGCCCTGGTGTTCGTGATCCTCGTCGCGGCCTTCGGCATCCTCGCCACCAACCTGATGGCCGTCCTCGAGAAGGCCCCGGAGATCGCCATCCTCAAGACCATGGGTTGCCGCGACCGCGAGCTGGCCCGGACCTTCGCCCTCGAGGGCCTTTGTGTCGGTGTGCTCGGCGTGTTCGGGGGGATCGCCGCCGGCGTCGCCCTTGGCCTCGCCCTCGGTGTCCACGGCCTGCCGATCCAGGGCGGCGTGTTCTACCTGGAGCGACTCCCGATCCGCATCGATCCCGCCGAGGTCGCCGTCGTCGCGGCCCTCGCCCTCGTCATCGTCGCCCTGTCCAGCGCCTGGCCAGCCCGCTCCGCGGCCCGCCTGCGTCCGGTCGACGGCCTGCGCCTCCGCGACGAGTGAGCTGAGCCCGCGAACTCCCCCCGCTTCGCCCCGCGAGGCCGCGAATTGGCGGCACGGGCGGCGTTGACACGCTGGGGGTGCCCGTTTAGGGTTGCGCCATCTTGAACACCGGCGCCGCGCAGGAGCCGCCCGCACTCGTGCGGGTGGTCCACATGTACAAGGAGTTCACCCACGGAGCCAGGGTCCTCCAGGTCCTGCGCGACGTGAACCTGACTCTGATGCGCGGCGAGATGGTCACGATCATCGGCGCATCCGGAGCCGGCAAGTCGACGCTGCTGCACTGCCTCGGCACCCTCGACCTGCCGACGCGCGGCCAGATCTTGTTCGGCGACACCGACATCACCGCCTTCTCGCCGCCGCAGCTGGCCAGCTTCCGCAACGAGACCATCGGCTTCGTGTTCCAGTTCCATCACCTCCTCGGCGAGTTCACGGCGCTCGAGAACGCGATGATGCCGGCGCTGATCGGCCGCATCCCGCACAAGGAGGCGCGCGAGCGGGCAGGGGACATGCTCAAGGCCGTCGGCCTCTCGCACCGCCTCAACCACCGCCCCGGCGAGCTCTCCGGCGGCGAGCAGCAGCGGGTGGCGATCGCCCGCGCCCTCGTCATGCGCCCGCACCTGCTCCTCGCCGACGAGCCGACCGGCAACCTCGACACCCGCACCTCGGACGAGGTCCACGACCTCCTGTTTCGCCTCAACGACGAGCACAAGATGACCCTGCTCGTCGTGACCCACAACATGGACCTCGCCTGGAAGGTCCCCCGCCGGATCCGCATGGAAGACGGCCGGCTCGTCGACGACGCACGCCACGACCCCAGCGTGGCCAGAGATCCGCGGACCGACCCGCCAGCAGGGACGCCGAGATCGTCGTGAGCGCCGTTTCCGTCATCACCGCCGGTCGTCTCCACGGCCGAAAACAGGGTGGCCGGGGTCGCGCCCTCGCGCTCCTGGTCGCCAGCCTGCTCGGCTTGTTGCCCGGCTTACTGCCCGAGGTGGCCCACGCGTTGCCCTTCAGCGGCGCCGCCGTCGGCGACGACATGATGTTTCGGATGCTCTACCTCGCCGAGGTGCCCGAGGAGGTGTACGGCCAGGCGATCGCCGACATCCGCGTCGAGGGCAACCGCCGCGTCGAGACCGAGGCGATGCTGCTCGAGCTCGAGAGTGGGGTGGGGGAGCTGGTCGCCTCTCGCAACCTCGCCGCCGACATCCGCCGCCTGTGGGCGATGGGCAAGTTCGAGGACGTGCGCGTCGAGGGCGAGCTCACCGGCGCCGGCGTGGTCCTGACCTTCATCGTCAAGGAGCGACCCACCGTCCGCAAGATCATCGTCGAGGGCAACAGCAAGATCAAGCTCGATGACATCAACGAGGTCCTCGACCTCAAGCTCAACGGCATCCTCGACCTGGGCGCGGTCAAGTCCAACGTCGAGAAGGTCAAGCAGGCCTACGTCGAGAAGGGCTTCTTCCTCGCCGAGGTCACCTACGGTCTCAAGCCCGTCGAGGACGAGCCCGGCAAGGTCGACATCCTGATCATCATCAGCGAGGCCGCCGAGACCGTCGTCCGCAAGATCACCTTCATCGGCAACCAGGCGTTCACCGATGAAGAGCTGCGCAAGCACATGATCACGCGCGTCGGCGGCTACCTCAGCGTGATCACCAAGCGCGCCGGCGGCGTCTTCAACAAGGAGGCCTTCGGCGGCGACTTCCAGATGCTCAAGCAGTTCTACAGCGACAAGGGCTACCTCGACGCCCAGGTCAAGGACCCCGAGCTGTCGCTGAGCCCCGATCGCCGCTTCGTCTACGTCACCATTCCGGTCGACGAGGGCCCGCAGTACCGCATCGGCCGCATCCGCGCCAAGGAGACCCTGCCCCGCGGCGAGAAGGCGCTCTACGACGAGCGCACCCTCGCCGAGTCGATCGACCCCATCCTGCGCGAGGGCGACGTCGCCTCGATGGGCAAGATCCAGACGATCATCCAGGACATCGAGCGCCGCTACAAGGACGCCGGCCACGCCTACGTCAACGTCATCCCCGACGCGCGCCAGGACAAGGAGAACCTCAAGCTCTACATGACCCTCGAGGTCGGCAAGGGCCCCCTCGTCTACATCGAGCGCATCAACATCAGCGGCAACGACAAGACCTCCGAGAAGGTCATCCGCCGCGAGATGATGCTGCGCGAGGGCGACCTCTACTCCGAGACCGGCAAGGAGCTCTCGGAGTTCAACGTCATGCGCCTCGGCTACTTCAATGCCGCGACGCTGTCGACCTCCCAGGGCAGCGCCGAGGACCGCATCGTCCTCAACGTCGAGGTCACCGAGCGCCTGACCGGCACCTTCCAGGTCGGCGCCGGCTTCAGCACGATCGAGAACTTCGTGCTGCAGGCGCAGATCCAGTACGACAACTTCCTCGGCCGCGGCACGACGGTCACCCTCGTCGCCCAGGTCTCGAGCCTGCGCCGCCTCTTCAACCTCGCCTACGTCACCCGCCACTTCCTCGACTCGCGCTGGAACTTCTCGTTCAACGTCTTCAACTCGCGCAACGTGTTCCCGAGCTTCACGCGCGACAGCACCGGCGTGCGCGTCAGCTGGGGCTACCCGATCCCCCGGGTCCCCAACCTGATCCTGTTCGCCGGCTACAACTTCGAGTACGTCAAGGTCGGCTTCGGCACCTTCGGCTACGGCTATGGCGGCGCCGGCGGCTTCGCGGGCGCGGGCGCCTTCGCGACCCAGTACAGCTCCTCGGCGCTGATCAACAACCTCTTCAACAACGGCATCACCTCGTCGGTCACCACGCGCCTGCGCTACGACACGACCGACAACTACCTGTTCCCGACCGAGGGCATGCGCCACGAGCTCGGCGCTGAGATCGCCAGCAAGTACCTCGGCTCGCAGAACCAGTTCAACCGCTACGACGCGAATTTCCGGTTCTACTTCCCGATCATCCGCAGCAAGCAGCCGTTCCGCGCCTGGTTGGTATTCAAGACTCGCCTGATGGTCGGCTTCATCCACAGCCCGCAGGACAAGGGCGTCCCTATCTTCGAGCGGTACTTCCCCGGCGGCATCTACGGCGACGGCGGCATCCGCGGCTACCGCCTGCGCAGCCTCGGCCCGATGATCAAGGTCCAGAGCTCCTCGGACCCGACCGGCTCGCTGCAGCCCTACGGCGTCGGCGGCAACCTCCTGACCGCCCTGAACCTCGAGTTCGAGTTCATGATGGTCCCGCCCGCGCAGATCAAGGGCGTGGTCTTCATGGATATCGGCAACGCCTTCAACACCGAGCCGCTGTACTGCGTCGCCCCGAACCCCAGCGAGCTGCCCAAGGCAGATCCCTGCGTGAAGTTCAACTTCAAGTACCTGCGCCGCTCGGTCGGCTTCGGCTTCCGCTGGCAGTCGCCGATCGGCCCGCTTCGCTTCGAGTGGGGCTTCCCCCTCGACCGCCAGCCGCGGACCGAATTCCTGTACGGCGACGACCCCGTCGTCTTCGAATTCAACGTCGGCAACTCGTTCTGAGCCGCAGGGGTGAGCTACGCCACGCCCGCGTGGCGCTCGTGGACCGGGTTTGCACCGCGCGCCCCAGGCCCATGCAAAATGCTGCGCCCGGGGTCGCTTTGGCGTTGAATCCTCGCGGTCGGCGCGCGTCTGAGGCCCCTGGTTGCCGCCCTGGGTGGCGGCGGCTAAGGTGTTGCCCCGTGAAGCGTCGATTACTCGCCCCTCTCGCTGCGCTGCTGCTCACCGGCGCCGCGCTCATCCCCGCCGCCGAAGCCGTGGCGGCGCCCGCCAAGCCGCTGGAGAAGCTCGGCCTGGTCGATCTCCAGCGCTGCATCCTCGAGACCGTGCAAGGCACCCGCTCGAAGAAGGATCTCGAGGCGACCTTCGCCAAGGGTCAGGCCCAGCTCGACAAGAAGGCCAAGGACCTGCAGAAAAAGGTCGAGGACTTGCGGGCCAAGGCGGCGATGCTCTCCCAGGATGAGCTCATGAAGCGCCAACAGGAGCTGATGATGAAGGACCAGGAGCTGCAAAAGCTCTACACCGACCTTCAGGAGGACATCGGCACCAAGGAGGCGCAGCTGACCGAGAAGATCTACAAGAACGTCGCGGCGATCATCAAGGACGTCGCGGCCGAGGAGGGCCTGCAACTCGTGCTGGTCCGCTCGCAGGCCACTGTCCTGTACGCCAACCCCAAGCTCGACCTGACCAACCGCGTCATCGTCGCCTACGACAAGAAGCACCCGTGATCGCCATGCATACCGCCCTACGCCGCCTGCTCACCGCATCCGTCCTCACCCTCGGCGTCGCCGGCATCAGCCTGGCGCCGGTGCTGTCGGCTCCGGCCCAGGCCGCCGTCCCCACGGTCCGCGGCGTCGCCGTCGTCGACATGCAAAAGGTCCTCAACGACACCAAGCAGGGCCAGTCCGCCCGCAAGAAGCTCGAGGAGAGCTCCAAGGCCAAGCAGGAGAAGCTCGACGGCAAGCGCAAGAAGCTCGAGTCCGATCAGGGCAAGCTCAAGAACCTGAGCGGTGAGAAGCTCGCCCAGGCCGAGGAGGCCCTGCAAAAAGACTACGTCGAGATGCAGCAGATCTACATGACGATGCAGCAGGAGCTGGCCCAGCAGGAGGGTCGCGTCCTCGAGGACATCTATAAGAACTGCCAGAGCGTCATCGACAAGATCGCCGAGGAGAAGGGGCTCGACCTGGTGATCATCCGCGACGAGACCACGGTGCTCTACGTCGAGACCAGCCTCGACATCACCGACACGCTGGTCAAGCGCTACAACGCGAAGTACCCGAGCTAGCAGCCCGGGCCCGGCCTGGCCGGGAAGACAGCGGTTCGCCGCGGGCAAGGTCTCCTCGCCCGCGGCGAAGTCGTTTATGATGTGGCCGGTCCCATGCTGCTCGACGCCGTCCAGATCCAGAAGATCCTCCCGCACCGCTTTCCGTTCCTCTTCGTCGATCGCGTGATCTCGGCGGTGCCCGGCGAGTCGCTCGTCGCGCAAAAGCTGGTGTCGATGAGCGACCCGATCCTGCAGGGACACTTCCCGGGTCACCCGATCCTCCCCGGGGTGGTACAGGTCGAGGCGATGGCCCAGGCGGGCGTCGTGCTCGCCCACCTCTCCGGTCTCTTCGACCCCGAGCTGCATCACTGCTTCTTCGTCGGCATTCAGGAGGCCAAGTTTCGCGCCCCCGTGGTCCCCGGCGAGGTCTTGACGATCGAGATCAAGGCGCTTCGCCTCGGCCGACTCAGCAAGCTCTCGGGCGAGATCCGCGCGGGTGAGCAGATCAAGAGCTCCGCGACCTTCACCGCGGTGATCGACGCCAAGGTGAAGCCCGCCGCCGCCGCCCCGACCCCATGAGCCCCGCCCGCCTGCACCTCGCGCTCTGCCTGGCGCTGCTGCCGGCGCTGGCTTGTGGCCGCCGTGAGCTGCGCGAGCTCAGTCGGGCCAGCGACGACGTCGCAGCTGCGGTCCGGCGAGGCGACGGCCGTGCGCTGAGCGAGCACGTCGTTGTCGGCGCCCGGGCTCGGGTCGACTACGCCGCCATCCTGGCCGACAAGCAGCGGCGCGCGAGCTGGGCTCGCGGCCTCGCCCGGCCGGATCAGGTCCGCCCTGGCGCGACGCTGTTCGTCGCCCCGGACCAGCCGCTCGCCGTGGTCTGGTCCGGACAAGCCTGGGTTTTTGCGGAGGATCCGACGCTGGTGTACGACCAGTCGAGCCCGCGGGCCGCTCTGCGCAGTTTGGTCCGGGCGAGCGGCCTGCAGCGCTGGGACGTGCTGCTGGCCCTGGCCCCGGAGCGCTACCGCCTCGGCCTCTCCGAGGACGACCTGCGCCGCGCCTGGACCGAGGGCGAGTACGCCTCGGCCCTCCAAACCGCTCGAGAACGCCTCATGCAGCACCTCGCCGAGCCGATCGTCCACGACGCCCACGAGGCGGTGCTCGACCTCGGGGACGGCGAGGCTGCCCACCTCGAGCGCGAGGGTTCACGCTGGGTCGTGGTCGATTTCTAGACCACTTCGAGGCGTGGCCCGCAGCGCCAGGTCGCGCCGCCGCCCGCTGCGCCCGGCGTGGTCCTGCGATGTGTGGGCCCAAGGCGCACCACAATGAGCGCGAAGACAGTTCTTGCCATCGGTAGCGCCGGCGTTAGTCTGTCTAGTAAGGTGGCCAACCAAAATTTCATCGCACCACCCCGGATGACATCAGTGTCAGCGGGGAAGCGAGCCGAAAACTACGTGGCGGGATACCTACCTGTAACCGGCATAGTAGGCAAGTCCCGTTCACGTGAGCTTTGCCGCTGCCTTCATGGTCTTTCCCAACCTTTAGCGCCCGACGTGGCAGAAGCGGCAGGCGAGCCGATGCGACCCGCAACCATCGACAAGAGAAAGCATGCGCCCAAGTCCTCGACCCGGGAGCGCCAGGCGCCGGCGCTGCAGATCGAGCTGGAACTGCCGCTGGTGGCGCCCGATGCGAGCCTTCCGGTTCGTCCCGCGCCCGGGGGTGATCCACCTCTCGATCGCGGGATCGCGGTCATCGACTTTTATATTTGAGGCCGGCCGGCCCCAACGGGCAGCGGCGCGAAATTTCCAAAATGGGGCGTCCGGCGCTACGGGCGCCCCATTTTATTGGGCAATGGTGGGTTGGTGGGTCGCTGGAGGACGAGAAATGTCGGGCCCGAGGCGGGGGCCTTTGTGAACCCTGGGGCGAAGCGGCCCCAACCGTACGACGAGAATGTGTGCTTCACCCCGCCGCCTGCCTCCTGTTAGTTTGGGTCCATGGCACACGAGATCGAACTGACGGTGGATTCGACGATGGTGCACGACGACGGGGAGGACATGCGCCACTCCGGTTATCGGCTCGTCGTCCTCAGTGGCGAGCTGCGTGGCCGCGAGATCGATGTCACCCAGGATGTCGTGACCCTGGGCAAGTCGCGCCAGTGTGATATCGTCCTGCCGGATGAATCGGTGTCCCGGGCGCACGCGGAGATCCGTCGCCAGGACGACGCCTATCGGGTGATCGACCAGCAGTCGACCAACGGCATGTTCATCGGCGGGGTCCGGGTCACTGACGGATTTTTGAAGCCTGGCGATGTCCTCGCGCTCGGCAAGGTCCAGATCCGGTTCATGCCGCGGGACGCGCGGGTCGAGCTGCTGCCCAGCACCGCCGAGTGCTTCGGACCCGTCCGCGGCCGCAGTCTGGCCATGCGCAAGATCTTTGGCGTCCTGGAGCGGGTGGCCGGGGCGGACGCCACGATCCTGCTCGAGGGCGAGACCGGCACCGGCAAGGACCTGCTCGCGCGGGCCATCCATGACGCCTCGCCCCGGCGCGACGGGCCCTTCGTCGTCGTCGACTGCGGCGGCATGACGGCGGCCCAGCTCGAGACGGAGCTGTTCGGCGCCGAGTCCGCTCAGGACGGCCAGCGC
>Ga0209262_10000833_pt1 | contig 13100 bp, 12 predicted proteins | sample Lowcelwee11metaG_FD_187171 | JGI IMG/M metagenome (GOLD analysis project Ga0209262, IMG submission 187171) | Freshwater pond sediment microbial communities from the University of Edinburgh, under environmental carbon perturbations - Low... | ecosystem: Environmental > Aquatic > Freshwater >...
CCGGGAGTCGGGTCTGCAGTCCATTCTGCAGTGGCTGCCAGGGATTTGCCAATGTCGGGTCCGCTGGCTTCATAACCGTAACCGTTGTCAGTCAGGAACGTTGCCAGTGTTGTCCATTCGGCAGGTGTGGGGAGGTGCCATCCGGCAGGGCAGACGCCACGGCTGTCAGTGACTGCATACCATGTGTACAACCTTCCGAAGAGAGCCACTTTCGTCTCGGCATCCTTATAGATCCACTGGTATTTTGGAGTGCTCTCACCCGAGATGTTTTTTGTCACCGTGTCAGTTGTAGCTATCAGCTCCCCGTTAGGGTATTTGGTGCTTTTCAGGTTCTGTGCCATCCACCACTGTGTTCCGAGCTTCACGGTGTTATATACATTGCCTTCAGCATCGGCGACGGTCGATTTGTTTACCACCTCGATGGTCATGGTCGTCCCGGTGGCACACTGGCCCGGCTCAGGTGTAAATGCGAATGTAAATTCTCCCGCGACGGAGCTGTTGATCTTCTCCGGAACCCATGTCCCTTTTATTCCGTTGTCTGAAACGGACGGAAGGGCAGGGGCTTCAGAGTCCTGCGAGACAGGGCCGATCTGGGCAAACGACGGAATGGTCAGCGTTATCCAACCCTCGATCCATACTTCCAGGAAGCTGCCGGGGGTGCTGTTCAGCTTAACCTCAAGCTTTGACTCAAGAGTTAAACCGGTTAATGGCTTTGTTATCGAGATTTCGTTTTTCGAGAAGTCCGAAGGGCCGGCGACCATAACGCCGTCAACAAACAGCTCAGCACTGGATACTCTTGTTTTCTTATCGCTGCCGTTTTTGATTTTAAGCACAAGATCTTCATAACACATGACGTCTGGGTCTGTCAGTGAACGCATTTCAGTGACAGGCTGCCCTTTGCCCCTGGTAAACGTCTCTGGTCCGTAGAAGACTCTCAGTTCTTTTATGAAGGTCTCACCCTTAAGGCTTGTCTGCCCCGAATAGGAAGGCATCAATTCATCCTCTGGCAGGGGTGTATTCTCCTGGCAGGAGGGGAGTGACAGAATCATCAGGCATCCGATTATTGCTGCCGAAACCCTCTGTAAGGTGCTCCCGGATAATTGAATGGCTTTTGGAGTTGCTTTCATTTTATTGTTTTTGTATGGTTCTTTAATACTTCAATAAGGTGTTGTTTATGGGGTTCACTTAAGACAACATAAAGTTACGTTTTTATTCGCTATTTGGATTAGAAAATATCTTGTTCAAGCTGGTTATTTGATTAACAACGTGAATATTGTGATTAAGGTTAAAATCAGTGAGATCAGGCTGCAAAATGGCTATGTTGCGGTCCCCGACGGTTGGCGGATCGCGCGTTCCCTTTCGGGGAGCATCCTGAACAAAAAAGGTCAGAAACAGCGGGATTGCGGTTCGTCGGGTGGCGAACCGCGTTCCCGGGTCTGGAGGTGACAATAACAGAAAACCCTTGTCATCCGTCAGTCGACGGATGACGAGGGTTTTTGTTTTCACCGCTCCTTACAGCAAGCTGCCGTCACATTAAAAACAAATACCCTCTCTGCCAATGGCAGAAAGGGTTTTCTGTTCAGTCGGGATGCCGGGATTTGAACCCGGGGCCCCTTGCCCCCCAGACAAGTACTCTAACCGGGCTGAGCTACATCCCGTAGCTTTTGAAGCGGTGCAAAATTAATCAACTATTCCGATTAAACAAAAAAAAGCGCGGAGCTGCTGAAAGGCATGTTGCAGCACACATCGGCAGCTTGTGTATTTTTCTATCTTTGCCTGTGCTTACTCTCCTATCATCACTAATCTTCAGGTAATATGAAACAGGTTAACCGTCGTAATTTTCTCCGCCTTGCAGGTGCCGGCGCCGCAGCTGCAGCAGCAGCACCGGTGGCACAGGCCCTGGGAACAGCATCAGACCACACCGTCACAATGCAGCAGGAAAAGCCTGCAACCAACATTCAGGACGCACTCAAAGTGCCGCGCAACGAAAGATCGATGCCGGGACTCTTCCCCGGACGCGTTGCACTGGTGAAAAACACCCGCTCGGTGAAGGATAACACCATTGTTGCACAGGAGGTCTATGACATGATCGAACAGTCAATGCTCAGCCTGACAGGTGAGAAGAAACTGAAGAAAGCATGGGGAAGATTTGTGTCACCCGGTGAACGGATCGGACTGAAAGTCAATCCTGTCGCCGGCAAGAGCCTGAGCACCAGTCATGAGGTGGTGAAGGCCGTGATAGCCCAGCTCGAAGAGAGCGGCATAGAGAGATCACAGCTGACAATATGGGACCGGCGTGAGTTTGAACTGACAGATGTGGGATTCACGACAGAGAACTATCCCGGCATACGCATTGTCGGTACCGAACAAATGGACAAAAACGGCCTTTACTATGGGAGCGACGGCAAACTCTACGGCGAGCACATGATAGACCGTGAATGGTTTTACTGGGCCGACGTCGAGGGTGAGTACGATGAATACACGATGCCATACATGGTCAACGGAGGCAAATATTCATATTTCACAAAGATCATCACACAGGATCTCGACAAGATCATCAACATCCCGATCCTTAAAAACGCAGGTGCGACAGTGACCCTTGCCCTGAAGAACCTGGCATACGGCTCCGTCTCAAATACAGGCAGGCTGCACGCAAAACTGTGGGCAGAGACATGCGCTGAGGTATGCGCCTTCGCCCCCCTGAGAGACAAGGTGGTTCTGAATATCGTCGACGGCATAAAGGGATGTTTCAACGGCGGCCCTGGAGCCAATCCCCAGTTCTTCTGCGACTATCATTCCATAATTACAGGCACCGACCCTGTAGCGGTTGACAGGATAGGTTATGACATTGTACTTGCCAGACGTATCGCCGAGGGGCTGCAGAAGGAGGGGGCTGCCTCTGCTCTTAACTTCATGGTGCTGGCTGAGAAGCTTGCACTCGGGGTAGCTGACAGGGAAAAGATAGAACTGCTGGAAGTTGCAATGGGATAAGCACACTGATTATAAATTTAATATGTTACTCAAAACCATTAAATTATCTCTCGTCATTTCATCGATTGCCCTGTCCGGTTTTGGCCAGGGAGAATCATCCATACCTTCACTTTCAGGTTTGACAGACTGTGATATTAAAGTCACCCGGACCTTCAGCGAGAGTTCTTTATACGGATATATAAACGGGGGTGCGGAGCTCTATCTCGAATACGGCTTTGACACACTCGTTGTTTCAGAACTGAACGGCGGAGGAAGCGACATAAGTGTGGAGATTTACCGCATGAAGGATGATGAAGCGGCCTTCGGGATCTTTTCGGTATCACGTTTCAGGTGCAACGGCGGGCCGAAGCTGACTGACCACATGTGCCGGTCAGCCTACCAGTTGCAATTTTGCAAGGGTCCGTTCTATGTAAGCATCATTAATGACACCGGCAACGAGGCTGACATCAGGCTCAGCAATGAGATCACCATGTACCTTCTGGAGCGAATCGCTGACCCACCCTTCAGTCCTGATAAATTCTTTGCCGCAGGGGTCAACGAAGAGACGATGAAGAGCGCGGTGCTTGTCAGGGGTCCGCTGGGTGTTTTTAACGGCATACCCACTCTCTCCGATATCCTGGGTGAGGGAAAAGGGTACAGCGCACTCATAGTGAGGGAGGAAAGCAAAACCATTGCGTCGATGCGGTTTGTGTCAGATACGCTGGCTGCCGGATTCGTGCAGTCAAATGGAAAGGGAATGCCGGTTGACAGCATGGTAACAAGCAGTAAATCAAATGTTTCATTCATTTCTCCGCAACATATCATGCTGACAATTGAATGATCGTTTCATATAATTATTATTTTTGACGTCACAATTGAGATAAGAACCACATGCAGTTTTTCAAACCACTCGAGACAGGCAGCAAGGAAGCGAAACCTGTCGCCACCGCTTCCGAGAGAGTAAAGTGTCTTATTGTCGGTTCAGGGCCGGCAGGTTATACCGCGGCCATCTATGCCGCAAGGGCTAACCTGCACCCTGTATTGTATACAGGACTGCAGCAGGGGGGGCAGCTGACCACAACCACCGAGGTTGAAAACTTCCCGGGCTATCCTGACGGGGTCACCGGTCCCGAGATGATGGAAGACCTGCGCAAGCAGGCTGAAAGGTTCGGTACGGATATCCGTTTCGGCATAGCCACTGCGTCGGACTTCTCAGGCAAGCCCCTGAAAGTGATCTTTGACAACACAACGGAGATAATGGCTGACGTGGTCATCATCTCCACCGGAGCGACAGCCAAATACCTGGGTATCCCTGCCGAGACAAAATATGCAGGGATGGGGGTATCTGCCTGCGCCACATGTGACGGTTTCTTCTATCGCGGCAAGGATGTGGCGGTGGTAGGAGGGGGCGATACGGCATGTGAAGAGGCTTCCTATCTCGCCGGGCTCTGCAATAAGGTTTACATGATCGTCAGGAGGGATGTCTTAAGAGCCAGCAAGGCGATGCAGCACAGGGTGATGAACGCCCCGAATATTGAGATCCTGTGGAAGTGCCAGGCGGAAGACCTCTTCGGCACCAACGGTGTTGAAGGGGCGACGATAATACGCCATAAAGGGACCCCGGAGGAGGAGAAGTTTAACATTAAAATTGACGGTTTCTTCCTGGCAATAGGGCATACGCCTAATTCAGATGTATTCAAACCGTGGGTGGAGACAGACGAGACCGGATATATAGTTACTGAGCCTGACTCAACGCGTACGAGGGTGCCGGGGGTCTTTGCCGCCGGTGACGTGATGGATCATGTCTACCGCCAGGCTGTCACTGCCGCCGGCAGTGGATGCAAGGCTGCCATCGACGCCGAAAGATATCTTGCAGAACAATCATAACCTTACGTTACCAATGCGCAACTTCAAAAAAACCTTCCATATCAACGCCGAGCCTTCAGACATATATTCGGCGCTGACAAATCCCTATACAATCGAACTCTGGTCAGGTTATCCGGCTACGATGCCGGCAGAACCGGGTGAGGAGTTCCAGATGTGGAACGGTGACATCTGCGGGAAGATAATAGAGTTTGTTCCCGACCATAAGGTGGTTCAGGAGTGGTACTTCGGGGATAATGACGTAAAGTCGATAGTGACCATCTCGATATCAGGCAAGGATGGTAATTCAAATGTGATTGTGGAACACACAAACATCCCGGCAGGCGATTATGAAAATATTGCCGAGGGGTGGAATGAATATTATATGGGAGCAATAAGACGCTTCTACAACCCCAACTTCTGATTCCGGAGTATCTCTTTCACATCTTCGAGACTGCCGATTATCAGTCCTGATATACCGGTATAGCACTTCGTGACCGATTTCTCAGAAACCGTTTCGGCCCATCGCGGCAGCCATACGAGCATCTCATCGGTAATGAAAGACAGGAGGTCATTTCTTATCATCGCCTTGATCTCATAGTCGTCCTCCGTCAGATATTTTTCTATCATCAGGTTTATGAAAAGAAGCTGTATCCCAAGATGGTCGGCCTGCAAAGTACATTCCTTCTCACGGCTGTATCCGTATCTCCTGTAAAGCAGTTCAAGCTGTTCCCGATAATAAGAAGGATCTGTGCCGTTCCTGAACCATCTTGATGCCTCGGGAAAGGATGTTGAGCTCTTACCTTCGGAGAGGAGGGCATCGTAATTTGCGCTGACAGTAACGGTGCATGTTGACTTGTACTGACACGGTGATTTGAGCAGCCGGCTTGCTTTCTCATACTCCCTGTTGCTGGTGTCGACCGGCAGATTCCGCAGTAACCCGCTGTCACATACATGCGGCAGTGAGCTCTCTGCAGGAGAGAGGGAAATCGATCCGCCAAGAAAAATAAAGAGTGCTGTGTAAGCCTGCAAAAGTTCGTCAGGTGTGGATATGCCGTTAAGATTGCTGATCATCAGTAATGAAGTGTGAGATGTAGAAAAAACATCTGTCTGCAAAAAATGTTCAGACCACCATCCACTTGGTACAGTATTTGCGGCTTATAAGAGCTACCAAAGACAGAGCCATATGTCCAGAACTGTTTGGATTACAGCAGTTTTAATGCTGCTAACAGGATTCAGCTGCGAAAAGCTGGAAATAAACGGAGATGTGCCTGAATGTGTCAGACGGATGGCTAAATCACTGAGCAGGGAAGAGGTGAGGAACCCTCCGGCAATGATCGTTGAGTGGACAGTTGCGTCGGGGGACAAGTATTATTATGTCCCGCCCTACTGTTGTGACATGTACAGCGCGCTGTATGATTCGGAGTGCAATCTCATCTGTGCGCCTGACGGCGGTTTTACAGGTGGCGGTGACGGCCGCTGCCCATCAGAGATCCTGGGTAACATAGAGTCAACCCGGATCATATGGGAGGATGAGAGGGAGCGGAAGTGAATTATGGAGTTCTTGGATTATTGAGTTGTTGAATTATTGAATCTTTGAATTCTTAAGTGGGAGGATTGATAATCTCATTGTTTTACCTTATCGAGATCCTCCAGACCCTCAATGCCTATGTTGTCTGACAGGCTGGCTATCGTCTTCAGATCGAGATCACCCGAGATGGAAACCACAGAGCTGCCATCACCTCCTGTTATCATCACCAGTTCAGCTATCTTTCCGTTGACCTCACGTATCATGAACCTTATCTCGTCATTCTGTTCCTTCACAGTCATCAGCTCCTCATAGCCGGAGGCATTAAGCTTTTTCTGCAGTTCCCCGATGAAGTTAACCCCTGAAACATTGGTGGCACTGTCAACCGCGAGTATCCTGATCCCCCTTATCTTGCTGACGAGATTCTGAAACTCCTGATCCTCAGTGTCAATGCGGGCCAGCAGGCTGAACATCCTTGACGATATATAGACCGACGTGAATCCTTCCCTTCCGTAATATTTTTCAAACAGGTCGTCGACAGGACTCTTCTGGCTGAACGATGGAAGCGAGAGTGCTGCTATGATGGCTATGAGTACTAGTTTTTTCATGACTCTGATTTATTTGTTATCATTCCCTGTTGTCTTTGGAGTATTCTCCAGGTTATTCAGATAGCGTAGTCCTACGAGGTTGTTGTCAACGGCGTCATTCAACCTGCCGAGGTCTTTCATTGCAGAGGGCGCGATACTCAGGCTGCGCATTGAGCCCAGAGGCTCAGTACCGGCTTTCATATTGCCGGATACCATTGTGAGGATGCTTCTTACCTCGGCCATCGCCAGTTCCGGATCGTCATATGTGTCAACCCAGTCGCGGGGCCTCATATTGTCAAAAATAAGATAGGACCCAATCAGCAGCGCTGCTCCGGCAGCTACCGATATTCCATATCTGAGTGCCGGACTGAGCCGGTATATTTTCTTCTCAGTGCGGGTGACAGCCTCAAGGTTTTTGAAGAAGTCCTCTGAAGGTTCAGGAACGGTTGATGCTTTAACGGAGAGGTAATCCTTTTCGGCCTGAAAAAGATTCGCTAAGGCAGGGTCAGAGAGATGTTCCCTCAGCTGAGCCTCCTCCTCTTCCGAGGTCTCACCCCTAAAGAACCTGTCAAGCAGTGCCTTTATCTGTTCCTGTTCCATAGCTGTATATCTTTTCCAATTCTTCCCTTATACTCTTCCTTGCCCTGGAGAGGGTTGTACGCAGTGTCTCCACGCTTGTCTGCATTACCACTGCTGCCTCCTCATAGCTGTATCCTTCCATGTCTCTCAGTATGACGGCGCTCCTGTAGGGTTCCTTCATCCTCTCCACTATGCCGGTGACCAGCGCGGCGGCCTCACGGCTGTCATGGTCGGTCACGGTCACATCGTCTGCCCTGCCGGTAATTATAACCGATTCAATCTCCTCATGTGACATCTTACGGCGCTTCCTGAGCATGTCGATGCACATGTTTCTTGTGACCGTCGTTGCCCATGCGGCAGGGTTTGCATAGTTGCCGAGCCTCGTTCTATCCTCCCACAGTTTCATCATCACCTCCTGTACCGTGTCCTCAGCCTCTTCCCTGTTGTTCAGGAAGCGGAAGGCGAGAGCATAAAGCCTTCGCCCTTCCGGCAGAATCACTTTCCTGAACTCTTCGGGTGTCATCTTCTCTTACAGTGCACCTCAAAGTTATCATTTCCCTGATGATTCGAGAAGCTCAAGGCGGGCAAGACCCTCGCCGTGATTTTCGGAGAGGCGTTCGACATCGTCGCGTGTCAGGTTGCCCTTTATCTGTATCACCGCCTCACTGTCGCCTGAAGCTATGATCAGCAGTTCCCTGACTGACCTTCCGGAGCTCCTTATCATGACGAGCACGTCGTCATCTGAGTCTTTCACAGAGATCAGCTCCTCATAGCCTCCGCGCCTGATGTCGCCCTTCAGTTCTGACATGAAGCTGTTTCCGCTGCCGGCATAGCCGCTCTCCCTGCTTACTATCCTCACTGAGGTGATCTTCTCATCCAGGTATGCCAGGTCGGGATCATCGTCCAAGTTCTTAAGCAGCCCGAACAGGTTGCCGTTGATGATCACGGAGGTATAGCCGTCCCTCCCCGAGTAGGAGGCAAAGAAATCATCCAGGTCATCCTTCTGTGCATTGAGTGTCATGGCCATCAGGGCCACCGTACATAATAAAACCATTCTTTTCATAACTGTCCGTTTTTAAGGTTTGAATTCCAATCTGTATTTATGACGTATTATTGACATAAACATTACAGGGATAAATGGTTTTCTGAAAAAATGTTGATATCTGTTGTGTTGCCAGGAATCGATATTTATTTTATTCTGTTATTTTCGTCGCTTAGTGACTTGATATATTATAGCATTAATTCATTTAGAATTGAATATATTTAATATAGATACCGAATTTAAATATGGATGCATCTGAAGCAGTGACTATAGCGGCAGGCAGAGGGGTTATTCTGCCTGATAATGTTCTTTCAATCATAGAGGCGGCTCCAAAGGCCGTTTTTTTCAATTCATCTGATGAGATATTCAGGCAGTCTCTCGGTGGCGGTGAAATAAAGAGTTACAATGTTAACTATACAATACCTGGTAAGGGCGAGGTGACAGAGGTGATCCTGCATCGGGTTTCAAACGGCATATCTGCAAACTATCCGGATCCTTACATGCGCAGGCGTGACCCTGATACAATGCTTATCGGAGACCGTATGCCTACCGACAAAAAGAGATTTACGGAAGTTTTCAATTATGACTTTAACACCTTGAGGGGTGAGACTCTGGAATGGCTCATGGGGCAGGAGGTAGGCATTTTCATCTGTTTTGCCGGGAATTATCCGGTTGGCGCAGGCGGAGTTGTCGTCACCCCTCTCAATGCCTCCTTTTTTGCCTTTGGCCTGTCACTCCTGCAGAAGATAATGGCAGTTGGGGAGTTGCCACATGGATTTAACATTGAGTCTGTAGTATACGTGGCACCGCCCTTCAGACACACACACCTGGGAGGGAAGCAGGTAGTAGTTCACAACAGGCTTGAGAGTCTGCACGAGATGTTTGCTTATAATCTTTATCCAGGTCCGAGTGCCAAGAAAGGCTTCTACAGTGTCCTCCTTACGAAGGGTGAGGCAGAGGGGTGGTTAACCACCCACTGTTCCACGGTTCAGGTGGTTAGTCCATATGATAACATAACCACATTCATGCATGAAGGTGCCAGCGGCGGTGGAAAGAGTGAGATGATACAGAATCTGGTCCGAGAGCCAAACGGTCAGATAGTCATAGGAGAGAATCTGTCGAGCGGGGAGACGAGGGTCATCTCCATACCTCTATTCTGCTCATTTAATCCGGCTACTGATGATATGGCCCTGTGCCATCCGTCATACCAGGAGGGTAACGGTAAGCTTACCGTTGCTGATGCCGAGAATGCCTGGTTCATACGTGTTGACGGCATCAACAGTTACGGTGACGATCCATATCTTGAGAGGATAACGATCGATCCGGGCGAGCCTCTGCTCTTCCTGAACATTGATACAAGGCCTGACGGTACAGCACTCATATGGAATCACACTGAGGATGCACCGGGAAGGCGATGTCCCAATCCAAGGGTGATTCTTCCCAGGCGTATCGTTCCGGGAGTCATCAGCAGGCCGGTTACGGTTGACGTACGTAACTTTGGAGTCCGTATGCCGCCTTGCACGGCTGACAATCCCTCCTACGGCATAGCCGGACTGTTTCATATTCTTCCTCCGGCGCTGGCATGGCTGTGGAGACTGGTGAGTCCGCGGGGATATGCCAACCCGAGTATTATTGGCGGAGGGGACATGGAGAGTGAAGGAGCGGGCTCTTACTGGCCTTTTGCCACAGGTAAAAGGGTGAGGCATGCCAACCTGCTGCTTGAACAGATAGTCAATACACCGCGTGTAAAGTATACCCTTACACCGAACCAGCATATTGGGACCTGGAAGGTAGGGTTTAAGCCGCAGCTTCTCATGCGCGAGTATCTTACACGCAGGGGTAATGCCAAGCTGCGACATGATCAGTTCCAGCCTGCAAGATGCCCGCTGCTGGGTTATGAGCTGAATTACCTCACGATTGAGGGTGCCCGTATCCCGACAAGGCTGCTGAAGGTATACAGGCAAACGGAAGTGGGTGAAGAGGGTTACGACAAAGGATCTGAAATACTGCGAGACTTTTTCAGAAAGGAGCTCGCTACCTTTCTTGACCCTGATTTGCTTCCCTTGGGCCGGAGGATCATCAACGCCTGTCTCAGTGACTGTTCCGTCGAGGAATATGCGAAGATACTGCCCATGGAATACCAGTACTCATTTCTGACCATCAGTGACTTTGAAGGCAACAGGCAGTAGCGGGGCAGGAGCAAGGAGCAAGGGGTGGCAGCCGAAGCCGGTCAGTGAGCCAGCCGAAGTCCGGCGAAGGTGGTGAGCAAAGCAAAGGCAATGGACATTATAACACGACCTCCTGCCTTTTCTGTGGGCAGGAGGCCGTGTATATCTGTGTATACTAGTTCTTGAAGTCGGCTACCGTATCAGGGTATGCACCGGACTCAAGCTTTTTCTTGATCTCCTTGAAGCACTTGATTGTGTATTCCACATCTTCCATTGTATGTGCCGCCGTCGGGATGATGCGGAGCATGATGACACCCTTCGGCACCACCGGGTAGATAACCACGGAGCAGAAGATGCCGTAGTTCTGCCTCAGGTCCTTGATCATATGTGTCGCCTGCGGTATACCTCCCTTGAGGAAGATGGGGGTGACGGGTGATTCAGTCTTGCCGAGGTCGAACCCTGCCTCCCTGAAGCCTTTCTGAAGGGCCGTTGAAATTGCCCACAGTTTCTCGCGCAGCTCCGGATGCTCCTTGATCATCTCGAGTCTTTTGATGGCCCCTATTGTCATGGCCATTGGAAGAGACTTGGCGTAGATCTGTGAACGGAGGTTAAACCTGAGGTAGCTGATTACATCTTTATCGCCTGCCACGAATCCTCCGATGCCTGCAAAGCTCTTTGCAAAGGTGCCGAAGTAGACGTCGATCTGGTCCTGCACGCCGAAGTGTTCTCCCGTGCCGGCGCCCGTCTTGCCCATTGTGCCAATGCCGTGGGCATCGTCAACGAGAAGGCGGAAGTTGTACTTCTTTTTGAAGGAAGCTATCTTATCCAGTGCCCCGAGATCCCCGGCCATGCCGAAGACACCTTCGGTGATAACGAGTATACCGCCCCCGGTCTCAGAGACGATCTTACGGGCATGCTCAAGCTGCTTCTCAAAGGCTTCCATGTTATTGTGAGGAAAGACAAACCTCTTCGCCAGCACCATCCTCAGTCCGTCCATGATGCAGGCGTGTGATTCGGAATCATAGACGATGACATCATGTCTTCCCACCAGCGAATCGATGATTGACACCATCCCCTGGTAGCCGTAATTCAACAGGTAAGCAGCTTCTTTGCCAACAAACTCGGCAGCCATCTGCTCAAACTTCTCATGCATCTTTGTCTGCCCTGACATCATCCGCGCCCCCATGGGTGAGGCAAGCCCGTACTGGGCCGTGGCTTCGGCATCAACCTTCCTTATCTCCGGATGGTTGGCCAGTCCAAGGTAATTGTTGAGGCTCCAGTTAAGAACCTCTTTGCCCATGAATTTCATTCTCGGGCCTATTTCGCCCTCAAGTTTGGGAAACATGAAGTATCCGTCAGCCATCTCCTGGTACTGTCCGAGTTCTCCACGATTCTTTCTGATTTTTTCAAAAATATCCACGTCTGTCTATGTTTTGATTAATGCCCGCAAAATTATGAAATATCCAGGAGGGGGAGTACCTATTTATACCTATTTGCCCTATAATTTAACACTTCTTTAACCACAACAGCAGGATTATTAGAGCACTTTTGCAGTCAATCAGACGGCCGTATAAAAAAAAATAGTAATTTTGCGCAACATTTTAATTATGAGGTTCAGACTTCTGATAATTATTCTGCTGACGCTCATCGTCACATCATGCGGTGAGTATGAAAAGCTTCTCAAGAGCAGTGACTATGAGCTCAAGAAGCAGAAAGCCTATGACTATTATGATGATGGAAAGTATATCAAGTCCATTGAGCTGCTTCAGCAGATACTCCCCCGTTACAGGGCAACTGATGAGGCAGAGCAGCTTAACTGGATAAACGCCCAGGCTCACTACAAGACGAATGACTACATCATGGCCGGAGCTTATTATCTGACCTTTGCAGATACATATCCAAGGAGCAACAACGCTGAGGAGGCATTATACCTGGTTGCAACATGCGACTATTATATGAGCCCCAGGGCCGAACTTGACCAGGCATATACACGCAAGGCAATAGAGAACTTCAACATCTTCCTGGCAAGGTACCCCGCAAGCATGTGGGCAGAGGTGAGCAAAAGCAGGGTAAAGGAACTGCAGGAGAGGCTTGTTGAGAAGTCATACCTGAGTGCAAGGCTCTATTATGATCTTGAACAATACCGCGCTGCAACCGTTTCTCTGTCAAACAGCCTCAAGGAATACCCCGATACAAAATACCGCGAAGAGCTGATGTTCCTGAAGCTCGATGCCCTGTTCCTGTATGCGCAGAACAGTATTCCTGCAAGGCAGGTGGAGAGGTATCAGTCTGCCCTCGACGAATACTACTCATTCATTGAGGAGTTTCCAGAAGGGAAGTTTTCGAGAGAAGCGGAGAGGATC
>Ga0209262_10000834_pt1 | contig 13099 bp, 8 predicted proteins | sample Lowcelwee11metaG_FD_187171 | JGI IMG/M metagenome (GOLD analysis project Ga0209262, IMG submission 187171) | Freshwater pond sediment microbial communities from the University of Edinburgh, under environmental carbon perturbations - Low... | ecosystem: Environmental > Aquatic > Freshwater > Pond...
TAAGAAATTTTGAAGCTATCATGAATTTTTCGAGGTCAATGTAACCGTCAAGTCTGATCAGTTCCATTCTGTCCAGAAGCGGCACAGGAATTTTATTCTGGTCGTTTGCCGTAGCTATAAAAAGTACATCGCTGAGATCAAATTCCACATCAAGATAATTATCAGTAAAAGTATTATTCTGCTCGGGATCAAGAACTTCAAGAAGCGCAGAAGCAGGGTCACCTCTGAAGTCGGATGATATCTTATCAATTTCGTCGAAAAGGATAAGTGGATTATTAACTCCCGCTTTTCGGATTGACTGGATGATTTTTCCGGGCATTGCTCCTATATAAGTTTTTCTGTGACCTCTTATTTCAGCTTCATCATGCAGTCCGCCCAAAGCGATTCTAATGTATTTTCTTCCCAGAGCTCTAGCTATAGATTTTCCGAGTGAAGTTTTACCTGTACCCGGAGGACCTACAAAGCAGAGGATCGGACTTTTAAGTTTTTCAACCAGTTTTAATACCGATAGATATTCTAAAATTCTTTCTTTAGGTTTGTTTAACCCGTAATGGTCTTCATCAAGAATGTTCTCGGCGATTTTTATATCTATATTTACTTCACCGGATTTCTTCCACGGTAAAGAAATTATAAGCTCGAGATAGTCTCTAATAAGCCCGTATTCGGGAGACATTGAATGTATTTTATTTAATTTCTCAATTTCAATATCCGCTTTAATTATTGCCTGTTCTGTTAATTCGTTTTTCGATTTCATATCGTTAATTTTTGCGACCTCGGGTATCTGCACCGAATCTGCGCCGAGTTCAGAACTTAATCCTTTAAGTTTTTCTCTTAAAAAATAATCTCTCTGCTCTTTAATGGTTCTCTGAGTAACTTCAGCTTCAATTTTTTTCTCAAGCTTTGAAAATTCGATCTCGTTTATCAGCACTAAATGGAGTTCATTTATTAGTGTTTTAATATCTGTCATTTCGAGCATTCTCTGTTTTCTGCGGTAGCTTAAATTGAGATTTCCCAGAATATTGTCAATAAAAGCCAGAGGATTTATAAATTCATCATCAATATTAAGAAAATAGTCGGGTCTTTCCAGCTGAGGATTCAATTCCAGAAAATCTTTATAAAGTTTTTTCAGAATCCTTAAAGAAGCTTTGGTAATATCGTCCGTGTCGAGTTCAAGTTCTATAGGTTCGATCCTCGCGTACAGACTAAGATTTCTTTTTTGAAAATCCGTGATCTTCACTCTTTTGAGCGGTCTGACAACAGCCTTATTCCCGAAAGTCGGAAGTTTTATGACCTGCATTACTTTAGCTATGCAACCGTATCTGTAATACGATTCAGATGAAAAATCGGAAGAGAACTGGTTCTTTTTTGCGACCAGTACGATCATTGTCTCACTCATTTCAGCTTCTTCCAGTATCTCGGTAAAATGATTTCCGTCCACATTAATAGAAATTATATTTCCCGGAATCGGAATCTTATCTTTCGACGGGATTATTTTATACAGCTGCCCGTTTGAAATATTAAACGAATCATTATTCAGTTTTAAATTATCGTACATTTATTATCCCCTAAACATATTTGTTCAATTCAATTCTGAAAGTAGTGCCTTCGTGACTTGTCTCTTTTATAAACAGGCTACCCTTATGATACTGTTCTATTACTTTTTTCGCAAGAGAAAGTCCGAGACCCCAACCTCTTTTTTTAGTTGTAAAACCCGTGTCGAATATGTTTTTTCTTATCGACATGGGAATTCCTGAACCGTTGTCGGATACTTCGATTATTATAAGGTCTTTATCTTCAAATAATCTTATTGTTATCTCGCCCTTTCTATCATTTTTTAATGATTCTATTGAGTTTTTGAGTATGTTCTCTATTGTCCAGTCAATGAGCACGGAATTAGCGTAAATATTTTGCACTTTGTCGAGTTTTTTTATAATGGATATTTTATCCGTATCGACAGTTATTCTTTTTGAAATATAATCCGCGCATTTTTCGATTATGTTTTTGAGGTCGCACATCTTAAATTCTTTTTCAGACGAGAACTTTGAAAATCTTTCAACGATCAGGCCTATTTTTTCTATATCGTCCTTCAGCCCTTCCTCAAGCTGAGAAAGATCATTGTTTTCACGGCTGAGCTCTGATATGTATTCTTTCCATCCGTTTAGCGAAGTAAGAGGCGTTCCCAGCTGATGTGCTGTTTCTTTAGACATCGCGATCCAGATAGATTGTTTTTCATTCCGGCGCATGAACATATAAAGGTATCCGGTCATAAAAATGATCAGGATTATCGAACCGAGTAAAAAAAAGGGATAATACCTGACTTTACTTATCAGATCATCAGGAATATAGTACAAACGCCTCTCATAAGAATTATGTTTGAAGATGACAGGAACAGGACTGTTCTGTTTATAATAGGCCAGAGAAGACGCGGGATCATTATTAACAGGCAGACTAGACCAGATGACCGGATCTTCATTTTCATTGACTATAAGGAAAGATCTGCCGCACATTGAAAGAATTTCGGCTATTTTTCTAAAGGCGGTTTCTTTTTCTGACGGTTTGTTTTCCGTTGATTGATAGTAAGTCTCAATAGTGCGAACGATCAGATCGGATGTGCTGGAACTGTGGTATTTTAAAAGCAGCCAGTAATACCCGAACACAAATGATATTACCAGAAATGCAAAAACAATCACCAGTATCTTAGAAATAAATTCGTATGGTTTATTTAAATCGTCCGTTTTCAAATCAATTCCTTTTATTTGCCATTTTTCAACAATTTATCAAAATCCTCTTCGCTGTACGATGTTTTTTTATTGATTTTAGGTTTTTGCGTTTCCGATTTAATTATTTCTATGATTTTATCGGTAGCGCCGCTTCTGTTTTTTATAAATTCGTAACTTAGCTCAGAAACTTTATCGTAGAGTTTCTTATCTGTCCAAAGGCTGTCAATAATGTTGTATAACTCTTTATCGTCATTAAAGATCATACCGCAGTTTAGCTGATTCATTTCCTGAGCTTCGGGAGATTTATCGAGGTTCGGACCGAACACTACCGGCAATCCGTATACTGCGGGCTCGATGACGGAATGAAGTCCGTTTTTTGAAAAACCGCCGCCGACATATGCTATTTTTCCGTATCTGTAGATTATTGAGAGTAATCCGATCGTATCAATTATGATAACATCGAAATCATTAAGATTTTCTTTTCCGTTCATCTCGGTAAAGACTATGGTTTTAAGGTTTTTATCCTGACACATGCTTTCAATTTTATAGATATGGTTAGCTCCAACATCATGAGGAACCATTATCAACAATGCTTCCGGATATTTCGCTTTGATATTTTTCCAGCAGTTAATTATATGGTTTTCTCCTATCGGCCATGAGCTTCCTGCAATGAAAACATTATCTCTGCCTTTAATAGGATCAAGAGATTTGACACCGGGGCATGTCTTTGCCTCATAGATCACTGTGTCGTATCTTGTGTCTCCGCTAACATGAATTCTTTCGGGGCGGTTATAAATTTTTGTAAATCTCAGCCTGTGTGTTTCATTTATAGTTATAATGCCATTAAGATTGGAAAATAAAGATCTGAAAAATGACTTTGCATACCATCTGTCCATCTTCGTATCATCGGCAAAAAGCCCGTTTATGAGATAAACAGGCACTTCTCTTTTTTTCAGTTCCCATATAAAATTCGGCCATACATCATGCTTCGATATCAGAACGATGTCAGGATTAATTGCATTAATGAATTTTTTTGTTTCAAAATAAAAATCAAAAGGAGTATAAGTTATCAGATTGAACATAGGGTTATTTTTATCTATATTTTCATAAGCTGAAGGAGAATAAAGAGAGAGAACAATATTATAATCGTTCGGTTGTCCTTCATTGAGCTTTTTGACTATCGGAAGGATCTGTTTGTATTCTCCCAATGATGAGCAGTGGAACATTACAGTAATACTGTAAGGATTAAGTTTCAGCCTGTTTTTATTTAAATTATCTATGATTCCGGATCTTGCCTGAATTGATTTACGAAGCTTTACACTGAATAACGAAATAAATCTGAAAATTATGTAAACTAAAGGGATTACCAGAAGATTATACAGAAGCTTTATAAACAAAACTGACTCCTTAATTGTCATTTTATCTTAGTTTTATAAACTTAAAAGAAAATAAACAATTTTACTATAAAAATTCAAGCTAAATTTTGGATAAATTCATTTTAGAAATTATTTTGTTGCGTCTAAAAATAATTATAATTATATTGTCTTAGAGCAAAAATAAAAAAATTAAAATGGAGGGGACCATGATAAAAAGAATAGCGTTAATGATGGCTTTAATAGCTTCGCTCTTGATCGTTTCTTGTTCTGATGACGATAATTCAGAACCGTCAAAAACAGATTCTCAGGCTTTTCAGAGTGAACTGACAGGATTGACAGACGGACTGGCTTCATCTAAAGGGGCTGCTGCGATGTCTGAAAGTATGCCGATTATGGATTTTTTACCGTTTTCAATGCCTGTAAAAAGTCTGAATCAAACTTTCGAGAAACTGGAAAAAACGGGTAAAATAGCTCAGGCATCTTTAGTTAAACAGCTGTTTCCAGCTTCATCTGAACTTTCTAAGCAGGATGATCATTTTATCTTTGCTAATCATTTAGGTACTTATACATTAGCTTCTGCGACTTTTTATACAAACCCGCAGACAGGCGAAACATACATAACTGCCGCAACCTGGGACATAGTTTATGGAGGTGCGAAGATAATCGTTATAATACCTAAATCAGTATCTCAGGGAGATTATGATATCAGAATTGAGTTAAGCGGTTACACCGATGAGCTGATCAACTGGACTGACGCAGAACTATATCAGAACAGCGAATATTTCCCTACTCTGATCGATCTTGATGTTTTTGCCGATAACATAAATGTCTTTGACCTTTATTTTACAGGGGACTGGGATTACATTGCCGCTATGGATGAAGTAATGCCTAAAACATTAACTGTTGATCTGATATTGCCGCCATATTCATTTGATCTGACGATGAGCATGGTGAGTGCTACTCAGCTTGCTTTTGATATGATCCTAAAAGAAAATAATACGCAGATTCTTGCTGTTTCTCTCGATGTTGTATTCAAAGATGCCACTTGGGATGATTTCGCATCAATTGACATAGTGTATGAAAGCGGCGGTTATAAAGTTGAACTTTTCGCAAATTCAACTTTTACCGACTACATTGACTCTGAAGCATATACGATGCAGGGAGAAGTGGACTATATTAATGCGGCAGAGCATGTATATCTGAAAATTTCTGAAGGAACAACTCTTATAGGCCAGCTGAAGGCAAAAGTTGTGTGGGACGAAGAAGCTTGGAATGAGGACACACAAACTTACGGGGCGAATGTAATTGTATATTACATCCATTTTACAGACGGAAGCGAAATGACAATGGAGCAATTCGCTGCTTTGTTTGCCGGATATATGCAGTACATAAGTAAGTAATCAGTTTGAAAATACAAATAAAAAAGCTGTCAATTGACAGCTTTTTTTATTAGATTTAATTAAGTTTGAAAGGAAATAAAATGCTCAAAGGGTTTATACCGTCAACAAAAAAAGAAGTTGATGATCTGGGATGGAAAAAGCCCGATGTGATAATTGTGACAGGAGATGCGTATATTGACCATCCGTATTTTCAGGTCGCGTCAGCAGGGCGTTTCTTAAATTCCAAAGGGATCAGAACAGCAATTCTGGATATGCCTGAATTAGAAAAAAGCGAAGATTGGAACAGACTCGGGAAACCCGGGCTTTTCTTTCTTGTAATTACTGGAAAAGAAGACTCGATGGCGATGAATTATACCGCTTTTAAAAAGTTCAGGAGCACCGACCCTTATATACCAGGAGGAAAAAGAACTCACAGACCTGACAGGGCAGCTATCAAATACTGCAATAAGTTAAAAGAGCTTTTCAAGGATATTCCGATAATCCTTACCGGAACCGAAGCTGTCTGCCGGATGGCGACGCATTACGATTATTGGACTGATAAGATAAGAAAACCGATTCTTTTCGACACAAAAGCGGATATGCTGCTTTTTGGTAATATAGAACATAATTTACTTAAAATTTGCGAACTTATGAAGAGTAAGCAAAGTCTGTCAGAAGTTGCCAGAATGAACGGTATGGCATATATTTCAAAAGACATTTCGGATCTTAAGAATTTCGTTCAGATACCTTCTCATGAAAGCATTGAGAAAAACCTGAATCTTTTAATTGACCATCATCTCAGGATCCATAAAAATCAGAATCCATACAATTCAAGTATTCTGGTTCAGAGAGCGGTCGGAAGATATCTGGTGATTCATAAATCTCAACTGCCCATGACGCAGGAGGAAACTGACGAGATCTTCAATACCGGATTTAAAAAACGGCCTCATCCGAAGTACAGATCCGAAATACCGATCGACAGGTTTATAAATGATGTGATTATAACTCACAGAGGATGCCTGAACGATGTTTCCGATTCGCAGGATATATTTACTGAAGGAAAATTTATTTCTTCAAGATCAAATGAGCATATCAGGAAAGAAGTGATCGGGTTTATAAAATCCAAAGAGTATAATAAGATACTCAGGATCTTCGGTCTCCCGTATTTTAATCAGTATCTAATTTCGTTAGGGAACCAGAAAGTATGTTCAACCTGCGAAAGATTGTCCTGTACTCTTCCTGGGGTATGTTCGAATATTAAACCCAAAACTGAAGAAATACTGAAGATCATTGAGGGGTTTGATAAATTCCCGAATGTCAGGAATAATTTTTATGCCGGTAAACCGGATATGAAATTATTAGTGTCCGAAAAAGAAATGTATAAAGATTATATTACCAACAGAAACGATGGCAATATCGAATTACCGGCCGGCAGTTTTTCATCATCTCAAAGATCACTGATGGGTTTAGATGACAGCGACAGCATTATCAAAGATATCAAGTTCCTTATAAAAAGAGCAGGCGAATACGGAAAGAAGATAAGTTTCTCGATCGATATTTCAGCCGGTTATCCCGCGCAGACAGATGATGAAGTTGATTTTAATATAAAGAATATCAAAGAATCAACATGCAGCCTGGGAAATATAAATAATTTTGTTCCTTTACCGCTTACACTTTCAGGGATTCAGTATTTTCTGGGTATTGATCCGTTAACGGGAAAAGAACTCGCGGTCGATAAAAAGCTGAGCACAATGAAAAAACACAATGAGTGGTATAAAAAAATAAGGAAAGACAAGAAATGAAAAAAGAGCCGTAAAAGGCTCTTTATCATTAGTAGCGGGAGTAGGATTCGAACCTACGGCCTTCGGGTTATGAGCCCGACGAGCTACCAGACTGCTCCATCCCGCGATAAGTGACCCAAATATAGCTTTTTTTCATTGTAAAGTCAAGTTAAATATTGTATTTTCTCAGTGTAAATTAATGGCGGAATTCTGTGGGTAAAAAAAGAAAAATATTATATGCCGTTCTGAACTGGGGAATAGGTCATGCCACAAGATCGCTTCCTGTTTTAAGAGAACTTGCAAAGGAGAACGAAGTTACGATATTATCGACGGGGCGCTCGCTTGATCTGCTCAGATCAGAGCTATCGGGAGTTGATTTTATTGACCATCCTGATTATTCAGTTAAATACACAAAAAGGGGTGGGTCATTACTGTTCTCGCTCTGTTTTCAGATACCGAAGATACTTTTAAGGCTAAGAGAAGAGCATAAATTCACAGAGAAGCTTGTCGACGAGAAAAAATTCGACCGTATTATATCTGATAACAGGTACGGAATTTATTCGAAAAACATACCTTCATATTTTATTACCCATCAACTGAGGTTCAAATTGCCCAAAGGTCTTGAAAAACTCGAATATTTATCAGTTTTATTCAATATGCATTATTTCAGAAAGTACAGAAAGATATTCATACCTGACGAAGCGGGAGAGGAAAATATGTCCGGCGATCTTTCTCATAATATAAAACCAATTAAAAATTTAAAATTATCTTATATCGGAATCCTTGCCGATGTATGTGAGTCCGCAGAAGAAATTTTTTCTGATTATCTGATCATAATTTCAGGCCCCGAACCTCAAAGAAGCATTTTTGAAAGTAAGGCTATTGAACAGGCCGGTGAACTGAAAGGTAAGATCATTGTCGTCTGCGGTAAAACCGAAAGCAGCGGCATAAAGGTTCAAGGGAATATTGAAATATATGACCATGCTCCGAGAGAAATAATATCCCGTATGATAAAAGGAACAAAAATGGTCATTTCCAGACCCGGATATTCCAGCGTTATGGAAATCGTCAGCCAGAACAAAAAGGCTCTTTTTATACCCACACCGGGTCAGACCGAGCAGGAATATCTTTCACGGTATTATAGCGGTAAAGGATACTTTCATTCAGTAAGTCAGGGAAAAATGGATCTGAAAAACGATGTGATTCAAGCGGAAAAATATAAATGCAGCATTAAACTTACCCGTAACAATATCGCAGGAATCATAAATGAAATCCTGTCATAGTATTCTTTTAATATTTATAATATTTTTTTTTAATAATTTAATCCCCGCGGTTATTGATGTGCAATATTCCGGTAATGCATATTTCCCAGACGAAATTCTTAACGGCGAGCTTAGTAAAATAAATTTCGGGACAGTTGGAAGTACCGAAGATAAAATTTTAAAAACTGTAAATACTTTTCTTGATTTTTATTCGGATAAAGGATTTCCGCTTGCGGTAATAAAGATCGACAGCATTAATTCAAGAATTGATCCGCCGATTCTTTTTTTAAACATTGAATCGGGAGATTATGTAAAATACGGAATTATTGATTTTTCCGGTAATAATGTAACAAAATCTTCTGTACTTTTCAAACAGTGCAGACTGAAAATAAACGATAAATTCGATGTCAGAAATATAAATGAAGCACAGAACTGGCTTTATAAGACAAGATTATTTATAAATAAACCCGAATTTGATATAATCAAACAGGGCGGCGTTTATGGAATAATGTTCAGTTTAGAAGAGAAGAAGTATATTCAGATCATGCTGACGGGAGGTTACTCTACCGGAGAAGAAAAGGATAATCTTTCTGTGCTGGCTGAGATCAGTGCTGATAATATTTTCGGAACAATGAGAAAGGCCGAATTGTTCTGGGAGAGGAACGGCAGTATGAATGAAAAAATAAAAATGAGATACAGAGAACCTTTTCTTTTAACGATGCCTTTAGCGGCGGGATTGTCATTCGAGCAGAATTATCTAAAGGAAATCTATCTTACAAGAGAATATAAGATCGAAGGTATTTATGATTTTGATCCGAGATCTTCAATAAGATCGGGTTATTCCAGACAGAATATTTATCCCGACTCTCTTTATACAGGGATGGAAAACGATGTTTCTGTTGATAAATATTCCGGCGGAATAAGATATTCAACCTTATATGACTCGCAACTGATACCGAGATCAACCGGATATTTTATAGACAGCGAAATTTCATCTGTCTATGTTGATTTAAAGGATTCAGTATCAAAGAACGGAATGGAAATTTCTCTGTCATCAGGTGTTATATTTAAATATGGAAAAAGAATTTATCTTGACATCAAGACAGGTTATAACCAGGTATTTTTTGATGAAGAAATATCTGAATTTAATAAAATATCTTTCGGCGGAGCGGCAAGTTTCAGAGGCTACAGAGAGGATTTTTTTATATCAGATATTGTTTTGAAACAAAGCGCGGATCTTTATTTTGTGCCTGAATCTAAAGATTTAGCGTTTAATATTTTTTTTGAAAATGTTTTTTATAATAAGCGCATAACCTCTATTGAAAAGATAAATGATCTTACAAGCCTGTGGAGCACAGGCGGAGGGATTATTTTTGAGTTTAATTCGGGAGATATCGAAGTCACGGTCGGAGTACCGGGAAAAGAGGGATTCGGAGAAAGTATGATGCATGTAAGATATTCCGTGAGGTTTTAAATTGCTGGAAACCCAAGGTTCGAAATACTATCGCGAGCATAAGCCTGATCTTTTCTGGCAGAACTATATCGAATGTTTCTGGGAGTTCGATATTAAACCTGAGATAATTTCTGAGGCGAATCAGATTTATCTTCCCGACGGGAATTCGCAGATCATTATCGTTAAAACCAAAAGTTACGACAGGATATTTCCGGACGGAAGGAGAGAAACTGTAAGTTCGCCTGTGATCATACCGCAGAGAACACACGCCGTAAAAATAGATCACGAACCGGGGACGCGCCTGTTCGGCATAAGGTTCAAACCGTATGGTCTCAGGTGCGTAGTGAACGAAAAAATGTCGGAACTAGGGGATATGAGCGTTCTTATCGAAAAGAAATTCGGTAAAACCGATACGGTACATCTACAAAATGCCGCATCTGAAGTAAATATCAGCAGAAAACTTTTAGAGGTTCAGAAAGTTCTGACGAAACATTTTACGGCACTTCCTGTAAGAACGAAGATCATAGATATTATTAATTTCATAAATCTCAATCACGGCATATCGGTACCCGAACTTGCAAAGAAGTTCTGCATGAGTATAAGTTCATTAGAAAAGCTGTTCAGCGGTTATGTCGGCATATCGGCTAAGAATTATATGAGGATAATAAGGCTTAATAAATCTGTCAGATATTACAAAAAACGGTCGAAGCATTATCCCAATCTTACCGCGACAGGAATAGAAGCCGAATTTTACGATCAGTCCCATTTTATTAAAGATTTCAAGCAGATCTCAGGGATAACTCCGGGTCAGTATTTCAGGGAGAATAATTTTTTTAATATCTTCCTTATCAGCTCGATAGATGTGAAGACGGATATATAAATTTTTACGGAATTTTACAATTTATTATGATCTAAAGGCGATATATTACAGAATTGAAGAAACAAAAAGAAAAGGAGCAAAATGAACACAGCCGGATTAAAATCTTTTTTAGCAGCACAGGTCAGTAAGCTTGAACAGGTTTATCCTTATGCCTCCGCTTTTGCTGCTGAAAGTAACAGTAAGTATGCCCATTATGGAACTTATGAAAAATCGGCAGGTAACGGCGGTGAAAAAAAAGGTGTAACTCTGACAGTTTTTACCGGTTATTACTTTAAAGAACGATCAGTTGACAGCCTGGAATATTCCGATATAGAAAAAATGACGGCCGGACTGATTTCCGACCGTTGTAACGACATCAAATACGATCAGGAAGAAGTGATCGTTGATCCCGGCAAAATTATTACCGCGGACTATATTGTGAAATCAGAAATTCCTGTATCGGCTGTTGATCTAGCTCAATTGCTCTCTGAAGGAGAAAGGGTCGGCAAGCTTATTCAGGATAAAGATGCCAGGATCGTTAACGCAGGCGTTTCTTTTAATTACGAAGAATTTACCGAGCTGTTTGTAAACAGACATAAAAAATTAAGCCAGAAAATCACCAGAGGTACTGGGGTCTGCTTTCTGGCACTGAAGGACGGTGAATTATCCAGTCAGATCTGGGGCGGTAAAAGTAAATTAGGCGGTGCTGAACATTTGACGATAGACATGGCGAAAATGGACAAAACAGTATCTGACGGATTAAAACTGCTTTACGCTAAACGACTTGATCCGGGCATTTACGATTGTGTTTTCTCTCCGGCTATGGCAGGCATGTTCGCCCACGAAGCTTTCGGACACGGAATGGAAACGGATATGTTCTTAAAAAATCGGGCAAAAGGTGCCGAGTACCTTGGAAAACCGGTTGCTTCATCTCTGGTAGATATGTTTGACGGTCCGTTATTACCAAACGAAGCGGGATCTTACTTTTTTGATCACGAAGGTGAAATTGCCGGGACAACGCAGATTATTGACAAAGGCTTGTTGGTAAGCGGTTTAACCGATCTGAATTCGGCATTAAAATTAAAAATGAAACGCACGCCGAACGGCCGCAGAGAAGATTACAGTCATAAAGTTTATGCCAGAATGACCAACACATATTTTGGTAAAGGAAGCTGTACGGTTGAAGAAATGATCTCCTCTATCGAAAGCGGTTATTATATTGATTACGCAACCAACGGTATGGAAGACCCGAAAGGCTGGGGAATTCAGCTTGAGGCATTAATGGCCAGGGAAATAAAAAACGGAAAATTGACTGATAATTATTTTTCTCCGGTTATTGTAACCGGTTATGTTCCGGAATTATTAAAGTCGATTTCAATGATCGGCAACGATATTGAGATACACGGTCTCGGTCAGTGCGGAAAAGGGCATAAGGAATGGGTCAAAGTCTCCGATGGCGGCCCGGCATTAAAATTAAAAGCGCGTTTAGCATAAAGGAAAAATAATAATGATAGACTTAATCAAAACAGCACTCAAAAAAAATCCTGAAATCAAAGAGTGGACTATAAACTCAACCGAACGAAGCCGGGAAGAGCTCTATCTCATTTTTAACCGGATCGAATCCATCAGACAAACAGTCAGTCAGGATTTTGTGATCAATATCTACATAGAACAGCTCTCCGGCGACAGGACAATGACCGGAAAGGCTGTAGTAAATTTCAATCGTACAATAACAGCAGAGGAGCTGGATCAGAAATTAACGGATGCTGTTTTTTCGGCCAGACTGGCGCTCAACCCCTACTATCAGCTGTCTGCAAAGGCTGACAATAACATGGAATACAATAACTGCGATCCGAAAATCGCCTTAGATCCCCGCGCCGTTCAATTTGAGGTACAAAAGAGAATGACCGCTAAGTTCGAAAATAATCCAGATGTTCGCTGTGCCTCCGCTGAAATTTTTATCACGCTGGGCAACCGTTCCTTTTACACATCTTCCGGAGTCGAATACAACGATCCGTATTCGGTTGTTATGGTGGAAGCTGTAATATTGTCCGGAGAGGGCGAAAACGAAGTGGAAAGCAACCTCAACGCCCGTGAGATGTTTTTAGTTAATCTCGATCTGGAAAATCTGCTCGATCGTTACATCGGCTACGCCCGCGATAATGGAGTCGCAGTCTTACCGGACAGCGGAAAATATCCCGTGATCTTTACCGAAGAGGCCTTAGGCTATTTTTTTGATTATTACGAAACTCAGGTTTCAGGCAGAATG
>Ga0209262_10000836_pt1 | contig 13091 bp, 10 predicted proteins | sample Lowcelwee11metaG_FD_187171 | JGI IMG/M metagenome (GOLD analysis project Ga0209262, IMG submission 187171) | Freshwater pond sediment microbial communities from the University of Edinburgh, under environmental carbon perturbations - Low... | ecosystem: Environmental > Aquatic > Freshwater >...
CCGTGGTCTCTCCTCTTTCAACGTCGGTCAGCTCCGGCTGGAAGCCAGTCCGACCAGGCGGGCGATGACGATGGCCGGAAACAGGACGCCCACAGTGGATAAAAAAGTGGCCAGCATCCTGGCGGAAGTGCTCACCGCATAAATGTCCCCGAAGCCCACGGTAGTCAGTGAAACCAGGCTGAAGTAAATGAAGTGAACATAGTCATCGTCCTTCCCGCTCAGCACGACATTGCCGCCCAGGGAAACGCCGGTAGCGGCATGAATGACTTCCAGCGCCAGCGCGCCCATGAGCGCGAACAAAAGGTAAACATTGACCGCTCCGACAATCCGGTAAGCATTCACAATCCGGTCGCGAAACAGCAGCTGGAGGTTGATGAAAATGAATACCAGCGCATTGGCGATGCCTATGACATTCTCCAGGACAAAGAATGAATACGGGTTCTCTCCGAAACGAATGAGTCGCAGCGTCAGGTGAATGCTGAACAGAATTGCGGAGACGGCTATCAGCCACACGCTGCGCGTTGAGAATATCCCTGAAAAGAAAACGCAGAGCAAAAGTATGTTGAACAGCAGTACGCCGTGACCACTGAGTTCCATGATTACCGGAAGTACGAATACTGCGGCGATGAGCATGATCAGCAAGGTGACGAAACTGGCGTCCGCTAGCCAGTATGACTGGAAATTTCTGATTAGTTTTCGCATGGCGTATTGGGTTTGGCGTCTTCGCAAAGCAGAATCACAGGGAGAATAACAGCGGACAGACAACGTTTTCCCTCTGCCCTGTTACGGTCGACCCGAAAAAATGGGCAAATATGAAGCGGTTTGCAGGCAGTCCGGCAAACCGTTTTAACCAAATCCGCCATCCGTTCTAGCTTGCAGATCACGGCTTCGCGGAGCGAGCCCCTATTTGGCGCCGCCGCAAACCTAGACTTTTTCATTATTGACTGTTTTCGCCGGTCGTCCGTGCCCCGCAGGCAAGGGGATCAGGGTTCATGTCCCCATGGGGTTGCGATAATCAGCCCTTCTTGTGCCCCGCCAGATGGAGGTACTTCTGACGAACCATCCTTCAACGACCCCGGGTGCCTCGAAGATATTCCCGCCAGACCTGAAATGGCAGTTACTGGACGCATGATTGTTGCGTTGTTCGCAGAAATGCCATTTTTCCGTAGTGCAGCATATATCACAACTTACCGGCAGCCCTCACGCCAGATATAATATATAAGCGAACGATTATGCTACGCGCCTGCGTTCGTACCCGATTTCATCCGCTGCATCCTCAGGACAACTCCTCATCGACGCCCCCACCGCCTCCGGCACAAGCCGGCTTCGCAGAAGCCGCTGGCCGGCCCGACTGGATTTTCTGCAAAGCGCTTCCGGCCTGGTCCTGGCGCTGTTCCTGATGGCACACATGTTTTTCGTGTCGTCCATCCTGATCAGCCAGGAGGCCTTCTACAGCGTCGCCCGCTTTTTCGAGGGCGCCTGGTTGCTCGGCAAGCCCTACCCGATCATCGTTTCCGCTGTCGCCGGCGGCATTCTCGCGGTCTTCATCGCCCACGCCTGGCTGGCCATGCGCAAATTTCCTGGCGGCTATCGCCAGTACCGCGCCTTCATCAGGCACAAGAACAACCTGCACCACGGCGACACCTCGTTGTGGTGGCTACAGGTGTGGACCGGCTTCGCTCTTTTCTTCATGGCCACCATCCACCTCTACGACATGCTGACCCAGCCGGCGCTGATCGGTCCTTTCGAGTCGGCCGACCGGGTGTGGACCGGCAACATGTGGCCGCTCTACCTGATCCTTCTGTTCGCGGCCGAGTTGCACGCCGGCGCCGGCCTCTACCGGCTGGCTATCAAGTGGGGCTGGTTCGCCGACCTTGGCCGCCGTCGCCTGCGCTGGGCGCGGCACGGCCTGAGCGCCTTCTTCATCACGCTCGGTCTCGTAACCCTGATGGCCTACATCGAACTCGGCCGCGAACATGCCGACCGTGCCGGCGAACGCTACGTGCCGGCCCACCAGCATGTCGTGCCCATGGCTGGAGGGCATTGACGTGGAAGTCATCCACAGCGACGTGCTCATCATTGGCGGCGGCCTGGCCGGCCTGCGTACGGCGCTCGCTGCCCGGAAGCGAGGCAACAATGTCATCATCCTCAGCCTGGTGCCGCCCAAGCGTTCGCACTCGGCAGCTGCCCAGGGTGGCATGCAGGCCAGCCTGGCGAACACGAGCAAGGGCGCCGGCGACAATGAGGACGTCCACTTTGAGGACACCGTGCGCGGCAGCGACTGGGGCAACGACCAGGAAGTCGCCCGCATGTTCGTCCATAGCGCCCCGAAGGCGGTACGCGAACTGGCGGCCTGGGGGGTTCCATGGAACCGGGTGCAGGCTGGCGACCATGAGGCGATCATCGACGGCAAGCGCGTCACGCTGACCGAGCCTGCCGCCGCCTGCGGCCTGATCACCGCCCGCGATTTCGGCGGCACCAAGAAATGGCGCACCTGCTATGTCTCGGACGGCACGGGCCACGCCATGCTCTATGCCGTCAGCGACCAGACTATCGCCGCCGGCATTCCGGTACATGAGCGCATGGAGGCCGTCTCGCTGATTCACGACGGCGCGCGCTGCTACGGCGCCATCGTCCGCAACCTGATCAACGGCCAGTTACTGGCTTACGTGGCGCGCGCGACCTGCATCGCCACCGGCGGCTTCGGCCGCATCTACCAATCGACCACCAATGCCGTGATCAACGAAGGCATCGGCGCCGCCATCGCCCTCGAAACTGGTGTCGTGCCACTCGCCAATATGGAGGCAGTGCAGTTTCACCCGACCGCCATTTTCCCGGCCGGCATCCTGGTCACCGAAGGTTGCCGCGGCGACGGCGGCCTGCTGCGCGACGTCGACGGCTACCGCTTCATGCCCGATTACGAGCCGGAAAAGAAGGAACTCGCCTCGCGCGATGTCGTCTCGCGGCGCATGGAAGCGCACATCCGCAGCGGCAAGGGCGCCAGCAACCGCTTCGGTGAACACCTGTGGCTCGACATCACGCTGCTCGGCGAGGCGCATATCAACCACAAGCTGCGCGAAGTGAAGGAAATCTGCCACTACTTCCTCGGCATCGACCCCGCAAAGCAATGGATTCCCGTCCGCCCAGCCCAGCATTACTCGATGGGCGGCATCCGCACCGACGCCCACGGCGAGGCGCGCGGCCTACACGGGCTGTTCGCCTGCGGCGAGGCGGCTTGCTGGGATCTGCACGGCTTCAACCGACTGGGCGGCAACTCGGTGGCGGAGACCGTCGTCGCCGGCATGATCGTCGGCGAAGCCATCGCCGATTTCTGCGCGACGCCGGAAGGCGACATGCAGGTATCGACGGCGCTCATCCGCGCCAGTTGGGAAAAAGCCGGGGCTGAATTCGCCGCCATCGCCGACAACCGTGGCGGCGAAAGTGCCAGCGTGCTGATGCTACGCATGCAGGCGATCATGACGACGCAGGTCGGCATCGTCCGCCACCGCGAAAGCCTCGCTGCTGCGGTCGACGAGTTGCAGCAGTTGATTCTGCGCAGCCGACAGGTCGGCCTGCACGCGACCCGCGCCGGGGCCAATCCGGAACTCACTACCGCCTGGCGGCTGCAACGGATGCTCAAGCTGGCGCTCTGCGTCGCCTACGGTGCGCTGCAGCGCACCGAAAGTCGCGGTGCGCATTTCCGCGAGGACTTCCCGCGGCGCAATGACGCCGAATGGCTCAAGCGCACCCTGGCCTTCTGGCCGGAACCCAATCAGACCCTGCCCCGCCTGGATTACGAAGCCCTCGCCGTGTCAGGCATGGAACTGCCGCCCGGCTGGCGGGGCTACGGCGCCCGCGATGCCATCGAGCATCCTGGCACCGCCGTCCGCCAGACAGAAATCGACGACATCCGCGCTGCCATGGCCCGGGCTGACCGCCATGCCGTCCAGCAGGCGCTGATGCCCTTCCGCCATCTGCTGCCGCCCCACTTGCGCGGCCCGAACGCCCGCCTGCGAGACTCCGCATGATTCCACTGTTCCGCCGCCGGTCGAGTGCCGGCCAGCCGCGCCGCCTGACCATCAGCATCCTGCGCTGCAACCCGGCCGATCCGTTGAGCACGCCGCATCTGCAAGCCTTTGAAATCGAGGAAGCGGATGGCATGACGCTGTTCATCGCCCTCAATGAAATCCGCAGCACGCAGGACGCCTCGCTGCAGTTCGACTTCGTCTGCCGCGCCGGCATCTGCGGCAGTTGCGCCATGCTGATTGATGGCCGCCCTGGTCTCGCCTGCCGCACGCTGACGCGCGACCTCGGCGATCACCTCATCCTCGCCCCGCTCCCCTTCTTCGAGCTGATCGGCGATCTCTCGGTCAATACCGGCAAATGGATGCGCGGCACCAGCGAACGCCTGCACACCTGGATCCACAACAGCACAACGGTCGACCTCGACGCCCTCGAACAACGCATGGAGCCCGAGCTGGCCGAGGCCATCTACGAGCTCGACCGCTGTATCGAGTGCGGCTGCTGCATCGCCGGCTGCGGCACGGCGCAGATGCGGGAAAAATTCGTTGGCGCCGTCGGCCTCAACAAGGTCGCCCGCTTCCGTCTCGACCCGCGCGACACGCGTAGTGACGACGACTTCTACGAGCTGATCGGCGACGATGACGGCATCTTCGGCTGTATGTCGCTGCTCGGCTGCCACGACGTCTGCCCCAAGCAGTTGCCGTTGCAGACTCAGATCGCCTACTTGCGGCGCAAGATGGTGGCAATGGCGCTAATTTGAGGTGCGGCAGCCCTGATGGACGATTTGGATTGTGTCCGGTTTTCCCGGTCGACCGCGGCAAACAGCTTCAGCCAAGGTCATTCCTGCTCGACCTCAGAAACCCGCTCGCCACCCCGCCGCTCGAAGACCAAGGGCAGGATGTTGTCGACCAACAGCAGCCCGACAGCGAGCACGATGCCGGTCAGCACCATGTCGGTGATCAGGCTGACCGGCCATGCTGTCCTGCTGGATCAGCGCATGCACGCCGCGAGACGCTCGCCGTAGGCGTCCAGATCGTCGACTGAAGAGATCTCGCGGCACAGCACCTCAAGCTCGATCAGCCGTGCCATGTTGTAGTCGTAAGGCGGCAGGTGCAGCAATTCGATCCGCCGAGAATGGGCGCTGGAAGTCACCGTCAGCGATCGCCGTCAAGTCGCCAAACATGAGGACCAAAGCCAAGGCCTCACACCTTGCCCATCTCTTTCAGCACCTCATGGGCCGAGCGGAAGGCGTCGATGGCCAGCGGCATGCCGCAATAGATGGCGGCGTGCAGCAGCACTTCCTGAATCTCCACCAGGGTTGCGCCATTGTTGATCGCGCCCCGCACATGTCCCTTGATTTCGGCAGACCGCCCCAGTGCCGTCAGCATCGACAGGGTGATCAGGCTACGCGTCTTGAGATCCAGGCCCTCACGGCACCAGCTCGTTCCCCACGCGTTACGGGTAACGAACTCCTGCAGGGGCGCGGTAAAGGGATCGACATCGGCGAAGGCCTTGTCGACAAATGCCTCGCCCATGACCTGCTTGCGCATCTGCAAGCCCTGCTTGAACTGCTCATCCTGACTCATGGTTTGCTCCGGCATCTTCAGGTTGGAATCGGCACTCAGCGTATCCGACTCTGCCGTTCGCCGCATCAATTGCGGAGTACCAAACGAATAACAAGGGGACCGACAACGGTTTCATCAGGCGTCCCGATGCCTTGGCAAGTTCAAGAAATCAGGCCGGGTTGCCCCGGCCTTCCTCATTTTTGCTGAATTTCTACGGTCGACCGAAATACTCAGCCCTTTTTGTGCCCAGCCAGCCGCGTCCAGGTGTCGACCACGGTATCCGGGTTCAGCGAGATGCTGTCGATGCCCTGATCCATCAGCCATTCGGCCAGATCGGGGTGGTCGGACGGGCCCTGGCCGCAGATGCCAACGTACTTGCCGGCCTTGTTGGCGGCGGAAATCGCCATGGCCAGCAACTGCTTGACGGCCGGGTCACGCTCGTCGAACAGGTTGGCGATCAGGCCGGAGTCGCGGTCGAGGCCGAGGGTGAGCTGGGTCAGGTCATTGGAGCCGATCGAGAAACCGTCGAAGATCTTCAGGAAATCGTCGGCGAGCAGCGCATTGGACGGGATTTCGCACATCATGATCAGCTTCAGGTCGTTCTCGCCCTGCTTCAGGCCGTGTTCGGCCAGCAGGTCGACCACCGCCCGGCCTTCGCCAAGCGTGCGCACGAAGGGGACCATCAGCTGCACGTTGGTCAGGCCCATCTCTTCACGCACGCGCTTCATGGCGCGGCATTCCATCTCGAAGCAGTCGCGGAAGCTCTGCGCGATGTAGCGCGAGGCGCCGCGGAAGCCGAGCATCGGGTTTTCCTCATCCGGTTCGTACAACTCGCCGCCGAGCAGCTTGCGGTATTCGTTGGACTTGAAATCGGAGAGGCGGACGATGACCGGATTCGGCCAGAAGGCGGCGGCGATGGTGGACACGCCCTCGACCAGTTTCTCGACGAAGAAGTCCTTCGGCGAGGCGTAGCCGCGCGCGCGGCGCTTGATTTCGTCACGCTTCGAAGCCGGCAGCCGGTCGACATCGAGAATGGCCTTGGGGTGAATGCCGATGACGTTGTTGATGATGAATTCGACGCGGGCGAGACCGACGCCGGCATTCGGCAACTGCGAAAATTCGAAGGCCAGTTCCGGATTGCCGACATTCATCATGACCTTGAGCGGAATATCCGGCATGGCGGTGATATCGCGGGATGAAATCTCGAAATCGAGGCGGCCGCGATAGACGTGGCCGGTATCGCCCTCGGTGCAGGAGACGGTGACCTCTTCGCCCTCGGTCAGGCTATGCGTTGCGTCGCCGCAGCCGACGATGGCCGGGATGCCGAGTTCGCGGGCGATGATCGCGGCGTGGCAGGTGCGCCCACCGCGGTTGGTGACGATCGCGGAAGCGCGCTTCATGACCGGTTCCCAGTTCGGGTCGGTCATGTCGGCAACCAGCACGTCACCCGGCCTGACCTGATCCATTTCCTTCGGGTCGCTGACGATGCGCACCGGGCCGATGCCGATCTTCTGGCCGATGGCGCGCCCGGAGGCGAGCACCTTGGAGAACTGCTTGAGCTTGAACTTCTCGACCTTGCCGGCGCCGGCCTGCGACTGCACGGTTTCCGGGCGCGCCTGCAGGATGTAGAGCTTGCCGTCGACACCGTCCTTGCCCCATTCGATGTCCATCGGACGGCCGTAATGCTGCTCGATGATCATCGCGTAGCGGGCCAGTTCCATGACTTCCTCGTCGTTGATCGAGAACTGGTGGCGCAGGCTTTCCTCGACATCCTCGGTGACCACCGACTTGCCGGCGACCTTCTCGGCCGAAAAGGTCATCTTGATCATCTTGGAGCCGAGGTTGCGGCGGACAACGGCCTTCTTGCCGGCCGCCAGCATCGGCTTGTGCACGTAGAACTCGTCCGGATTGACGGCGCCCTGGACGACGGTTTCGCCGAGACCGTAGCTGGAGGTAACGAAGACGGCATCGCGGAAGCCGGATTCGGTATCGAGCGTAAACAGCACGCCGGCGGCACCCTTGTCGGAACGCACCATGCGCTGGATGCCCGCCGACAGCGCGACGTCGGCGTGGACGAAGCCTTTGTGCACGCGATAGGAAATGGCGCGGTCGTTGTACAGCGAAGCGAAGACCTCCTTGATCGCGTGCAGGATGTTTTCGAGGCCGACGATATTCAGGAAGGTTTCCTGCTGGCCGGCGAAGGAGGCATCCGGCAGGTCTTCGGCAGTGGCCGAGGAGCGCACGGCGAAGGACATGTCGACGGTCGAGTCGGCGACCAGGCGCTGGTACTGCTCGGTGATGGCCACGGTCAACGCCATCGGGAACGGCGTTTCCATGATCGCCTGACGGATCTTGGCGCCACAGGCGGCCAGCGCATTCACATCCTCGATATCGAGCGCATCGAGCATGGCGTTGATCTTCGCATCCAGACCGCTCTGCGCCAGAAAGTCGCGATACGCCTGGGCCGTGGTGGCAAAGCCGCCGGGCACGCGAACGCCGGTGCCGGCCAGTTGGCTGATCATTTCGCCCAGTGACGCGTTCTTGCCGCCGACCTGTTCGACGTCGGTCATGCGCAGTTGTTCAAAAGGGATGACGAGGGGCTCCATGCGGATTCCTTTCAGTGAGGTCGATTCAGGAGGTGGATGAATCGGAAGGCGAGAATTCGGAATTCAGGCGGCGTGCGGCGGACTCGCGCCGGGCCGCCGAACGCAGCGACTGGGCCAGGGTCTCGCGGACGAAATCGATATGCGTTTCGGCCGCGGCGCGGGCGGCCTGCGGCTTGCGTTCGCATATCGCGGCGTGGATCGCCGCGTGCTGGCTTTTGAGCAGCGAACCGGCTGCCGGAACACTGTTCAGTTCGCCGAGATTGAGGCGGATGTTGTCGTGCATCAGGCGCAGCATGGTGGCTGACAGATGGCCGATCAGGACATTGTGCGACGCTTCGCCGACCGCCTGATGGAAGGCGATGTCGGCCTTGGCGCGCCGGTCGAGGTCGGGGCCGGCGCATGCTTCGTCGAGCGTCGCAAGGGCCTGGCCGAGGCGCGCCAGATCGGCCTCGGTCGCGCGCTCAGCGGCCCACTCGGCAGCCTGGCCTTCGAGCATGCGGCGGAATTCGAGCAAATCCTCGCGCAGGTTCGGGTGAGCGCCCATCATGTCCTGCCAGGGATCGAAGAAACTAGATTCGAGGCGGTCGGTCACATACGTACCTCCACCCTGCCGGCTCTGCACCATGCCCTTGGAAGCCAGTTTCTGGATCGCTTCGCGCAGCGACGGGCGCGACACCCCCAGCTCGACGGCCAGCTCGCGCTCCGCCGGCAGACGATCGCCCGGCTTCAGCGAGCCCTCCAGAATGCGGCGTTCCAGCGCGGACGCGACGGCATCGGAGATACGCGGAACCTGCAACTTGTTTGGCGGCATGAACTATAAGCAAAGCATGATTGGTAAGACCATGAGATTTTATACAGCAAAATGGTAAAGCACAACCATCACAATCAACCTCATTGGATTGACTGGCTCCTATAACTACCGTACAGTTGCGCGATGCACTAATATTGGTTTGACCACTTTACCACTGGAGACAAAATGAGCGAACAGGCAAAAACAAGCCAGCGCCCGGCAGACGTCTATTTCTTCGCCACCTGCGTGGTCGATCAGTTCTTCCCTGGCGCGGGGATGGATGCGATCACCCTGTTAGAGCGCCAAGGTATCCGCGTCCACTTCCCCGAAGACCAGACCTGCTGCGGTCAACCGGCCTACACCAGCGGATTTCCCGACGCGGCGCGCAAGGTGGCGGCGCACCAGCTGACCCTGTTCCCCAACGACTGGCCGGTGGTTGTCCCCTCCGGTTCCTGCGCCGGCATGATGAAGCACCACTACCCGACGCTGTTCGCCCAAGATCCGGCGCGCAAGGCGCAGGCCGCAGCGTTGTCGGGGCGCATCTACGAATTCACCGACTTCCTGGTGAATGTGCTCGGCTGGCAGCCGCGCGATAACGGGGACGAGTGCACGGTCGTGCTGCACACTTCCTGCTCGGCGCGCCGTGAAATGGGCGTCCATCTGACCGGCCGCCAGCTGCTCGGCGGCTTGGACAAGGTCACGGTGGCGCAGCAGGATCACGAATCCGAATGCTGCGGTTTTGGCGGCACGTTCTCGGTCAAGCAGCCGGAAATTTCCGGCGCCATGGTCGAGGACAAGGTCAAGGCCCTCAAGGCGACCGGCGCTGAGCGCGTCGTCAGCGCCGACTGCGGTTGCCTGATGAACATCCTCGGCCACGCCGCCTGGAAGGATGAACAGGAGGGCCGCAAGACGCCGAGCCTGCCCGGCGAGCACATCGCCAGCTTCCTGTTGCGGCGTACCGAGGAAAGGAGCGGCAAATGAGCGCCCGTGATCGCATCCTGGCCAAGCTGCGCAGCGCCATGCCGGCGGAAAATCTTGCAGCGCCCGACGTCGCCGGCTGGTATGCCGGTCATCGCGCGGTGGAAAGCAGCGCCGACAAAGCCGCGCGTTTCCGCAACTGCATCGAACTTGCCCACGCCGAGGTGCATGCCGTTTCCGCCGCGAACTGGCTGAAAACGCTGTGGGAAGTGCTGACCGCGAAAGGCCTCACGCAACTGCTGGTTGCCCCCGGCACCGACCACGGGCGAAGCGCCATCGGTCACCTGTCGCTGACCGGCATCGCCTGCAGGCCCTACGATCAGGCGATCGAAACGTGGAAGGAGGAAATGTTCCATCGCGTCCCGGCCAGTTTTACCGGCGCCCGCGCCGCCATCGCCGAGACCGGCACGCTGATCCTGTGGCCGGACGAACACGAGCCGCGCCTGATGTCGCTGGTGCCACCGGTCCATATCGTGCTGCTCGACGCCGGCAAAATCTACAACACGTTTTATGAAGCGATGCAGCAGGAAGGCTGGAAGGACGGCCTGCCGACCAATGCCCTGCTCATTTCCGGCCCCTCGAAGACCGCCGACATCCAGGTGACGCTGGCCTACGGCGCCCACGGCCCGAAGGAACTGGTCGTCCTGCTGATGGGAGAAGACGCATGAACGCCCAGCCTATCCATTTCAAGCCGTCCGAAGGTTTCCGCGAGCGCGCCAAGGCGGTCGTCGACAACCCCTTCCTGCGCCAGAGCTTCCGCGGGGCGATGGATTTCCTGATGACCAAGCGCGCCGCCCAGTTCCCGGATGCGGAAGAACTGGAAAGCCTGCGCACGCTGGGCGAACACATCCGCCAGTACAACCTCGGCAAGCTGCCCGACCTGCTGGTGCAACTGGAAGAAAACCTGGCGCGCAACGGCATCCACGTCCATTGGGCAGAGACCCCCGACGAGGCCAACGCGATCATCCTCGGCATCTGCCAGAAACACTCGGCGAAGCTGATGGTCAAGGGCAAGTCGATGGTCAGCGAGGAAATCGAACTCAATCACGCCGCCGAGGCGGCCGGCATCGGCGCGCTGGAGTCGGACATGGGCGAATACATCGTCCAGCTCGCCGGCGAGAAGCCATCGCACATCATCATGCCGGCGATCCACAAGACCAAGGAAGAGATCGCCACGCTGTTCCACGAGAAGGTGCCGGGCGTCGAATACACCGATAACGTCGACGCACTGATCCAGATCGGCCGCAAGGTGCTGCGCGAAAAGTTCCTGGAGGCCGACATCGGTCTCTCCGGGGTCAATTTCGCCGTCGCCGAAACCGGCACGCTGTGCCTGGTCGAGAACGAAGGCAATGGCCGGATGTGCACTACCACGCCGCCGGTGCATGTCGCCATCACCGGCATCGAGAAGATCGTCGAAAAGCTCGAGCATGTGCCGCCACTACTCTCGCTGCTGACCCGCTCGGCAACCGGGCAGAACATCTCGACTTACTTCAACATGATCTCCGGCCCGCGCAAGCCGCACGAGAAGGATGGCCCGACCGAGGTGCACCTGGTGCTGCTCGACAACGGGCGCACCCAGGCCTACGCCGACGAACAGTTGCGCAAGACCCTGCAATGCATCCGCTGTGGCGCCTGCATGAACCACTGCCCGGTGTATACGCGCATCGGTGGTCACGCCTACGGCACGACCTATCCCGGCCCGATCGGCAAGATCATCTCGCCGCACATGCTGGGGCTGGAGGCGACGGCGACGATGGCGACGGCTTCGTCGCTGTGCGGGGCCTGCGCGGAAGTTTGTCCGGTGCGGATCCCGATTCCGGAGTTGCTGATGCGGCTGCGGGAAGAGTCGTTTTCAGCACCACATGCCAAGCCGGCGATGCGCGGGCAAGGGGCTGGTTACAAGGGCTGGGTGACGGCCATCTGGCGGGTGTGGGCGGCGGTTTACCGGTCGCCTGCGCTCTATGGGATGGCGACCTGGCTGGGGAGTCGGTTCAGGGGACTGATGCCGGCGAACCAGGGTCCGTGGACGACTGTGCGCACCCCGCTGAAACCAGCGCCGAAGCGACTGCGCGACCTGCTCAGGGAAAGAGCTTGAGCGCCGTCGCCGCCGCCCTGCGCCGGACGCTGCCAGCCCACCAGGTCATCACCGACGAACTGCGCCGCCTGGCCTACGGCACCGACGCCAGCTTCTACCGCCTGATCCCGGAAGTCATCACCGTCATCGAATCGGAAAACGACCTCAAAACGGTGTTGACCGCAGCCAGGGCGAACAAAACCCCGGTCACCTTCCGCGCCGCCGGCACCAGCCTGTCAGGGCAAGCCATCACCGATGGCGTGCTGGCCCTGATCGGCGAAGGCTTCGCCACCTGCGAAATCAATGCCGACGCCAGCAGGGTGAAAGCCGGCCCCGGCATCGTCGGCGGCGAGGTCAATCGCCGCCTCGCACCGTTCGGCAAGAAAATCGGCCCCGATCCCGCCTCCATCGGCGCCGCCAAGATCGGCGGCATCGCCGCCAACAACGCCTCCGGCATGTGCTGCGGCACCGCGCAGAACAGCTACCGGACGCTGGCCGGCCTGCGCGTCATGCTCGCCGATGGCACGCTGCTCGATACCGAAGACCCGCTGAGCGTCGATGCCTTCTCGCACAGCCACGCGGTGCTGCTCGGAGAACTGGAACGCCTGGGCCGCGACACGCGCGACAATGCCCGGCTGGCCGGGCGCATCCGCCACAAGTTCAAGATCAAGAACACCACCGGCTACAGCCTCAACGCGCTGATCGATTACGAAGACCCGATCGACATACTGGCGCACCTGATGATCGGCTCCGAAGGGACGCTCGGATTCATTTCGCGCATCACCTACCAGACCGTCGTCGAGGATCCGTTCAAGGCCAGCGCGCTGGCCTTCTTTCCGGATATCCGCAGCGCCTGCGAGGCGGTCATCCGCCTCAAGCCGCAGCCGGTTTCCGCCGTCGAACTGCTCGATCGCCCGGCCCTGCATTCGGTCGAAAACAAGCCCGGCCTGCCGGCAATCATGCGTGAACTGGGCGAGAATGCTGCCGCGCTGCTGATCGAAGTTCGCGCTGCTACGGTCGACGGCATAAATGAGCGGATTTCCGCCGTGCATGCT
>Ga0209262_10000839_pt1 | contig 13068 bp, 7 predicted proteins | sample Lowcelwee11metaG_FD_187171 | JGI IMG/M metagenome (GOLD analysis project Ga0209262, IMG submission 187171) | Freshwater pond sediment microbial communities from the University of Edinburgh, under environmental carbon perturbations - Low... | ecosystem: Environmental > Aquatic > Freshwater > Pond...
CGCTTTGGTTATCGCCGCCGGGTTTTCATGGGCGCTGAGGTCGATGGTGACTTTGTCGCTCTGGATGGAAAACAGGGTATAGATGAATTGACTTTTGTCGAGCTTCAGGTCGCTGGCAAACCAGTCGCCGCTGCTGGCGGCAAGTTGCCCTGTCGCCTGTTTGATCGAGGCGTTGGTGTTCCCGCCGAGCGTCGAGATCTGCTTGAGCCCGTTCATGGGCAGGTCGAAATCGAAGGTCGCCATCATCGGCCGCTTGCCGTTCCCGTCCACGCCGCCCTGCAGGCGCGTCAGCGTGGCTTTGTGGATGAAGGCCGGGAACTGGAAGTCAGTGACGCCCTTGGGGCTTACGTCGAGGATGCCGTTGGTCAATATCCCGGTTTCATCCGCGATGGACCAATTGCTGAACTGGACACCGGGGACCGTTGCCTCCGCTACACTCCCATTTCCCATCGGGCACCAGATATGGAGGATGCCCGAAGCCGAATAGGTTTCATTCGCTTCATCAAGGAGGATGGAGCCGCCCATGTCCGTGAGATGGAAGTATTCACCTTTGTTGTCGGGGACAAGGACCAGGCAGCCGAGCTGGTTGCGGACCTCGTTGACCTGATACCTTTTTGCTTGCGAAAAAACCCGGTTCGGGGAATCCAAAGCCCCTTCGGCCGCCTGCGCGGCCAGCGAGTCGTTGAGATAGACGACGGCGGGGTTGCCGCCGGCGGCATTGTCAGGATTTAAAAAACCGACCTGGGGCATGGATTGGTTGCTGTTCTGGGCTTGGCTCATTGCCGCCAGCAAGGGATCGGATGTGCCGCCGGCCGGAGCCGGCGAAGCGTAAGGCCCTTTTCCTGCCGGTTCCCCGCTGAAAACCTTTCCGACATTGGCCACCATGTTCTTAACCGCTTGTTCCGCAACGTGGCCCAGGTTGGACACGCTGAATTCAGACACCACCCGCGCCTCGACAGTGACCGTATGCACCCCCAGCAGGGAATTTTCCTCGGGGCCTTTGACCGGCAGAGGATTGGAATCCTTCTGTTCGACCGATAATCTGGGACTAGTGCAGTCCATGGACTGTTCCAGGGAAAGATTCGCCCGCTCCTCGGACTTCAACTTCGGGAGCGTCCGCGTTTCCACTATTTGTCCGTCAACCCGCCAGGTCAGTTCAACGAACCCGGTGCCGAAATAGGTCAGCTCCGCTTTGGCTTTGAGGGCAGTATCGCAGGTGACCGCCACGGCGTCGATCCCCTGTTTGCTGTACACTTCTGCCTGTCCCTGCTTCAGGTTGATGCCTCCCGGCGGCTTTTGCCCATTAGTTTTGATCATCAGGCTGTGCCCCGGAAAATCGACGATCTCGATGCCGGTCAGGCTGATGGGCTGGTCGACGCATTGGTCGCGATAGGGCTCGATGGTGACCGTCTTGCAGAAGATCATGTAGGCCCGGCCGAGCTTATCGGTGAACGACTCGTACCCGGTCCCGGATGCCTGCGGTTGGTGACCGCCCTGTTGCTCGAGCAGAACATAGAAGGGCATGCCTGGATCACCCGTGGCCGGGGCTGATTCCTTTGGCTTCAGGGCTTTGCCCAGCTTGGCCAGGAAGCCGGAAACGGGCGTCTGGATGTCGTTCTCGGATAGCTCGAAGATGCGGATGGTGTATTGGTTTGCGGCTTTCCAGTAGATATGACGGCTCCTGGCGGTGGGCTTGATCTGGACTTTGACCGATTTGTCCCACCGGTCTTTCTGGCTCGCGGCGATCGCGACATCCAGGGTCGAAGACGGGGTGCCGTCGCCCCAGTCAATGAACAGGTTGGGGATGGAAGGGTTGGCGTTGGCGATGATGGTCGACCCGTAGGGCGATCGCGCCAGGTCGAATGAGCCGCTGGCCACGAATCCGTCGCCGACATAGTCGATGGTCAACTCGCTGTTTTTCGGCAAGTTGGGATTTGTATTGCGGTCAGCCTTGGTCTGATTCGCGATATTGATATGCGCGCTCCCCTTGCGCATCCCGCTCCCGGCGGGGCAGGCCAGGCCGTTCGGCCTGTCGGGGAGCTGGAACATCCAGAGTTCGGACTGGGCGACCACGAGGCTCTGGTTGATTTGGGAGGGAGCATCCTTTTTTGAATCGTAAACGCAGGGAAAAGTCTGGAACCCGACCACCTGCCAGAAGATGTCGGCCTTCTTCATGGCCTGGTCGTACAGTTGCTTGTTCTTGAGCTCCTGGATCTCCTCGGGGGTCATGCCGGCCGTGTTCACCATGTCCATATTATTCTGCACTCCCTGGCCGGCGAAATACTGGGTTTGGGCTGAAACCTGGCCGCTAGCCGCCGGGATATGGGAAAACAGCTCGTTGATGACGGCTGCGCTCAAAGGCAGGCTCTGGGAAGAACCGGGGATCTTCTTGGTCATCAGCAGGGTATTGCCGCCGGCCTTGAAGAAGCGCACCTCCAGAAAGTCGTAGACGGGCAGGCTTTCCCAGCGCAGCACCATCAGGTCATCGAGGACCGGCACGCACAATTCGGCCTCCGCCCCGGGGATCGTGACCGCCGTCCCATCGGTAAACTGATCGGCGACGATGGTTTCATGTGCTTCCGTCCGCCAGCGCGGCGCTTTCAGTTCGATCGGTTCGCTGACCATGGTGCTCAGGTCGGTGCAGGCGAGATCGAGCAACTGCTGCGGCGGTTGCGCCGGAGCCTCGGCGACGACTATTTTCCCAGGTCCGGTATTGTTTCCCTTGGAGTTGCTCGCCTTGGCAAAGCGATCGCCCGGCTGGGCGGCAGCGGAAACGGAAACGGAGAGCGACGCCCGCATGGGGTTGATCAAAGTGAAGCTGTTGACGGCGATGCCGGCGCCCAGCGAGATCACCGTATCCGGGGTGAGCCGCACGCCTTGAAGGTCAAGCACAACCGCCTTGCCCTGGACCAGGGAGGCGGGGATGACGGACTGGACAATCGGCGCCTGGGGGTTTACTGACTGGGGCATGGACATGGGCTCGGGCGCGCCGGAGACATAATACAAAATCGGCTGAACGGCGAATCCGCCCGCGGGCTGGATGATGGCCAGTGAAACGGTATGGGGGCCCGGCGCCGCGGTCGGCAGGCCGGGGACCATGCCTGAATCGATGGTCACCTGCCCGGCGGGGCCCAGGGATTGCGTGATGGTTTTGAACGGCTGGCCGTCGACCCGCCACTCCGCCTGCAGCAGCCCTGAACCCGCGAATTTGAGGTCGGCAAAGGCGGTCAGGCCGGGGGTGTTCTGGACCATGGAAATGGAGGTTTTGCCATTCGCGAAACGCAGGACGCCAAGGGAAATGGCGAATGGCGCCGGCGGCGCCTGGGATGCGCCCACGGCTACGCTGATGCCGGCCGCGCAGGGCGATTCGCCGCAATTGTCGCGCACCGTGACCTGAAAAAGGCCCGGATTGGCGAACACGTGGCTGGCCGCGGCCGCCCCCTTGACCCGCGGTTGGCCGTCGCCGAAGTCCCAGAGCAGGCAGGGCGCGACGAAGCCCGCCGCCTTGAAGGAGACCGGGATCCCTGTTTTGGGCTGGGGGGTCAGCAGGGTGACGGAGCGCTTATTGCCGACGACGACCGGCTTGGTCGCCGGGTCGGCATCTCTGCCGTTGTTGTCGAATGCCCGCACCATGAACGATCCGGGGCTGGAAAAGGCATGATCCACGACCGCCCCCATGCCGGCCTTGACGGTGCCGTCGCCGAAATCCCAGCGCAGCGTCATCGAGGTGAAACCTGCCGCCTTGATGGTCACGGGTTGGCAGGTGTTGGGGTTCGCCGGGGAAAAGGTCAGCGACTTGGCCGCTGCCGTCACCCGTACCAGCGTGTTTTCGCTGAAATACTGCGGCATGCCTAAAGCGTCGCGATAGTAGTACCGTACCGAAACTTCGTAATCTCCAGGGGCGGCATAGGCGTGCGAAGCACTCAGCTGGGTGACCGGCCGCAGCAGCTGGGTTCCGTCGGCGAAGACCCAGGTGATCTGGTTATCCGCCATCATGTTCGCGTGGGTCGGGTTGAGGGTGAATTTCACCACCTGGCCGGGGGAAGGATTCGCAGGAGAGAACGTGATGTTCGCCGGCAGAATGTTGGCCATAAGCAGGGCGATCGCCATCAGGACGAAAACGCGCATTTTTACATTCATGGCTTATTCTCCTAATGCAGCCTTGATCTGGTATTGATATGTTTAATAGATAAGACATTTCGCCGGATATCTCAACGGCGGAGGAAAATTTATTTCCAGGATCCCGACTGCGAGGCTAAAAAAGACGCTTCTGCGGCGCGGGGACTTTTTTGCGGAAATAGCGGAAGGCTTTCTCGGTGGCCTGGCGGCCGCGCGACGTGATCTGCAGGAACCCCTCCTGGATGAGGTAGGGCTCGTAAATGTCCTCGATGGTGTTCTTTTCTTCCTGGACCGACGTGGACAGGGTGGTGATGCCCACCGGGCCGCCGGCGAACTTGTCGATGATGGCCAGCAGGATCTTGCGGTCCACCTCGTCGAAGCCGGCGTCATCGACCTCCAGGGCCAGGAAAACGCTTTCGGCCAGGGCCAGGTCGACGCCTTTCCTTCCCTGCGCCTGGGCGAAATCGCGCAGGCGGCGCAGCAGGCGGTTGGCGATGCGGGGCGTGCCGCGCGAGCGGCCGGCCACGGCTTTGGCGGCGTCGGCGTCAATACTGAGCCCCAGGATGGCGGCGCTGCGGCCGATGATCTCCAGCAGCTCGTCGGGCTTGTAGAAGTCGAGATGAAAGGTGATGCCGAAGCGGTTGCGCAAGGGGTTGGAGAGCAGTCCGGCGCGGGTGGTGGCGCCGACCAGGGTGAAGGGATGGAGGTGCAACAACACGGTCTTGGCGCCGGGCCCCTGGCCGATGACCACGTCGATCTGGAAGTCCTCCATGGCTTTATAGAGGATCTCCTCCAACGCGGTGCGCAGGCGGTGGATCTCGTCGATGAACAGGACCTCGTGCTCATCCATGTCGGTCAGGATGGCGATCAGGTCGCCCTTCTTTTCCAGCACCGGGCCTGAAGTGCACTTGATCCCCACCCCCATCTCGGCGGCGACGATGTTGGCCAGGGTGGTCTTGCCGAGGCCGGGCGGGCCGTCGAGCAGGACGTGGTCCAGGGCTTCGCCGCGCTGGCGAGCCCCCTTGATATAAGTCTTCAGGTTGGCGATCTTCTGCTTTTGCCCGGTGAACTCCCGCAACCGCGCCGGGCGCAGGCTCTGCTCCGGGGCCGTATCCTCGCTGCCTTCGATCGGGGTGGAGACGTTCTCCGGCTTCATGGCCTCACTTCACTTTTTTCAGCGCGATCTTGAAAAGTTCTTCGAAATCGCCGCGGCCGGGGTTTTCCTTCAACACGCGCCCGATGATCTCGCGGGCGGCCTTGGTGGCGTAGCCGAGGTTGACCAGACCGGAGACCAGGTCGGCGCCGAGGCGGTTCAAGGGATCGAGCGCCTCTTTTTCCGATCCCAGCTTGCCGGTCAGCTCCAGGATGATGCGCTGCGCGGTCTTCTTGCCGATGCCGGGAATGGCGCTGATGCGCGCCACGTCGGCGGCGCCGATGGCGGCCAGCCATTCCGCCGGCGCCAGGGCGGAGACGCAGGCCATGGCCGTCTTGCCGCCGATGCCCGAGACCGCGACCAGCTTTTCGAACAATGCCTTCTCCTCGAGGGCGAGGAACCCGTACACGACCACGTCTTCATCCTTGATCTTCAACACGGTGTGCAGCAGCACCTCCTGATGCTGCCGCAAGTGCTGGAAGCTGGAGACCGGCACGTGCAGCTGCAGGACCAGGCCGGCGCCGGTATCCACGGCGACGCGCCCGGGGCTGATCTGGAATATTTTCCCCCGCACGGCGGCGATCATTTCGCGTTCACCCCGTGGCAATACGCGACAGCCAGGGCGTCGCATTCGTCATGGCCCAGTTTCCGGCCCTTGATGCCCAAGACCAGGGCGGCCATCTTCGCCACCTGCTCCTTGTCGGCGTTGCCGTAGCCGGTCATAGCCAGCTTGACCTGGCGCGGCGCATAGAAGCGCAGCGGCAGCCGCCGCTTCAGCAGGACGGCCATGGCCAGTCCGCGCACCATGGAAAGCTGGGACATGGAGCGGACGTTCTTGCCGAGAAAACCTTCTTCCATGGCCGCCTGGTCCACGGCGTAAACCGCGTTCAGCGCTTCCAGTCGGTCCCACAGTTCCTGCATGCGGGCCAAGAAATCCCTCTCCTTCAGTTTGATGGTTTCGGAATGGACGTAGGCGAACCGCCCTTTTTCTTTTTTCACGACGCCGATGCCGAAGCTGAGAGAACCGGGATCCAAGCCCAGGATCAACATCATTCCTTGTTGAATTTCTCTATTTCCTCGTCGGAGATGTCGAAGTTGGACCAGACGTTCTGGATGTCGTCCAACTCTTCCAGCTTGTCGTACAACTTGAGCATCTGTTCGGCATGCTTGCCCTCCAGCTTGATGTAGGTGGAGGGGACCTTGGCGATCTCGGCCGACTCGATGGGAAGCTTTTTGGCTTTCAGGGCTTCGTGCACCTTGTCGAAGTCCTCGGTGGCGGTGGTGATCTCGTATGAAGTCCCTTCCTTGACCATGTCCTCGGCGCCGTTCTCGATGACGATCTCCATCAGTTCGTCCTCGCCGATGGCCGACTGCGGGACCAGGATCACTCCCTTGCGCGTGAACATCCAGGAGACGCAGCCCTGCTCGCCCAGGTTGCCGTTGTACTTGCTGAAGACGTGGCGCACTTCGGATACGGTGCGGTTCTTGTTGTCGGTCATGGCGTCGGCCAGGATGGCCACGCCGCCGGGCCCGTAACCCTCATAGGAAAATTCCTCGTAGTTGACCCCTTCCAGTTCGCCGGTGCCGCGCTGGATGGCTTTCTTGATGTTGTCGCTGGGCATGTTCACCGCCCGCGCCCCCTCGATGGCGTGGCGCAGCCGCGAATTGGCTTCGGGGTCTCCGCCGCCGTTACGGGCGGCGATGGTCAGCTCGCGGATGAAGCGGGTGAACAGATTGCCTCTTTTGGCGTCGGTCGCGGCCTTCTTATGTTTTATCGAGCTCCATTTTGAATGTCCGGACATGGTTATCTCCTTATTCTTATTATTTTTCCTTCCTGGGCCAAACCGGCAGCGGGAAATTCTCCCCTGGCCTGGGCCAGCATCTCATCCAGCATGAGGTCGGAATAATTGGGATCGAAGTGGAACAGGAACAGGCGCTTGACCCCGCACTGCCCGGCGTTGCGCACGGCCATGCCCACGGTGCTGTGACCGAAGCCGGCCCGCGGGTTGGTGGCGCTGAAATAATCCCGCTCAAAATACTGTGAATCGTGGACCAGCAGGTCGGCCCCGGCGATGAACGAGCTGATGCCCGGCTCGAAACCGTCGGGGCTTTCGATATCGGTGGCGTAGACCACGCTGCGCCCGCCCTGGCTGACCCGAAAAATGAGCACGCCCAGCCGCGGGTGCGAATTGTGCAGCACATGGGCGATCTCGATGCCGTTGCCCAGCTGCACGCCGCCGCCGTCCATGGGCGAGGCCAGCAGCTGGAAACTGAGGCGGGCCTTGACGCCCTGCAGGGTGATCGGCGAATAGGGCGGCAGGAACAGGGCTTCCAGCGCCTGCTGGGCGCTGATCCCCGGGATCTCAGGACAATGGATGACGATCTCCGCCTGCGGATTGAACATGGGAGCGAAGAACGGCAGCCCGATGATATGGTCGCTGTGCAGGTGGGTGAGGAAGATATGGATGGCCTGGCCCGGTCGCAGCCGATCGTTCAGGTAACGCCCGGCCTGAATGATGCCGGTGCCGGCGTCAAGGACCACGGGCTGGCCGGAGATCTCCAGCAGGAGCGAAGCGGTATTGCCGCCATAGCGCCGGGTGGTCTTCCCGGGAACCGGGTAGCTGCCGCGCACCCCGAAGAAAGTCAGCCGGAATTCGTCTTTCATAATTGATACTTGTCCAGGATCTTGTAGGCGCAAAAATCGCCGCACATGGAGCAGGCATCGGTCTTGGAACCGCGCTTCTCCCTGACCCGTCTGAACTCGCGGGGGTCGAGGCACAGTTTTTCCTGTTCGGCCCAGTCAAGGCGCCGGCGCGCGTCGGCCATGCGCCGGTCCCAGTCCAGGGCGCCGCCCAGGCCCTTGGCGATATCGGCGACGTGGGCGGCGATACGCGAAGCCATGATCCCCTGGCGCACGTCCTGGTCGTCGGGCAGGCCGAGGTGCTCCGCCGGAGTGACATAACACAAAAAGTCGGCGCCGGCGGCGCCGGCGACGGCGCTGCCGATGGCGGCGGTGATATGGTCATAGCCCGGGGCCACGTCGGTGACCACCGGCCCCAAAACATAGAAAGGCGCTCCGTCGCATACTTCCTTCTGCAGCCTGATGTTCATTTCCACCTGCTGGATGGGCAGGTGCCCCGGGCCTTCGACCATGACCTGCACGCCGGAACGGCGCGAGCGCTGGACCAGTTCGCCCAGGGTCAGCAATTCCTCGAACTGGGCCCAGTCGCTGCCGTCGGCGAGCGCCCCGGGCCGCAGCCCGTCGCCCAGGGAAAGGGTGACATCGAACTCGCGGGCGATCTCCAGCAGCTGGTCGAAATGCTCGAAAAACGGATTTTCTTTTTGGTTGTGCAGCATCCAGCCGGTCAGCATGGAGCCGCCGCGCGAGACGATGCCGGCCAGGCGCGGCTTTTTTCTCAGTTTGTCGATGGCTTTCAGGGTCAGGCCGGCGTGAATGGTCATGAAATCGACGCCATCCTCGGCCTGGCGGCGGACATGATCGAGCATCTGGGTCGCGGTCAGGGAGACGAACGAACCGCCCTGCCGCGGCGCGTCGACCATCATTTCGTAGACCGGCACGTTGCCGAAGGGGATGGTGGACTGCGCCAGCAGGGCGCGGCGCACGGCGGTGATATCGCCGCCGGTGCTCAGGTCCATGACCGTGTCGCAGCCGCAGTCCAGCACGGTCTGCAGCTTCCGCTGCTCGTCCTCCAGAAGCGAAAAATCCCCGGAAGTGCCGATATTGGCGTTGATCTTGGTTTTCAACCCCTTGCCGATGCCGATGGGGCGAAGGTTTTTATGGTTAGGGTTGGCCGGGATCACGACCAGTCCCGCGGCCAGCGCCACGGCCAGACTGGCTTTGTCCAGGTTTTCGTTGGCGGCCACCGCCGACATTTCGGCAGTCACCTTCCCCGCACGGGCGTTTTCAAGCTGCGTCATCGTTCCTCGCAGTCCATATTATATTATTTTCAGATGTAAATCAAGAGAAAGCCGGGGCCGGCAGCGTCGACTTTATGCTATAATCCCGGAAAGAAACGCCATGGCAAGTCCCATATTGAAATACGAAGCCTCGGCCGGGTCGGGCAAGACATACCGGCTGGCCCTGGAGTATCTCGGCCGCCTGCTGCTCGCTTTCACCGCCCGGGGCATGGCCAAGGCCGACCTGAAAAAGCAACGCGAAGCGCTGGGGTCGATCCTGGCCATCACCTTTACCGTCAAGGCGGCCCAGGAGATGAAGCGGCGCATCATGGAAAAGCTGAAGCGCTTCGCCCTCAGCGCCCGCGGCGGGGAAATGGACGCGGCCGACTTGGAGTTTCTCGGCCAACTGGCCAGGGAAACCGGGTTGGGGTCCGGCAGGATCATCGAGCTTTCCGCGGGCTTGATCGAACTGGTCCTGGCCAGCTACGACGACTTCAACGTGACCACCATCGACTCACTGATGAGCGCCATGGTCAAGGCCGTCTCCCCCGACCTCGACCTGCCCGCCGACTACGAGATCGCGGTCGACGCCGGGGAGGAGATGACGTCGCGCGGCCGGGCGATGCTCACCCGTCTGGCCGACGACGACTGGAAGCGGCTGAAGCATTTCCTTGAGGACCTCAGGCGCATCAACCCCAGGGTAGTATGGAAGGCCGACGACGCCATCGTCGAGAAGGTCACGGCCCTGTTCCGGCGGACGCTGCGGCAGGAGAGCGCCGAGGCGGCCGCGGCCGACCTGCGGCCGCGCCTGGCTGAAACCTGGAAGGATTTCCTGGACCGGCTGCGAACCCTCTCCCCCATCCTGCAGGAGAAAGAACCCGGCGGAAAAAAAAGAAGGTACGCCAGCGGCACCTATCTGAGGGAACCGCTGCTGAATCTTATCAGCGGGGTCCTGGAACGCGGCGACGACCTCCCCTGCCTGGAAGGATTCATAAAAAGCACTTTTTTTCGCAAATCGGACCCGCAGGAATTGTTGATCCGGGAAACTCCGGATCCAGCCCGGGAACGCTTCGCCGCCGCCTATCGGCCGGCGCGGGAAGCCCTGCAGGAAGCCGTCCTCGCCTTCAGCGCCTTCAAGACGCTCCCCTACCGGGAGTTCCTGGAGAACTTCAGCGTCGAGTGGGACAAGGACAAGAAGACCCTGTTCGTGGAGGAGTTCAGCCATGCCCTGGCCAGGCTTTTCGCCCTCTGGCGCGATGAGGCCTTCCCTTATCTCTACCTGAAATTGTCGGACAGGTTCAGCAGCTTCCTCTTCGACGAGTTCCAGGACACATCGACCCTGCAGTTCAGGGCCCTGGCCCCGCTCATCGACGAAGTGCTGTCGCGCAAGCAGTGCGGATCGCTCTTCATCGTCGGCGACCGCAAGCAGGCCATCTACCGCTGGCGCGGCGGCAACTGCGAGCTCATGGACGCGGGGCGGCTCCGGGAGGAGGTCCCGGCCATCGGCAACCTGAGCCGGGATGATTTCTCGTCTTCCCTGGGAATGAACTGGCGCAGCCGCAGGGAGATCGTCGGTTTCAACAACGATTTCTGGGCCCCGGAGAACATTTCCCGGATCGCGGCGGAAAACGACATGCAGCAGGCACTGCGTTGCAACTTCAAGGACTCGAGACAGGAGCTTCCCGCCAACGAGGAGAAGGAGGGAGGCTACGTGGAGCTGTCCCTGCTTGCCGAGGCTGAAGAAGACGGCAGAGAGGAAGCCGGGGGAGCGCTTGAATTCGACAGTGGCGCCTTGAGCGCATCCCACCTGGACGAGGTCGAGAACATCATCCGCCGGCTCCATGACGAGCATAATTACAGGTACGCGGACATTGCCGTGCTGGTGCGCAAGAACGACCAGGTCCGCGCCGTGGTCCGCCGCCTCGGCCGCAAGAAGATCGACAACGTCTCCGACCAATCGCTGATGCTCGGCTCCAACCCCAGGGTCGCCGAGATCATCGCCTTCCTGCGCTTCCTCGACTATCCTCCCGACGATCTGAACTTCTTTTCCTTCATCAACGGCGAGATTTTCCGGGCCGCGGCGGAAACCCCTTTTCGCGATGAGATGGGTGCCTATGCCGAAGAGATGTTCATCGACTGCCAGGGGCCATTCTACAAGCTGTTCCAGGATAAATTCCCGCGAGCCTGGAAAAGCCTGATCGAACCTTTCTTCCAGTCGGTCGGCTTCCTGCCGCCCTACGACCTTTTCTCCGACTTCACCATGGTGTTTGGCATCTACGAAAATTTCGCCGGCGACACGCCGTTTTTCCTGGCCCTGGGCGATGCCCTGCACAGCGCCGAGCGCAAGGGCGGCAGTTCCATCGCCGGCTTCCTCCGCCATTGGCGGCAAATGGTCGAGGAACAGGAAACGCCCTCGGTGACCATCCCTGAAAACGCTCCCGGCGTCCACGTCCTGACCATGCACCAGTCCAAGGGTCTCGAGTTCCCCGCCGTGATCGTCCCCCTCAACGACAGCGCTGGCAGGGGCGATGACAACCTGCACTGGGACCGCGAGGGACTGTTTTACATCAACGGCGATATCGCCCTGGCCCATCCCGGGCTCAAGGCCAGGTATGAGGCAGAGAGCATCCGGGGCAGCCTCGACCTCTTGAACCTCCTCTACGTGGCATTCACCCGGGCCCGGGAAGCGCTCTTCGTTCCCGTGGCGGTCGGCAAAGGGATCCAGGCCACGGATGGGGCCGCGCCCGGCCGCGGCGGCGACGGCCCGGTCAAAAAGATCTCCCGGGCCAGCGATGCCGTCGGCCGCCACCCGCTGCTGAACTGGTTCGCGGAAGGCCCGCCCGCGCCTTTTCGCCGCGGCAAGTTGGCAAAGAAGGTCCAAGCGCAGCCGAGGCGTCAGGGAGCGGCCGCCATCGTCTCCAAGAAAACTCCGACCCGCTCCTGGCAGTCCAAATACCTGGTCTTTAAAAAGGCCGACGCCCAAGAACGCCGGGACCGCCCGGGGGCGAAGCGCGGCGAGCGCATCCACGACCTGCTCGCGCGCCTCGGCGCAGCCACCGATCCCGCACAGCTGGCGGCCCGTGCGCGCCGGCTGGCCACCGAGGCAGGCTGGCCGGCAGGCGACAAAGAGACCGTCGCCGATTTCCTGCTGCGCGCCGACGTCTTCGCCCTCCTTGCCAAAGGCAGCGAGGTTTTTATTGAAAAGGAGATCGTGGATAATTCGGGCGCGCTGCCGGAATTCCGGCGCCTCGACCGCCTGCAGGTCGGCGCGGACGAAGTGCTGGTCATCGATTTCAAGACCGGTCCCGAAAAAAGCGGCGCCTACGATTCCCAGATGGCAGGCTACCTGGGCGCGGTCGGCCCGCTCTTCCCGGGCCGCAAGTGTCGCGGCTTTTTACTCTACATCGACCGCGGCGAAATCGAGGAGGTCCCGTGCTCGAACTGATCGGACTCCAGGGAAACCTGGTCGAGCGGACCGGGGCGCTCGTGCTGGAACGCGGCGCGGGCAGCGACCTCTCCTCCACGGCGGTCGTCTTCCCCAGCAAACGCTTCGGTTTCTTCCTGCGCCGGGAGTTGGCCGCGGGGATGAAGGGAAATTTCTTTCCACCGGCACTTTTCCCCATCGAGTCCTTTTTCGAGTCGCTTTTCAAGCTGAACTTTCCCGGTCACAGGATCCTGGATGAACTGGAAGCGGCCCACGCCGTTTACGAAAGCGTCGTGCCCATGTTCAAGCAGGGGATGTACGGGAGTCGGCGGATCGCCGATTTTGCGTCCTTTCTCCCCTGGGCGCAGAAAATTCTGGCCGCCCTGGAGGAGATCCTGACCGAGGGCGGGCGGATCGCGGGGATCGATTTCGCCCAGTACGAGGAATTCACCGG
>Ga0209262_10000840_pt1 | contig 13060 bp, 7 predicted proteins | sample Lowcelwee11metaG_FD_187171 | JGI IMG/M metagenome (GOLD analysis project Ga0209262, IMG submission 187171) | Freshwater pond sediment microbial communities from the University of Edinburgh, under environmental carbon perturbations - Low... | ecosystem: Environmental > Aquatic > Freshwater > Pond...
GACGACCTCCCCATCGAGGATCTGCGGCCGGACATAACGCTCGAAGACGCGGCCGTCGCGGAGCTCGATCACGTCGTTCCCCTCGTGGTCGGCGCCCAGCTCCGCGTCGCGCGGGAGCAGCTTGGCGGGCTCGACGACCTGACCCTTGAGCCAGGTTATCAGGGCCTCTCCGCCGACCTCGGCGAGCTCCGGTGGCACCCGCCACATCTCGAAAAACCGGCTGTTGGCCCGCTCATAGCCGCCCAGGACCAGGAGCCCGTCGGCGGTCGCGTCGAAGGCGGCCCGCCGCAGGGCGTGCGAGCGGCGCAGCTCGCTGTTCTGGAGCTTGAGGGCGGTCACGGCCTCGTCGAGCTTGTGGCTGGCCGCGAGCAGCTTGCGCTCGGCGGCGTGCTTGTAGAGGGCCATCTCGATGTTGGCCTGGAGCGCGGCCGGCTGGTAGGGCTTGACCAGATAGCCGAAGGAGCCGGTCACGGCGGCGCGCCTGGTCAGCGCGGCGTCGGCGTAGGCGGTGAGGAAGACGATCGGCACGTCGCTCCCCCGCTGCAGGCGCTCGGCGACCTCCAGGCCCGATATTCCGGTGCCGAGGTTGATGTCCATGAGGATGAGGTCGGGGCGGGCGTCGGGGATCATCCGCAGGGCGGCCTCGCCGCGGGCGGCGTGACCGCAGACCTCGTAGCCGAGCTCCTGGAGGTGGTCGCGGAGCTCCATGGCGATCAACGCCTCGTCCTCGACCACGAAGATACGTCGAGCGGCGGGGGTCACGAGCGGGGCTCCTTGGTGCCGGCCGGCACGGGCCGCGCGAAGGTGATCTCGACGTGGGCGCCAGCGGCCGTGCGGGTGACGAGGGTGCCGTCGAGCTGAAGCACCAGATCGCGGATCAGGCTCCAGCCGAAGGTGCTCACCGCCGCCGGGTCGAAGTCGGCGGGGAAGCCGACGCCGTCGTCGTCGACGGTGAGGATCACCCGGGCACCGTCGCAACGGGCGCTCACCTGCGCGTGGCAGGTGTCGCGGCCGTTGGCCGCGTACTTGAAGATGTTGGTGATGAGCTCGCACAGGATCATGCCGCTGGGCAGCGCGAGCTCGATCGGCAGGTGGATCTCGTCGGCGACGGTGTCGATGACGACGTGGCCCTGATCGTGGGAGCGCGTCAAGGCCCGCACCAGGGCGCCGAGGTAGCCGTGGAACTCGATCTGCGACAGATCCTTGGCCTGATAGAGCCGCTCGTGGACCAGGAGCATCGCCAGCAGGCGGCGGCGGCCCTCGGCGAAGGCGGCCACGTCCTCGGGGTTCTTGACGGTCTTGGCCTGAAAATGGAGGAGGCTCGAGATGATCTGCAGGTTGTTCTTGACCCGGTGGTGGATCTCGCGGAGGAGCGTCTCTTTCTCGGCGAGCGAGCGCCGCAGGCTCTCCGCGGCCTCGACCTGCCGGGTTACGTCGCGCCAGTGGCCGAGCATGCCGTAGGCGCGGCCCTCCTGGTCGTGCAGCGGCGCCTTGAAGGTGTCGAAGAGGCGTCGGCGCGGCTCCTCGATCGGGGCCACGACCTCCGGGTTGCGGATCGCCACGCCGTCGATCGCCCAATCGTCGTCCTCGTTAAAGCCGCGGATCCCTCGCGTGGGATCGCCGACCAGGAGTTCGCGGGGGAAGAAGTCGCTGTCGGGGCGGCCGACCATCGCCTCGGGCGCGCGGCCCAGGGCCGCCGCGAAGGCCTGGTTGACCAGGAGGAACCGCTGCTCGAGGTCCTTGGCGTAGATCCAGTCGGGGGAGGCGTCGATGACCTGGCGCAGGAGGTCGCGGGTGCGGCGGACCTCCTGCTCGACGGCGCGGCGCTCGGTCACGTCCTCCTGAATGGTGACCCACAGGGTCTCGCCGGGGCGCTCGAGGGCGGTGATCACCACGTGAGAATAGAAGATGCTGCCGTCGCGCCGGCGGTTGCGGAACTCGCCCTCGTAGCGGCCGCGCTCGTGAAGCGCGCTCAGGATCTCCTGCGTGAAGATGGGGGCCTCGGTCGGGCTCCAGTCGTTGAGGTGGGTGACACGGCGGCCGAGGAGCTCGCCGGGACCGTAGCCGAACATGCGCTCGAGGGCGGGGTTGGTGAAGCGGATGAGGGTCTCCGAGTCGAGGAAGGTCACGCCCTCGCCCATCGACATCAGCACCTGGGAGTGGATCCGCAGGTCGTCCTCGATCTGTCGCCGGGCGGTGACGTCGATGCCCGAGCAGATCACGCTCTCGACGCGACCGGCGGGGTCGAGGAGCGGGTTGAAGCGCAGCTCGTAGATCGCGGGCGCCTGGCCGTGGATGTGGAGCGGGTAGTCGCCCTGGACGACCCCACCAGCCGCTGCCTGGGCGAGCGCGGCGCGGATCCGGTCCTGGAGCTCGGGCGAGGTCCGGAAGAAGGAGAGCTCCCAGCAGCGCAGGGGTCGCGGATCGGCGAGGGGCTGGCCGGCCTCGTCGACCGGTTCACGGTTGAGCTCGAGCACCCGGCCGTCGAGGTCGAAGACGCCGACGAAGGGGAGCATGCCGGCGAGGATCCGCTTGAGGCGCAGCTCGGCGTGCACGCGATCGGTGATGTCCTGGACCGTGCCGGCGGTGCGCAGCGGCGCGCCGCTCTCGTCGTAGACGGTGAGGCCGATCTCCTGGACGTGCTTCACCCGCCCGTCGGCCATCTGCAGGCGATGGACGACCTCGTACGGCAAGCGGGTGGCGATCGAGCGCTGAAAGGCGGCGTCGACGAGCGCCCGGTCGTCCGGGTGGACCGCGGCGAGGAAGGCCTCATAGGAGGCGCCGAAGCTCCCGGGATCGAGCTCGAAGATCCGGTAGATCTCGTCCGACCAGTGCAGCGCGCCGTTCGAGACGTCGAGCTCCCAGCTGCCGAACTTGCCGATCCGCTGGGCCTCGCGCAGGCTGGCCTCGCTGGACCGCAGGGCCTGCGAGGCGGCGAAGCGGGCGGAGATGTCGCGGGCGGCCAGGTGGACGTGGGTGCAGGTCCCGTGCGCGTCGAGGAGCGGCGTGATCGACAGCTCGGTGTTGACCGCGTCGTCGTCGTCGGGGCGGCACTCCTCGTAGCGCAGCGGTCGCCCGCTGGTGATCGCCTGACGGATGTGAGCGTTGCTGTCGGCGAGGACGGATGCGGGGAGTCCGCGCATTGTGACGATCTCTCGTCGGGTCCGGCCGATCGCGGTGCGGGGGTCGATGTCGAGGCCCCGGGCCCGCAGGTCGGCGATGCACTGGCGGTTGACGGCGACCGCCCGCAGCTCGCCGTCGGGCTCGACGGTGTAGAGGGCCTGAGGATCGATGGCGTTCTCGAAGGCGCTGGCGAGGCGCTGCTCGAGCTCGCGTCGCGCGCGAGCGCCATGGCGCGCCTCGGTGACGTCCTTGCCGATGAAGACCACCCGCGTGGGTCCCTCTCCCTCGCCGCGGCGGTGGGAAGCGTGCCACTCGACCTCGCGCTCCTCGCCGCTGGCGGTGACGATGGTGTTGGTGTGGCCGCGGAGCGGCTCGCCGCCGCGGCTCACCAGGCAGAAGCTGGTGCGGGCGGGCTCACGGTGGTGGGCGGGCAGGAAGGTCGAGAACCAGTCCTCGCCGCCGAACTCGGCGAGCGAGCGGCCGACCAGCGCCTCGAAGCAGGGGTTGGCGTAGTCGATCCGGCCCTCGCGGTCGAGGATGATGACGAGCATCGGCGCCGCCTCGACGATCGCGGCCGCGAGCGCACCATCGAGCGGCTTCCCGCGGCGGCGCGCCGTCGCTCCCGTGCTTTCTGGGCAGCAGAGCAAGAGCGTCATATTATCGAAGGTGCCTTCCGGGTGGGCGCGCTGAATCTGCGCTGTTCTTCGATCGATGGCGCTCCGCCGCTGGGCCTGGCAGCGGTTTGTCAGGTGAACACATCGACGATGCTGTCCCACATGCTCTCGGTCCAGCCGTAGACATCCTCCATGGCGCCCTTGATCTGGTTCGAGCTGTACTCGGCGGCCTCGAGCGCCTTCTTGGTGGTCTGGTCGCCGATGTCGAGGGTGTCCTTGAAGAAGCCGGCGGTCTTCCTGGCCGACCAGTCGAAGGCGCCGTGCAGGGCGCGGGCGATGTCGTTGGGCGCCATGCCGATGTCCGCGAGCCGCTTGCCGACGGCCTCCTCGCTCAGCGCATAGGTCGACTTCAGGGCGCTGGCGATCCCTTGCGGCGGATAGTGGGCCATGCGCAGCAAGCTGCCGCATTGCTCGGCGCTCGCGGCGTAGACCTGGCGCAGGCCGTCGGCGACCTGCTGGACGGCGGTGCCGGCCCGTTGCAGCACGAGGGTGGCGCTGGCCGGGTCGGGCACGACGCCGCGCAGCCAGGCGATCGCGGCGAGCGCCCCGCCGCGGAGCGCCCCGAGCAGCTCCTGCGCGATCGGGTCCGACTGACGGCTCAAAAACTGCTTCATGCTCTCGACGTCGGTGAGCTCGAGGGTGCCGGCGCTGGTATCGAGGTCGATCCGGGTGCCGCAGGCGTCGAAGGCGAAGTGCACCCGCTGGGAGAGCGAACCGGGGTCGGCCGAGCCGCGGTAAGCGGCCGCGACCTCGGCCTTGAAGCGGACCCGGGCGGGGCCGAGGTCGATGTCGAGGTCGGCGTCGAAGCTGAGCTCGGTGGCCAGCGTGACGCGGCTCTGCGCGAGCTCGAGCGAGCCGCCGCTGTAGATGCCGAGCTGGGTCTTGCCGAGGGCGACGAACAGGCGCCTGGCGTCGACGACCGCCTCGAAGGTGTGGTTGTAGAGGCCGACGATCTTGAGCGCCCCGACGGCGCGACCGCCCTGGCGCGCGGCGTTGAAGTCGAGGTCGATCGAGGGGCCGCGCTCGGGGTCGCCGTGGATGTCGACGAGTTGGCCGTCGTTCGGGTAGCGCAGCGGCGACATCGCGCCGCGGAGATAACCGCCGCCGGCGTAGCTGAGCATGCCGTCGAGCCTGGCGCGCAGGCCCCAGAGCTCGACCTCGCCGCGCAGCGCGAAGCCCGGGGCGTACTCCTTGCCCGCGATGATGCCGCCGTTCGGCGCGATGTGGATGAGAAAGTCGTCGATGGCGAGCTTGAACAGGTCCGCGGGGAGGTGCCGCGGATCGACGACGGCGGCGAGCATGGACTGGAGATCGAGGGGGGTGCTGCTCTCGAGCTGCAGCACGGACTTGTCGGGCGCGGAGGGGTCGAAGAGCAGGGCGATCTTCGCCGAGCTCCGGGTGGCGCCGAACAGGACGCCGCCGCGCAGGCCGAGGCCGACGCAAGGGGCCGTGGTCGTGGCCATCAGCTGGACGCCGACGCCGGTGATCGTGACGCCGCGGGCGCCGAAGGGGTCTTTCCAGGCGCCGTCGACCGCGTCGAGGCTGGCGGAGATCATGGTCGTGCCCTTGCTGTCGAGGCCGAGGGCGCCGATGAAGACGAGCGCCTCACCGCCGACGCGGACGGTGACGAAGGCCGCGGCGCTGGCGGCGAGCGAGCTGCTGTCCTGATCGGTGCGCAGGACCAGCTTGTCGAGCACGATCGCGGGGGTGCCGAGCGCGGCGTCGAGCACGAAGTTGCCCTCGACGACGAAGGTGAAGGCGGGGCTGGCGATGCAGCCGAGGTGGAGGACGAAGCGCCGCTTGTCGAGCCCGGCGGCCGGGAAGGCGCGGCAGAGGCTGCGGGTCGGCTCGACGTCGCCGAGCGCGACGTTGACGTAGAAGTTGATGCCGGCGAGGACCGCCCCGAGCGTGGGGTCGTCGGCGACGTTCGAGGCGAGGACGACGGTGCAGTCGTTGTAGAACGGGACGTAGGGCGACGCGAGGCGGTCGTAGATCGCCCGGCTCGTCGCCGACAGGCGCGGGAGGACCTCGTTCTTGAGCACGACGTCGAGGCGCGGGAGGGTGAAGCGCAGCTCGTAGCGGCCGACGGTGTCGATCGCGAGCTTGACCTGGACCTGCAGGGCGAAGGGGCGCGAGAGCTCGGCGAGCCCCTCGAACACCGTCCAGGCGCCGCGCGTGGCCACGGTCACCGGGCCGGCGAAGCGGAGGTCGACCTTGAACTGCACGGCGAACAGGGCGCACGGAAGGCCCTCGGCGAGCAGCTGAGCGAGGCGGGTGTCGATGGTGGCGCTACCGGACGAGATCTGGGGCATGGGAGACTCCGAATGACGAATGAACGTCATCAGGGTCGCCGACAGATGTTGAGAGGATATGGAGCGGGCTGCGGGTGCATCGGCGCGCGTGGGGGCCGATGGCCTCGCGCTGAGGTGTCAACGACGCAGGTGCAGGGCGCGCTGGATCGCCTCGCGGTGAAATGCGAGATAGCCGGGGACCTGATTCTCGACCTCGTCGCCGAGGAGCCGGTGCAGCCGCGGCAGGGCGTGGAACGGGACGCCGGGGTATGCATGGTGCGCGCCGTGGTACGGCATGTTCCACATCCACCAGCGGACCCAGGCGTTGCTGCGAATGGTGCGGGTGCGGTGCAGCTGCGAGCCGTCGTGGGCGAGGCCGGTGTGCTCGGGCATCAGGTACAGGCCGAGGAAGACATGTCCGATCGGCCAGATCGTCAAGATGGCCCAAAAGCCAGGGACGAAGGCGAGACCGAGGCTGACGAGGGCGACCAGGAGGGCGAGCACGATGCGACATTCGCGGGCGACCCGCGGCGCCTGGGCGGCGCGAATGTACGGGAAGATTCGGCGCCAGATCGCGGCGGGCAGGAGGGCGCAGCCGAGGGTGAACATCAGCTTGCCGGTCCACAGCAGCTGCCCCGAGGCCAACAGGAGATATGTGAGGATATTCGCCGGCCAGCCGTCGAGCAGGTCGGGCGCGGCCATGATCTCCGGGTCGTGGCCGCGGTCCTGGGTCTGACGGTGGTGCTCCCAGTGGAACTCGCGAAAGAAGCTCGGGCCCTCCAACATCAGCACGCCGCAGAGCCAGACGGTCGCGTCGTTGAGGGCCGGCGACGCGAAGGCGGTGCCGTGCCCGGCCTCGTGCAGCGGCGGGAAGAAGGTGACGTAGGCGAGGCCGCCGACGACCGCCGTGGCGAGCCACAGCGGGTCACCGGCGGCGGCGAGGGCCGCGGTGGCCGCCAGCGCCCCGGTGAAGACGGCGAGCGAGGCGAGGATGCGGGCGCGGGCGGGGCCGTCGTCGCGGCCCATCAGGGAGTGCACGGTGTCGCGGGGGACTCGCGGCGAGCTCGAGGTGATGTCGGCCATGGGGCGCCTCCGTCGACGATAGCGTCATCGGCACGCGCGGGGATCGTCGCTGCGACGGGGCGTCGCGTCCGGTCGTGGGGCGAGAGAGCGCGCCATCGCGGCGGATGCGCGAATGCAGGCGGGGCCGTTCACGGCGGCCATGCGGCGCGGGCGGGGCGTGTGGGCATCAACAGCGCCGTGAGCCTCGCGCGAGGAACGAACGCGGCGGCGCCTGCGCTGAGCGGAGCAGCGACACGCGGCGGGTCGGGTGAGCGAACACGACGGGGACGTGCCGTGGATCATCACGAGATCGCCGGGTAATGTTCGCTGTATTCATTTCATCGGAGTTTTGGGCGGCCGAGCCGCCCGGATGTCGCAGGTCCGGGCGCGTCGGCGGCTTGGCGAGCGTCGTTCGCTGTGCTGCTGTTGCCGGCTCGAGGCAGGCGGACGCCGCCGTAACCGCGTTCAAAACTCACACGCCGGCGCTTGGCAAGCGTCGCGCGGCTGGGGTAAGCCCCGCGCGCCGAGCCGGGTGGCGGCGAGCCTTCGCTCGCGTCCGCTTGCCCTTGCATCATGCCCTCGGGGACAGCTTCATGCACGACGCACCTCATGTGATCTTCGGCCTCGACCCGCTGTGGGTGTCGACGGCGCTCCTCCTCATGACCTACGCGGTCATCATGTCCGAGAAGGTGAATCGCTCGGTGGTGGCGCTGCTGGGCGCCGGGCTGATGATCTGCCTCGGCGTCATCAATCAGGAGGCGGCGATCCGCGGGGTGGACTTCAATACCATCGCGCTGCTGACGGGGATGATGATCCTCGTCAACATCACGCGCAAGAGCGGCGTGTTCCAGTACGTCGCGTTCTGGGCGGCGCGGCGGGCCGAGGGCATCCCGTGGAAGCTGATGATCATGCTGTCGGTGGTGACGGCGGTGCTGTCGGCGCTGCTCGACAACGTGACGACGGTGCTGCTGGTGACGCCGGTGACGCTGATGGTGGCCCGCGAGCTCAAGGTGGCCCCGTACCCCTTCCTGTTCGCGGAGGTGTTCGCCTCGAACATCGGCGGGACCTCGACGCTGATCGGCGACCCGCCGAACATCCTGATCGGCTCGGCGACGGGCCTGTCGTTCAACGACTTCGTGACCAACCTGGCCCCGGTGGTCGTCGTGATCATGGCGCTGCAGCTGCTGGCGACCCACCTGATCTGGGGCCGGAAGATGCACGCGAGCGACGAGGCGCGCGCGCGCGTCCTCGACTACCGGCCGGCGGACGCGATCACCGATCACACGCTGCTGTGGCAGTCGCTGTCGGTGCTGGGCCTGGTGATCACCGGCTTCATGACCGCGCGCTCGACCGGCCTCGAGCCGGGCACGATTGCGATGTTCGGGGCCGCGTGGCTGATGTTCCTCTACATCCGCGGACACCATGCGGAGGCCCAGTCGACGCACGTCCACGAGGTCTTCGGCGAGGTCGAGTGGATCACGATCTTCTTCTTCGTCGGCCTGTTCATGGTCGTGGCCGGTGTGGAGCACGCCGGGCTGCTCAACCTCCTCGCCAACGCCCTGATGGGCGCCACGGCGGGCGACCCCACGGTGACGGCGCTGGTCATCCTGTGGTCCTCGGCGGTCCTCTCCGCGATCATCGACAACATCCCCTTCGTGGCGACGATGATCCCGATGATCAAGAACATGGCGCCGACCATGGGCGGGACCGAGGGCCTGATGCCGCTGTGGTGGGCCCTGTCCCTCGGCGCCTGCCTCGGCGGCAATGGCACCCTGGTCGGCGCCAGCGCCAACTTGACGGTCGCGGGCCTCGCCGAGCGCGACGGCGTGCCCTTCAAGTTCCTGACCTACACGAAGCTCGCCTTCCCGCTGATGCTCGGCAGCATCGTCGTCGCGCACATCTATCTGTACTTCAGGTTCCTGACCTGAGCGGCCCGGAGGTCACTCGGGGTCCTGGAACTCGGGCGCGCGGCGGGTGAGCACGGCGCGCACGGCCTCGAGCTGGTTGGCGGAGCCGAGCAGCGGCAGCTGGAGCCGGGTCTCGAGCGCGAAGGCGGCGGTGGTGTCGAGCCCGGGCGCGGCGTTGCAGAGCGCCTTGGCGGCGCGGATGGCATGCGGCGACTGGGCGGCGATCGTGCGCGCGAGCTGGCGCGCGGTCGCCTGCGGGTCCGCGGCGAGCTGGGTGACCAGCCCGAGTCGCGCGGCCTCCTCGCCGGAGACGGTGCGGCCGGTGTACATCAGCTCGCGGGCGACGTCGGGGCGGACCAGCTGCAGCAGGGTCCTGGAGGCGCTCATGTCGGGGATCAGGCCGTAGCGGATCTCCATGACCGCGAGCTGGGCCTCGGGCGTCGCCACGCGGATGTCGCAGGCGAGGGCGAGCTGGAGGCCGCCGCCGAAGGCGACGCCGTGAATGGCGGCGATCACCGGGACCGGCACCTCGGCCCAGATCCAGCAGATCCGCTGGGCCAGGTTGGCCGGCGACTCGGCGCTCCGCTCGAGCAGCTTGCCCCCGACCTCGAGGCCAGAGGCCAGGAAGGCCGCCCAGTCGAGCCCGGCGCAGAAGGCCTTGCCCTCGCCGGCGAGCACGACGGCGCGCACGCTGCGGTCGGCGGCGACCTGCTTGCCGATGTCGAGCAGCGCCTCGAACATCGGCAGGTCGAGGCCGTTGCGCTTGTCGGCGCGGTTGAGGCGGACCTCGGCGACTCCGGCGTCGACGGAGAGGGTAACGCGGGGCTGGGTGTCGCTCATGGCCCGCGATGATACAGCTCAAGCCTCGGGGGCAGCTTGGGCTCTGCATCGCCCAGAACGCTGTGGCTGATTATGTGTTCAGGTCCAGGGACGTAAAGCTTGTGATGCGCTCTGCTCGTGATACGAGTCGCAGCATGCGCCTCGAGAGGGTCATTATCCGTGGGCTACGCGCCCTGCGAGACCGAGACGACTCCTTCGTCGATGCGCAGCAGACACCCCTGACTCGCGTGTGCCTGCGCGGGATCAATGGCTCGGGGAAGACGACCTACCTTGAGGCAATCGCCGAGCTCTGGCAGTGGTTTCGCCGCTGCACCAAGAGCGACCGCTACGCCGACTTTAAAAAACTTAAGCTCGGCGGCGCGCAGCTCGTCGCCGGGCTCTTCACCGATCTCCCGGGACCCCGGCAACGCATGTGGATCGCCGCGGGCCGCCGGGAGGAGCTGAGCCGGCTCCCGAGCGGGCCGGAGAACCCGTACACGCTCTCGGGAAACGCCGTAATGTGGGACCGGTCGGTGCTTGAGCACTGGAGAAGGGCCTTCGAGGGAGCCGAGAGTGGGATGAGTCGGGACGAGCTACCGCCCAACATCGTGTACATCCCCGCCGAAGAGAAATACGTCCCCGTGTTGACGTCGGAGCAACTGCAGAACCCCAAGCCTACAGCGCCATTTTACCCCGTCGCACGATACCTCCCGACGGCGCGCGGCGCCTCGCACCTCGAACCGCTGATCCGCACCCTCCGCCTCGCGCGAGAGGATTCTTGGAAAGAGCTCGCAGGCCTCATCAAGACGCTGCGCCCGGGGCTCACCCTCCTCGACCGCTTCGATGAAGCGACCCAGCGCCCACTCTTTCAGCTAGCGACCAAGGAGATCCTGACGGTCCATGATCTGAGCGCGGGCGAGCGTTCCCTCCTGATCAACCTCTGTATGGTGCTTCGGTGGCTCTCGCCGAAGGGGATCCTGCTCCTCGATGAGCCCGAGCTTCACCAGCACCTGTCGCTGATGCGCAGCAGCCTCGCGGCGATCCACGACTTCGTCGCCGAGGATCTCGGGGGGCAGGTCGTCGTTGCGTCGCACGCTCCGGAGGTCTGGGATTACTTCCACGCCCCGAACTCCTTGATCGACCTCGGAGCGACGTCATGAAGTTCGACAAGGAGATCGAAGAGATCCATCAGAAGCACTGGGATGCTGAGAGACAGGCCGCGATCGGCAAGACCGTGCTCCTCGTTGAAGGCGAGGACGATCGAGGCGTCGTAGAGGAGGTCCTGGCGTCCGTGCGTGGCTGGGACATCCGCTTCCGCGTGGTCGCGGCGGGGGGCTTCAAGAAGGTCATCAGCAGGAAGAAGCTCTTTCCCAGCCACTACTTGCTCATCGATCGCGACACGCGCACCGACGAAGAGACCGCCGCGCTGCGAAGTGAGGAAGGCTCGCTCTACGTCACCGAAGGTTGGTGCCTCGAGAATCTCTTCCTCGCCCCCGGGTTCGTCGCCACTCTCGAGAACGTGTCGCTCATGAACCAGCTCGAGGCTGAACGTGAGCGCTGGGTCCGCGCAGGCGCGCTCTGGTGGACCCTGCAACGTGCCCGCGAGGCGTCACAGCGCTGGTGGGATAGACTCTGGAGCGGGGGGGATTATGGGGCGCCGCGTGATGGTGGCGATCCGACCTCTGCGACTGATTTCCGTGACCTCTTCGCTGCCATCGCCCCGCTCAGCGTCGATATCGACAGGTTGGCGGTTGAGTTCGAGGCGCGCCTCGAGATTGCACTGGCGATGAGCCCGGCCGACCAGTGGCGCGTGGGCGTGCATGGCAAGGCCGCGTTCAAGCACTTCTTTGGCGGGACTCCCTGGGACCTGCGTGCCCTCGCTTCGCGGCTCTCTCATCCGTTCCCGTCGCCGCTCGGCGAGCTCATCGCGCTCGTCCGCGCCTGAACGGCGGGACGAGCAGCGCAGACGCACGAATTTGTCCGTGCGCGGGGCGCGCGGGGTTCAGGGTTCGACGTGGGCGGTGGCGCCGTCGAGGAGGTCGCGGACCCAGTCGATGAGCTTGACGCCGCCGCCGCTGGTGGCGGTGTCGAAGCTGCCGCCGCCGATCCAGGTGTGCTGCTCGCTGTCGAGGTAGAAGGTGGCCCAGGCGTCGTCGGGCTTGTTGATCCAGTTGTCGCGCAGGTCGACGAGGCCCATGGTGAAGCGCTCGACGGTGGTGCTCGGCAGGATGGCGGTGCACTCGTCGTTGCCGAAGCCGAAGAAGAAGCGGATCGTGTTGTCGCCGAGGGAGGAGATGAGCGCGAGGTGCTGGCCGGCGTGCTTCTCCCCGAGGTAGCGCCCGAGGTTGACGATGCCGCCGCCGTTGTCCGGGAAGCAGTTGGCACAGTCGGCCGGCATCGTGTCGTCCAGGCCCCAGGCGTCGCGCCAGATCTGCTGCAGACAGGGGGCCAGGAACGCGTCGGACATCGGCGGGCCCGAGTCGTCCAGTAGGGTCACCTTCTTGCCAGGGAAGGCGTCGGCGATGCGGTCGTAGTTGAAGGCGGCACCGAAGCCGCCCGCGCTCTCACCCGTGACCAATACGTGGTCCGTGTCGGCGATGAAGGTCGGCACGATGCGCTCGAGGTACGCGGCGACGTTGATGTAACCAACGAACTGCTGCGTGCCGCCGACGCCGGCGATGCTGCTGTCGGGGCGGGCCCCCGCGTGCACGTCGCCGGTGCAGTAGGGCACGTAGATGAAGGTCCAGTCGGCGAGCGGGTTGTCGGCGTTGTCGCCGTTGAAGAGCCCGGCGTTGCCGGCGTCGTCGGCGAAGCTGGTGAACTTGCCCTCGTCGAAGCTGCTCGGGTTGACGGTGCAGGTGAAGCTGTTGAAGCAGGCCCCGCCGCCCTGGAAGTAGATGGCCACGCCGGTGCCGCTGCCGTAGCGGACGCCGATGCCGGTCTCGCTGCCGTCGCGACATTTGGCCTCCGGGAAGTCGACCCAGGTCCACACGCCGTCGTCGGCGGCGGGCAGGGGCTCGCCGTCCCAGGGCGAGGGCTCGCCGGTGGTGCCGTCGGTGTCGGCCCCCGTCGGGTCCTCGTGGCGGACCTGCCAGAACGAGGTGTTGCCGGAGAGGAACGCAGCGTTTCCGCCCCGGGCGATGAACCCCTCGACGGTGTTACGCATCGGACCCGACCAGTACTC
>Ga0209262_10000841_pt1 | contig 13054 bp, 9 predicted proteins | sample Lowcelwee11metaG_FD_187171 | JGI IMG/M metagenome (GOLD analysis project Ga0209262, IMG submission 187171) | Freshwater pond sediment microbial communities from the University of Edinburgh, under environmental carbon perturbations - Low... | ecosystem: Environmental > Aquatic > Freshwater > Pond...
GACCGAGCTGAAGCAGCGCATGTCCGGCGCCGACGCGGCAGCGGCGCGCATGACCCTGTCGGCGGAAGTTTCGCGGCGCCTGCGTTCCTTCGGCTACCTGGCCGGGATCAAGGTCGAAAAAAAAGCCCAGTTCTCCCGCGCGGACGACTTGAAAACACTGCTGCCCGTTCAGAACAAGCTGCGCCGCGCCAACCAATTGTTCAATCAGGGGAAATACGGGGAGGCCGGGGAAATTTATGGGCAGGTGATCGCCAGCAAGCCCGACGACATCGGATCCTACGCGCACCTGGCCGATACTTTTCATTTCAGGCGGCAGCCGCAGGCCGCCGTGGATGCCTTGCGCCGCGGCCTGAAAGTAAAACCGGACAGCCTGGAGTTGAAGGCGAAGCTGGGCGTGTTCCTGACCGAGATCCGCCGCCTGGATGAAGCGGCCGCGCTGCTGCGCGAAGTCGTGGCCGCGGATGATGTCAATGCCGAGAATTGGGTTTATCTCGGGGTTGTTTTTTTTCGTATGAAAGATTACGCCCAGGCCCAGGACGCCTACGAAAAAGCCCTGGTTCTGGACCCGGAGAACGCCAAGGCCCATGCCAACCTGGGTGCTCTGTACTTGGCCCGCTTCGTGGCGGCCAAAGACGAGACCTGCCGCGACAAAGCGTTCGCCGCTTTCAACCTGGCGATCGGGCTGGATGCGGAATCGGTCGCGGCCTATAATGGCCGCGGCGCGGCCAGCAAATTCGCCGGCCAGGTCGAGCCGGCGCTGCGGGACTGGCGCAAGGTCCTGGAGTTGCGGCCTGATTTCACCGATGCCTATTTCAATATCGCGGTGACCCTGATCGCCCTGGGGCGCAAGGCGGAGGCCGGCGAGTATTTGCAGAAGTTGCGGGCTGGCTATGCCCAGTTGCTCTCCGCCAGCGACCAGCAGACGCTGCGGCGGTTGCTGGCCGCGGCCCGGGACCGCGAATGAACAAAAAAACTTTAGCGATCATCCTGCTGCTGCTGTTGGCCGGTGGCGGACTGTTTCTTGTCTTGCGCCGGGGCGGCGACAGGAAACCGTGGAATGTCCTGGTCATCACCCTGGACACCACCCGCGCCGACCGCATCGGGGCCTACGGTCACCCGGCGGCGCGGACCCCCAATCTCGACCGCCTGGCCAGGGGCGGGGTCATGTTCCAGAATTGCTTCGCCAGCGTGCCCTTGACCCTGCCCTCGCACAGCGCGCTCTTCACCGGGCGCTATCCGATCGCCAACAACGTGCGCAACAACGGCAACTATTTCCTGCCCGCCGGCGAGATCACCCTGGCCGAAGTGCTGCGTGACCGGGGCTACGATACGCGCGCGGTCATCGCCGCTTTCGTCCTGCTCTCCAAGTTCGGCGTCGACCAGGGGTTTTCCGTGTATGACGACAGCCTCGACACTCATGAAATGATCCGCAACTACAAGTCGGAGATCCCGGCCGAGATGGTGCATGAAAAGTTCAGCGCCTGGTTGGGGCAGAGCGGCGGCAAGCCCTTTTTTTACTGGCTGCATTTTTATGATCCGCATACTCCCTACCGGCCGCCCCAGGAATTCGCCAAGCGCTTCCCGCACGGGCCTGAAGGTTTGTACGACGGCGAGATCGCCTACACCGACTCCTGGGTCGGCCGCGTTATCGATTCCTTGCGCGCCGGCGGTCAATTGGAGCACACCCTGGTCATCATCTCCGGCGACCATGGCGAGGCTTTCGGCGAACATCAGGAGCAGGGGCACGGCATCTTCTGCTACGACGAAACCTTGAAAGTGCCGCTGATCTTTTACGCTCCCAAGCTGCTTGCCGGCCGGCGCCGGGTGGCCGACCGGGTGGGCTTGGTCGATGTCATGCCCACGGTGCTGGACCTGCTCGGGGCGGAGATGCCGTCGGCGATCCAGGGGCGCAGCTTCCTTTCGCTGCTCAACGGCCGCTCCGAAAAAGAGGAGCGGACGCTCTATTTCGAAAGCCTTTACGGCCGGGAGGAGATGAACTGGGCGCCGCTGACCGGGCTGCTGCACCGGAATTACAAATACATCTCACTGCCGGATTCCGAGCTCTATGACCTGGGCGCCGATCCCGGTGAAAAGTCGAACCTGTTCCTGCGCAAGAACATCCTCGCCCGCGACATGGACAGGCGCCTGGCCGGGTTCGTCGCCGGGCACTCGCAGCAGGGCGGCGAGGCGCGGCGTGAATTGAGCGCCGGCGACAAGGAGCAGCTGCAAGCCCTCGGTTACATATCGGCCTTCGCCAGCCAGGCCGCCACCTCCCTGGACCCCAAGAAAGGGGTGCTGATCGATGCGCGGCTGAAGAAGATCAGCCAGCTGATCGGCCAGAAAAAAACCGCGGAAGCCGAGGCGGGTCTGCAGCAGCTGCTGGCCGAAAACCCGGGGCTGAAGATGCCGCACGTTTACAACCTGAAGTACAAGCTGCATACGTCCAAGCGCGAATTCAACCTGGCCCTGAATGCCCTGCGGCAGGCGATCGACGATTTTCCCGATGTCGAGAACTTCAAACAGACCCTGGCCCTGGCCTTGTTCGACCTGAAAATGTACGATAAAGCGGAAAACCGCTGCCGCGAGGTCCTGGCCAAGAATCCCCGCAATACGAGGTTGACGATCCTGATGGGGGAGATCCGCGAGAAGCAGGGCCGCCCGGCCGACGCGCTCGGGTTTTATTCCCAGGCGCTGGCCATCGAGCCGCAGAACGTTTCGCTGCGCATCAAGTACGCCGAGTTGCTGATCACCTTGAAACAATATGAGCAGGCGGTAACGGCGTATAACCAGTTGCTGGAGAACGAAGAGGCCGCCGGCCAGCCCGAGCTGCTCCTTAAGGTGGCGCTGCTCAACACGCGCTACGGCAGCATGGCCGACGCCGAGCAGATGCTGAGCCGGGCTGCGGCCATCAAACCCGCGGGAAAGATCTTCTTCAACTACGCCCTGGTCCTGGCCAAGAACGGCAAGCTGGAACAGGCGCTGGCGAACATGGAGACCGCCCTCGGCCGCTATGCCCGGGAACTTTCCCCCGAGCAGCGGCAGGTCGCGGAAAAAGTGCTGGCTGCCTGGCGTTAATCCGAAAAAAAAAGGGAACAGGAAGCGATCCTGTTCCCTTGCTATGGCTTTGTCCGCCTATTTTTTCTTTACCACCGTTCTGCCCGAGTTGCCGGATGAGGAAGAAGAACCGGAACTGCGCGAACTCCCGGAGGAAGAGCTGGAACGATGGGAGCTCCCGGAGGACGAAGAACCGGAACGATAGACGCCGCTGGAGCCGGATGAGCGGCTGCTGCTGGAAGGGGAATAGGAGCCGCTGGAGGAACTGTTCCCGTATTCGCGGCGGGAGAAAGTCGAAGGAGCGGCCGAGCGATAAGAACTTTTGTTGACGGCGGACGGGGAGTAGGAGCCATTGGAGGAATCATTCCCGTATTCGCGGCGGGAGAAAGTCGAAGGAGCGGCCGAGCGATAAGAACTTTTGTTGACGGCGGACGGGGAATAGGAGCCGCTGGAGGAACTGTTCCCGTATTCGCGGCGGGAGAAAGTCGAAGGAGTGGCCGAGCGATAAGAACTTTTGTTGACGGCGGACGGGGAGTAGGAGCCATTGGAGGAGTAATCCCTGGTTTCGCGGTTGGAACGGTAGTTGTAACTCGGCGCAGAATATCTGCTCTGCGTGCGCGGTTCCGACGCGACGGCCTTGCCGGCGGAATTTTCACCATAAGTGCTGGAGAAATAGGATGTCCCGCCCTTTTTCTTTTTGACCGTGCCGCTGGAACTGCTTGAAGTCGAAGAGGACGAGGTCGAAGTCTTCTTGGTGGCACTGTCGGATTTGCTGCGGTAGCTGGTCTTGCCGGTGGACTTCCCGGTGCTGGAGCCCGAAGGAGTATAGCGGACGCGGTTGACGCTGCCCGCTGCTTCGCCGCTCCGCGATTTGTAGGCGGATCCGCTGCCTTTCACGGAGCCGCTCTCCATGCTCTTTTTGCGATAAGTGACCGCACCGCTGCTGGCCTGGTCGTACTTGTATACGGTGCTGTGGATGTCGGATCCCTGGGCCCGGTATTTATTGGCGCTGACGATGCCGCCCTGCTTGTAGGTAACCGAGCGGCCCTTGGCGTTGATCACCGTGACCTTGTTCAAGACCGGGCGGTCGGTCGGGGAGATGCCCCGGTAGGAGATGGTACCGCCGGCGTTCTGGCCCAGCGTGCTCCGGTTCAGGGCGACGCGATGGATGTTGGCGGCCGAGAGCTCGTTCTTGCGGATGATGATGGTGGAGCGGGAATGGTGCGGGATGCCGCGGCGGTAGTCATAACGGCGGTCCCAATGGTTGTTGATGATGATGATCGGCCGGTTCCACCAGCTGAGCGGGCTCCAGCCGTAGTAATGGTCGTTTCCGAACCAGGATACCCAGGCCGGCGACCAGTGGTAGGAAGGCAGCCAGCACCAGCCCTGGTTGGTGCTCCAGTGCCAGCGGCCGTAATGATGGGTGAACCAGCCGCAGGTGTCATAGGATGTCCAGACATATCCGTAATGAGGGTTCCACACCCAGCGGCCGTTCGAGTAAGGCCGCCAGTCGGAACCGGTGTTATAGGGTATCCAGCCGTACGAGTTGAAATCGGACATGTAGGACCAGCGGCCGGCGCGTGACATCTCGTATTCGTTGTCCTCGTAGCCGCTCTGCAGGTAGCGCGACGTGCCGATGCGGGCGTAGCCCAGTTCACGGCTCTGTTCATTGTTCCATTGGTCGAAATCGTCCTTGTCCGCGGCGCTGAAATAGAAGGGGCGTTCAGCCACTTCGCCGCCCTCCATGACGATCATCTGGTTTTCGCGGACATTGTGGCTGTTTTCACGGCCGGCCACTTCGGCGATGCCTTCCAGGACGATCACTTCGGTGCGTCCTTCCTGGTTCGAGTTGACGCGGTACACGCCTTTGCTCAAGAGAAAGATGCCGCAATCGGCCGTCTGGATCTCGATGCCCTTTTCCTGGTCCAGGCTTTCAATGTCCAGGTAAATGCTGCCTTGAGACAAGCGCACGTTCAGGTCGGTCCTGCGCAACTGGGGGACCTTTTCCAGCACGGCGATGCTGTCGGCGTCCAGGCGCAGGTAGTTCATGCGGCCCAGGTAGACGGCCAGCCGGCCTTCGGTGGTGCCCACCGTGTCTTTTTCGAACAAGGGCAGGTTCACCGTCGCTTCTTCATTGCCTTCGTCGTAGGAGCGCTGGACGAACCCCTCGCCCTCCACTGTCTTGATGCGCACGACCTTGGCGTTGTCATAGTATTTGACTTCGTTGGCATTCACTTCCATATCGTCGGACCAGCATGCGCCCGAAAGCAGCAGCAGGCTCGCAATGGCAATCATGGTCTTTTTCATGTTGACCTCCTCAGGCAATGGGAAAGCAATTCCTTTGCCAAGTAATGGCGATCGAAACTGTCCTGTTTTAAAGACACAAGGCGAAAAAAATGTGAAATCCGGGACAGTTTCAGTTGCGGGCTCGGCGGTTGTACAGCTCGGTCAGGCGGCGAAGGCGTTGGGCTATATCCGGGGTCAGGGCCCCCGGGGTCAGGCGCCAGCGCCAATTGCCCTCGCCCAGGCCCGGGGTATTCATGCGGTACTGCTCGCCATAACCCAGGACGTCCTGGACGGGGACGACGGCCAGCCGGGCCACGGACTGCATGGCCAGGCGGATAAAATGCCAATGGAACTCGTCGCGGTGGGCTAGGTTCATGTAATCCAGCACCGCCTGCTTGGTCGCTTCGCCTGTTTCCCGTCCGTAGAACCAGCCGTTGCTGGTGTTGTTGTCGTGGGTGCCGGTGTAGACCAGGCAATTCGTATTGGCGTAATTGTGGGGCAGGTAGGAGTTGGCCGCGTTACCGTCGAAGGCGAACTGCAGGATCTTCATGCCCGGGAACCCCAGGCTGTCGCGCAGGGCTTCCACCCCGGGCGTCAACTCACCCAGGTCCTCGGCGATCAGGTCCAGGCTGCCCAGCCTTTTTTTCAGGATGTCAAAAAATGCCGCGCCCGGGCCCGGTCGCCATTGGCCGCGGATCGCGGTCGGTTCGGAGGCCGGGATCGCCCAGTACGTGTCGAAACCGCGGAAATGGTCGATGCGCAGCGTGTCGACGAGCCGCAGCAGGTGGCCGATGCGCGCGGTCCACCAATCCATGGTCGGGGAGTGAAGCATCCCGCGCTCCTGCCAGTTGTAGAGCGGATTGCCCCAGCGCTGGCCGCTGGAACTGAAGTAATCGGGAGGCACGCCGGCGACGGCGGCCGGCCGCCCGGTCGCAGGATCGAGTTGGAATATCTCGGGGCAGGCCCAGGCGTCGGCGCTTTCAAGATTGACATAAAAAGGGATATCGCCGATGAGGCGCACGCCGCGGCGGTTGGCCAATTCTTTCATAGCCCGCCACTGCTCAAAAAAAACGAATTGCTCGAATTGCCGCGAGCGGATTTGCGCCTTCAGCTCGTTCCGCCAGCGGACCACGGCCGCGGGCTGGCGGCGGGCGATATCCTCGGGCCAGGACGTCCATAGAAATGTCTGGAAATGGTCGGCCAGGGCCCGGAACAAGGCGTAATCCTCCAGCCAGTTTTTTTGCTCGGCGCGGAAATTCGCGAAGGCCGGCGCCTGGGCTTCGGCCGCGAAGAACCGCTCCGCGGCTCTGGACAGCAGCGTGGTTTTGCGCTCGGCCGCCGTCCCCAGATCGCAGAAATCCCCGGGTTTGTTTTCCTCGCATTCCCGCAACTCGGCCTCGGAGATCCAGCCCTGGGAAAGCAGCGGTTCCGGGCTGATCAACATTTCGTTGCCGGCGAAGGCCGATGGCGATGAGTAGGGGGAAAAATTCCAGTGGCTGCAAACCGGGGCCAGGGGCAGCACTTGCCAGCAGGACTGGCCGCTGGCCTCCAGGAAGCCGACGAATTCCTCGGCTTCGCCGCCCATGGTGCCGCAGCCGAACTTGCCGGGCAGCGAAGTGATGTGCAGCAGCAGGCCGCTAGCGCGCTCAGGGCCCATGATCGCCTCCCGCGGCCGGCCGGGAAGAACGCGGCGCCCGGCCGTCAGCTGAATTCTTCAAGTTCTTTGCCGATGGTTTCATTGTAAATGATGGTGCGGTTGCGCCCGGACTCCTTGGCGAAATACAGCGATTTGTCGGCGTGGTTCAGGATCTCTTCATCGCTAAGCCCGTGTTCTGGATAGGAGGCTATGCCGATGGAGATGGTGATCTTTTTTTGCGGTTGCGTTTCGGCGCCCGGGAACGGCTGCTTTTCGACGCCTTCGCGCAACCTTTCGGCGGCCAGGTAGGCCCCGATCTTGTCGGTCTGGGGCAGGATGATGACGAATTCATCGCCGCCGTATTTGGCCAGCAGGTCGGTGGAACGGAATTTTCTCTTCATGACGGCGGCAATGTCCTTCAGCGTCTCCGAGCCGCGCAGGTGGCCGTTGCTGTCGTTGAAATTCTTGAAATGGTCGACGTCGAAGATGATCAGGGAAAAGCTCAGGCCGTGGCGCTGCGATTTTTTCGTTTCGCGGTCGAGAAGCTCGAAAAAATGCATCTGGTTGTACAGTCCGGTCAGCCCGTCGCTGATGGAGAGCTCCCGGGTCCGGCGCAGCAGGTCCTGAAGCAGTTCCTCGTTGCTGCGCAGGTTCTTGGAGAGATAGCCGGAGACGAAATAGCTGAAGATGAACATGAAATAAAAAGCCAGCAGGCTCATGACCTGCGGGCTGGTGAAAAAGCCGCCGCCTTCCTGCAGGACGGCGATGGCCAGAAGCAGGATCATGGCCGCCAGCGTATTGCGCAAGGCCTTGTGATAGTCGACCAGGAAAGTGGAGATCATGATGTAGACGATGATCATGGCGATGATCGGGCTGGCGAGGCCGCCGGAAAAATACACCGTCAGCGAAAGGGTCACCAGGTCGAAATCGAGCTGCAGCGAGACCAGGCGCACCAGCTCGTCGTACGCGGGCGGCCGGTCGGTTTGTTTTTCCTTGGCGCGGATATCCAGCCAGAACAGGAAATTGACGATGACCGGCAGCAGGAAGACCAGCGCGGCGTCCAGGGGCGTGATCAGCGAGCGGCGGGCGAGGAACAGGTAGGCCAGGAAAAAAGCCATGATGAAGGCCGGGTAGATCCAGCGGATGCGGATCAGCCAGTGGTTCTTCCCGAACATATGCCGCAAGGCCAGGACGTCGGGGTGCTGGATCTCGCTGGCCTGGGCGGCCGCCTTGTTTTGCATGCCCCTAAAATATTTTTTTTCCCGGCAAAAGTCAAATTTTGATTGCAGTTGTTTTTTAAAAATACTAGAATATCTCTTCGCATATCGATGCAAGGAGGAGCAGCTTGTACAAAAGAACGCGCTTTTATGATTTCACGTACACCAATTTCATCGGCTCCTGGGCCTGGATACTGCACCGTCTCGCCGGCCTGGCGCTGATTTTTTACCTTTGCCTGCATATCTGGGTGATCCACACCCTGACCTACGGCGAAAGGACATTCAACAGCGTCATGACCTTCCTGAACAGCCCCCTGTTCAAGCTGCTGGAAGTCGGCCTGTGGGGCGTCATCCTGTTCCACGCCTTCAACGGCGTGCGCATCGTCATCGTCGACTTGTTCAAGGGCTCGCTGGCGCATAAAAAGCTGTTCGTGGTCATGATCGCCCTGGCCTTTGCCCTGTGGGCGCTGGGATCGTACATGATCCTGTCGCACGTTTTTTAAGGAGAACCCGATGAACAAGGATTTCAAGCAAACGTCGCGCTCGGGTTCGCTCGCCTGGCTGCTGCAGCGCATCTCCGCCGTCATTCTTTTCATCCTGCTGCTGCTGCATTTCGTGACCTACCATTTCCTCGGCAAGGGCAAGGCGGTCGATTACCATTGGGTCATGTCCAAGGTCGGCAACTGGTGGTTCCCGCTGCTGCAGTTCGTTTTCCTGCTTACGGCGCTGTATCACGGATTGAACGGGGTCTGGTCGGTCCTGGAGGATTATGCCACCAGCAAGTTCTGGCGCCTGGTCTGGTTCAGCCTGCTGCTCACGCTGGGCATGGTCCTGCTGTTCGTGGGCACCCTGACCATCGTCAAGCTCTACACCCTGCGGGCTCTCTAAAGGAGTGACATCATGAAGATCGAAGAAGCAAGAAAATACCACAAGATCGACGCCGTGATCGTCGGCGCCGGCCTGGCCGGCCTGCGTGCCGCCCTGGAAGTGGCCAAGAGCGGCCTGTCCGCCGCCGTGATCAGCAAGGTCTACCCGACCCGCTCCCATTCGGGCGGGGCGCAAGGCGGCATCGCCGCCGCCCTGGCCAATGTCGGCGAGGATTCCCTGGAAGCGCACATGTTCGACACCATCAAGGGCAGCGACTACCTGGCCGACCAGGACATCATCGAGAGGTTCGTCAACGAAGCCCTCAAGACCGTCTACGAATTCGAGCACATGGGCGTTCCCTTCTCGCGCACCGAGGACGGCCGGATCAACCAGCGTCCGTTCGGCGGCCACTCCTCGCCGCGCGCCTGCTTTGCCCAGGACGTCACCGGCCACGTGCTGCTGCACACCCTCTACGAGCAGTGCCTGCAGCATAACGTGCTCTTCTTCAACGAATTCCAGGTGCTGTCGCTGCTGATCCAGGACGATGTTTCCCGCGGCCTGGTGGCCTGGGACATCCGCGAAGGCGGGCTGCACATTTTCCATGCCCGCGCCGTGCTGCTGGCCACCGGCGGCTACGGCCGCGCCTGGAAGGTCACGTCCAACGCCCACGCCAACACCGGCGACGGCGTGGCCCTGGTGCTGGAAGCGGGGCTGCCGCTCGAGGACATGGAGTTCGTCCAGTTCCACCCCACCGGGCTATACAAACACGGCATCCTGCTCTCCGAGGCCGCCCGCGGCGAGGGCGCCTATATCGTCAACGACAAGGGCGAGCGCTTCATGAAGACCTACGCGGCGGCCAAGATGGAACTGGCCCCGCGCGATATCGTCTCCCGCTCGGAACAGACCGAGATCAACGAAGGCCGCGGCATCGGCGGCAAGGATTACGTCTATCTCGACCTGCGCCACCTGGGAAGCAAGAAGATCCTGGAGCGCCTGCCGCAGATCTACGACCTGGCCTTGAACTACCTGAAGGTCGATGCCATCAAGGAAGCGGTCCCCATCCAGCCCACCGCCCACTATTCCATGGGTGGCATCCCGGCCAACGTGCGTACGGAAGTGATCAAGGATGCCAAGGGCGCGGTGGTCAAGGGCTTGTACACGGCCGGCGAAACCTCCTGCCTGTCGCTGCACGGCGCCAACCGCCTGGGCTGCAATTCGCTCCAGGATGCCGCCACTTTCGGCAGGATCGCCGGCATCCACATGACCCAGTTCTGCCGGGAGAGCGGCTTCTCCGAGCTGCCGGCCAAGCCGCTGGACGCCGCGCAAGGCAAGATCGACCGCCTGTGGAGCGGCCAGGGCAACGAGCGCCACGCCCCCATCCGCGAGACGCTGCAAGTGAACATGACCAAGTACATGGGCGTCTTCCGCAACCAGGATGACATGCTGAAGATGCTGGCCATCATCAAGCAACTGCAGGAGCGCTACCAGAAGGTGGTCGTGGACGACCGCGGCGACGCCTTCAACCTGGACCTGATCGAGGCGCTGGAGCTGGAGAACCTGCTCAGTTTCTCGGAAGTGATCGTCGAAGGAGCCCTGGCGCGCAAGGAATCGCGCGGCGCCCATTTCCGCAGCGATTTCCCCAAGCGCAACGACGGCGAGTGGCTGAAGCACACCCTGGCCTGGCGCCGCAACGGCAAGATCGCCCTGGACTTCAACAAGGCGGTGGTCATTTACCCGCAGTACCAGCCCCAGGAAAGGAAATATTAAGGAGGATGCACCATGGCCATGATCGATATCAGCGTTAAAATATTGAGATACCAGCCGGGGAAGGACGAAAAGCCCCACTGGCAGGTATTCGCCATCAAGGTCGAGGACGAATCGACCATTCTGGACGTGCTCAACGAGATCCATTGGAAGCACGACGGCACTCTGGCCTACCGCCGCTCCTGCCGCAGCTCCATCTGCGGCTCCTGCGCCATGAAGGTCAACGGCCGCAACGTGCTGGCCTGCGAGACGCCGATCCACCGCTTCGGCGGCAAGCTGAAGATCGAGCCGCTGTCGGGCTTCGAGATCATCAAGGACCTGGTCGTCGACCTGGATCCGTTCTTTGCCAAGCTGAAGCGCATCAAGCCCTACCTGATCCTGGACAAGCCGGCCCCGGACAAGGAGTTCGTGCAAACGCCTGCGCAACTGGAGGCGATCGGCGAGTCGACCCTGTGCATCCTCTGCGCCGCCTGTAGCGCCGCCTGCCCGAGCTCGTGGCCCAACAGCGATTACCTGGGCCCCGCCGCCCTGCTCAAGGCCTACCGCTTCGTCTACGACAGCCGCGACGACGGCGCCGACCAGCGCCTGGAGATCGTCAACGACAAGAACGGCGTCTGGCGCTGCCACACCATCTTCAACTGCATGGAGGCCTGCCCCAAAAAGATCAAGATCACCGAGTACCTGTCGCGCCTGAAGGTCAAGGTGGTCGAGAACTCGCTTTAAATGAAGACGTTAGACGACAGACGGTAGACGTTAGCAAGAGAAGATGGCAGCCGGGAGACGTTCAACGTTATCAAGAGTAAATGAGCGGCAATTGCTTCCAGCCAAAGGTCGAAGGAATGTGGCTTTCTTGCTAACGTCTGACGACTAACGTCTAACGTCTTAGAACAAGTTAAACATGGAGGAGCATTATGAATAAAATGATACGGTTCGTACTGATTGTTTCGCTCTTGGTCATGGGTTCGGCGCTGATCGCTGAACAGATGCCCGACTCCGAGACCGAGAGCACGGTCCCGGAGCTGATCGAGTTCCACGAGGTCATCTATCCCATTTGGCACACCGCCTTTCCGGCCAAGGATTACGCGGCCCTGCGCGGCTTCCTGCCCGAGATCGAGGCCGGCGCCGCCAAGATCAATGCCGCAATCCTGCCCGGCATCCTGCGCGAGAAAAAGCAGGCCTGGGAGAGCGGCCTGGCCGAGCTCAACAAAGCGGTCGAAGCTTATAAAAAGGCCACCGCCGGCTATGATGACCAGCCGCTGCTCGATGCCGCCGAAATGCTGCACATGCGCTTCGAGATGCTGGTGCGCGCCATCCGCCCGGTGGCCAAGGAAGTGGACGCCTATCACAAGGTCCTCTACGTCATCTACCACAAGTACCTGCCCGAAAAAAAATATGCCGAGATCTGCGGCGTGGCCGCCGACCTGGTCGCCAATGCCGAGGCCATCGCCAAGGCCACCCTCTCCAAGCGCCTGGAAGCCAAAACCGAGGCCTTCCAGGCCGCGGCCGCCAAGCTGCTGGCCGAGACCAAGCTCCTGGAAGCCGCCGGCAAAACCTGCCTTGAGAAAGACATTGTCTCTTTGGTGAATACGGTTCACAGCGCCTACCAGGAGCTGGAAAAGGTATTTGATTAAATAATTCTTAATGTAGGGGAGGGTTTCAAACCCTCCCGCTATGACCAGCAAATTAAAGAACGGGCGGGTCTCAAGACCCGCCCCTACGATTGGATAAAAAAAGGGCAGGCACGGGGGCCTACCCTTACCATTGCATTTTTTTATGATCAGCCGTTCGGTGCTTGTTTTAACGTCGAACAGCGAACGTCGAACAATGAACCTCGGTTTTGCCTTACAGGTGCTTTTTGACCAGCTCGATCACTTCGGGCAGGTCCATGCCGATCTCTTTCAGGTGCTCGACCGTGGGCACGCCGTCCTTGGACCAGCCGCGGCGCTTGAACACGGCATCGATCAGGCTCTCATACTGCGCCTCGCGGTACTGGCGCAATAATTTGATCTTTTCCTCGGTGCTCTTGCCCGCCGGGTCGATGTTCTGCTTCTCTTTCAGCGCCTTGTCGTAGCGCTCGGCGCGCGACTCGTATTCCTCGACCGTCACCGGCCCCATGGCGCGGTAGGGCGGATGGTCCTCGACGCGCTTGCCGTGGCCCATCTTGAGGTTGAAGACGCGCTGGAAATTGTAGACGCGCTCCGACTGGCGGATGAGCTCTTCCTTGGTGATC